>Ga0190274_10000735_pt1 | contig 19129 bp, 15 predicted proteins | sample Popmic531T_FD_133002 | JGI IMG/M metagenome (GOLD analysis project Ga0190274, IMG submission 133002) | Populus adjacent soil microbial communities from riparian zone of Yellowstone River, Montana, USA - 531 T | ecosystem: Environmental > Terrestrial > Soil > Riparian zone | place: USA: Montana... | reverse complement strand
CAGGTCGGCGGTGCGCCCGCCGAGCAGCAGGAAGCCGCCGAAGGTCAGCACGTAGGCGTTGACCACCCAGGGCAGGTTCTCCTGTGAGAAGTCGAGCGCTTTGCCGATCGTCGGCAGCGCCACGTTGACGATCGAGGCGTCGAGGACGACGACGAACTGCGCCGAACAGAGCAGGATCAGCGCCAGCCAGCGCTTCTGTTGAAAGTCTGCGGCGGCCTCCATCAGATAGTTCCTCAGTCAATCAAAGTGAGAGCGCCGGCTTCAGGGCTCGATCAGGCCGCGGCGGATCGCGTAACGGACAAGCTCGACCCTGTCGCGCATGCCGAGCTTGCGCATCGCGTTCGCGCGGTGGTTCTCGACCGTCTTCTCGGAGAGGTGGAGGACCTCGGCAATCTGCTTCGTCGTGTGCGCCTCGGCGACCAGCTTGACCACTTCCTCCTCGCGCGGGGTCAGATCCTCCTCGCCGCTGGAGCCGCGCTCGAGCACGTCCTTGATCAGCGTTCGCTGTGCCTCGGGCGTGAGGAAGGGCTCGCCGCGCTCGACCGCGCGGATCGCCGCCAGCAGGTCGGTGTCGGCCTGCGCCTTCAGCACGTAGCCCGAGGCACCCGCCTTCAGCGCCTCGAACAGATAGCGCTCGTCGTCGTGCATCGAGAGGATCAGCACCGAGACCTCCGGCGCCTGCCGCTTGATCTCGCGCGTCGCCTGCAGCCCGGTCAGCTTCGGCATCTTGACGTCGAGGATCGCCAGGTCGGGCCGCTCCCGCACCGCGAGGTCCCGCGCCTCGGCGCCGTCTGCCGCCTCCGCCACCACCTCGATATCGGCCTGCCGCTCCAGCAGCAACCGAATCCCCGAGCGCACAATCCCATGGTCGTCAGCGATCAGCACACGCAGCATCTGCCCAGTTTCTCAGCCGGGATGGGGGAGAGATCGGGGGTGTGGCGACTTATCCGTGAAATGGACGGAAAAGTCGCCACGACCGATCGGCAAGTCGCGGAGCTCGCCGGGCGACAGTACGGGGTGGTATCGGTCGATCAGCTGCGTGGCGCCGGGATCAGCGACGACGCGATCAGGGCACGCGCCATTGCAGGACGGCTTCACCGCCTACATCAGGGCGTCTATGCCGTGGGACACGCTTCGCCGCCGCCCGAGGGCCGGGCGCTGGCAGCGGTACTGGCCCTGGGACGAAGGACGCGCGGTGGTGGGTCTGTCCTCGCACATTGGGGTGCGGCCGTCAGCCACCGCAGTGCGGCGTGGCTGTGGGGCCTGTTGCCGCTGCCGCAGGCTCCCTGTGACGTGATCGTCCCCGGCGTTGGTGGCAGGGCCCGCCGCCCAGGTGTCTGCGTGCATCGATCGCGCTCGCTCGGACCCGCCGATGTGACCCTTCATCGCGGGATCCCGGTCACGACCCCGACGCGGACGATCGCAGACCTGCGCCGCGCCCTCTCGGCTGGACGGACGGGCTCCGTGCCCGCGCGGGAGCTGCGAAAGGCAATCCGTCAGGCGAGCGTTATCGGCCTACCGACTGGCGACGAGGGTGGTGATCGCACCCGCGGCGACCTCGAGCGAGATTTCCTGCGCCTGTGTCACCGCCGTCGGTTGCCACGGCCTGAGGTCAACGTTCGGATTGGCCCATATCTCGTCGACTTCCTATGGAGAGGCAAGCGGCTGGTTGTTGAAACCGACAGCTACCGCCATCACCGGGGAAAGGCGGCCTTTCAGGACGACCACCGCAGGGACCTCGACCTGAGGCGTCGGCGCTATGCGGTGATCCGGCTCTCCGAACAGCAGATCGACGAGGAGCCGAGCCAAGTGGGGGAGACGCTGGCCGAGATGCTGTCGGATGGTTGACGGTGTGAACCAGCGTTAGCTCGGGACTGTCAGGCGGACGGTGGTGCCGCGCCCGGGCCGCGACTCGATCGTCAGCTTGGCGCCGATCAGGAGGGCCCGCTCGCGCATGCCGGCGAGGCCGAGCCCGCCTTCGGACTCGTCGAAGGCGAAGCCGCGGCCGTCGTCGACGACCTCCAGCTCTACGTCGTCCTCGCCGCTACGCCGCAGCGTCACCGAGACGTGCCCGGCGCCACTGTGGCGCGTTGCGTTGGAGAGCGCCTCCTGGGCGACGCGGTAGACGACCAGCTGGGTGTCGTCGTCGAGGCCGGAGAAGTCGCCCTCGGCCGTGAACTCGGCCTCGATCTCGCCGTGGGCGAGCTGCTCGACCTGGCCGGCGATCGCCGCGGTCAGGCCGAGGTCGTCGAGCGCGGTGGGCCGCAGCTGGCGAGCGAGGGAGAGCAGCTCGCGCATCGCCTGGTTGGCCAGTGCCTTGGTCTCGGCCAGCTCGGCCTCCAGCTCGGGCGGTGCGGCTTCACGGGCGGCCTCGAGTCGCAGCAGCAGGCCGGTCAGCGATTGGTTGACCTCGTCGTGGAGGTCGCGCGCGATTCGCGTCCGCTCCTCCTCCTGCGCCCGCAGCGCGGTGCTTCCCGCCCGGCGCCGCTCGGCTTCGAGGCGGCGCATCATCCGCAGGAAGGCGAGCTCGATCCGCTCCACCTCCTCGGTCTCGCCGATGCCGTCGATCGAGCGCGGCAGCAGCGGGCCGGGCCGGCTCAGGTCGACCTTCTCCATCTCCTCGATCAGCCGCTCCAGCGGGGCGCGCCGCCGCCGTGTCATCAGCAGGCTGAAGGTGAGGCCAGCCACCGCCGCCAAGAGCACGACCATCGCGACGATCGTCATCGTGGAGCCGCCGATTCCATCGAGCAAGCCTAGGTGGTTCCACTGTCCCTGACGGGGGTTGCCACCTATGGCCATCTGCCGTGTTGCGGGCCACAATGGCATGACCACGAGTCCCCAAACCGAGGAGCAACGACTTCATGAAGACCACCAAGCAGTCCACCTGGGGCGCCACACTGCGCACGACGATCCTGCTGGCGTCCCTCTCCGGCCTCCTGGTCGTGATCGGCGCTCTGATCGGCGGCCCCAGCACGGCGGCGCTCTTCCTCGGCTTCGCCCTGCTGATCAACCTCGGCTCCTATTTCTTCAGCGACAAACTCGCGCTGAAGATGAGCCGCGCCCAGCCGATCGAGGAATCGGAAGCGCCGCGGCTCTACGAGATCGTGCGCGAACTGTCGACCCGCGCGGGCCTGCCGATGCCGCGCCTCTACATGATCCCCCAGGATCAGCCCAACGCCTTCGCCACCGGCCGCAACCCCCAGCACGCCGCCGTCGCGGTCACCCGCGGCATCACCAAGCTCCTCTCCGAGGACGAGCTGCGGGGCGTGCTTGCCCACGAGCTCGCCCACGTCCAGCACCGAGACATCCTGATCCAGTCGGTCGCCTCGGCGATCGGCGCCGCGATCACCTACCTCGCCTACATGATGATGTGGTTCGGCAGCGACGACGAGTCGCCGCTCAGCCTCGTCGCCTCGCTGGCAATGGTCCTGCTGGCGCCGATCGCAGCCAGCATCATCCAGCTCTCGATCTCGCGCCAACGCGAGTACGCCGCCGACGCCGGCGGCGCGGCAATCTGCGGCAACCCGGAGTCGCTGGCCAGCGCCCTCCTGCGCCTCGAGCAGGGGGCGGCGGACATGCCGATGCAGGTCAATCAGGCGGCCGAGCCGCTCTACATCGTCAAGCCCTTCTCCAGCAAGGGCATCGCCGGCCTCTTCTCGACCCACCCCCCGATCGAGGAGCGGGTCAAAAGGCTGCGCCAGATGCGCCCCAGCCTCGGCTGAGTCAGCTTTGGGAACGCTGGAAAAGGCCCGCGAGAGCGGGCCTTTTCTATGGAGACGGTGGCGTCCTGTTGACTCAGGGCATATTTGAGAACTAGGCTGTACGCGTAACGGATAGCCCGTATTTCAACCATGGCCAAGGCCAGCGCCAGATCCAAGTCAGCTTCGCCGCGTCGTCTGCCACGCGGGCGGCACGCACTCGCCCCCGAGGATGTCGTGCGCGACCAGCGCGAGCGCCTGCTTGCCGCCGTGCCGAGGGTCGTCGCCGAGCGGGGCTACGAAGCAACCTCGGTAGCCGACATCGTCAGGGCCGCGGCTGTCTCCCGTAACGCTTTCTACAAGAACTTCAGCGACAAGCAGGAGTGCTTTGCGGTCGCCCACGAGGCTGGTCACGAGCGACTCTTCGAGGTTCTCGTCCAGCCGTGCGATGACGGGGCGACGGTTGCCGACCGGGTAGAGCGCTCGCTGGCAGCGGCGCTTGACGCGCTCGCCTCCGAGCCAGATGTCGCGCGCTTGCTCTTCGTCGAGGCGCCCTCGGCCGGGGAGGAGATAGCACTCCGCTACTACGAGTGGCTGCAGCGCTACGGCACTTTGCTCCACGCTGCCGCTCCTCAGTCCTCGCCTCAGTCTAGTCCTGCACCTGAGGTTGAGGGTGTGATCGTGGGCGGCATCGCCTCGCGTGTCGCCAGCGAGGTGCTGCAAGGGAGAGGCGATCAGTTGCGTGACCTCACGGCTCCATTCGTCGAGTACGTACTCGCCTTCTACCGGCCCGGTGAGCCGGGGCCCAAGGAGGGCAAGATCCTCGCCTTCGAGCCCGAGCCGGAGCAACCGCTCGAGCTTCCCGAAACGCAGCGCAAGCAAGCCGGCGCCTAGCCGCCACACGACTTTCCCCGACTTACCGGCAGAAAATTCTGCGCAGAAGTCCCTGCAAATACGCGTCTTTCTCATTAATACCACGTGCGTATCTTGACAAGATCGAACCAGCGTGTTTACATCCTGTCTGTCTTCTCATAGGTACGAAGACGGTATGGCTAACGCCTAGCAGCATCACAGGGACAACCGAGCCTCGAGGAAGCCGCTAAGGGAAGCGGCGGGCAGAGGGGCTCACGGGACAAGGAGAGAGATCCAGATGTTCTCGACGCTACGCAACCGCTTCGGCATCCCGGGAGTCATCTCGGTTATCGCCCTAGTCTTCGCCATGCTCGGCGGCGCCTACGCCGCCAACAACTCTTCAGGCGGTGGCAAGGCCACCGCCTCGGCCAAGGCCAAGAAAGGCCCCAAGGGCCCAAAAGGTGCGACCGGTCCGGCAGGGCCCGCAGGCCCGGCTGGCCCAGCAGGTCCTGCAGGTGCCAAGGGCGATGCGGGTAGCCCGGGCTCAGCGGGAGCGCCCGGCGCGCCCGGGGCCGCAGGCAAAAGCGTGACCAGCGAAGAATTCGAAGGAACCGACGAGCCGCCCAACTCGACTTGCGAAGAACGCGGCGGATCCGAATTCAAATCCGCCAGCCCCACCCCTTCCTTTGCTTGCAATGGCAAGGAAGGCCCTCAAGGCCCGAAAGGCGACCCTTGGTCCGCTGGCGGCACTCTTCCCGCCGGAGCCACCGAGACGGGCACCTGGAGTTTCTCCGCCAACACAGCCAGTACTGCTGCCGTGGATCCCGGGACGGGGACTCCAGTCCACGTCGAACAGGTGCCGATTTCCTTTCCGGTTCCGATCAGCGCCCCGATCACCGAAGCCAGTCACGCTATCTTCGTTCCCGCAGGCGACACCACTACGGCACATTGCAGTGCCCCTCCCGTCAACGGGACCATGGAAGATCCCGCCGCCGAGAGCGGGTACCTATGCGTTTACGTCACAGAAGTGTTTGGGACTGTCACCCCAAGCTCAGTATTGACGAATATTTCGCCCTTCCTCGGTGGTCCGGGCATTCGGGTCGGCCGGGCCGGAACCTCCATTTCCTTCGCCATCACCGAAGACACCATCGGTCTTGGCTCCTGGGCGGTGACCGGCTAGCCCTGCGTTGGCCTTAGGCGGAGAAGCCCAGACGGCGCCAATACGTCGCCTGGGTCCGCCGGGGCCGGGTCCCCACTGGCGCCGCGCGCCCACAACCCCACCACCGACTTCGAGAGGTATAGGGAGAGGAACCGAATGAAAACCGAGGCTACGACACACTCCACAGGATTGAGGCGCCGCTCCGCCGCCCCTATGGCTCTTGCCCTTTTCATCCTTGCTCTCGTGGCTGTGCTTCTGCCCGCTGCTGCACTGGGCCGCACTACTCGCCCCTACCAGAGTTCCTTCTACCCCTTCTCGGCCCCCCCAGGTGAAATCTCAGGGTCGCCGAATGCCCTCGCAGTTGACCAAGCAAGCGGCGACGTCTTCGTTGGCAGCCTGCGCTTCACCGCCGCTGGCGCCCCGCACAACTTCACCGCCGGCCCTGGCGCTGGCACCAACATACTTGCTGCATCGTCTCGGCCAGTTGCCATTGATAATTCCGGTGGTGCTTTGAGCGGTGCCATCTACATTGGCGAACCCGAAAATGGAACGGTGAAAGTGTTCGCAAACGACGGTGCCAGCCTCGGCGTGCTCAGCGGGATCGGGACGCTCGCGGGTCACTTCAATCATGGCATCTGCGGAGTAGCTGTCGACCAGTCAAACGGGGTCGTCTACATCTCCGAGCGCCTTGGGGTTGACGGAGGACATATCTGGCGCTACGCGTCATCCTCGCCGTCCGGAGCAATCGATGACTCTGACTACACCCTGACCGGGATCAGCGCTGACCATCCATGTGACCTTGCCGCCGACTCCGGCAACGTCTACGCGCTTGATCACGTCAGCTCGTCGATACCGCCCGGTCCACCAGCCGTCGACCGCTACGCCGCCTCTTCTTTCACCACCGACTTCGCTAACGAACCGAATTACACTACGGTCGACACCGGTGAGCTGAAAGCCGGCCCAACCGCCGTCGCCGTCGACCCTAAGACCGGCGATGTCTACGTCAACGAGGGCCACAAGGTCGCCGTCTTCGACTCCACCGGCACCCCGCTCTACACATTTGGCGCCGCCGCCTACTTCGGCAACAATTCTGAAGCCATTGCGGTCAAGAGCGCTGCGTCGGGCCCAGCATCGGCGGTCTACGTCGCCGATCCGCAGGAGGGTGCCCACGAGGTCGATGTCTTTGGCGCCACGGCCAAAGCCCCGACCTTCACCCACCCCGAGGTTGCGAGCTTCGGGCCCGACGGCACTTCGGGCTCGTCTTTTGCCAGCAATTCCCTCAGCCGGCTCGCCTTCGACCAGGCCGCCCGCAGGCTTTACGCCCTCGACAAATATGCTCCCGGCCTCTACGGCTTCGACGCCTCCGCCCCTCCCGCCTACCCTCCCGCGAGCGGCTTCTCCCCGCTCGCCCTTCCCTCCAGCGGCTATCGCTGGGGGTTTGCGGTCGACAACACGGTGCTGGGGTCGGCGGGCAACCTCTACCTCTCCTCGGATGAGACCAACCTGCTCTACGGCTGGGACTCGGCTGGTGCGCCACTCGGCGGCGCCTTCCCGGTCGACCCGGCGACAAGCCCCGGACCGCCCAACGGCTCGCCGAAAGAACTATGTGGAACGGCCGTCGACTCGGCCGGGAACATCTGGGTCGCCAACCGCTCGACCAAACGGATCCTCAAATACAGCCCCACGGGCGCCTCGCTGCCGGGGGCGATTGACACCTCGGCCCAGGGCACCCCCTGTCAGCTGGCCTTCGACTCAGACGACGACCTCTATGTCACCATGAGCGGCTCCGAAATCCTAAGTAAAGGCATCTGGCGCTACACCGCGGCTAGCGGCTATACGTCAGCCACCCGGATCGTTGCCGCTCCCGGAACCGAGGGCAATGAAGTCCGGCTTGCGGTCGACCCCTCTACCGATCATCTCTACGTCGCTGTGGACGGCAGTTGCAATAGCCCCTGCAACATCACGGGCTGGGTCGACGAATACGACCCCACCGGCAAACTGGTAGATGAGTTCGCCGCCGATCTTGGCGTAGTCACCGGCGTGGCGGTGGACGCCACCAGCCACGACATCTACGTCGCAGACACGGGAGGCCGCAAGATCCGCGCTTTCGGCCCTGGCATCCTCCTCCCAGAGGTGACTGCCCGTCAGGCCACCGCCACCACCAACACGACGGCGACCCTCAACGGCCTCGTCAACCTCCAAGGCGTCGCCCTCGACGACTGCCACTTCGAGTACGTCACCGAAGCGGCCTTCCGCGACAGCGGCTTCGACGAGCTGGGCTCCGGAGGCAGCGTGCCCTGCAACCCCGCCGCCGGCTCGATCCCACTCGACCTCGAAGACCATGAGGTGAGCGCCAACGTCACAGGCCTCAGCGAGAACACCGCCTACCACTACCGCCTCTCGACAACCAACGCCGACGGCGCGGTCAACGATGAAGAAGCCTTCTCGAGCACGGGGCGCCCGCTCGTCGAGACGACCGGCGCTCCGGTCCGCAGCGCCACCACGGTCCGCCTCGAAGGCCGCGTCAACGCCCACGGCGATGCCACCACCTACCACTTCGAGTACGGAACCGAGGGCCCCTGCGATGCCAACTCCTGCGAATCGACCGAACCGCATTCCGCGGGCTCGGGCAGTGAGATCCAGATGGTCGCCCAGCGGGTCGAAGGCCTCGAGCCGAACACCACCTACCACTACCGCCTGATCGCCGAAAACGGCAATCCCGCCGGTCTTGGTCTCGGGGCCGACATGACCGTCACCACTCGCGCCAGTGACGCGCCGCTCTCCCACGGCCACCTGCCCGGCCCTCCCGGCTCGGACCGCGCCTACGAGCAGGTCACCCTGCCAGACACCAGCGGTAATCCCTCACTCAACGCCTTCGCGATCTCCGACGACGGCAACCGCGCCTTCTACTCGGTGAACGGCGGCACCCCGATATCCACCACCGGCACCTACTTCACCCCGCTGTACGCCGAACGTACGGCGAGCGGTTGGCGCTCGGAAAACATCTTTCCGCCGCGCGACGCGGTGGGCGGGGCCGGATGGCTGGTGCCGGTCGGCAGGCCAGACCTCTCCGACCAGATCGTCGCCAACTACAGCACCAGCCTCGGTGTCCAGTCGATCTGGCGCCTGCGGCCCGGCCAGTCGGCCACCAAGGTGTTCCAGTTCGCGCCTGGCGCCGAAGGCAATCAAGTCCTCATCTCCGAAGATGCCTCGCGCGTCTTCGCGGCGATGAAGGGCTCTCCCGACCCCGCCCACCCGGCGCCAAACAACGAACCCAACCTCTATGAGATCAGCTCGGGCGCCCCGCGGCTCGTCGGCCTCCTGCCCGACGGCTCGGTCCCGGCTTGCGGGGCGGGACTCTCGGGCGGCACGATGGCGAACCGTGCCTCCCACTGGATCTCCGGCGACTCGCTGCTTTTCTTTCAAAGCTGCAACAACCTCTACGTACGGGATCTCGACGCCGAAGAAACCAAGCCGATCGCTCCCGGCGACTTCATCAAGTCGCTGCCGGGTGCGGCCTTCCTCAAGACCAGCCAGAGCCTCGACCCCGACGACACCGGGGGCAGCGACGTCTATCGCTACGACGTTGCCGCCGGGGCGCTCGAGTGCGTGACCTGCGTCGTGGCGGGCGATGCCAATGTCATCCATGCGGCAATCGCCAGCGACGGCTCGCGGGTCTACTTCACTTCCTCCTCAGTCCTGCTGCCCGGCGCGGCTGCTCCAGGGGTCTACCGGCTCGAGGGCGTCGGCGGCGACCTCGCTTACGTCGCGCCGGACTCGGTCAACAGCATCGGCGAGGACTCACGATTCGGCCAGGCAATCACCCCAAACGGCGCGACGCTCCTCTTCGCTTCCGACGACTCGCGCCTCAACGCGCTTGGCGGCCAGCAGAACGGCGGCACCCTGCAGTACTACCGCTACGACGACCGCGACCGCTCGCTGACCTGCCTCTCCTGCCCCCAGGACGGCGGCACTCCCGTAGACGGGGTTGAGGAGACACTTGGCGGTGGCAGTGAAGCTGGCGGCGCCAACAACACCAGGCTTTCCGCCGACGGCGCAACCGTCGCCTTCACCACCGACACCCCGCTGGCCAGAGCAGACCAGAACACCGCCAGGGCGGGACAGAACCTCTCGGTTGGCGCCGACGTCTATGAGTGGCGCGACGGGCGGCTGCTGCTGGTCTCAGACGGCCTGACCAACTGGCCGGTCTTTGGCGGGCCGCAACCGACCGGGATGAGTCCCAGCGGCAAAGACATCCTTTTCGCCGCCTACGCCCAGTACACCCAAGACGCCCTCGACGCCTACAGACGCGTCTATGACGCGCGGATCGGCGGTGGCTTCGAGTTCCCGCCGCCGCCCAAGCCCTGTCCGCTGGAGGTCTGCCAGGGCACGCCGAAGGGGACGCCCGAGGAACAGGCCCCCGGCACCGGCGCCTTCGCCGGCCCCGGCAACACGAAGCAGCCCCCCTCCCGGCACAAGAAGAGAAAAAACCACAAAAAAAGCCAGGACAAAAGGAAGGCGCAGCACAAGAAGCAGAGCCGCGCCAAAGCCAAGCACGACCGGAGGGCCCAACGATGAAGCTTCGCCATATCGCACTGAACAGCGCCCTCGGCGCGCTGGGCGTCGGCCTGATCGCCGCCGCGCCGGCTAGCGCCGAGGTCTACTGGAACCTCGACCTGCACCACAACGAGACTCACTTCGCCCCCGGTGAGACAGCTCAGTACTGGCTCGACCTCGACAACGTTGGAGACGCCGGCAGCTCGGGCCAGGTCACCCTGAAAGTCAGCCTGCCCAACGGACTCACCCGCGACAAAATGATTAAATTTAATCCTAGTCACACTTGGGACTGCCCCGGCTCGGCGGGCGATCATTTCTTCACCTGCACGACCACGGACTCGTTTCAACAACAAGCAGGCCTCGCGGGCGAGAGAGGACTGATCTTCTCCGTCGACGTCAACGCCAAAGAAGGCACCGAACCGGTCGCCTCGGCCAAAGTCGAAGGCGGCGGCGCCACGGTCGCGGCAACGGCCAAAGAGCCGACCCCGATCAACGCCGTGCCGGCTGGCTTTGGCTTTGTCGCGCCGAGCTTCATACCTGATTTCTTCACCGCCGACGGAGTCACGGCAGAGCGCGAAGCCGGTGCCCACCCCGATCTCCTCACCGTGCCCTTCGACTTCAACTCGGTAGACCTGAACAGCCCTGAGAGCGACGCCGACCCCGACACGACGATCGCGGCCGGGAGCATCCGCGACCTCCACGTCGACGCCCCACCCGGCTTCGTCGGCAACCCGACCGCGGTCGGCGAGTGCACGCAGGCGGCGTTTACACTTAACCAGTGCCCACTCTCGAGCCAGGTGGGCATAATCGATGTCAATCTCTTCCCGCTTTCCCCCGCTTTCCCCTTCTTCAGATTCCCATCTCAGCCGGTCTACAACCTCTCCCACCCGCGCGGGGTGATCACCGACCTCGGATTCGCCATTTTTGCGAACCCCGTTCACATCAAAGCTACGCTCGATCCTGCAAATCACTACGCGATTACCACCGAAGTACCCAGTATCAACGAGACCAACCCACCCTTCAGTCAGAAGCTGACGCTGTGGGGGATCCCCGCCGACCCCAGCCACGATTCTCACCGGGGATGCCCGGGCAATCCCGGTGGCAGTTGCTCCACCGACTTCGAGCCCAAGCCCTTCCTCACCCTCCCGTCCCAGTGCGAAGACGACAACGTCTGGCGCCTGCACCACTATGACTCCTGGCAGGACACGGGTGACTTCAGCGGCCCCGAGATCGACTACACCCTGCAGGATCCGGTCACTCACGAGACCGAAAAGATGACCGACTGCGACAGGCCAAGGTTCGAACCCGATGTGGAAATCGAACCGACCGGCAAGCAGGCCAACACGCCGACGGGCCTCGATGTCCACGTCAAGGTCAAACAGAACGAAAACGCCAACGCCCTGGCGACGCCGCCGGTGAAGCGCTTCACGGTCAAGCTGCCCAAAGGGATGAGCTTCTCGCCCTCCTTCGCCGACGGGCTGAAGAGCTGCACGCTGGCGCAGATGCAACTGGGGACCAACAACCCCGTCGAATGCCCCGACGGCGCGCGGATCGGCGAAGTGAGCCTGCATACTCCTTTGCTGCCAAAAGCGGCGGAGGGCTCGATGTACCTGGCGGCCCAAGGGGACAATCCCTTCGGCTCGACCTTCGCTTTGCTCTTGGTCTTGCACGACACCGAAGAAAGAGGCGCCCTGATCAAGATCCCGGGCCGCATCGACGTCGATGAGCAAACCGGGCAGATCACCACCGTTTTCCAGGACACGCCGCAGTTCCCCTTCGACGACCTGACCTTGAAGTTCCGCTCGGGACCAAGGGCACCGCTGGTCTCCCCGCCGACCTGTGGCAAGCAGACGATCGGCATCGAAGTGGCCTCCTACGCACAACCGCAGAAACCTGTTGATGCATCGAACACCTACAACGTCACCGAAGGGCCGAACGGGACGCCCTGTCCGCCGGACTCGGCAAGGCGGAGCTTCACACCCAAGTTCTCGGGCGGAACCCTGAACCCCGTAGCGGGCTCCTACTCACCCTTCCTCTTCCGTCTCTCTAGGGAGGACAACGAACAGGAACTCAGCCAGGTCACCTCGATCCTGCCCCCCGGCCTGGTCGCCAAGATCGCCGGCATCCCCTTCTGCCCCGATCAGGCGATTGCCTCGATCTCCACGGCAGAGGGAGCCGGTAGAGGCGAGCTCAACAACCCCGCCTGTCCTGCCGCCTCTCAGATCGGCACGATCAGCGCTGGCCTTGGAGCAGGCCCAGGCCCCAACTACTTCCCCGGCAAGGTCTACCTAGCCGGCCCCTACAAAGGCGCCCCTCTGTCCTTGGCGGTGGTCGCCCCCGGCATCGCCGGTCCCTTCGACCTCGGCAACGTCGTAGTAAGAGCAGCCCTCTACGTCGACCCCGACACCACCGTGGTCAAGGCGGTATCGGACCCCTTCCCGCCGATCCTGCACGGGGTCATCCTGCGGGCGAGGGATATCCGCCTCAGGGTCGACAGGCCTCAAACCACAATCAACCCGACCAACTGCTCGAAGATGAGCGTCAACGGGCAGATCAGCGGCGTTGGAGGCGACCTGCTGAGCACCGCAGACGACTCCCTGTTCAGTGCGTCGACGCCCTTTCAGGTCGGCAGCTGCGGTGATCTCTCCTTCAAGCCCAAGCTGGCCTTCCGCCTCTTCGGCGGCACCCACCGCGGATCGCACCCCAAGTTCCAGGCGACCCTGACCATGCCCCCCGGTGGAGCCAACATCAAATCGGCCTCCGTAGCCCTACCTCGATCTGAGTTCCTCGACCAGGGCCACATCAAAACGATCTGCACCAGGGTGCAGTTTAAAGACGACGCTTGCCCAGCAGGATCGATTTACGGCTTCGCAGTGGCCAAGACACCGCTCTTGGACGAACCCTTGACCGGCAACGTCTACCTACGTTCCTCGAGCAACCAGCTACCCGACATGGTCGTAGCCCTGAGAGGCAAAATCGACGCCAACGTCGTGGGCCGCATCGACTCGATCAACGGAGGGATCCGCAACACCTTCGACTTCGTCCCCGATGCCCCGGTGAGCTCCTTCACCCTCACCTTGGCCGGAGGCAAGAAGGGCCTGCTGGTCAATAGCCGCAACATCTGCAACGCCACCTTCAGGGCGACAGCCAAGTTCAACGCCCAAAACGGTGACGCGGTCAACCTGCGCCCACCCTTGAAGAGCGCCTGCGCGAAGGCCAAGAAGACCAAGAAGAGGCGCTAGGCAGATGGGCAGCTCCAAGGCCAAAGCGCTCTTCTTGGGAAGCGCCCTCCTGGCCCTGGCAATATCGCCAGGGCTAGTCGGCGCCGAGGTCTCCCAAAAGCAAGGCATCAGGGTTCTGGTCGACGGCAAGCTCTCTCCAACCAAGCTGCCCAGAAAGGGCACAGCCCCCGTCTCGGTCTCGGTCTCCGGGCAGATCGAGGCCCTGAAGGCAACTGAGCTGCCGCAGCTGAAGGCGATGTCGATCGCGATCAACCGGGCCGGCATCCTCGACCTGCGGGGCATCCCCCACTGCCGGATCAACCACATCAACCCCTCCACTACAGAACAGGCCCTGGCGGTCTGCCGCAGCTCCCTCATCGGCGAAGGCGACTTCTCCGCCAACGTGGTGCTCCCCGAGCAGTCGCCCTTCCCCTCGGAGGGAAAGCTCCTGGCCTTCAACGGCACGATCGGCCGCAAGCCGGCGATCTTCGCCCACGTCTACGGCACCGAGCCGCTCTCCACCTCCTACGTCTTCGCCTTCAAGGTGACGAGGCAGAAGGGAACCTTCGGAACCATCCTCGAAGCCTCCTTCCCCAAGGCCACAGGGGACTGGGGCTACATCACCGGGATCTCCCTGAAGCTGAACCGCAAGTTCCTCCGAGCCGGCTGCCCTGCCCCCAAGGGCTTCAGCAAGGTCGTCTTCCCGCTGGTCAAGACCGGCTTCGATTTCGCCGGCGGCCTCAACCTCTCCAACATCCTGACGAGAAGCTGCGAGGCGAAGGGATGAAGCCACGGCTCAGCTATGCCAACGTCACATCGACCCTGGCGCTCTTCATCGCCCTGACCGGGACAACGGCCTTCGCCGCAACCAGGCTCCCCGACAAGTCGGTGGGGGAGTTCCAGCTGCGGCCCGGAGCCGTAACGGCCTCGAAGATCAGAAAGAACGCCGTCACCGCTCCCAAGATCAAGGCCGAAGCGGTCAAGCAGGGCAAGCTCGCCAACGGCTCGGTCACCGCGGCGAAGATGACCGCGGGCTCGGTGGAGAGCGGATCGATCGTCAACTCGGCGATCACCAACGAGAAGATCGCCCCTGAGGCGGTAACCGGAGACAAGGTGATGGAGAGCACGCTCTCCCAGGTGCCCTCTGCCGCCAAAGCCGAATTCGCCACCAACGCCGAATCGGCCAGCCCGCCGGCCTTCGCTGCGATCAGCTCCGAAGCGACGATCGACAGCTCCTTCTCCAAGAACATCGCCTCCGTCAAAGAGGGGAGCCTCGTCGGCATCTACTGCGTAGCCGCAGCCGGCTTCAACCCCAGGGGGGCCCAGGTCACCCCGCGCTTCAATGGGGAAGGCGACGTCACCGTCTACGTGCGGATTGGCGGCACGGTCGACTGTCCCGCTCCGCTTGTGGAGGTGCAGACCTTCGATGGCGGGGTGAGGACCAAAGCGGCGTTCTACTTGGCGATGTATCGGTAGGCACTAGTACCAAAAATACCACGTGCGTATCTTGACAAACACGAACTGACGTGTTTGTATTTCAGTTCGTCTCCGCTTGAGAACTGAGCTGGTATGAGCCCCGAGCAAGAGATCCCCCGCACGACTCGCTCGCCGCGTGCGTCCCGTCGCAGGCCGGACGCCAAGCCGCCAGAGGTCGAACGCATCCGGCCTCGTTCCGGGCTCTCTCGCGCCGAGGTGGTCGCCAACCAGCGTGGCCGCATCTTCGACGGCTTCGCCGCCGCCCTCGCCTACCACGGCTACGAGGACACGAAGATCACCGACATCGTCGAACTCGCGGGCGTCTCCCGCGCCACCTTTTACGAGCGTTTCGAGAGCAAGGAGCTCTGCTTCGCGGCGGCCTTCGAGGATGGGGTGGAGCGGCTCGTCGTCGCCGTCGAAGCGGCGGTCGACGGCGAGGATGGCTGGTCTGCCCGCCTCTCGGCCGGGTTGCGTGCCGGCCTTGACTTCCTCGCCGCCGGCCCGGCGCTCGCTCACTTGCTTTTGGTCGAGGCGTTGGCCGCCGCCCGACCGGCCCGGCTCGAGTACGAGCGCTCGCTGGAGCGGCTTGCGGAGGCCCTGCGGCCCCCGCCAAGCGATCTCTCAGGTGGCGAGGCCGTCTCAGAGGAGACCGCGCGGCTGCTCGCCGGTGGCCTTGCTTCCCACGTCTCGGGCCGTCTGCTTGCCGGCGAAGCCGAGCGCCTTCCCGAGCTCCACGAGCCACTGCTCCAGTACCTGCTCACTCCCTATCGCACTGCCGCGCCGCGCTCCGCCGAGCGGCAGCGCGCCGCGCGAGCGTAGGACTCAGCATGGCCCGGCAGGAGCCGCCAATCGGCGGGGCCGAGCCGGAGCGCTTCGAGCCGGACGCGCTCCCCGAGCTGCCTTCTGAGCTCGCCCTCTCGAAGTTGCCAGTCGGCCGTCATGGCCTGCCGCGCTCCTTCGTCACCCGCCATCAGCGCCTCCGTATCGTCGCTGCGATGCTGCGGGTTCTGCCGCGGCACGGTTACCCTGGGACCACGATCGGCCACGTGACCGAGGAGGCCGGCGTCTCGCGCGCCGCTTTCTACGGGCAGTTCGCGAGCAAGGAAGAGTGCTTTCTGGCGACCTACAACCTCGCAAGCCAGTGGCTCTGCGAGGGCGTCGAGCGAGTGGCGGCAGATGGCCAGCCGTGGCCTGACCGCGTCCGGGCGGGCGTTGCTGAGACTCTGCGCCTGCTCGCCGCCAACCCGGCACTCGCTCACCTCATGGCCGTCGAGGCTCCGCAAGCCGGCGCCGCGGCCCGCAAGCGACAGCAGGCGTGTCTGGCCCGCCTTGCGGAAGCTCTCCGGGCCGGTCGCCCCGACCGTCCCGAGCTCCCTGGGAACCTCGAGGAACTGCTGCTCGGCGGCGCCCTCTCCGTTGTCGCCCGTTACGTTGAAAGCGACCAGGCCGAGCGCCTGCCCGATGTGGAGACCGCTCTCGTCGAGTGCCTGCTCATTCCCTATCTGGGACCCGAAGAGAGCAAGCGGATCGCCGCCTAAGACACGCTGCCCCGCGGCACGATCCACTGGGTGCGCTGTCCCGTCAATTCTCCGATTCGCTCGAAGTCGGCGTCGTAGTGCAGGACGACAAGTTCCGACAGCTCTGCGCATGCGGCCACCAGGAGGTCGGGGAGTGGTACCGCACGGTGCTGGGAGCGCTCGGCCAGCAGGCCCTGAACCTCCAGCGCCCGCTGCACGCATCGTTCGTCGAGCGGTGCCCGGGGCATTCCCCCCAGGGCCTCAGCGGTGTCGCGATAGTTGTCCGGGCTGCTGGCGCTGAAGAGGACCTCCAAGTCGACGATTCCGCAGGTTGCGATCTCTCCCCCCAACAGCAGAGGGTCGAGCACCTCGCGAACCCGGGCCTGGGTGCGACGCCGGGCCAGGGCACTCTTATCGGCGAGAAAGGTAGGCACCCGTTTCAGTGCCAAGCGCTGTGCATGACATCGGGGTCGTCCAGCTCCAAGGCCCCCGGAGCGCCCAGCAAGTCGAGAAACCTCCGGCGCTGCTGCAGCTTCACGACCTCAGCCAGGGCCGCATCGACCGTGTCGGTCAGCGTCTTGGTGCCGAGGATCTCCTGCGCTTGCGCGACCTTCACAGTGTCGATCTCAAAAGAGGTCTTACGCCTGGAAGCCGTTGCCATGACCTTAGTATAGCGATTAAGCCTGTTTTAGATAGCAGATTTTCAGTTATTCACTATCTCATTTGCATCGTCATGCGAAATTACCTGCATCTAGATGCTAGACTCTTGGTGCATGCGAACGACGATCACACTTGCCGACGACGTCGCGGCTGGGGTTGAGCGGCTGCGACGTGAACGTGACCTGGGTCTCAGCGAGGCGGTCAATGACCTGGTCCGTGCTGGCTTGACGCGTGAGCAGCCGCGCCCACCGTTTCGCCAGCGCACCTACGACATGGGTCTCACGGTCGACGTCGCCAACATCGGTGAGGTGATCGAGCTGCTCGAGGCCGAGGACGACTCGGTGCCTGATCGCTGAGACCTGCTGATGCTCGTCGACGCGAACCTGCTTCTCTACGCAGCCGACGAGCGCTCGCGCCACAATCGCGCGGCGGTCGAGTGGATCACCGAGCATCTCAACGGCCCGCGCCGGGTTGGTCTTCCCTGGCAGAGCCTCACCGCCTTCCTTCGCATCGCCTCTCACCCGCGTGCCTTGAACCACCCGCTCACGCCCACTGTGGCTTGGCGTCAGGTAACCGACTGGCTCGCCGCTCCCGCGGCCTGGGTGCCGGCGCCCGGCGCCGCCCACGCGGAGCTGCTCGGCGACCTCGTCACCCGCTACGACCTCCGGGGCAACCTCATTCCCGATGCTCAGCTCGCGGCCCTCGCGCTCGAGCACGGGCTCGCGGTCTGTTCAGCCGATACCGACTTCGCCCGCTTCCGTGAGCTGCGCTGGGAGAACCCCTTGGCCTAACGTCGCTATACTTTTTGAAGTAAAGCCGGATCGGAATTCAGGTATTTAGCTTTCGAGGAGCGTATGGCGCCAACGGATGTCAAACAGCAGGTCGAGGAGATCGAACCCTTCGAGGCTGCCGAGGAGATCGAGGGCGGCAACGTCGTCCTGATCGACACGCGCGAGCCGCACGAGTACCAGGAGGCCCACCTGGAGAACGGCAAGCTGGTGCCTCCAGGGCTGCTCCGCGACGAGATCGCCGCCGCCGCCCCCGATAAATCGGCCCGCACAATCCTCTACTGCCGCAGTGGCAACCGCTCCTACAAGGCGGCCGAGCAGTTGCAAGCGCTCGGCTATACCGACGTCGCCTCGATGGCCGGCGGCATCCTCGCCTGGCAGGAGCAGGGGCTGCCCGTTCTCGCCACCGAGGGGATGACCCCGGAGCAGCGCGACCGCTACTCGCGCCACACCCTTCTGCCCGAGGTCGGGGTCGACGGCCAGCTGAAGATGCTGAACGCGAAAGTGCTGCTGCTCGGCGCCGGCGGCCTCGGCGCCCCGACCGCGCTCTACCTCGCCGCGGCCGGGATCGGCACGCTCGGCCTCGTCGATGACGACGTGGTCGACGCCTCCAACCTGCAGCGCCAGGTGATCCACAACACCGAGCGGATCGGCGTGCCGAAGACCGAGTCGGCGCGGATCGCGATCGAGGCGCTCAACCCCGACGTCAAGGTGGTCGAGCACCGCATCCGCCTCGACGCCGAGAACATCCTCGGGATCATCGAGGACTACGACGTGATCGTCGACGGCGCCGACAACTTCCCCACCCGCTACCTGCTCAACGACGCTTCGGTGCGGTTGCGCAAGCCGGTCGTCTCGGCCTCGATCCTCAGCTTCGACGGCCAGATCTCCACCTTCGTCCCCTTCGAGGGGCCCTGCTACCGCTGCCTCTACCCGACCCCGCCGCCCGCCGAGCTGGCCCCTAGCTGCTCCGCCAACGGGGTGCTCGGGGTGATGGCCGGGACGATGGGAACGCTGCAGGCCAACGAGGTCTTGAAGCTCGTGATCGGCATCGGCGAGCCGCTGGTCGGTCGCCTGCTCCTCTACGAGGCGCTGGGCACGCGCTTCACCGAGCTCAAGGTTCGCCGCGACCCCGAGTGCCCGATCTGCGGCCCGGGCGCGCCCGAGGTCCCGCAGTCCGAGATGGGCCAGTTCCCCGACT
>Ga0190274_10000734_pt1 | contig 19138 bp, 18 predicted proteins | sample Popmic531T_FD_133002 | JGI IMG/M metagenome (GOLD analysis project Ga0190274, IMG submission 133002) | Populus adjacent soil microbial communities from riparian zone of Yellowstone River, Montana, USA - 531 T | ecosystem: Environmental > Terrestrial > Soil > Riparian zone | place: USA: Montana... | reverse complement strand
GGGATCTCGCCCTGGAGGCGGCCGAGGTCGGTGAGGTCGATCGCCAGCGGGTCGTCGTTGTAGGCCTCTGTCTTGCCGATGTCGTGCAGGAGGGCGCCGGTGACGGCGACGTCGCGGTCGATGCCGGGGAAGAAGTTGGAGGCGGCGCTGACCGCCTGGGCGACGGAGAGCGTGTGCTCGAGCAAGCCGTGGCGGTAGGCCTGGTGGTAGACCTTCGCCGCCGGCGCGTCGCGGAAGCGGGCCCAGGCCTCGCTGCCAGGGGCGAAGAAGGCGTCGAGCAGGAGCCGCAGCTCGGGATCCTGGATCGTCGCCAGCAGCGAGCGCAGGTCGGTCTCCAGCTGCTCCACCGAGACGTCCGACCCGGGCGCGAGCTCATCCGGCTCGTACTCGTGCGGCGCCGCCTCGCGCAGCTCGGCGATCTTGATCTTCGCCCCCCAGCGCTCGCTCATCTCGAAGACGCCGGTGACGAAGACGGCGGAGCCGGAGGCACAGAGGGCGTAACGCGCCTCGGCGTCCTCCCAGCAGACCGCCTCGGCGGCGCCGCTGGCATCGCCGACCGAGAGTCGCAGCCAGGGCTCGCCGTTGCGCTTGCGCCGCAGCTCGCGCTCGCGGACGGCGTAGACGCCGCGCACCCGCTGCCCGTCCTCCAAGTCGCGCAGCGCCACCCTTTCCGGCGGGGTCGGGATCGCCGTCTGCTCGGGAGTCGGGATAAGCGTCTGCTCGTCCATCTCGCAATCCAAGGTAGAGACGCTGGCGGACGCCCAACAGCGGCGGTCGATGGGCCGATATGTCGAGCCAGGGGCGACATATCGGCCCATCGGCGGGCAGTCCCTAGAGGAGGGTGCCGAGCCAGTGGCCGAGGGCGACGGCGGCGAAGCCGACGGCCAGCGAGAGGCCGATGTTGAGCCAGGCGAGGCGGGCCTGGCCGGCGGCGTCGAGCCGGTGCGAGTCGAGGATCCAGGTCGAGAAGGTGGTGAAGGAGCCGATGCCGCCGCCGGCGACGATGACCAGCGCCGTGCCGTGCAGCGCGGCCCCGGCGACGATGCCGAGCGCAAGGGCGCCGCTGAGGTTGACGACGAGGATCCCGAGCGGGAACTGGCTGTCGGCGCGGACCGCGATCTCGGCGTCGATCAGGAACCGCGCCGCGGCGGCGAAGCCGCCGACCATGCCGACGGCGATCCAGGCCGGTGCCGTCATCGCCCGCCGACCCCGGTCGAGCCGCTTCCCCGCGGGGCCACCGAATCGCCCGCTCGCCGCTCCAGGCCGATTCCCAGCCGGACGAACAGATAGCCGGCGGCGATCGTCACCGCCGCGTAGGCCGCCGCCAGGGCCAGGTAGCCACCATCGACCATCTCGTAGAGCTCCAGTTGCATGGTCGAGAAAGTGGTGAGCGTCCCGCAGACGCCGACGCCGAGGAAGGGGTGACGGAGGCTCTCCTGCGGATGGTCCTGGAAGAGGATGAAGAAGTACCCCAGCATCGACGCCCCCACCATGTTCACCGCGAAGGTCGCCCACGGCCACTGCCCCGGGCTCACCGACGCCACCTCGGCCAGCCCGACGCGGATCAGCGCCCCCAGCACGCCGCCGGCGTAGATCGCCGCCAGCTTTCTCGGGTCGTGGGGGAGCGTTCGCATCGACAGGCTCCTATCAGCGCCGGTGGACAGCCCGGCCCTGGCCATCTGTAACTTGAGGCATTCTCCGAGAATGCAAATCGTCTGGAGGTAGCGGATGCGCGCGGTGATGCAGCGGTTGACCTATGCAAACGTGGTCGCGACCCTGGCCCTGTTCCTGGCGCTCGGCGGCGGCGCCGTCTGGGCAGCGGGGAAGATCGGCTCCAAGGGCCTGAAGGCCAATGCGGTCACGGCCGGCAAGATCAAGCGCAACGCCGTGACCAACGCCAAAATCCGCGGCAACGCGGTGACCGCGGCGAAGATCAAGGCCGGCGCCGTCGACTTCGCCAAACTGGCCCCGGGCACCAACCTCCTCGCCACCGCAAGCGGTGGCCCCGTGCCCGCCAACGGCACGCCCCCGATCGACGTCCCCCTTGCCGGCACCGCCACCTTCACGCCGGCGGCCGGCTCCGTCGCCTTCCTCAGCGTCGAAGCGAAAGGCGACAGCCTGGGCCGGGTCGGCGAAAAAGACTGCGAACCACAGGTCGTCACCTTCGTCAACGGCAGCGAGTGGGATGTCGCCGAAGGGCGGCTCAGGCTGCGGGCTTTCGCGCCGACCCCCGAGCAGCCGACCGGACTGGTCCCCGTCACCGGCAGCACCGCGCCGATCGGCCTGACCAGTCCCGGGGTCACCCAGACCGTCACCGTCAAAGTCTTCGGCGATCCCGCCTGCAGCGCCAGCTCCGCGGTCTCCGTGGCGATCGCCGTCACCCAGGCCAAGTAGCTTTGATAACTAAATGATTGCTTAGTATTGTCACCCCTCATGGAGAAGAGGGGGGCTGTCAAGGAGAGGAAGGTCGCCGCCGAGGAGCCGGTGGAGGCGGCGCTGCCCAGCGCCCTGCCGCCACCGGCGGCGGCGGCGCTCGTCTTCGTCGCCGCCGGCGCGGTCCTGATGCTGGAGATCCTCGCCGTGCGGCTGCTGGCCCCGTACGTCGGCCTGACGCTGGAGACGACGACCTCGATCATCGGCGCCGCCCTGGCCGGCATCGCCACCGGCGCCGCCGTCGGCGGCTACTTCGCCGACCGCACCAACACCCGCCTGCTGATCGTCGGCCTGCTGATCGTCGGCGGCCTGCTCACCCTGCTCACCGTCCCGGTCGTGCGCTGGGTCGGGCCAGGGGTGCGCGGCGACGGCAACCTCGCCGCGCTCGGGGTCACCGTGATCGCCCTGGTGCCGGCCGCCTCGGTGCTCAGCGCCGTCTCCCCCGCCGTCGCCCACCTGCAGCTGCACGACCTCCGCGCCAGCGGCACGATCGTCGGCCGGCTCTCCGCCTGGGCGACCGCGGGAGCCCTGATCGGCACCTTCGGCACCGGTTTCGTGGTCGTGCCGCTGATGCCGGTCGGCACCGCCGTGCTGCTGATCGGAACCGTCCTAGTCCTGACCGGCATCGGTCTCGGGGCGACCGCGCGCCTACTGCCGGCGGCCGGCCTCGCCGGGGCAGTGGTCGGGGCGCTGGCGCTGGGCGCGCTCTCCGCCGCGGCGAACTCGCCGTGCGACGAGGAAACGCATTACCACTGCATCAACGTCAGCGCCACGCCAAAGCTGTCGCCACATGGCCTCCATCTGCTGCTCGACAACGAGTACAACTCCTACGTCGACCTCGACGATCCGACGGTCCTGACCTACAACTACACGCGCTGGATCGGCGAAGGCATCGACTCGAAGTACGCACCTGGCGAACAGCTCGACGCCGTCTTCGTCGGGGGCGGCGCCTTCACGTTGCCGGGCTGGCTCGACGCGACCCGTCCCGGCTCGCAAGCGGTGGTGCTCGAGCTCGACGGCGACGTGGTCGGCGTCGACGAAGAACAGCTCGGATTGCGAACCTCGCCGGCGCTGCGCGTCTCGGTCGGCGACGCCCGGGTCGGGATGCTCGACGTCGCGAGCGACAGCGCCGACGTCGTCGTCGGCGACGCCTTCAGCGGCCTCACCGTGCCCTGGCACCTGACCACCGCCGAGTGGATCGACGAAGTGAAGAGGGTCCTCAGGCCGGGCGGCCTCTACACGCTCAACCTGATCGATTACGGACCGATGGATTTCATCAAGGCCGAGACGGCGACGCTACTAGACGCCTTCGCCGACGTGCGGATGGTCACCTTCGTCGATGAAGAAGGCGAACCCGCGGGCGGCAACGTGGTGATGCTCGCCTCAGATCAACCCATGGCCGGGTCCGTCGGTTCCACCGCCGAAGGCACCTACACGTTCCGCCGGCGAGCGCTCGAATCGTTCGCCGGCGACGCGCAGACGCTGCGCGACGACTACGCGCCGGTCGACCAGTTGCTGACCGTCGAGGAATAGACCGGCGGAGGCAAGCAGCAGCGAGGCCGCAGCCCGGCAGCAAGAAATGGCGAGGGCGGGATTCGAACCCGCGACACCACGATTTTCAGTCGTGTGCTCTACCAACTGAGCTACCTCGCCTCGGCGCGGGTCGCCGCGCAGACGGGGAAGGCTAGCGAGCGGGGGCGGGGCGGGGCTGATTGCATTGGGGGGTGGCCTGGCTACGCGCAGCGCTGGCGCTCCTCGTCGCCGGGGCGGTGGGCGCGGTGCTCCTCTCCGGCGGCTCGTCGGCCGATCCGCATACGCCGGCAGCGCTGCCTGGGCTGCCACCTCCGTTCCTGGGGACGGCGGTGGCCGGCGGTGGCGCGGTCACCGCGGCGATCGACGCCTACGGGGACGTGGTCGACCTGCGGGCACCCGGGCCAGCGGGCCGCGCGGCGATCGACAACCCGGCGGACCGGCAGGCGGCGGGCAGCGTCCCCGAGGACACCGGGATCGTGCCGCGGGTCGGCGTCGGCGGCGCGGCGGCGCAACCGCTGTGGCGGGCGGACGCGGTGGCACAGCGCTACCTGCCGCGCACCAACGTCGTGCGCACGGTGGCGCGGCTCGGGCGCGCGCGGGTGGTCGTCACCGCTGCCGCCGCCGACCGGGCGCTGGCGCTGCTCGTCACGGCAAGCAACCCACCTGGGGTGCGGGTTGCGCCCACAGCCGGGGTCCGCCTGGCGGCGGGCGGCCGCTGCGCCCAGAGCCGGGCAGCGCGGCGGCTGGCGCTGGTCTGCCGGGCCGGCTCCCGGGCCGGTCGTCCTCCCCCGGCCCGTCGCGACCTTGCCGATGGCGCCGGCGGCCTCCACCCGCTCGGCACGACCGGCGATCAGCGGCCCGGCGGCGACGATGCGCAAGGCGATCGAGGCGGCGGCGGGCGCTGGGAGCGACGTCGAGGCGCGGCGGCCGTAGAGGCGCGGGCCCGGAGGATCGTTCGCGGCGCGGCGGCCGTCGAGGCGAGGGCCCGGAGGATCGTTCGCGGCGCGGCGGCCGAGGATCGGCGCTGGATCGCCCGCGCCCGCCCGCTGTCGCCAACCGCGCCCGGCTGGGCCCGGCGCATGCACCGGCGCTCGCTGCTGACCCTGCGGGCGCTGACCGACCGGCGGACCGGCGCCGTCGCGGCGGGCGCTCGGGACGGCTGGGCGTACGTCTGGCCGCGCGACGCGGGTACCGCCGCCCTCGCCTTTGCGGCTGCCGGCTACCGCTCCGAGGCCCGCCGGGTCGCGCGCTTCCTCCTCCGCCTCGATCCCGGCGCCGCGGCCCGCTTCCACGGCGACGGCTCGCCGGTCCCCGGGCGCGAGGCCCAGGGCGACGGCGCCGCCTGGATCGCCGCCGCCGCCCGCGCCACCGGCCTCCCGCCCCCCACCCCATCGCCCGCCTGGCGCAATCGCGCCGACTACCAGGAGCGCGCCCCCGGCGACTACCTCGCCAACGCAATCGCCCACGTCTTCGCCGCCGATGGGCCGAAAACCCTCATATATGGAGGGAAAACGGCCCGTCGGCGGGCGGTCGATCGGATCGAGGGAGCGTTCGCGGTGGCTGGCGGGCTTGTGAGAGCGGCCGGGGAGCCGAGTTCGGGGCTCGACTCGGCGGCGGCCTGGGCGGTGCGGCCGTTCCCGGCGCCGGCGCTGTTCCCGGCCGTTCGCAGAACCCTGCTGCGCCTCGCCGGCGAGCGGGGGCGCTTCGGCATCACGCCCGGTGCGAGCTGGCCCGGGGTCGACCCGTGGACCGCGCCGACCGCCTGGAGCGCCTGGAGCCTCGCCGCCCTCTCGGACCGGGGGCGCGGCGGGGATGCGTCCTCGCGCGCAGCTGCCGATCGCGACCGCGGTGTGGCGCTCGGGCTGCTCGCCGACCTGCGCCGCGCCTCGACGCCGGCCGGGGCGCTTCCGGAGCGGGTCGACGCTCGCACCGGCATCCCCCGCTCCACCACCCCGCTCGCCTGGTCGCACGCCCTCGCGGTCCTCGCCCTGCGCCAGCTCTGGCCCTGATCGGGAGACGTGTCTGAGCTTGACGCCTATATATGGCGGGTTACCTCAGACACGCCCCAGCGCGGTCGCGGTTCGGGTCACCCGGGACGGAGGAACGCAGACGTCAGAGCGCGGCGAGGGCGGCCGCGACGGCGTCCTCGGCCGTCTCGACCGCGACGATGCCGGGGGCGCCCTCCATGCGGTCGCGGCCGCCGAGCGTCCAGCTGCGCAGCGCCACCACGGTGCGGCCGATCGCTCGCGCGTGGCCGATCTCCGAGAGCGTCCCCCACTCACCGCCGACCGCGACCACGACGTCGCCGGAGCCGACCACGGCGAGGTTGCGGGCGTGGCCGACGCCGCTGGCGACCACCTGGGTGCAGTACGGGTTGGCTTCCGCGATCGCGTTGCCGGGAACGATCCCGATCACGGTCCCGCCGGCCTCGGCGGCGCCGCGCGACACCGCTTCCATGACGCCGCCCAGGCCGCCACAGACCACGGTCGCGCCGGCCTGGGCCAGCCGCCTGCCGACCTCCTCGGCCAGCCGCGCCAGCTCCGAGTCCTGGGAGCAACCGCCGCTGCCGATCACCGCCACCTGCCGCCGCCGATCGCCATCCCCTGGTTCCTTTTGCACGAAATGCGTGTCCGAGGAACCGCGGGATGGCTTGGCGCCGGCACTCACGCCGCCGCACCGGAGGCCCTCATCAGCCCCATCAGCTCCAGCGCCCCCGCCTTGTGCAGCGGTTCGTTGAGGTTGCCGCACTTGGGGCTCTGCACGCAAGAGGGACAGCCGGACTCGCAGGGACACTCGGCGATCAGCCGCGAGGCGTCGCCGAGCAGGCGCTCGAACTGCTCGTAGCCGCGCTGGGCGATGCCGACGCCGCCGGGGTGGCCGTCGTAGATGAAGATCGTCGAGCGGCCGGTCTGGAAGTGGACGTTGGTGGAGAGACCGCCGATGTCCCAGCGGTCGCACATCGCGATCAGCGGCAGCACCGCGATCTGGCCGTGCTCGGTGGCGTGCAGGGAGCCGAGCAGGACGTCGCTCGGCAGCGCCCCGCTGAGCTTCTCCGGCAGCACGTACCAGAGCGCCTGGGTGACGAAGCTCTGCTCCGGCAGCTCCAGGGCGACGATGTCGATCGGCTCCTGCTCGGAGATCGAGACACGCTGGAAGGCGATCACCTGCTCGGTTACGGAGACCTCACCGAAGTTGAGCTGCACCCCCGCCACCTCGCGCTGCTCGCGGGTCCGTTCGATGTAGATCTCGGTCTCCTTCCTCGGCCGCGTGTACCAGTCGCCGTCGAAGCTGGAGACGATCGCCCGCCGCTCCTCGACGTCGAGCCGCTCGACCTCATACGAGCGCCCGAGATGGAGGTAGATCGCGCCCGGGTGGATCGTCGTGAAGGCGCGCTCGGCCTCGACCATCCCCAGCATCTCGCCCGACTCGCGCTCGATCACCGCGACCGAGTCGGCCGAAGCCGAGCGCAGGGCGATCCGCGAGGCGACGAAGTCGCTGCGGCGCGGCAGCAGCCGGCCGCCGGCGTTGCGCAGCTCCCCCGCGCTCAGCAGCCGGTCCGCGCGCTCGCGCCAACCCGGGCCGAAGACCTCCTCGTCGGCGTCGGTCAGCGGCAGCTCGTAGGCGGCGGCGATCAGATGACGGGAGGCAATCTGCTCGTTGGCGTGGTCGAGGATCGCCGCCTCGACGGGGCGCTTGAGGAACTCCTCCGGGTGGCGGCAGAAGAACTGGTCGAGCGCGTCCTGGCCGGCGACGTAGACGGCGAGCCCGCGCCGCCGCCGTCCGGCCCGGCCCCACATCTGCCGCAGGCTGGCGACGGTGCCGGGGAAGGTGACGCAGATCGCTGCGTCGAGCTCGCCGACGTCGATCCCTAGCTCCAGCGCGTCGGTGGCGACCACCGCCAGCAGCTCGCCGGCGCTGAGCCGGGCCTCGATCTCGCGCCGCTGCTGCGGCGTGTAGCCGCCGCGGTAGGGGGCGATCCGCGCCGCCAGCTCCGGCTTGCCGCGCCGCTCGAGGTTTTCGCGGGCGAAGCGCTGGATCAGCTCGATCCCGCGCCGGCTCTTGAGGAAGCAGATCGTCCGCACCCCCTGGCTGACCAGCTCGGCCAGCAGGTCGGCCGCCTCCGAGAGCGCCGAACGACGGGCGCCCGTGCGCTCGTCCAGTAGCGGCGGGTTCCACATCGCCACCTCGCGCCCGGCCCGCGGGGCGCCATCGTCGTCGATCAGCTCGAACGGTGTCCCGACCAGGCGCTCGGCCAGCTCGACCGGGTTGGCGATCGTCGCCGAGGCGAGCAGGAAGCGCGGCTCCGAGCCGTAGGCGCGCGCCACCCGTCGCAGCCGCCGCAGCACGTTGGCGACGTGGGAGCCGAAGACGCCGCGGTAGGTGTGGGCCTCGTCGATGACGACCCACTCGAGGTTGGCGAGGAAGTCGCCCCAGCGTTTGTGGTGGGGCAGCAGGGCGACGTGGAGCATGTCCGGGTTGGTGAGCACGAGGTTGTTGCGGCGGCGGATCGCCGGCCGCTCTTCCTTCGGCGTGTCGCCGTCGTAGATCGCCTCGCGCAGTCCGGGCGGGCGCAGCAGCGCCAGCTTGCGCGCCTGGTCCTGGGCCAGCGCCTTGGTCGGGTAGAGGTAGAGGGCGCGCCGTTTCGGCTCCCGGGCGATGCCGTCGAGGACCGGCAGGTTGAAGGCGAGGCTCTTGCCCGAGGCGGTGCCGCTGGTGATGACTAGGTTGGAATGGACCGCGGTCTCCCAGGCCTCGAGCTGGTGCGTGTAGAGGGAGTCGATCCCGGCACGGGAGAGCGCTTCGACCAGGCCGGCGTCGAGTTCGGCCGGCAGCGAGACCGGCCGCGCCCGCCGCTCCACCTCGGCGCTCTCGGCGACGATCCGCCCGTCGCGACGGGCGGGGTCAATCGCGACCGCCCACTCGGACCCAAGCAAGCTCCCTCCGCGCGCCATCAGACAGCCCGCCGATGGGCCGATATGTCGTCTGGGGCTCGACAAATCGGCCCATCGGCCGACTGGGGGCGCGTGATCCGGCCGGCGACTCGCATCGCCTGCAGCGAGGAGCGGTCGTGGATGCGCACTACGTCGGCGCCCTCGCGGACTGCCAGCGCCACCGCGGCGACGGTGCCCCACTCGCGCTCGCCCGCCGGCAGCCGCTCCTCCCACGACCCGGCCAGGACGGCGCCGACGAAGTCCTTGCGCGAGAGCGAGACGTAGAGCGGCAGCCCCAGCGAGCGCAGCTCGCCGAGCCGCCGCAGGATCTCCAGGTCCTGCTCGGGGCTGAGGTCGAAGTCGAGTCCGGGGTCGATCGCGATCTGCTCCACGGAGACGCCAAGCTCCCGGGCCAGCTCGACTCTCCCCTCGAACCAGGCCCGCAGGTGGTCGACGACGTCGCCGTACTCGCGCCAGGGCCGGTCGACCCGCGGCGGTCCCTCGATGTGCATCAGCACGTAGCCGCAGCCGCTCTCGGCGACCAGCGCGAACATCTCCTCCGAGCCGCCGGAGATGTCGTTGACCGCGTGCGCGCCCGCAGCGAGCGCCCGCCGTGCCACCTCGGGCGAGAAGGTGTCGGCCGAGATCGGTGCCCCCGGGGAGCCGAGAGGTGCATCCACCATCCCCTGGGTGGTGGATGCACTCTTCGTCAGCCCCGCGATCGTCGGCACGAGCGCCTCGGCCTCGTCCTCGGCGCTCACCGGCGGGCCCGCCTTCGCGGCCACCGCGCCCACATCCAGCATGTCGAACCCCGCCTCGACCAATGCCAGGCCGTCGGCCACCGCCTGCTCCGGCGTCCCGCTCCGCGCCCCCGCGAACATCGAGTCGACGGTCACGTTGACAATGCCGGCCGCCAGCGGCTGCTCCAACCCCAGCACCCGATCGCTCAACCGCCAACTCATTGAAGCTCCTCTCGCGCGGGTGGCACGGGGAGGGGTCCGAGAACGGACACACTTGCCCGCCCGCAGGACCCCTCCCCGTGACAGGACCCGCGCGCTGGCAGCTGAGAGGCTCGGACGTTCACCGACGGCTACCGTAGTCGACCGGACCCATGGCTCTGAGCTGCGTCTACACCGACCTCGACGGCACCCTGCTCGGCAAGGGCAGCTCGCTCTTCCGCGACGCCGAGGGCGCGTTCTCGCTGGCCCAGGCGCGCGGGCTCGAGGCCTGCCAGCGGGCCGGGGTCGAGGTCGTGATCATGTCCGGCCGGCGCGAGCCCCAGGTCCACGAGGCGGCCCGCCTGATGGGCCAGACCTCCTACATCTACGAGGCCGGCTGCGCCTTCGCGATCGAGGGCGAGACGACGCTGATGACGGGTGAGATGGCGCCCAACGAGGAGGACGGCACGATCTACGAGCAGATCGAGGCGCGCGGCATCCCCAAGGTGCTGTTCGAGCACTTCGACGGGCGGCTCGAGTACCACGCGCCCTGGCACCACGGTCGCGTCCTCTCCCACCTCTTCCGCGGCAAGGTCGACGTCGACGAGGCCAACGCGCTACTCGGCGAGCACGGCGACGACGACCTGCGCCTGCTCGACAACGGCGCGATCGGCCGCGAGATGCCCGCCGTCGAGGGGCCCACCCACGCCTACCACCTGGTTCCACGCCTGGTCAGCAAGGCCGCCGCCGTCGCCGCCCACGCCCGCGCCCGCGGCTACGACCCGGCCGACTGCATCGCCGTCGGCGACTCGGTCGAGGACCTCGAGGTGGCGGCGGCCGTGGGCCACTTCTTCGTCGTCGCCAACGGCCCCGAACGCGACCCCGGCCTGCGCGCCGCCCTCGGTACCTGGGACAACGCCACCGTCACCGAGGGCCACATGGGCGACGGCTTCTACGAGGCCATCGTCTCGACCCTGGTCGAGCGCCGCTAGCCTGCCGGTCGACGGGCCTGGGACGTCTGCCATATGGACGTTTGAGGCCCATCGGCGGGTGGTTAGTATCGGGGGGACCGCACACGAGTTGAAATGGAGCGTTGTGTCCGCCGAGACCGCCACTGTCGCTGAGCAGGAGTACCTGGAGATCATGTTCTGGCTGGAGGAGGCCGGGCTGCCGATGACCGGCGCCAACATCGCCCGCGCGATGCAGCTCTCGCCGCCGACCGTGCACGAGATGGTCGGCCGCCTGGTCGAGGACGGCTACGTCGCTCGCAAGGCGGACAAATCGCTCGAATTCACCGGGTCGGGGCGCGAGCACGCCAGCCACATCGTCCGCCGCCACCGCATGATCGAGCGCTTCCTCACCGACGTCCTCAACATCCCCTGGGACGAGGTCCACGAGGAGGCGGAGCGGATCGAGCACGCGATGTCGCCGGTGCTGGAGGAGCGGATGCGGGCGGCGATCGGGGACGCCACCACCTGCCCGCACGGCCACCCGATCGTCGAGGGCATCCGCGAGCAGGGCTCGCTGCTGGCCGACGTCGAGGTCGGCGCTGAGGTCACCGTCCTGCGTTTCGAGAACGAGGCCGAGGAGCTGCTGCACTACCTGAAGGCGGCGGGGCTCGACCCGGGCCTGGAGGGCAAGATCGAGAGCTCCGACGAGGAGCGGGTGACACTAGCTTCCGCCGACGGCAAGCACGAGGTCAGCCGCAGCGTCGCCGAGACCGTCTCGGTCCGGGCCGACCCGGCGCCGCCGCCGCGAGCGGCGATTCCGGAGCAGTTGGTCCTCTCCTCCGACCGCTACGGCCGGTAAGAGGGGCGATAACCGGCGCCTGGGGGTGTCCTCGGTCGGGCGCCTCGGGTCACGCACGGAGTGCGCTCCCCTCGTTGCCCTCCCTGCGTCCTACCCAGGCTTGGTTCTCGCCCCTCTTACTGACTGGATGGGCTGAGATCCCAATTACTGAATTGAAATCGTGACTATTGGATCCGAGGTTGGCGACTTGCTGCCGCCTTCCGGCTCCGTCGTCACCATCACGACTTCGACCCCGTCCATGTCGGGAAGTTCGGTGCTGGCGCGGCCTTCGCGGTCGGGGACGAACAGCGCTTGCACCGGTTCGACTTCTCCGTCGCGCTGGACCCAGGCCTCGAGCACTCGGTCGCTCGGCAGCTGCTTGACGTTGGCGAGGTGCAGGGTGCCGCTGTCGCCCTCGCTGATCATCTTCGCGGTCACGCCCGGCGCCTTGCCGGCGACCACCGTGCTCGTCTGAGCACCCTCGTCGGAGCCGATCCCGCCGCCGATCGCGAAGCCGGCGACGGCGGCGACGACCAGCACTGCCACGGCGACGCCGGCGACCGGCCGCAGGCCCATCGGGCCGGAGCCGAGGTTGCGCATCCAGGCTGAGGCTCGGCCGGCGAGCCCCGGCCGTGAATCGCGAGCGCGCACCCCTTCGCGGCGGAGTCGGTCGAGGTCGTTCGCGGCGCGCTCGTCGGCTCCCTCGCGCCCCTCGCCGACACCCTCCGCGGCAGTATCGGCGCGCACCTCGGCCATAACCCGCGAGCGCAGCTCGCGCGGCGGCTCGAGCCTTTCGACTCCCTCCGGCAGCGCGTTGAGCGCCGGCGTCAGCCAGCGGATCTGCTCACGGCAGCGCTCGCAGCCCTCGGCGTGGCGCTCCAGCTCCGCCGCCTGCTCAGGCTCCAGGGCGCCCAGCATGTAGGCGGCGACGTCCTCGCTCCAGCGCTCGTGATTGCTCTCGGTCATGCCAGTCCCTCCGCCAGTTCTCCCCGGATCTTCTCCAGGCCCAGTCTCATCCGCCCCTTCACGGTGCCCAGCGGCACCCCCAGCATGCGCGATATCTCCGACTGGCTGAAGCCGCCGAAGTAGGCGAGCTCGATCACCTTCGACTGCTCGCCCGGCAACCCGCCCAGCGCGTCGCGAAGCTCGGTCGCGGTCTCGCGTCGCATCGCCTCGTCGTCGGTGAACTCCTCGGACGGCCTCTGCTCGAGCACCGCATCGTCGTCGAAGGTCAGTTTCGGCGCTTTGCCGGCGCGGCTGCGCAAAGCGTCGATCGCCCGGTTGCGGACGATGCTCAAGGTCCAGGAGCGGACGCTGCCGCGGGCGCGGTCGAAGCGGGCGCCGCTGCGCCAGATCGAGATGAAGGCCTCCTGGGTGACGTCCTCGGCGGCCGCCTTCTCGCCGACGATCCTGTACGCCAGCGAGTAGGCGACGCCGCCGTGGCGGTCGTAGAAGACCTCGAAGGCCTCGGGGTCTTTTGCCCCGATCAGCGGCATCAGCTCCTCGTCGGCCAGCCGCTCGGCCTTCTCCCTTCTAACGGTCATCTCGATCCATCATCCGCTCTTTCCCGTCGGTCGCTACGCGACGAACGGTTCGACGGCCTTCAGCACCTGCGCTTCGTCGAGCGACGGGTCGAAGGCTTCGGGAGCCGGTTCTTCGGAATTCTGCAACCGGATCGCCGCCGCATGGCGCGCCTCGACCTGGACGATCGAGCCGGCCGCCCCGAGCACTTCCTTGGACTTGATCAGCGGGCCGGCGCCGTTGTAGGCGCTGACTCCGGTGTCCTCGAACGTCTGCGCGAGCTTGAGGAAGCCGGCGGTGTCGCTGTAGGGGAAGTCGAATTTCGGCTCCGCCACGGGCTTGCCGCCCAGCTTCTCGATCGTCGCCGTAAGCGCTTCGACGTGCTGCTTCTCGTCGTCGGCCAGCAGCCCGATCAGGCTCTTCAGCTCGCCGCTCGCCTTGGCCCGGGTCTTCGCTTCGTCGTAGAAGGTCGACTCCAGGTACTCCAGGGTGAGGGCGAAGTTGAGGATGTCGACGTCGCTGTCACCGCTCATCGCCAGTGCCTTGCGCACATAGGGGCCGACCATGAAGGTGCCGTAGACGGCACCCGCCGCCAGCGCGCCCTTGAGGATCACGTCGCTGCGGGAGAGGTCGCGACTGTCCTCGATGACCTCCACGCCGACGAGCTCCGGATGTGCAATTTCTTCGTGGCTTATTGCTTTCTCCTTTTCGCTTTCTCGCCGGACTAGCTGACGATGAAGGGTTCGACGGATTTGAGGACTTCCTTGGCGGTCGCCGGCTTGGCGAACGCCCCGTCCGGGGTAATCGACAGGCCCAGCAGCGTGTTCAGCGCGGCCGCGTGCCGGCCCTCGACGCTGTGGATGGCCAGAGCGGAAGCCAGAACTTCCGGGCTCTCGATGTTGCCCGCCTGGCCGAGATAGGCCGCGGCGCCGAGGTTCTCGACCGTGCCCGCCAGTTCCAGCACCGACTTGGCGCTCTCTAGCGGGAATTCGGTCTCCGGTTCCGGCGCCGGCTTGCCGCCCAGCTGCTTGACCGCGGCGGTGAGGGCGGAGACGTGTTCGGCCTCCTCCTCGCCGAACTTGCGGATCGTCGCCAGGTCGGCGCCCACGAAGAGACCACTTTTGACGACATCCGCGTAGAAGGCGGTCTCCAGGTACTCGAGCGTGAGGGCGTAGTTGAGGATGCCGACGTCGCCCTTGCCGAACTGCTCGGTTTCGCCGCCGCCACCGGACTTTGCCGCGGTCGTGGTGGTGGTGCCGCTGTCGCTGCCACAGGCGGCGAGGAAGGCTGCCGCCGCGGCCGAGCCGCCGGTCAGGGCCATGAACTTGCGGCGCGATACCGGGTCTTTGACCGCGCGGGCGACCGCGTTACCGGCCGGCGCCTCTGCTTTCTCGCGTTGCTTGCTCTCGGGCATGTTTCGTCTCCTCGCTGGGGTTGTGCTTCTACCCGCCACTTACGCGAGTCCCGGGCCGCCCGGATCACTCGCCTCCGGCCGTTGCAGCGAATCCGGCGAGCGATGATCCGAACCGGTCGTGCGCGCGTATGCAGGGCATGGGATCCACCCATCCCCCGGTCGGTGCCGCTCTCTCGCTCCTAGCTGCCGTCGCGGCCTCACTGGTTGGCTGCGGCGGCGGTAGCGACGACGCCGGGACCTCTTCCAGCGCCTCGGAAAGCGCCGGCGCGAAAGCGGTGACGATCCAGGACTACACCTACAAGCCGGCCAGCCTCGTCGTCCCCAGGGGGACGACGGTCACCTTCGCCAACCGTGACTCGACGCCCCACACCGCGACCTCCAAGCAGTCCGGCCGCTTCGAAAGCGGCAGCATCGACACCGGCAAGTCCGGCAGCATCGTGCTCGACGAAACGGGCACCTTCGACTACTACTGCGTCTTCCACCCCTTCATGAAGGGGACGATCGTCGTCAGGCGGGCGAGCGGGCGCGGACGCGCTCGAGGGCGGCGGCGATACGGGAGACCCCATCCGCCATCCGCTCCGCCGGCACAGGGGCGAAGGAGAGACGGAGACTGTTCTCGCCGCCCTCGATCATGAAGTCGGGCCCGGCGACGAAGGAAACGTCCTCGGCCTTGGCCTCGGTCAGCAGGGCGGTCGTGTCGGTGCCCTGGGCGAGGTCGAGCCAGAGGAAGTAGCCACCCTCAGGGACGACGAACTCGGCCTCGGGGATCCGCTCGCCCAGGGCCGCGACCAGGGCGTCGCAGCGTTCCTTCAGCGCCCCTTTGACGAAGGCGATGTTGCGATCCAGCTCGCCGGAGCGGCAGAGCTCCAGCACGATCGACTCAGCCAGCATGTTCGGCGAGATGTAGGTCTCGTTGGCCCGCTTCGCCAGCTTCGCGATCTCCGCAGTGGGGCCGGCAAGGTAGCCGACCCTGACCCCGGGGCTGACCGTCTTCGAGAAGGAGGAAGCGTGGACGACCCGCCCGGCGCCGTCGAGGGAGAGCATCGTCTCCAGCGGCTCGCCCTCGAAGGGCAGCTCGCGGTAGGGGTCGTCCTCGAAGATCCAGAAGCCGTGCTCTGCCGCCAGCTCGACCAGCCGCACCCGCTTCTCGGCCGAGAGCGTGCAACCGGCGGGGTTGTGGGAGTTGGGGATCACGTGCGCGAGCTTGATCGGCCCCTCGGCGAGCGCCGCCTCGAAGGCCGCCAGATCAAGCCCGTCGGCCTCCAGCGGCACCGGCACCAGCTCAACCCCGAGCCGCTGCAGGAGCAGCAGCGTGCGGTCGTAGGTCGGCTGCTCGACGACCACCCGATCGCCTGGGCCAAGCAGATGCTCGAACAGCATCGCCCCCGCCTCCAGCGACCCGTTGGCGACCATCACCTGCGCCGCGTCGAGCCCACCATGCCGCTCGGCGATCCATTCGCAGAGCCCCGGATGCCCGATCCCGGTGCCATAGGAGAGTGCCTTCCCCCAGTCGTCGGCAAGCGCCCGCGCCGCCGCCTCCCGCACCGCCTCGTGGGGCAGGATGTCGGCGCTCGGAGCACCTCTCGCAAACGAAATCGTGTCGCCAGCCATCGCCCCCGACCCTAGCAACGCCCCGCCGTCCGCCGACCCCTCGCAAATCACCCATCCGGGGGGAGAACCGGGGGCGTGTCTGACCTTAGGTGCCATATATGGCAGGAAAAGTCAGACACGCCCAGTGGGACGGCTGGATCCAGGAGGAATTGGGCTCTGGGGCGGATCGAGAACGGGCGCTGTCGGCGCTCGCGGATCGGCAGTACGGAGTCGTGGGCCACGGCCAACTCACCGCAATGGGATTGGGAGAGCGGACGATCGCGAGGTGGATCTCCGTTGGACGCCTGCACAAGGTCCACCGGGGTGCCTACGCGATCGGCCGCAGGAGTGTGGTTCAACGAGGAACGTGGCTAGCTGCCGTACTCGCCTGCGGTGAGGGCGCTGTGTTGAGTCACACCAGCGCCGCGGCCCTCTGGGAACTGATCCCAGCGCGTGCCCTGGTTCACGTCACTTCGCCGCGGGGAAATCAAGGGCGAAGGCGATGGCGCGGAATCCACCTCCATCGCGGACGTCTCGACCTCGATGAAACGACATTTCAAGACGACATCCCGGTCACCTCGGTTGCCCGCACGCTGTTCGACTACGCGGAAGTCGTCGACTTCCGGCGGCTGGAGAGCGCCTGGGAGGAGGCAGACCGGCTCAAGCTGCTGCGGTTGACCGACGTCGAGCGGGTCTGCGAGCGCGGCTACGGTCGCCGTGCCCTGAAGCCGATCCGGCGCCTTTTGGCCGAAGCCCGCGCCATCACCCGGACCCGCTCGCCGCTGGAGGACCGCTTCCAGGATTTCTGCCGCCACTTCGACCTGCCGCCGCACAGCACCAACGTCGAGGTCCTCGGCAAAGAGGTCGACGTACTCTGGCCAGCCGCCAAGCTGATCGTCGAGCTCGACAGCTGGGAATTCCACCGGCACCGCGCCGCCTTCCAACGCGACCGCGCCCGCGACACCCACCTCCTCGTAGCCGGCTACCGCACCATCCGCGTCACCCACGACCGTCTGGATAAGGAAGCTCCGGAACTCGCATCTCAACTCCGCCGCCTACTCGCCGCCGAAGCTGCACGCATGCCCCCGAACACGCCGAGCGGGTCCGAGTAGGGGCGAAGCGTCTTGCACTTTTTTGCGGCAAGGGCAGACGGCAGCCACCCAGCGCTCCTCAAAAAAGTTAAGCGAAGCCCCTACTCGGACCCGCTCGGCGCCGCTAGGACCCGCGCAGCACTTCGACGGCGATCGCGGCCGCCTCGCTCGGGCTCTGCCCGACCCGCACGCCCTTGGCTTCGAGCGCGTCCTTCTTCGCCTGCGCCGTCCCCGAGGAGCCGGAGATGATCGCGCCGGCGTGGCCCATCTGCTTGCCGGGAGGTGCGGTGAAGCCGGCGATGTAGGCGACCACGGGCTTGGAGACCTCGGAGGAGATGAACTCGGCGGCGCGCTCCTCGGCGTCGCCGCCGATCTCGCCGACCATCACGATCAGCTCGGTCTCCGAGTCGGCCTCGTAGAGCTTGAGGATGTCGATGAAGTCGGAGCCGACGATCGGGTCGCCGCCGATGCCGACGATCGAGGAGTTGCCCGCCCCGGCCTGCTTCAGCTCGTTGCCGATCTGGTAGGTCAGCGTCCCCGACTTGGAGACGACGCCGATCGAGCCGGGGTCGAAGAACTGGGCGGGGATGATGCCGACGTTGGCCTTGCCGGGCGAGAGCACGCCGGGGCAGTTGGGCCCGATCAGCCGCACCCCGGCCTCCTTCGCCTTCCAGTAGGTGTTCAGCATGTCGAGGACCGGGATCCCCTCGGTGATCGCGATCACCGTTTCGACGCCGGACTCGATCGCCTCGTCGATCGCCGGGGCGGCGAAGCGCGCCGGCACGAAGATCATCGAGGTGTTGGCGCCCGCCTGTTCGACCGACTCCTTGATCGTGTCGAAGATCGGCACCCCCTCGACGTCCTGGCCGCCCTTGCCGGGGGTGACCCCGGCGACGAGGTCGGTCCCGTAGGCGCGGTTGCGCAGCCCGTGGAAGGAGCCCTCGCGGCCGGTCAGGCCGGAGACGACGAGCTTGGTCTCGCTGCCGACGATGATGCTCATGAGGCGCCACCCGCCAGCTCGACGACGCGGCGCGCCGCGTCCAGCATCGTCTTCTCCTGATGCAGGTTGGGCAGCGCGGCCTCGGCCAGGATCGCCAGGCCCTCCTCGGAGTTGGTGCCGTCGAGGCGGACGACCAGCGGCACGCCGAGGTCGAGCTGGCTCGAGGCGGTGACGATCCCCTTGGCGATCTCGTCGCAGCGGGTGATGCCACCGAAGATGTTGAAGAGGATCGCCGTCACCTTGTCGTCGGAGACGATCACTTCCAGGGCGTTGACGATCGCCTCGGCTTTGGAGCCACCGCCGGCGTCGAGGAAGTTGGCCGGCGCGCCACCCGCCTGGGCGACGACGTCGAGCGTCGACATGCAGAGGCCGGCCCCGTTGGCGAGGATGCCGACGTTGCCGTCGAGCTTGACGTAGGTGAGGCCCTTGTCCTTCGCCATCTGCTCCTGCGGGTCGTCGACCGTGTCGGCGATCTCGGCCAGGTCCTGGTGGCGGAAGAGGGCGTTGCCGTCGATCGTCACCTTGGCGTCGAGGGCGACGACCTGGCGGTCGGCGGTGACGATCAGCGGGTTGACCTCGATCAGGCTGGCGTCCTCGCCGGTCGCGACCGCGGCCAGCTTCACCAGCACCTCGGCCGCCTGGTCGCGGACGTCCTCGTCGAGCCCGGCGGCGTCGACGATCTCCCGCGCCGCCGCCGCGTCGAACTCGCGGGTCGGGTCGATGTGGACTTTGATCAGCGCCTCGGGGCTCTCCGCCGCGACCTGCTCGATGTCCATCCCTCCCTGGCTGGAAACCATCGCCAGCAGCTTCTTCTCACCGCGGTCGAGGATGACCGAGGCGTAGTACTCGGCGGCGATGTCGGAGCCGCCCTCGATCCAGACCTGGTCGACGCGGAAGGG
>Ga0190274_10000733_pt1 | contig 19148 bp, 17 predicted proteins | sample Popmic531T_FD_133002 | JGI IMG/M metagenome (GOLD analysis project Ga0190274, IMG submission 133002) | Populus adjacent soil microbial communities from riparian zone of Yellowstone River, Montana, USA - 531 T | ecosystem: Environmental > Terrestrial > Soil > Riparian zone | place: USA: Montana... | reverse complement strand
TGTGCAATTCCTGAACGCCCTTTTCGTTGGCCGCGATCTGCGCTTTCAGGTCGTTGATGTTTTGAGTCGGATTGCGCGCGGGATATTTCGCGCCGGTCAGTGCGGCCAAAATCTCCCTCTCGCGAAAGCGGCCGCGATCCACCAGTTTGAAATTGTCGAGATAGACGCCTTCCTGCTCGATATTGGTTGCGTTCGGCGACATCGATCCCGGAGAAATACCGCCGATATCGGCGTGGTGTCCGCGCGAAGCGACCCAAAATAGAATATTGCGTTTTGCCCCGTCGAACACCGGCGTGCATACCGTGATGTCCGGCAAATGCGTGCCGCCGTTATAGGGCGCGTTGATAGCGTAGACGTCGCCCGGTTTGATGCGACCCTTGTTCTCGCGGATGATGGTCTCGACCGCGCGGTCCATCGAGCCGAGATGCACCGGCATATGCGGTGCATTGGCGACGAGCGCGCCGTCACCGGAAAACACCGCGCAGGAAAAGTCGAGCCGCTCCTTGATGTTCACGGAATAGGCGGTGTTCTGCAGCGAAACTCCCATCTGTTCGGCGATCGACATGAAGAGATTGTTGAACACCTCAAGCATCACTGGGTCGGCCCGGGTGCCGACCGCGCTCTGTCGTTTCAGTTTCTTGAATCGTGTCAGCACGAGATGGTTCTTGGCAGTGAGTGCCGCCTGCCAGCCCGGTTCGACCACGATGGTCTGGTGCGGCTCGATCACAATCGCCGGACCCTTGACGACATTGCCGGGCTTGAGCTGATCGCGCGTGAAGACCTGGGCCTGGTGCCACGTTCCGTTTGAGAAGAAGCGGGTGCGGCGCGTGGGCGAGGGGAGTTTGCCGCGCGTAGTCTTGAGTTTCCTTTCGCGGAACTTCGCGCCGCCGCCGATGGCCTCGACCGAGACGGCTTCGAGAACAAGCTGCTTGTTTCGATCGATGAAGCCGAATTGCGCCTTGTGCGCTTTTTCGAAAGCGCGTGTCATCGCGGCGATGGCCCCGGCCGTCACGACCAGCGCGGTGTCGGTGCCGGCGTAGCGGATATGCGCGCGCACGATCACTTTGACGGATTTCGCCGGCACACCCTGGCCTGCGACCTCGTCTTTCACGTTCTTGCCGAGCGCCTTGCCGATCCGCTTCAGTGCGGCGAGCGCCTTGCCTGCGAGCGGCTCCTCGATCGCCTGCTGCCTTGTTGCACGTATATCGGCGAGTCCCATGCCGTAGGCCGAGAGCAGCGACGAGAACGGGTGGATGAGCACCTTCGTCATGCCGAGCGCATCGGCGACGAGACAGGCATGTTGGCCGCCGGCGCCGCCAAAGCAATTGAGCGCGTAGCGCGTCACGTCATAGCCGCGCTGCACCGAAATCTTTTTGATCGCGTTCGCCATGTTCTCGACCGCGATCTTGATGAAGCCGTCGGCAACCTCCTCGGGTTTTCGGTCGCTGCCGACTTCCTTCGCAAGCACCGTGAAGCCTGCGCGGACGGCTTCGTCGTCGAGCGGCTGGTCCTGAGCGGGACCGAAAATGTTCGGAAAGAATTCCGGGATGAGTTTCCCCGCCATCACATTCGCATCGGTGACGGCGAGCGGTCCGCCGCGGCGATAGCATGTCGGTCCCGGATTGGCGCCGGCCGAGTCCGGGCCGACACGAAAGCGTGCGCCGTCGAAATGCAGGATCGAACCGCCGCCGGCAGCGACGGTGTGAATGCGCATCATCGGCGCGCGCATGCGCACGCCCGCAACCTCGGTCTCGAACGCGCGCTCGTATTCGCCGTCGAAATGCGACACGTCGGTCGAGGTGCCACCCATGTCGAAGCCGATTACGCGCGCAAAGCCTGCTTCGCGCGCGGTTTCCGCCATGGACACCACGCCGCCGGCGGGGCCGGAAAGGATAGCGTCCTTGCCCTGGAACAGATCGGCGGCAGTGAGCCCGCCCGAGGACATCATGAACATGAGGCGCGCCTGCGAGTGGCGAGCGTCAAGATCTTCCGCAACCTGCCCGACATATCTGCGCAGGATCGGCGACAGATACGCATCAACAACGGTCGTGTCGCCGCGGCCGACCAGCTTGATCAGCGGCGAGACCTCGTGGCTCACTGAAACCTGCGGGAAGATTTCGCGCGCCAGCGCCGCGACCTGCTTTTCATGTTCGGGAAAGCGGTAGGCATGCATGAACACGATCGCGACCGCATGGATTCCGTCGGCATATGCACGTCGCAGCTCTGGTTCGATGGCGGCAAGATCGGGCGCATTCTCGACGATGCCGTCGGCGCGCACCCGCTCGTCGACCTCGATCACGCGCTCGAACAGCATGTCGGGTTTGATGATTTCCTTCGCGAAGATTTTCGGCCGCGCCTGATAGCCGATGCGGAGCGCGTCGCGGAAACCTTTGGTCGTGATCAGGAGCGTGCGCTCTCCCTTGCGTTCGAGCAGGGCATTGGTTGCGACCGTGGTGCCCATTTTCACCGCACCGATGCGTCCGGGCGGGATTGCGTCGCCCGGAGCCAGCTTCAGGAGGTCACGGATGCCGTGAACAGCGGCGTCGCGATAGGCCTCCGGATTCTCGGACAGCAGCTTGTGCGCGACCAGGGTGCCGTCCGGGCGCCGTCCGACGATGTCCGTGAAAGTGCCGCCGCGGTCGATCCAGAAGTCCCAGCTCTCTTTGCCCAAGGCTTGTTTTGTCATGACTCTTGCATTGGTCCCGGATCGGGCAATGATGAATTGACGCCGTTCCGGGGTCGCTAGCTGTGCAGGTGCCCGGAGGACGGAAGGGGCAGATATTATGATCCGTGTTGTCCTCGATCGTCTTTATCTTTTTTCCGGCTATCTCGCCGGACTTTTCCTCATCGCGATCTTTGTCCTGATGATGGTGCTGTCGGCCGGGCGGCCACTCGGCGTCAACATCCCGGCCGGCGACGATTTCGTGGCCTGGTGTATGGCGGCGACCGCGTTTCTCGGTCTGGCGCATACCTTCCGGCACGGCGAGATGATCCGGGTCGGACTCCTGATCGACCGGCTGGAGGGGCGGACCAAGCAGGTTGCTGAAATTATCGCAGTGATTATCGGCGCAGGCTTCACCGGCTTCTTCGCCTGGCATGCCTCGGTGATGACCTGGCAGTCGTTGCAGTTCCACGACATGTCGCAGGGCGTGATTGCGGTGCCGCTCTGGATTCCGCAACTCGGCTATAGCGGGGGCCTGGTCATTCTGTTCATCGCCTTCGTCGACGAACTGATCCACGTGTCGCGTGGCTATCCGCCGCGCTACGAATTGCCGAAGGCGCAGACCGCCGAAGAAGTGGTCGAGCGCGCGATCCAGAGCGGGGTGTAGCTTGGAGCTGCTCACCGCCGCGGCAATTCTGTTCGGCTTTCTGATCGTTCTGCTCGCGGGCGGCGTGTGGATTGCAATCGCGCTGCTCGCGACCGGCTGGGCCGGGATGCAATTCGCAGGCTCCGCGATTCCGGCGGGCTCCGTGCTCGCGACCACGGTCTGGGGTTCGAGCGCATCGTGGTCGCTCGCGGCATTGCCGCTGTTCATCTGGATGGGAGAGATCCTGTTCCGCACCAAGTTGTCGGAAGAGATGTTTCGCGGCTTCTCGCCCTGGCTGAACTGGCTGCCGGGGCGGCTGATGCATGTGAACGTGCTCGCCTGCGGGGTGTTCGGCTCGGTCTCCGGTTCGTCGGCTGCGACCTGCGCCACTGTCGCCAAGATCGCGCTGCCTGAATTGAAGAAGCGTGGCTACGACGAGACGGTGGCGCTCGGCTCGCTGGCCGGTGCCGGCACGCTCGGCATTCTGATTCCGCCGTCGATCACCATGGTGGTCTATGCGGTGCAGGCCAATGTTTCGATCATCCAGGTCTTTCTCGCGGGGTTCCTGCCGGGCCTGCTCGTGATGGTGCTTTACTCCGGTTACATCGTTGTGTGGTCGCTGCTGCATCCGGATCGCACACCGCCGGCCGATCCGCCGATGCCGTTTCGCCAGAAGCTGCACGAGTCGCTCAATCTCATTCCGGTGATGCTGCTGATCGTGTTCGTTTTCGTCTCGCTCCTGATGGGATGGGCGACCGCGACCGAATGTGCGGCGTGGGGCGTGCTCGGCTCTCTTGCGATCGCGTGGTGGCAGGGATCGCTGACCTGGGAATCATTCTGGGCGAGCGTGATGGGCGCAACCCGCGTGAATTGCATGATCCTGCTGATATTGGCCGGTGCCTCCTACATGGGTACCTCGATGGCCTATACCGGCATTCCGCAGGCGCTCGCGGCCTGGGTCGATTCACTGCATCTCAGCCCCTATGCGCTGATTGCGGCCCTTACCGTCATGTATATTCTGCTCGGAACCGCGCTCGACGGCATATCCATGATCGTGCTCACCACCGCGATCGTGATCCCGATGATCAAGACCGCCGGCCTCGATCCCGTCTGGTTCGGCATATTTCTTGTATTGGTGGTGGAGATGGCGGAAGTTTCGCCGCCGGTCGGCTTCAATCTGTTCGTGTTGCAGACCATGAGCGGCAAGGATTCGAACTTCGTCGCGCTGGCTTCGCTGCCGTTCTTCTTCCTGCTGGTGGTTGCGGTTGCGCTGATCACCGTGTTTCCTAGTATTGTGATGATCGTGCCGCAGATGGCGTTTCCCGGTTAGCCCAGAGAGGTTGTTCCATGTTGTCGAAGAGACTTGCATCGATCACGGGTATGGTGGCGCTGTTGTCTGCATTCGCGCTTCCGGCCGCGGCGCAGACCAAATGGAACCTGCCCGCCGCCTATCCGACCGACAATCCGCATACCGTCAATCTGCTGGCGTTCGCCAAGGACGTGAACGATTTCACTGGCGGCAAGCTGCAGATCACGGTGCATGCCGGCGCCTCGCTGTTCAAGGCGCCCGAGATCAAGCGTGCGGTGATGACCGGGCAGGCGCAGATGGGTGAGGTGCTGATTTCGGTCCACGAGAACGAGGACCCGTTATTCGGCATCGACGTAATTCCGTTCCTCGCGACCAGCTACCCGTCTTCGTACAAATTGTGGCAGGCGTCGAAGCCTGCGATCGAAAAGAAGCTCGCCGCGCAGGGGCTGATGCTGCTGTTCGCGGTGCCGTGGGGACCACAGGGAGTTTACGCCAAGAAGGACCTCAACAGCGTCGAGGACATGAAGGGCCTGAAATGGCGCGCGTATAATGTCGGCACCGCGCGCATCGCCGATCTGGTAGGCGCGCAGCCGGTGACCATCCAGGCCGCCGAACTGCCGCAGGCGCTCGCAACCGGTGTGGTCAATGCTTTCATGACGTCGGGCTCGACCGGTTATGACAGCAAGGCCTGGGAGACGATGTCGCATTTCTACGACACGCAGGCGTGGATTCCGAAGAACCTGACTTTCGTCAACAAGGCGGCGTTCGACGCGCTCGACGCGGAAACGCAGGCCGCGATCCTGAAAGCGGCGGCAGCGGCCGAGCCGCGCGGCTGGAAGCTCGCGGAAGAAAAGGCCGGCTGGTATCTCGAACAGCTCAAGGCCAACAAGATGAAAGTGCTGCCGCCGTCTGAAGAATTGAAGAGCGGTCTGCTCAAGATCGGCGATCAGCTCACCATCGACTGGACCAAGAAGGCCGGCGCCGATGGCGAAGCGGTGATCTCAAGCTATCGGAAGATGTAGTGCAACGTTAGCGGGCCAGGACCGTCACCCTGAGGTGCGAACCCGGCGAAAGCCGGGAGAGCCTCGGAGGGCGGCGGTCCGGGCCGTTCATCCTTCGAGGGCCGCTTCGCGGCCTCCTCAGGATGACGGAGGAAAGATGCATTTTCGCGTAGAATTGGTCTGGCAGGACGAGGCGCAGGATGACGTGCCGTCGATTTACCTGACCTCGGACGGACGTGTTATCCTGCAGGGCAGGTCGGTGTCGTCGGATGAGCGCGATCATTTCAAGCTTCCGCCCGGCGCCGACCTGATCAGCGTGGACCGAAGGCTGATCAAGGCGATCAAGGAAATGTTGTAAAGCGCGCGCAGACGCGTCCAAGAAGGCGAAAGAATTAAGAGGAGACCGCCCATGTTTCTGAAAAATTCCTGGTACGTCGCCGCATGGGACCGCGAAATCGCGGACAAGCCGATTGGCCGCACTTTCCTGAATGAGCCGGTGGTGATGTTCCGTGACAAAGCTGGCCAGTTGATCGCGATGGAAGACAAGTGCCCGCATCGCCGGGTGCCTTTGTCGATGGGCAAGGTGGTCGAGGGCGATCTGCTGCAATGCCATTATCATGGGCTGCGCTTCGACCGGACCGGAACCTGCGTGCGCGTGCCGGGTCAGGAATCAATCCCGGAAACCGCGAAGGTGAAAACCTATCCGGTGGTCGAGCGCTACCATTGGGTCTGGATCTGGATGGGTGATCCGGTGCAAGCCGATCCCGCGACCATCCCCGACTATCATTATCTCGACAGCCCGGACTGGGGCGCCAAGGGCACCTACATCCACGTCAAGGCGAACTGGCAGCTTATCGTCGACAACCTGCTCGATCTCACCCATCTCGCCTTCGTGCATGAATCGACCATCGGCAATGCCGCGGTCGCCGAGAATGCCGAAGTGCGGGTGAAGCGCACGCCAGGCGGCGTGCTTGTCACGCGCTGGATGATCGACAAGCCGGCGCCGCCGACCTACGTCAAGGCCGGCAATTTCACCACCAATGTCGATCGCTGGCAGTTCATCGATTTTCTGCCGCCGGCTTACCTTCGTCTTTCCGTCGGCGCGACGCCGACCGGCACCGGTGCGCCGGAAGGCAAATTCGAAGGCGGCATCAACATGCGTAACCTCAATGCGATTACACCGGAGACAGAAAACACCTCGCATTATTTCTGGGCGCAGGCGCACGATTTCGACGTGAAGAACGAAAAACTCACCGACATGATTTTCGAGCAGGTGAAGACCGCCTTCCTCGAAGACAAGGAAGTGTTCGAGGCGCAGCAGCGGGTGATCGATCACGACGCAAGCGAGTCGCAGGTCGACATCCATGCCGATGCCGGCGGCATCCAGGCCCGCCGCATTCTTTCGCGGCTGCATGACGAGGAAATGCAGGCGCGGCAGGCCGCCGAATAGGTCTCACGGCGCACCCGCAGCGCGCGGCGCTATTCAGGCTAGCATCGAGACGATCATGGCGATCACCGTTCCACCCATGAGCGCAGTTGCGCCCCAGCCGGCGATTGCGAGACGCGGCGTCGCCCGGAAGCGGCCCATTATGTTCTTGTGCGAGACGATCAGCATCATCATCGCCATGATCGGGACCGCGACCACGCCGTTGATGACCGCGCTCCAGATCAACATGCGTATGGGATCGAACGAGGTGAAGGTCAGGCCGAAGCCGATCGCGGTCGCCGCCGCGATGATCGTGTAGAAGCCCGCCGCGCGGGAAAACCTGGCCCAGCGATGACGGCCAGTCGTAATAGTCGGCGACGGCATAGGCCGCCGAACCCGCCAGCACCGGAATGGCGAGCAGCCCTGTGCCGATGATGCCCATCGCAAACATCAGGAAGGCAAGTTCGCCCGCGATCGGCCGCAGCGCATTGGCGGCATCGGCCGCGGTCTCGATCTGCGTCACGCCATGCGCATGCAGGGTTGCTGCGGTCGTGAGCATGATGAAAAAGGCGATAGCGTTCGAGAAGATCATGCCGACGCTGGTGTCGGTGACGATGCGGCGCATTTCGCCGGCCCCGCCGCGCGTCAATGTGTTGAGCGGGCGCCGCCGTTCGCGCATGCGCCGCATTTCCTCGACTTCCTGCGACGCCTGCCAGAAAAACAGATAGGGACTTATGGTGGTGCCGAGCACCGCGACCAGCAGCATCAGATAATCGGAGGTGAACTGCACCTTGGGCAGGAGCGTGCCGAGCGCGACCTCGCGCCACGGGATGTCGACGGTGAACACCACGCCGACATAGAGAAACAGAACCAGCGTCAGCCATTTGAGGATCGGCGCATAGCGGCGATAGGGCACGAACACCTGCAACAGCACCGAGGCTGCGGCAAATATCAACGCGTGTTCGTGGCGCAGCCCGCCGACGACGAGATAAAGCGCTTCGCTCATCGCCGCGATGTCGGCCGCGATGTTGATGACATTCGCGATAACCAGCAGCGCGATCAGGCCATGCAAAGCCCTGCCGCCATAGAGTGACTTGGCGTTGGCGGCGATGCCCTTGCCGGTAGCGCGGCCGATATAGGCCGAGACCAACTGGATCGCGATCATGAACGGCGTGGTCAGGAATACGGTCCAGAGCAGGCCGTAGCCGAATTGCGCGCCGGCCTGCGAATAGGTCGCTATCCCAGAAGGATCGTCATCGGCGGCACCGGTGACGAGGCCCGGGCCGAGCAGATTCCGTGTCGATTTTCCGTGCAGTTGTGGGCGCGGTTCGGAGGTTTGATCCATGGCGGCTACATTTCGGGCCCGGTAGAGGCGGGGGAGCAGGTGTTCGAGCAGGCCTACTTCCTCAATATTGTGCTTCAGCCAAGCATTTCCCATCGCCTCCGGGAAAATGAATTTGTGAACGAGCGGATTGAGAAAATTCCGCAGTACCGGCAGATCGGTTCCGATGGTGAGCGTCGAAACATATTGTGTGTCGCTGCCGGCGGCGATGAAGTCGTGGTTCAGGCAAGTCAGTGGTAAGCCGAACTTATAGCTGGCCAGCGTGATGCCGCTGACGTCGAGCTTCGTCACGGTGTCGATCACGTCGATATAGAAATCCGGATTTCTGCCGAACGCCTCGACAATGCGGAATTGCGCGCCCCGGCTTGCGCCTCCGTCCGCTCCCGGCCGCACCAGTTCCCAACGGATGTGATCGAGCGGATGCCAGACCAGATATCGGTTGAAGCGCACGCCGTCGATGTCCATGTCGCCGCCGATATGGCCAAACCACCACGCCACCATTTTCGGCGTGATGCCTTTCAGCAGGTCATGGCGGATATGCATCACCATGCGGCCGAACTCGTCATAGCGGAGCTGGACCTGCGCACTCGAAAGCGGCTTCAGCGGCCAGGGCAATTCGCGCGGCGGCAATAACGGCAAGCGACGAGAGAACATCGGGCGCCTCCGGCGGAAGCGCGATCATACCGTGAAATTGGTGAGGGCCCGGAGCGTTTTGCGCACCGGGCCCTCTTCAACATTGTCAGCCAGCCTGTAAGCCGGGTTCTGTATGGCCCGCCGCGCAAACGGCGAACGTGACGGCCATTCGTCTGGGACGCCGGTTGCCCGGCGCCTCAAGCAACCTACCCGAGCGGCTGGTCCGGACGGACCTGGAACACGAAGGTTTCCCTTGGCTCCGCACCGCTCCTATTCGGTCTTGCTCCCGGTGGGGTTTGCCGTGCCGTTTCCGTTGCCGGAAACGCGGTGCGCTCTTGCCGCACCGTTTCACCCTTGCCGCCCTTCCTTGCGGAAGAGAGGCGGTTTGCTTCTCTGTGGCACTTTCCCTGAGGTTTGACCCTCGCCGGACGTTATCCGGCACCGTTCGTCCGTGGAGCCCGGACTTTCCTCCCCGCCGCCCTTTCGGGATATCGGCGGAGCGGCCGTCCAGCCAACTGACATTCAAGGGATGGGACGGATGGTGCCGTTCGTCAAGGGCACTGCTTGGGCACTAGTCTGGGTGAGGTTAAGCGGCCGCTTGCGGGCGGCGGCCGTTGCGCGTTTCAAGCAGTCGCTGCAGCGTTATCAACGTCGAGGTATCAAGCTTTCCATCGCAACGGGCGGGACGGAAATGGCGCTGGAACGCAAGCACCACGTCATAGGTGAATTGGTCGAAGACGCCGTCGGTCGGAATTCCATAACCATAGTCCCGGAACGCCATCTGAAAGCTTTGGATCGCGTTGCCGCTGTCGCCGAGATCGAACTCGGGGCCGGACACGATCGATTCCGGCTCCACCCAATGCCCGACACCGGAGCGATGCAGAACATCCCACGGAAATTTCTCGCCCGGATCGCGCTTGCGCGAAGGCGCCACGTCCGAATGCGCAAGAATGCGATCCGTGCGGATTTCGCGCCGCCGCAGGATGCTTCGGCACAAGGTCGCCACCGCGGCGATCTGACGTTTGGGGAATTCCGGATAGCCGTTGTCATGACCCGGATTGACGATCTCGATGCCGATTGAATTTGAATTGACGTCGTCCTCACCGTTCCAGTTGCCTTCCCCGGCGTGCCAGGCGCGTAGCCGTTCCGGCACCATCTGGATGATGCGGCCGTCTTCAGCGACGAAATAGTGGCAGGATACCTCGTGCAGCGGGGATAGCAGCCGGTCGAGCGCAGCCTGCGCAGTCGGCATGCCCGTATAGTGAAGGACCACCATATCCGGGAGGCGCCCATCGGCGCGCTCGCCAAAGTTGGGCGAGGCCGCGACCTCCGAGACGAGCACCGTATCTGCTGGGAACGACATTTAAGGGAGAACTTGCAGGATCATTTCGGCGAAACTGTAACAGATCGGGCGACCGCGAGGTCTGCCGCAATGTCGCGATGCCATGCGATTTTTGCAATCACTGCGTTTTCAACGCGCGAAAGCGGCCGGTCGAAAAATCGACCGGCCGCGTCCGTAGCACTTACGATGCGTTAGCGCGTAGCCGGACGATTCGTGCCGGTGCCCGGGGCCGGCTGCGCGGCAGCGCGTGCTCGGGCATCCTGATCGCGCTTGGACTCGAACGCCGCTGCCTGCTTGAGCTGATCCTTCGTCATGTTCAGCTTCAGCTTGACGTCTTCTGGAGCGGTCGACGAGGCAGAGCCTGTCGTGCCGCGATCAGCATAGGCCGGCATAACCTGGAATGAAGTCGGGGCAAGTGCGACGTTCTTCGCGCCAATGCCGAGGAAACCGCCGACGCCGACCACATAAGCGGCCACGTTGCCATTTTTGTCGAACAGGATGTCGGACACATCGCCGATTTTTTCATTGTCGGCGCCAATCACGTCGACGCCGATGAAATTCGACGACAACCACTGATCGCCGCTCTGCGCGTTGATAAACTTCGCGTCGCCCGAATGCGCGATGGGCGCGTTCGCTCTCGGCGCGGAGCCCGCCGGGGTGTCCATATTCGACTGCGCTGCGGCAGCACCCAGCATTGCGCCGGTGAGCGCCGTGGTAATCATGAGTTTCTTCAGCATATCTTGCCTCCTTGGCTTCAAACGAAATCGGTTGTTGAGGGAACCGCGCGCGCTAGGAACGCTGCGTGCGGATGCTGTTGAGGCAACGAATGGAAAGAGCCGACGTTCCGGATTGATTTGAATTCTGCCGGGTTCCCTGGAGGCCAAAGTCGAGGCGGCCTTTAACCTTCCTTAAGCTTAACGGGGCTCAATGCGCGCAACACAGGCCGCCGCGGCGGCGACCCGGTTCCATTGACGCCCATTTGCTCCCATGTTAGCCCATATGATCCCATACAGGCGCGGGGGCCCGGGTGGACCGGTTCTTCTCCCATTTCATTCTCAAGCTCGACGCCAAGGGGCGGGTCTCGGTGCCGGCCCCATTCCGGGCGGTGCTGACGCGCGAAGGCGGCGAAAGCCTGTTCTGCTATCCGGCTCCGGACCGGCCGGCAGTGGAAGCGGGCGGCGCGGCGCTGATGCACGAGATCGAGGAAGTGATAGGCCGCTTCCCGCCGTTTTCGGAGGAACGCGAGCAATTTGCAACCGCGCTTTACGGGACCAGCGAGACCCTGAAGATCGACGGCGAGGGGCGAGTTACCTTGAGCGATCCGCTCAAGGATCATGCCGGCATCATGGACGCAGTCGCGTTCGTCGGGCTCGGCCACAAATTTCAGATCTGGGCGCCGGACCGCTTCAGTGCACGCCTTTCCGAGGCCACCGGAAAGATGCGTTCCCTGAAGAAGCGGCTCGGCGCCGAGCGTGCGGCGGTAATCCCGCAAGGGGCACGGGAATGATGACGGGCCGCGACGGCGGAAACGCTGTCGATGGCGGACTGGCCCGGCACATTCCCGTGCTCGCACAACAGGCTCTGCATTATCTCGCGCCGCGCGAAGGCGGCGTCTATATCGACGGTACCTTCGGCGCCGGCGGATATACGCGCGCGATTCTCGCTGCCGCCGATTGCAGCGTGATCGGCATCGATCGCGACCAAAGCGCGATTGCGCGCGGTTTCGATCTGGTGGAGCAGGCGAAAGGCCGGCTGACGCTGGTGGAAGACCGTTTCTCCAGTCTGGACATGGTGGCGCGCGGCGCAGGCTTTGAGGCCGTCGACGGTGTCGTGCTCGATATCGGGGTGTCGTCGATGCAACTGGACGAGGCCGAGCGGGGCTTCTCCTTCCGCTACGACGCGCCGCTCGACATGCGCATGGGCAAGAGCGGGCCAAGCGCCGCCGATCTCGTCGCTGCCGCTGACGGCCGCGATCTCGCCGCGATTATCTCCGTTCTCGGAGAGGAGCGTTTTGCACGCGCCATCGCGCGTGCGATCGTGCGGGCGCGGGGCGAACAGCCGATCACGACCACCAAACAATTGGTGGCGATCATCGAGCGCGTGGTGCGGGCACGGCCCGGCGCGATCCATCCCGCGACACGCACGTTCCAGGCGCTGCGCATCTTCATCAATGAAGAACTGTCCGAACTCGCCGCTGCGCTTGCCGCGGCCGAGCGCGTTCTGAAGCCGGGCGGGCGGCTGGTCGTGGTGTCGTTCCATTCGCTGGAAGACCGCATCGTCAAGACCTTCATCGCCGAACGCAGCCGCATCGTCGCGGGCTCCCGTCATGCACCGGAAACGCGTGGGCCGCAGCCGACCTTCACCGCGCTGACCAAAAAGCCGGTCACCGCCGACGAGGCCGAGATCGCCGGCAATCCGCGCGCGCGGTCGGCAAAACTCCGCGCCGCCGAACGCACCGATACACCGGCCCGCGACTCCGATCCTGCCGAGCTGCTGCCGCGAATTCCCGACCTCGACGACACGATGAGGGGCCGGTGACCGTTCGCATCCTGCATCTGTTCGTGATCGTCGGGCTAGTTCTTGCGGCGGCCTATGTCTATGACATCAAGTTTGAATCCACGTTGCAGGTCGAGCGGGTAGCGAAGCTGCGCAGCGAGATCCGGCGCGAACGCGATGCGGTCGCAGCCTTGCGCGCGGAATGGTCGAAGCTTGATTCGCCGGCGCGCGTTCAGTCGCTGGCGCAGAGGCACTTGCAGTTGAAAACACTCGACGCGCGGCAGATCGACAATCTCGCCAATCTGCCGGAACGGCCAAAGCCGCCACTTCTCGCCGACGAGAGCGATCCGATCGGCGCGCTGATTACGTTGCCGGATGACAGCGAGGCGCTGACCGGCTCAGCCGGACGGAAGACCGCGCCATGACCGCCACGCTTGGATCCCGCCTCGCGGGCGCGAAGATGAGCCTGATCGACCGGCTGCTCTATGGCCGCGATGTCGACCGCGAGGCCAAGGGCCGCGCGCGACTCGGTCTTGCGATCGTTGCTTTCGCGTGCATCTACGCGGTGATTGCCGGACGGCTTATCCATCTCGCCTCGACCGCGGACAGTCAGGGTGCCCGCAAGTCCGGCGGCGACATCGTGGCGACAGCGCGCCCGGACATTCTCGACCGCAACGGCGAAGTGCTCGCGACCGACGTGCGCATGCCCGCGCTGTTCGGCGAGCCGCGCCGTCTGATCGATGTCGACGAAGCGGTGGAATTGCTGACCGCCACCTTGCCGGACCTCAATGCCAACGAAACGCGCGAACGGTTGTCCTCGAAAAAGGGCTTTGTCTGGCTAAAGCGCGAAATCACCAAGGATCAGCAGCAGCAGATTCATAGGCTCGGCCTTCCCGGCATCGGCTTCCTCGCCGAGAACAAGCGCGTCTATCCGAATACCAGCGCGGTGTCGCATGTGATTGGGCATGTGAATATCGACAACCAGGGCATTGCCGGCATCGAGAAATGGCTCGACAAAAACGGGCTCGCCGATCTGCATTCGCTCGGCTTCGCTACCGACCGTCAGCAGCAGCCGGTGCAGCTCTCGGTCGATCTGCGGGTTCAGCATGCGATGCGATCCGAGCTCCTCGCGGCGCGGCAAAAATACAAGGCCAAAGCCGCGGCCGGACTGATTACCGATGTGCGCACCGGCGAGATTATCTCGATGGTGTCGGTGCCCGACTACGATCCGAACGATCCCAAAGAGGCGCTCGACAAGGAGCGCATCAATCGCCTGACGACCGGCGTGTACGAAATGGGCTCGACCTTCAAGGCGCTGACCATTGCGATGGCACTCGATTCCGGAAAGGTGACGCTCGGCTCGTCCTTCGATGCGCGCAACGCGCTGCGCTATGGCAAATTCCAGATCAACGATTTCCACGCCCAGCGCCGCATCCTCACGGTGCCGGAAATCTTCACATATTCATCCAATATCGGCACCGCGCGCATGGCGCTGGCGATGGGTGTCGAGCATCACCGGGCGTTCCTGAGAAAAATGGGACAGCTCGATCGCCTGCGCACCGAGATCCCCGAAAGCGCCGAGCCGCTCGTTCCGAAGCGCTGGGGTGAATTGAATACCGTCACGATCGCATTCGGACACGGACTTTCCGTCGCGCCGCTTCAGGCGGTGATGGGAATTTCCGCATTGATGAATGGCGGCAAGCTCATTCCGCCCACCTTCCTGAAGCGCACGGAAGGGCAAGCCAATGCGCTCGCCAAACAGGTGGTCAAGCCCGAAACTTCCGACCGCATGCGCTACCTGATGCGGCTCAACGCTGAGAAAGGTTCCGCCACCCGCGCCGACGTCGCGGGCTATTATGTCGGCGGCAAGACCGGGACCTCCGAGAAGGTCGTCAACGGCCGTTATTCCAAGACCAAGCTTCTGAACAGCTTCACCGCCGTGCTACCGGCCGACAAGCCGCGCTTTCTGATCCTGATCATGCTGGACGAACCGCAACCCCTGCCGGAAACCAAGGGCTATGCCACCTCGGGTTGGAATGCGGCGCCGGTCGCGGGCCTCGTGATAGGGCGGGTGGCGCCGCTGCTCGGGATTGAACCGCGATTCGACCTGCCGACCGCGGACAAGCAGATCCTGGCCGCGACCGCCTCGACACGCTGATTTTTTCTTATTCGGAACCCCTTGCCGGGCGTGGCGCGGCATGAAACATCGCCACGATGAAGCTTTCCGAGATTCTGGCGGGTGTCGCCGAGCCTGGCGCGGGCGCTGCTATAGAAATTGGCGGCGTGACCGCTGACAGCCGCGCGGCGAAACCGGGCGACCTGTTTGTTGCCATTTCCGGCAACAAAACCGACGGCATGCGCTTTGCGGCGGATGCGGTGAAGGCGGGCGCGGTCGCGATCGTCTCCGAACAGGCCGGGCAGGGCGGCGCCGGCGTGCCCTATATTCATGTGACCAACGCGCGGCGCACGCTTTCGCTGGCCGCAGCGAAGCTGTATCCGCGCCAGCCCGGCACCATTGCCGCGATCACCGGCACCAGCGGCAAGACCTCGGTCGCCGCTTTCACGCGGCAAATCTGGGAAACTGCCGGGTATCCAGCGGCCAGTATCGGCACCATCGGCGTCGTCTCGCCGAAAGGTGAAACCTACGGCTCGCTTACGACGCCGGACCCGGTCGACCTGCATCGGATGCTCGACAAGCTTGCGGGCGAGGGCGTCACCCATCTTGCAATGGAAGCCTCGTCGCACGGCCTCGACCAGCACCGGCTCGACGGCGTTCGAGTTGCGGCTGGCGGCTTCACCAATCTCAGCCGCGACCATCTCGATTATCATCCCGATCTCGAATCCTATCTGCGCGCCAAGCTCCGGCTGTTCGAGGAATTGATCCAGCCGGGCGGTGCCGCGGTGATTTCCGCCGACCACGAGATGGCTGAGCGCGTGAAGGCATCTGCCGCTTCGCGCGGGTTGCGCGTCTTCACGGTGGGGCGCGAGGGTGACGATCTGCGCATCATCAAGAGCGAGATCGACGGCTATGCGCAGAGCGTGACGCTGCAATTCGAAGGTAAGCGCCACGCCTTGCATCTTCCGCTGGTCGGCGAGTTCCAGATCGAGAATGCGCTGGTCGCCGCGGGTCTTGCGATCGTGACCGGGACGCCGCCGGACGAAGCGCTTGCGGCACTGGAAGACCTCGAAGGCGCCAAGGGCCGGCTCGAATTTGCCGGCCGCCGCGGGCAGGCACCGGTCTTCATCGACTACGCGCACAAGCCCGACGCGCTGTCCAAAACGCTCGAGGCGTTGCGGCCTTATGTGAAAAAGCGGCTGATCGTGGTGTTCGGCGCCGGCGGCAATCGCGATCCCGGCAAGCGGCCCATGATGGGCGCGATCGCGGTGGAGAAGGCGGACAAGGTGATTGTCACCGACGACAATCCGCGCAACGAGGACCCGGCCGCTATCCGAGCCGCGATCCTTCGCGCGGCGCCGGGCGCCATCGAGATCGCCGACCGGGGCACCGCCATCCGCGATTCGATCGCGAGCCTCGAAGCCGGCGACGTGCTGGTAATCGCAGGCAAGGGTCACGAAAGTGGCCAGATTGTCGGCGACCGGGTGCTGGAATTCAGCGATCATGAAGCGGTCGCGGCGGCGTTGGGAGGCAAGGTATTGGGGCAAAAGGCACGATGAGTGCGATGCCGCTATGGGGCGTTGAGGCGATGACCGCGGCGATGCGTGCGGCCGCGCAGGGTGCGCTGCCGGCATCCGTGAACGGCATTTCGATCGACAGCCGCACGCTGCAGCCGGGCGATGCGTTCTTTGCGATCGCCGGCGACAGCCGCGACGGCCACGACTTCGTGGAGGCGGCGTTGAAGAACGGCGCCGGACTTGCGGTGGTCGCAGCATCGAAGCGCGCCGCATTTCCCGCCGACGCTCGGCTGCTGACGGTGGAAGACGTGCTCGATGGCTTGCGCGATCTGGCGCGCGCCGCGCGCGAGCGACTGAAAGGCAAGGTGATCGCGGTCACCGGCTCGGTTGGCAAGACCTCTACCAAGGAGGCACTCTCGCTCGTCTTGTCGCGCGCCGGCCTCACGCACGCCTCGGCTGCTTCCTACAACAACCACTGGGGCGTACCGCTGTCGCTCGCACGCTGTCCGCAAGAGGCGCGCTTTGCGGTGTTCGAACTCGGCATGAATCACACCGGCGAAATCGGCCCGCTGTCTCGCATGGTGCGTCCCGACGTCGCGATCATCACCACGGTTGCGCCGGTGCATCTGCAATATTTCAAATCGGTTGAGGAGATCGCCGATGCGAAAGCGGAAATCTTCGAAGGCCTGCAGCCCGGCGGCATCGCGATCCTCAACCGCGACAATGCGCAGTTCAACCGGCTTAATGATCGTGCGCGCGATGCGCGTGTCGCTCGCGTCGTGACATTCGGCGAGAATGAAGCGAGCGAGGCGCGGCTGGTTCGCTGCGTGCTGCACGCGGAATATTCGACGGTGCAGGCGAACATCCTCGGCGACGAGGTGACCTACAAGCTCGGCGCGCCGGGCCGGCATCTCGTGATGAATTCGCTTGCGGTGCTTGCGGCGGCGAAACTCGCCGGCGCCGATCTCGCGATCTCGGCGCTTGCGCTCGCAGCCCTTCAGCCGGCGCAGGGGCGCGGAACGCGTATCGCGCTTGTGGTACCCGGTGGCAGCGCGCTCCTGATCGACGAGAGCTACAATGCCAATCCGGTCTCTATGCGCGCGGCCATCGCGCTTCTGGGGCAGGCCGAGCCCGGCCCGCGCGGGCGCCGGATTGCCGTGCTCGGCGACATGCTTGAACTGGGCTCGCAATCCGCCCTCCTGCATCGCGAACTGGCGCAGGCGGTCACGGAAAACTCGGTCGATCTGGTGTTCTGCTCCGGTCCGGAAATGCGAAATCTCTGGGATGCGCTTCCCTCCAACCGCCGGGGAAGCTATGCCACTGACTCCGGCGCGCTCGAACCGCGGGTGCTGGAGGCAGTGACCAGTGGGGACGCGGTGATGGTCAAGGGGTCCTTCGGTTCGAAAATGGCTCCGATCGTGAAGGCGCTGCAACGCAAGTTCACGGCCGCCGCTGCGAGGGACCCGGTGCAAGGTTGATACGATGCTTTATTGGCTCTCCGATTATTCCGACAAGCTCCAGTTCTTCAATCTGTTTCGCTACATCACCTGGCGTACCGGCGGTGCGCTAATGACGGCGGCGGTGTTCATGTTCATCGCCGGCTCGCCGATCATCGACTGGCTGCGCGCGGCGCAGGGCAAGGGCCAGCCGATCCGCACCGACGGCCCGCAATCGCATCTGAAGAGCAAGATCGGCACGCCGACCATGGGCGGCCTGATGATCATCTTTGCGGTGACGGCCTCGACGGTGCTGTGGGCCAACCCGGCCAATCCCTATGTGTGGATCGTGCTCGGCGTCACGCTGGCTTTCGGGGTGATCGGTTTCTACGACGACTATCTGAAGGTGACCAAGCAGCAGGCCTATACGAGCTTCTCCGGGAAGCTGCGCCTCACCGCCGAGACCATCGTTGCGATCCTCGCGTGCCTTGCGATCTCGCAGCTTGGCCGGCCGGGACTCGCAACCTCGCTGACCTTTCCGTTTTTCAAGGACCTGATCGTCGATCTGAGCTTTTTCTTCATCGTGTTCGCGGCCTTCATCATCGTCGGCGCGGGCAATGCCGTGAATCTGACGGACGGTCTCGATGGTCTCGCCATTGTCCCGGTCATCATCGCCGCGCTCAGCTTCGGACTGATTGCCTATCTCGCCGGCAATGCCTTGTTCGCCGACTATCTTCAAATCCACTACGTCGCCGGCACCGGCGAGCTCGCGGTATTGTGCGGAGCGGTGATCGGAGCGGGACTGGGCTTTCTCTGGTACAACGCGCCGCCGGCCTCGATCTTCATGGGCGATACCGGCTCTCTTGCGCTCGGGGGCCTGATCGGCACGATCGCGGTCGCCACCAAACACGAGATTGCGCTTGCCATCATTGGCGGCCTGTTCGTACTGGAAGCGGTCTCGGTGATCGTGCAGGTGCTGTCGTTCCGCTTTTTCGGAAAGCGCGTGTTCCGCATGGCGCCGATCCATCATCACTATGAACAGAAGGGCTGGACCGAGCCGCAGATCGTGATCCGGTTCTGGATCATCTCCATCGTGCTGGCGCTGATTGGGCTGTCCACGCTCAAGCTGCGATGATCCCCGTCACCACCTTTGCCGGAAAGACCGTTGCCGTCTTCGGTCTTGGCGGATCGGGGCTTTCCACCTGCCACGCGCTGATCGCGG
>Ga0190274_10000732_pt1 | contig 19188 bp, 15 predicted proteins | sample Popmic531T_FD_133002 | JGI IMG/M metagenome (GOLD analysis project Ga0190274, IMG submission 133002) | Populus adjacent soil microbial communities from riparian zone of Yellowstone River, Montana, USA - 531 T | ecosystem: Environmental > Terrestrial > Soil > Riparian zone | place: USA: Montana... | reverse complement strand
TGGACCAGTTACAGTTTCAACGGCAGGGCAGCATGACATATTCATAGCCAAATATAATTCAGCCGGAACACTGATGTGGGTAAAGGATGCAGGTGGAACCGACGGTGATGCGGGACATGGAATTGGCATGGATGCAAACCGGAATATTTATACATCCGGTGAATTTGAAAAAACATGTTACTGGACAAACAACGACAGCGCCTCTGTTGGTGGAACAAACATCAACAACATTTATATTTCCAAGTATAATAACAACGGATCCTTCCAATGGGTGCGCAGTGTAGTCTCAAATGGTGATGGCCGGGGGCGTGCACTTGTGACTGATGCGGCAGGTAATTCTTATTTTACAGGAAGCTTTTCCAGGAATGCAGCATTCGGAAATATCAACATTACATATTATGGTAATTCAGATGCGTTCCTCGCAAAGTATGATAAGGATGGCAATGCAATCTGGGTAAAAAAATCAGGCGGTACCAGCGATGACAAAGGAAAAGGTGTAGCCCTTGACAATTTCGGAAATGTATTTCTATGCGCAACTTTTACGAACACTGCCAACATCTCCGGACATTTCAAAACTGCTTCAGGACGATATGATTCATATCTTGTAAAGTATGATACTTCAGGAAATTATATCTGGTCAGTTCAGGCAGGTGGCACTGATACAACAAAGATGTCAGCAGTTACCACTGACAGTGACGGAAACGCATATGTGACCGGGTATTTTAGGGATACGGCCACATTCGGAACCACAACTCTTTACTCACTTGGCAGCTATGAATTTTTTATTGCAAAGTATGATGCAAACGGGAATTTCGTTTGGGCAAAACGTGGAGGAGGGGCCAATGAAGATTTCGGGCAGGGTATCAGTTACGACAGCAGAAGAAACGTACTCTATGTAGCCGGGCAGTTTGACTACATGGCAAACTTTGACGGGATACCGGTAGTAAGTGTCGGGAACAGGGATGTATTTATTTCCTGTTGGGACACGAGCGGGTCCATACAGTGGATCAATACCGGCGGTGGACCGGATAGGGATGCAGGTTTTTGTGTTGCGAGTGATACACTGGGGAATGTAGTTGCTTCAGGGTTTATGGATGACGGTGGAACTTTCGGTGGCATTACCATCGTTGGAGATTCATTGGCAGACGTTTTTGTGACCAAGATTGCTCCGCCATTTTTATCGCAACCCACTGTTGCTTCAAGTAACATTTCTTCTTCAATTACCAATTGCACAGATATCAATCTGAACTGGACTGCGGGTAATGGTTCTGACAGGTTGGTGATTGCAAAAGCCGGATCTGCAGTAAATGCTTTTCCTACAGATGGCAGTTCATATACGGCCGATGCCACATTTGGCAACGGTAGTTATCTCGGCAGCGGATGTTATATTGTTTATTCAGGAAGTGGTAATGCATGTGCTGTCACAGGACTCACTGCTGGAACGCGCTACTATTTTGCCATCATTGAATTCAATGGAACAGGTGTACAATCAAATTACAATACAAGCTCATTTGCTGTTACCAATGTCCTTGCAAATAGCTATACAGTAAATGTTTCTGCTGTGCCTCCAACTATTTGTCCGGGAGGATCAACAGTCCTTTCTGCATCAGGAGGAGTAAGTTATAGCTGGTCTCCTGCCACAGGACTTTCAGCCACAACCGGCGCTTCAGTTACTGCAACATTGAATTCTTCTATAACATACACCATTACTGCTACTGATTTGAATGGATGCAATTCAGTAACAACTTTACCAGTGACTGTAAACCCACCACCAACAGTTTCACTTTCTAACTTTACTGATGTCTGCATTTCGTCAACCTCTGTTGTATTGACAGGCGGGACTCCTGCAGGCGGAACTTATTCAGGTTCGTTTGTAAATGCAGGAAACTTTGATCCTTCTGCAGCCGGAACTGGTTTACATTCCATCATTTATTCTTACACGGATGGAAATGGTTGTTCCAATGCTGATACTGCCAGCATCAATGTAAGGGCATTGCCCATTGTAACGGTAAATACCCAAGGTGCATTGTGCCTGAATGCTTCTCCTGCAGCTTTAACCGGAGGTAGTCCGGCAGGAGGTACATATTCGGGAACAGGTGTCACCAACAATGACTTTGATCCTTCTGTTGCCGGTGCGGGTACACACATCATTACGTATAGTTATACCGATGCATTCGGATGCGCAGGATCCGATACAGCTACCATTCTTGTGAATGGATTGCCATCAGTTACAATCGGAGCATTCAATGCTGTTTGTATCAACGCTGCATCGTTCGTTCTCACCGGCGGAAGTCCGGCAGGAGGAGTTTATTCAGGTACCGGAGTCGTGAGCGGATCATTTTTTCCAAACATTTCCGGTGCAGGAAATCATACAATCACATATGCATATACTGATGCCAATGGCTGCTCAGGAAGTGCAACCAGCCAGGTTACAGTAAATGCGCTGCCTGTGGTTACAGTGGGACCATTCAATGCTGTATGTCATAATTCAACCCCTCTTACATTAACGGGTGGCAGCCCTGCAGGCGGCACGTATAGCGGCAGCGGAGTTTCAAACGGAATATTCACTCCCAGCAGTGTAGGAGCAAGCACAATCATCTACACATATGTAGATGGAAATAACTGCTCAAACTTTGCCACATCGAGCATACAGGTAAATGCATTGCCGTCAGTAAGCATTACACCTATTAATGCAGTGTGCCAGAATTCAGGCCTGCTGGTGCTGAGCGGCGGAAATCCATCTGGAGGAATCTGGTCAGGTACCAATGTTGCTTCAGGCTCATTTAATCCGCTGGTTACCGGGAACAATATGGTGATATACAATTACACCGATGGAAATGGATGTTCAAATTTTGCAACAACAAACATCATGGTGAACACATTACCGGTGGTTTCACTCGGAAATGATACAACCATCTGCATGTATCATAATATTGTATTGGATGCAGGTGCAGGATTTTCAACATACCAATGGAGCAATGGATCTGTTACACAATCTGTCGTGATTGATTCGACGGGTATAGGCATAGGCTCAGGGAATATCAGCGTGACAGTAACGAATGCTGCGAACTGTTCTGCAACTGACCTGGTTCAAATTACATTTGACATATGTGCGCAGGTTGCAGATGTGAGGGGTCAACAACCACTTGGAATTGTTTTCCCGAATCCTTTTGTAAACCAGTTCACTGTTTATACTGATGAAAAAGAAAAAGGCGTAACAGTAACCTTTAGCGATGTATTGGGTAATATCATTCTGAAAAAGACACTGATCAATTCTGCGGAAATTATTCATCCTGAAGTTGCCGAGGGAATGTATTTTCTGCGCATTGAAAAAGGTAAAACAGTAACCACTATTAAGTTATTGAAAACAAATTAAGATAGCATACTTTTAATTAACCATGAGAGTAGCCGTCTGCGTAAATGCAGGCGGTTTTTTTTGTTCAAACATGTGATTTTTTTTCACCTCGAATTTTATCAGCACCAAATTTACCAGACACCTGGAGAATATTTGTTTTTGGGATCAATTAACATAGAAATCTTACATGTGTAATTGAGTTCCCTTTTCGCCTGATACAATGCCTTCTTATAATTCGTAAAACCATGAAGATAACCTAAGAATTTTATTACTCACACAACTTAATTGCTCACAATATTATGGATCAGGAAAAAAAACCAACATTAAAAAGGGTTCAGGCTATTAGTCAAAAGGTCTCTCTCCGGCAGTTGCTGCTTGCAGGTTGGATCTCAGTTGGCGTGTCGGTTCTTTTACTTGTTATTTTAAACTTTATTCATCAAAAGAACGCGAAGGCAGACCCATATGCTTCTGAAACCATGAGTTCTGGAAGCTTTATTGTGAATATGGGTATCACTCCGCAAACAGTTGCGAATGGACTTAAGCCTTATGGACTCATTTATGACCTGATTACTAATTACAATGTTCCTGTGAAATGGATTATTGAACCTACCAAAGCAAAGGATGGAACCGATTTCACTTACAATCTTGTAAATTATAAAGGAGGTCCATTCATTATTCCTTCTCAATATATCTCTGCTGCTGTAGCTGCACGCATTACTTATTGGCAATCTCAGGGTGTACAAGGTGTGTATACTACTAGCAATATAGCTGTTCCGGTATATCTTACAATTACAAATTTTCCGTTGGTCATGATTGATTCGTTGTCGGGCAACCAGCCGATCATAATGAATTATTATACAAATGCGGGAATTCCATCAACAGCTTATACTATTGGAACACCTTTAAGCCTGAATACCTGTAACGATATGTGGGTGAATCCCCATGGTGATCCTACATGGGCTACACATAGCTACCTGTATAATTTTGTAACCGTTCAGAAAAGTTACATCTGGAGCCAGTGTCATGCGGTGAGTAACCTGGAAGGTTGCCAAAATACTTCGACTCCATTTCAAAGATTGAACTACTTAACTACGCAAGGTTTGAAATGCTGGAAAACCACAGGTACCGGTCCGGCTTATTGCGGGCCAAGTATTACAGAAACGCATGTCAAAGATCCATCCGCACCCTATTTGAATTTTAATCCTGCAGAACCGGTTTCCCAGTTCATGGGTGGTATCACAGGAGCAACACAGAATGGTTCTGAAATATGGTATCAGCCCCAATCAACAGGTCAATGGAGACCAACTACAAAAAGGATTGTAACAACCGGAAACGGTTCTTCACCAAAAGAAGGAACTTTAATGGTATATGGTTATGCTTACGGTAATAGCAGCAATGGAATGGTCATGTACATTGCAGGGCATGATCTTGCCGGCAGTGGAACAATTCCCGAACAGGTTGCTGCTCAAAGGTCTTTTCTGAACTATCTATTTCTGGCAGGTAAGGCAAGGCAGATTTTGTTTTCGAGCACTACTATTCCTGCATCATTTACAGGACTTCAACCGCAGGATGTTTCAGTATCTGTCACTTCCGGAACGGGTCCCTATGCATATCAATGGACATCATCCATACCGGGTAGTTTTGTAAATCCAACAGCTGCGAGTACGTCTTTTATACCTGCTAATACAACATCAAGCGGTGTCATTACCTGTACCGTTACGGATGCCTGTGGTAGAAAAAATTTTTTTAACCAGCTTATTGTTGTTACTGCAAGCCCATTGCCGGTGACACTCACAAGCTTCTCTGCACAGCCGGTGAACAACAGCGTAGTACTGCGTTGGATAACCTCTTCTGAAATAAAAAATGATTACTTCACGGTTGAAAGAAGTACAAACGGAACTGAGTTTACTGAAGTGGGAAAAATTAATGGCGCAGGTACTTCTACGATCAATAATTATTATTCATATACCGACATTTCACCTGTAACAGGCATTTCGTATTACAGGTTGAAACAGACAGATATTGATGGAACAACAGAGACCTTCAGTCCTGTGGCCGTGAATATGGCTAAGACCACAGGGTTAATAAAAACCATCTTAATTACACCCAATCCGTTTGCAAATGAATTCACGGCGCACTTCAATTCTGAAAAAGCAATGACAGTAACGGTAGAATTAATAACCTTGAGGAGTAAGGTTGTTCATTCTGAAAAAATCAATGTTGAAGCAGGTGAAAACGAATTCCGTGCATCTCTTGGAACTGATCTTGAATCAGGTGTCTTTGTTTTCAGGATACTGGATGGGGGAAAGCTGCTGGGTTTTGCAAAAGCCATCAGGAAGTAAAATAGGTCATTAAGGTCATTAAAGTCATTTGGATCGTTGAGACATATAGCCTTTAGCTTTGGCTCTTGGCCCTTAGCTGGTAGCAAAAACAACCAGGTCATTTAAGTCACTGGGTCATTAAGTCCCCAACTCATATCTCATATCTCATATCTCATTTCCCATTTCCCATTAACCTCGCTACGGGGTACCTCTTGTAACTTTTTTCAAACCAGGGAGAACGCTGATAGATAAAATATAATTGTGCTTCAGAATTGTCAGCAAATGCTTTGTCGTTTTTCTTCTTCTCCTCAAAATCTTTCCTGAGATTTGAATTTTCATTCAGGATTTTCTCCGCCATGTCTTCAAAGACAAATGATGAAAAATATTCTTTCTCCTGCAGGACTGCATCGAAAAATCCCCATGCGAAATAGCTGTCAACACCCTGTGGTTCCAGGGTTTCCACGATGAAGCGGTTCTCCGGTTGGTTAACAATCACCATGTAGTCTCCTTTGAAAAACCGGACCGGTTGAACTTCCTTCCTCACTTTCACATTGCTGTGAAGATGATGCCCCTCATATGCCTGTTCTGATGTTGTATAATCTTCAAAATAATATACTTCACATTCAAGTATGGTATCTTTCCCCAGCTGCTGAATATTGATCCTGTTAATATTCAATTGCTCCACCACCTTTCTCCAACACTGCGGAACGATGTAGGCATAAGGTTTGTCGACAGTCACCGATGCAGAATACTTATTGTAATACTTTATCTTTTTTTCATAGGGTGATGCATGATCGTAATATAACCGCTGCTTCCCTGTAACTGCGCTTGTTTTGTATTTCGCTTCATAACCTTTGAATGAAATCATTTCATAATGTGAGGTGTCCAGCGTCCATTGCAGGGGAAATGTTTTTTTCTCAGCGCAGGTCTTTTTCGCTTTGTCACGCGCATCTTTTATTTCTTCCGCATGGGCATTTGTGTATTCCAGGATTGACTGCTCGATGGCAAAGGTTGCTTCCACACGTTCTTTAAATGGCTTCAGCATATGACTTTCAGTAATGAATCCGAATGTATTAAACAAGGCCGTGTAACCGCTTGTGAAGCGGGGAGTTTCGAGGAATTCTACGATGCCGTCGTCAGGAATTTCACTCCTGGTATTCACATATGGACAGATCAGGATTTTCTTTTCATCCATTGATTTATAAATCGCCGGAATCATTTTTTGCTGAATATAATCTCCGCAGGAATTTTCAAGCTTGTCGTGCTGCGTTGCAATCAGCGTCATTGCATAGGGATAATCGGCTCCGTCGCTTACATGTGTGTCGATGAAAACATCAGGATCCCATTCGCGGAACAGTTTATGAAAGGAAGCCGTATTCTGCGCATCGCATTTTATAAAATCCCTGTTGAGGTCAAGGTTCTGGTAATTACCCCTGAATCCATATTCCTCAGGACCATCCTGGTTTGCACGGCTGCAACATCCGCGTATCAAAGCGCCGTCGATGTTGAATACAGGAATGATGCAGATCACTATATGTTCAAGCAACTGTTTGCTTCCAGGATTTGTAAGCAGTTCTTCCGCCAATTTCATGCTTGCATCAATGCCATCGGGTTCGCCCGGATGAATGCCATTGTTGATGAGTATAATTGCCTTGTTCTTTCTTTTAGCGGATGCTGCGTCAAGATCGCTGTCGCCGGCGATAACAAAAAGATTCAGTGGTTTACCTGAGTCGGTAACTCCATATTCAAGGAGGGTAGCATTTTTATATTCGCGGTCGAGATCGGAATAGAAGCGGATGGCTTCCGCCCAAGTGTTCGATTTGTTGTGAATATATTTTTCAGTGGCTTTTTGTGCAGGAGCATCATAAAAAAAGCAGTTCAAAAAAAATAATGGAAGCAGTGCTTTTTTTATCATGATGAAGAATTTGAAGCGCTCAAAAATAGCACTTCATTCCTCATACATACCAAAGGCATTAGAAAGGTATTGAGATATAACCGGTTTGTTCAAGCGGTGCCGTAGGTACGTTATTGAAGATTGCACTTTCAGCGCCTTGCTTGGCTTTCGTAAGCAGGTATTCATCGGAAGTAGTTGACCCCGGAGCGCCTGGCGTCGCTTTGATCACATTCCCATACTTATTGATGGAAACTGTTACCACAACGGTACCTTTTTTCTGCGTCATATTGTCAATTCGAGGCGGCTTGCTGATAATACGGTCGGCCACTTTGTAACGGATCATATATGAACCGGCAACTAGAGATTTTTCACCGATCTCACTGGTGGCAGTCTGGCCGGGTTTGTCAAAAATTATTTCAGAAACTTCACTGAGATTTATTTTACTTACAGTCTGATTCTTGTGAATCTCAATCACTCCATTGTTAAGTGAAGTTACCAATCCGTCCATCTTATCTCCACTCTTCATGACCACAGTATGCTGCGCAATTGCCGATGCAGAGAAGGCCAGGAAGCCCACAACTAAAATTGTATTTTTCATTTTTATATCTTTAAGTATTACGAAGGAAGATCACTTTTGCATTTTCCTGTAATTGTCAATAAAATCCCTGAGCTTTTCCGTATCCAGCCTTTTGGCTATGATCCTCTTCTGATCGTCGAGCAGGTAAATCACAGGCGTGGAATAAATATCGTAGTAATTGCGGAAGTGGGTGTTGTTATAAAGATCAGAGACATTGATCCATTTGAGGTTGTGCTCTTTGATATAATTTTTCCAGAGATCAATATCGGACTCAATTCCTATGGCGAAAATTTCCAGGTTTAAACCGCCGGCACGGACGCTATCATAATAAGCAGCTAGCAATGGAAGCTCCTTTTTGCAATGGCTGCAGGTAGGATCCCAGAAAACAAGAACTGTATAATCAGCCTTGACGTCATACAGCTTGCGAATCTTCAATGCTGTATCAGGCATGACAAGGTTGTATGCCGGGGTTCCAAGAATATTCGGTTTGATTTTATTGACGCGTTCCTCAATTTTTTTCTTGAGGGAATCGTCGGCCCAGTATGCTTTGTCAGTGAGGTAATACCGCTCTGCAATATTCACGAACACTTTATCAAAGCCCATGATGTTGCTGGTTTCATAATAGTTGGCAAGGGTAGCAACGCAATATTTAAAAACTTCTTTATTCACCTCGGCTTTGTCAATAATGAGATTGACACTTATGATGATGGAGTCGGGGATCTGGGGTGTGAGCTGTGTTGTATAGGTTTTAATTTTATTCTGAAGGATAGGAGTACGCAGCAGCCTCTCATCGTTGAAATCATAATGTTCCCAAAAATGTGACTTGTAATAATGATACCCGAATAAAGAATCAATCGGATTTCCTTTTGCATCTTTTGGCGCTTCAGGAACTTCAGGATCGCGCATGGCCATGAAGATCTTTGTCATAAAACTGTTTGGATGATCTGCCATCAGCTTCAACCTGTAATCTTTCACTTCTTTGTCAATGGCGCTGATCTGTTCCTTCAGCACTTTTGCAGAATCTTTGTTGTCTTTGTTTGCTTCATACCGTGTACGCAATTCCTGCGACTCCTTCGTTTTGCTTACAATGAAACGCTGGTGTTCGTTGAAGAGTTTATTTTCCTGCGATCCCTTTATGTCAAACTTTGTAACAAAATCATTTGTATCGGTTTCGATTGTAAATTTCTGTTCTTCTGCGGTCACCAGGATTTCGAAATATGTTTTGTTAGGCATCACCACCAGGTAAATTCCGCCGGGCAGATCTTCCTTGCCTTTGAATTCAACCCAGCCGTTGTGGTCGACGCGCATCGTATCGCGTATGTATTGTTTATCACCGTAGTGATTGCCGAGGTAGCAGACAGTATCTTTTAGTCCGGCGATCCGGATCTTGATATCATATCCCCACGTGGCTTGTGAAAAGAGTGTTCCGGTTACAAATGCTAAAAGCAGCAGTAGCTTCTTCATACAGAAATGATGGATAGTTTTTCGAATGTGATTAAAAACGTATAACGCCCCGCAAAGTTAGTCTTGAAACCTGCATTATGATGAAGGGCAGATAAATTCTGCCAACAGAAAACTAAAAGGATGTTAATATCTGAAACTAATTGCAGGAGTTTCTTACAGATTTCCACGCAATGCCTGTTCGCGCTCTATGGCTTCGAACAAGGCCTTGAAATTTCCTTTACCAAATGACTTGGCTCCCTTGCGCTGGATGATCTCGAAGAACAGGGTAGGACGGTCTTCAACAGGCTTGGAAAACAATTGAAGAAGGTAGCCTTCATCGTCACGGTCGACAAGTATTCCCAATTTCTTCAGGTCTTCAATGTCTTCATCGATTTTTCCTACCCGTGACAGCAGGTCATCATAGTAGGTAGTTGGCACACGCAGGAATTCCACCCCGCGGCTAGAGAGTTCAGTAACGGTCGATAAAATATCCTTTGTAAGAATCGCTATGTGCTGCACGCCTGCGCCCCTGTAGAATTCCAGGTATTCGTCTATCTGTGATTTTTTCTTTCCCTCTGCAGGTTCATTGATGGGGAATTTCACAAAGCCATTTCCGTTGCTCACCACCTTGCTCATCAGGGCAGAGTATTCAGTGGAAATATCTTTGTCGTCAAAAGTGATGATCATTTTGAAACCCATCACATCTTCGTAAAACTTCACCCACTCATTCATCTTTCCAAGTTCCACATTACCCACACAATGGTCAACAACTTCCAGGCCTACAGGAGTGGTTTTGAAAAGCGACTTTGCAGCTTTGAATCCCGGCATGAATGGGCCATTATAATTTTTTCTTTCCACGAACTTGTGAATAGTGTCGCCATATGTATGAATCGCAGATATCCTGGCTTCGCCGAATTCATCAGTGAGTGTTTGCGGTTGCGTATGCGCTTTGGCACCGCGGCTCATGGTTTCATAAAAAGATTTCTCGGCATCATCAACCCACAATGCCAGCACCTTCACGCCGTCGCTATGTTTGTAAATGTGGTCGGCAATTTCATTGTTCGGGCCCATCGGGGTGGTAAAAACAAACCTGATTTTGCCCTGCTGAAGAACGTATGATGCGCGGTCGCGTACGCCGGTTTCAGGTCCTGCATATGCAACCAGTTCGAAACCGAAAGCATGCTGGTAATAATAGGATGCTTGTTTTGCATTGCCCACCCAGAATTCAATGTGGTCGGTGCCCAGTAAGGGAAGAAAATCTTCTGCCATTTGTTTTAAATTTGTTTGGCAAATATCGGAAAAAGAAGCCGGAGGAAAAATCATTTGAGCGTAAATTCCTTCTCTATAACTTCCCCATTTCGGATTTTTAGCATCTTTGCCGCAATGGGAAGGATCATGGGAATCGACTATGGAACAAAACGGATTGGAATAGCTGTTACCGATCCCAACAGGATCATTTCAACCGGTTTGGATACGGTTCATCCAAAGGATATTCTTGCCTACCTGAAGAAATATTTTGAGTCGGAAAAAGTAGACTGCATTGTGGTAGGCGAACCCAAGCAGATGAATGCAACTGACTCTGAGGCAGCCGTTCATGCAAATCAATTTGTTAAATTGCTGGGAAAAAACTTCCCTTCGATACCGGTAGAAAGATATGATGAACGGTTCACTTCAAAAATGGCCCAGCAGGCATTATTGATGAGCGGAATAAAAAAAAAGGACAGGCAAAATAAGGAGCTTGTGGATATGACGAGTGCAGTTATCATTTTGCAGTCGTATATGGAAAGCAAGAAGAAGTACCAGTAGGCAGTACCAGTAAGCAGTAATGAGCAAAGAACACAAAACCCTCCGTTAAAGATGATTTATCCTATAATTGCATTCGGTGATCCTGTGCTGAAGAAAAAGGCGTCGGAGGTGTCGCGTGATTATCCGAACCTGGCGCAGCTCATTGCTGATATGTATGAAACCATGTATAATGCACATGGCGTGGGTTTGGCGGCTCCCCAGATCGGATTGTCGTTACGTCTGTTTGTTACTGATGGTTCGCCTTTCGAAGAAGAAGAGGTAAAAGACTTCAAACAGGTTTTTATCAATGCAAAAATTTTGGAAGAAGACGGCGAGGCTTGGAAGTTCAATGAAGGATGCCTGAGCATACCGCAGGTGAGGGAAGATATATCAAGGCTGGAAACCATTCGCATTGAATATTATGACGAAAACTGGAACCTGAAGGTCGAAAATTTTGATGGGCTTGCAGCACGGATTATCCAGCATGAGTACGACCATACGGAAGGAATTTTGTTTGTAGACAAGATTTCACCTTTGCGCAAACGACTTATTAAAAACAGGCTCCTTGAAATTTCAAAAGGGAAAGTGGAAGCGGATTACAAAATGAAATTCCACCTGAAGCGTTAGGATTCGAATTAAAAATTCTGATGACCCCAACGAATAACGAATGAACCTTATGAATATACGAATTACGAATTTTCCACTGTCTTGCCAACTGCCAATTGCCAACTGCAAACTATCACGATTCCCAAGAATATGCGTATTTCCAAATTATTAATAGCATCCTTTTTAGTATCAATACTCTTCGCCTGCCAGTCAGAAAAGGAAAAGCTTACCGAAAAAATAAGGAACAATGAATCCCAGCTTTTCAACGATAGCACAAAAATGCTGGATCCGCTGATAGCCGGTGAAACATTGATGCAATATGAAAAATATTCAGAATCCTATCCGGAGGATACAGCTTCACCGGGGTATCTTTTCAAGGCAGCTGATCTTGCTCATGGAATGAGGAAGTCAAGGGATGCAATCAGGCTTTATAAGGATTTCATTTTTAAATATCCTCAGCATAACAAGGTCGCTGCAAGTTATTTCCTGATGGCATTTGTATATGACAACGATCTGCACCAAACGGACACTGCAAAAATATATTACAGGGAATTCCTTGAAAAATTTCCCAACCATCAGTTGGCGCCCTCAGCCAAAGCTTCTCTTGACCAGATTGAACTCGGACTTACAGACGAAGAATTGGTAAGGATGTTTGAAGCCCGCCTGGATTCTGCGAATAAAAAATAACGAGAAAGCGGTGACTGAGCAGAGTCGAAGTCATTCTGAAAAATTCTCAACAAGTTTTCTTTCCAGCTCTTCAAGGGAAACATTTACTTTCAGTTGTCCGGCCTGGGCAAAAGAAATTTCTCCTGTTTCTTCACTCACTACAATTGCCACTGCATCACTTTGCTCCGTTATACCCACTGCAGCGCGGTGACGCATTCCGAAATGTGCAGGCAGCTCGATGTTTTCTGTAACGGGCAATACGCACCTTGCAGCCTTGATCTTATTGTTTACGATGATGATGGCTCCGTCATGCATCGGACTATTTTTGAAAAAGATGCTTTCAATCAATCGCTGGGAAATTTCTGCATCCATCGTGTCGCCGGTGCTGCTGAAATATTTCAGCTCAGATGATTTTGCAAGTACTATGATGGCACCTGTCCTGTCCTTTGCCATTTGCCTGCAGGCTTTTACGATAGCCGGAACGTCAAGGGCAACACGCTTCTGTGACTGCCAGTTCCAGGGAAGTATCTGCCGCGTAAAAGGATTTTGTGCGATATAACTGTTGGTGCCAAGCACCACTAAGAACCTTCTTACTTCCTGTTGAAACACAATAATGAGTGCGATAAACCCGACGGAAATAAACTGGCCGAGCAGGGTTCCGATCAGTTGCATGTTCAACACCTTTACACAGATCCAGTATAAAGCATAGATGATCAGGAGTCCGATGAAGATATTAATTGCAACCCCGCCCCGAAGGAGGTTGTAAAGTTTGTAAAGTAGGTAGGTGGCAAGGGCAATGTCGATCAGATCGATCAGCCTCACTGTCAGGAATCCAAAGTGGAATAAATCCATTTGACGAAAATACAATTTCGAACCGAATATCCCTGTCTGCCGACAGGCAGGGAATTTCCCCGCCTGAACGCAAAAGGCGGGCAGGGAAAAAATATTTAATACCAAATAAATGAACTAAGAACTATAGAGTTTAATTGAGCCGGTTTATTTCTGCCGTAATCTTTACCGCTTCAATAGCTTCTCTCACATCGTGCACCCTCAGAATATTTGCGCCATGTTGCAATGCAATGGTATGCAGAACGGTGGTCCCATTCAGTGCCTCTGCCGGTTTGGTGCCCGTTACCTTATTCACCATTGATTTTCTTGAAATGCCCACGAGGATGGGTCTTTCCAGGATTTTAAAAACCGAGAGACTGGAGAGCAATTCATAATTGTGTTCCATCGTCTTGCCAAAGCCGAAGCCGGGATCTATAATTAGATCGACGACTCCAAGCGCTGTAAGCTTCTGAATTCTTTCCACGAAAAAATCCATTACTTCTTTAACCACATTTTCATAGACTGGATCCTGCTGCATAGTTTGCGGTGTGCCTTTCATGTGCATCAGGATGTACGGTACTTTCAGCCGGGCTACTGTTTCAAACATTTTTTTATCCATGCTTCCCCCTGAAACATCGTTGATGATTCCAGCTCCGGCGGCAACAGCTTTTTCCGCAACTTCAAAATAAAATGTATCCACAGAGATGACTGTATCCGGAAACCTCTCATGGAGAAGTGCAAGCGGAGTTTTTAAGCGTTCCCACTCTTCATCTGCTGAAATCAATTCTGCTCCCGGTCGTGTGGATTGAGCACCCACATCAATGATTGAAGCTCCATGACTGATCATTTGTCCCGCAAGATCTATGGCAGCATTTGCATCTGACAATTTCCCGCCGTCATAAAATGAATCAGGCGTGAGATTCAAAATGCCCATGATCAGCGGCTGTGAACAGTCAAGTAATTTTCCGTTTGTATTTAAATATTTTCTCATGAAAAATGTATCTTCGGGCGCTTTAAAAAAATGGTATCCACATCTTCACAATACGAAACTGTGCTTTCACAGTGCAAAGATATTTTTCTTAAAAAAATGGAGGACTATGGTACTGCCTGGAGGATTCTTCGGGTGAGTTCCATTACTGACCAGATTTTCATCAAAGCCCAGCGAATCCGAAGTATTGAGGAAAAGGGCACTCAGAAAGTAGAGGAGGGGGTTGATTCTGAATTCAGGGGCATCATCAACTATTGTATAATTGCGCTTATTCAGCTTGAAAAGGACACCGAAACCGACCTGGAAATGGGCTCGGATGAAGTTATTCATCTTTTCGACAGGCATACTGAGGAGGCAAAAAGGTTAATGGAAGATAAGAACCATGATTACGGCGAAGCCTGGCGGGATATGCGCGTAAGTTCCATGACTGACCTTATTCTTATGAAGATCCTGCGCATTAAGCAGATTGAAGACCACAACGGGTTGACGCTTGTGAGTGAAGGAGTTGCAGCGAATTATTATGACATGCTTAACTATGCCACTTTCGCACTCATTAAACTTTCAGAAGCCAGATCGTAGGTTTGGCGCCTTTACCACACTTTAATACCACGTTCCCGATATGAAAATTATAGTCCGCATTATCCAGTTTCTTGTTGGCGCCCTGTTTATCTTCTCAGGTTTTATTAAAGCAGTTGACCCGCTGGGAACCAGTTACAAAATGCATGATTATTTTACTGCATTTCAAAATGACTGGCCCTCCCTGAAACCCCTCTGGGAATTCATGAGCACTTATTCAACACAACTTGCAGTTTTTATGCTTGTGCTTGAACTGGCTTTGGGGCTTGCCCTGATCATCGGATGGAACAGGAGATTTACGCTTTGGCTCACTTTCGCACTTACAATGTTCTTTACGTTTTTAACAGGATATACTTACCTCTCGGGGTATACAATGGAGCACTGGTACAATCCATCTTCATGGGTTTTCAATGCAAAGGATATGAAGGTGACTGACTGCGGTTGCTTTGGTGATTTTATCAAGCTGAAACCATATACTTCATTCTATAAAGACTGCGTGCTGGATTTCCTCATACTGGTCCTTTTGGTTGGAAATGCGAAGATGTATTCTCTCTTCCGCGACAGGTTCGGAAATATTGTTGTGGGTTTGGGAACATTCGCAGCTTACCTGTTATGTCTTTCAAACTATTACTGGGGATTGCCTATGATTGATTTCCGTCCTTATGCTGTCGGCAAAAGTATTAAAGAAGGAATGCAGCTTCCTCCGGGTGCAATCAAGGACAGTGTTACCATGGTATTTATTTATGAAAAGGACGGGAAGAAAGTTGAACTCACCACCAGTCAGCTCGGTGTAGTGGACAGCACTTATAAGTTTGTTGACAGGCACGACAAGGTTATCCGTGAAGGCGATCATCCCCTTATCCATGATTTTACGATCAACTCCGTGGATGGTACAGACATCACCGATGATGTGCTGAATATGGACAGGGTTTTCCTGCTTGTAGCGAATGAAATTTCCAATAGCAATAAAAAAGTTCAGAATAGGATCAACGATTTTGTGGCGCTATGCCATAAAGAGGGAATTGACTTTGTCGGCATGACTTCTTCCTCTCCAAAAGAGGTTGATGTTTTCCGTCATGACCACAATTCCATGTTTGATTATTACTACACTGATGCAACCACATTGAAGACGATGATCAGGAGTAATCCGGGTCTTATCCTTTTGAAAAAAGGAACCGTTGTTGCAATGTGGCACCACCGCAACTTCCCGACATTCGATGAAGTGAAGCAGGAATACCTGAAGTGACCTAGTTCACGCGAAGGAATTCATTCTGTTGTTTGGGATTCAAAATATTTCCACAGCTTGTCATCCGGTACAGGTGCCACTACTTCCATTAATTCTTTTTTCGACGGATGCAGGAGGGCAACTTTTCGTGCATGAAGAGAAATTGAAGCATCCTCATTTGATCTGTCGAATCCATATTTCAAATCACCTTTGATCGGACAACCGATACGGGAAAGCTGAGCCCTGATCTGGTGATGCCTGCCGGTATGCAAATCTATTTCAAGAAGAAAATACCTGTCGCTTTGGGCAATAATCCTGTAGTCAAGTTCCGCTAATTGAGATCCGGGCTTCGGATCTTCCGTCGCATAGCTTTTATTCTGCTGTTCATTTCTTTTCATGTAATGAATCAGCTTGCCGGAATCAGCGGGTGGTTTGTCCTTTACAATGGCCCAATAAGTTTTACTGATAGCTTTATCCTTGAACATCTGGTTGATCCTCTCCAATGAACGGCTGTTGCGACAGAAAATTACAATACCTGTTGTGGGTCTGTCAATGCGGTGAGGAATACCTAAAAAAACATCTCCGGTTTTTTTATATTTTTCTTTGATATAGTCCTTTACTTTATCTACCAATGGTTTGTCTCCGGTTTTATCCGATTGAACAATGTCGCCGGAGTGCTTGTTAACAATGATCAGGTGGTTATCTTCGAATAATATATTTAAAGGTTTCTCGTTGGCCATGGGCTGCGAAAATAAGCTTCATTCGTCAACATCTCATTTCCTTAAGGCACAATGTTTTAATTTAATAATATCAGGAGTTAAACCTTTAAGCCTGAATGAGGGTCAGATGACCAGTTTTCAATCATTTAAAACAAAATTTCTAATTATTAAATCAATAAAAAAATGAAAATTAAAAATCTTTTCCCAGTGATCATTTCCGGTGCAGTCATTTTTGCAATGACCATTGGATCCGGCTGCAAGAAAGAAAAAGAAGGCATTGATGAAAATTTTGCTGCTGAAGCCCAGGACATCGGTCAAAGTGAAGATATCAGCACATCAATCGACAATATGATTGCAGAAGCATTTAATTCAAGCAGCGGTACCATTGATGGAAGGAATTCTTTTCCTGCGAATAGTGACCTCAGCAACTGCGCAACCGTTACCTGGGATTTAACTCATTCCACAGCAACTATATATTTCAACCACTGCCCGGGTAGAAATGGTCACACACGCGACGGATACATTATTGTAACTTATAGCGGAGGCAACTACTGGACAATGGGAGCACAATGGGATGTGACGTTCGACAATTTTTACATTGATGACATGGCAGTAACCGGTACACGGCACGTTGAAAACATCGGTCCGGAAAGCAACGGTTGCACCTGGAACATCGATGCCAATCTTGTTTTCACACGGAGCAATTCATCCTCACGAACATGGAGCAGTACCCGCACCAGGGAGATCATAGAAGGATATGGTGACACTACTTGTTCGAATCACGTTTACAAAATAAACGGAACAGCAACGCATGCTGACAGCGAAAGCGGTAATAGTGCTGACCTTACTTTTGCCAATATCATTCGTGACCTGGATTGCGGATATATTACTTCAGGAACAATCACTGTTGTTCCTAATAACAATCGTCCGCAGCGTGTCATAGATTTTGGAAATGGTGATTGTGATGATATCGCAACTGTTACCAGGAATGGCAACACAAGGACGATCCACCTCGACGGAGGCCATCATTAAGAGTTCATTCTAAAAAGAAAAACTCCTCTTTAACCGGAGGAGTTTTTTTTAATATTGAAGAAAATTTTTTTACTCCGGAGCCCCGGCATTTACCCAATCCTGCAATTTTTTGAGTTCGCATTCAGGGAGAGAAGACCCTTGAGGCATATCCTTCAATTCAAAAACGCGGTTACTGAATGAGCCGTTATCCACTTTGGCTTTTACATCAGAATAATTTGAGTATTCCCCACCTGCATTCGGACCTTGTGGTGTACCATGACAAGCACCGTCAGAAGCACAACGTGTATTGATGATATCCTTGATGAAACCATTGTATTTTAGCTGGCTTGCATCGTAAGCACAGGGATCTGGATCCTCTGTTTTGTCCTTGGTGCAGGAACCAATGAAAGCCAAAGTAATGACACTTGCCAAGACCAGGATTCTTTTCATAATAAAAAAATTAAAGTTTTATAAGTTTACCGGAATATGTTCCGTTTTCAGTGGCGAAAGATACATAATAAGTTCCTGATGTAAATGTTGTAACATCTATTTCGCAACGGTCTGAAGCCTGGGAAATTTCGAACGAACGGACGAGTGTCCCATCAATATTAAAAATCTGTACGGTGTTTACATTGATTGTTTCCGGAACCTTGAAAAATGCGATATCGTTTACAGGATTAGGATAGATCCCAATACGATTCAGATCACTAATTGTTTCTATGGATGTGTTGAGGTCCTCATGGAATGTGAGCTGGTCCAGTTTAATCACATCACCTGATGTTGCATTGTTATGATTTGAAAAATTGAACGCCCCGTAAAAGGTAACGTCCCCGGTTCCTGCAGGAGGAGCAGTCCAGTCAAAGCTCCAGGAGTTGGATCCCGAGCCTGAAGTACCGGATGCCGTATGCGTGATGTATTTACCTGAGCCCACCAGCTTTGTACGGACCAAATCTGTAATTGTAATCACTCCAAGCTTAGCACCTGTAACATTCTGTGGCGAAATTTCAAAACCAAAACGGGTACGGCTGGCATCCGAAACATCAGCATTAATGGTATAGGTATTTCCCGGAACATAACCACCCATGGGAACATTGCTGCTGATAATACCGGAAACATTTTGGGCTGTACCGGTATGGCAAGTGGTGCAGGATTTGGTATCGCCTGGGGATCCTGTTCTCATCGAAGGTGCCCCTG
>Ga0190274_10000731_pt1 | contig 19219 bp, 22 predicted proteins | sample Popmic531T_FD_133002 | JGI IMG/M metagenome (GOLD analysis project Ga0190274, IMG submission 133002) | Populus adjacent soil microbial communities from riparian zone of Yellowstone River, Montana, USA - 531 T | ecosystem: Environmental > Terrestrial > Soil > Riparian zone | place: USA: Montana... | reverse complement strand
CAGGCGTTCAACAAGGACGTCGTCATCGACCTGGTCTGCTACCGCCGGCGCGGTCACAACGAGGGCGACGACCCGTCGTACACGCAGCCGCTGATGTACGACCTGATCGAGCAGAAGCGCTCGGTGCGCAAGCTGTACACCGAGTCCCTCATCGGCCGTGGCGACATCACGATCGAGGAGGCCGAGCAGGTCCTGCGCGACTACCAGCAGCAGCTGGAGCGGGTCTTCACCGAGGTCCGCGAGGCGAGCACACAGCCGTCGGAGTGGACCACCGTGCCGGACTACCCGGACAAGCCGGCGGGCGAGACCCGCACGGCCGTCTCCGGCGAGGTCATGAAGCGGATCGCGGACGCCTACGTCACGCCGCCGGACGGCTTCACCGTGCACCCGAAGGTGATGCCGCAGCTGCAGCGCCGTTCGGCCGCCATCGCCGACGGACCGATCGACTGGGGCACCGGCGAGATCCTCGCGTTCGGGTCGCTGCTCATGGAGGGCCGCCCGGTCCGCCTGGCCGGCCAGGACTCGCGCCGCGGCACCTTCGTCTCCCGCTTCGCGACGATCATCGACCGTCGCAACGCCGACGAGTGGACGCCGCTGGCCAACCTCACCGAGGACCAGGAGAAGTTCTACGTCTACGACTCGCTGCTCTCGGAGTACGCCGCCCTCGGGTTCGAGTACGGCTACTCGGTCGCCCGTCCCGATGCGCTCGTCCTCTGGGAGGCGCAGTTCGGTGACTTCGTGAACGGCGCACAGACCGTCATCGACGAGTTCATCAGCTCCGGCGAGAGCAAGTGGAACCAGCAGTCCGGCGTCGTGCTGCTGCTCCCGCACGGTTACGAGGGCCAGGGTGCCGACCACTCGTCGGCGCGGATCGAGCGGTTCATGACCATGGCCGCCGACGAGGCGTTCGTGGTCGCCCAGCCGAGCACCCCCGCGTCGTACTTCCACCTCTTGCGCCAGCACTCGCTCGGCGAGGAGCACAAGCCGATGATCGTCTTCACGCCGAAGTCGATGCTCAAGCGCAAGGAGGCGGCCTCACAGCCGGCCGACTTCACCGAGGGCACCTTCAAGCCGTTCATCAGCGACGCCGCGGCCGACGCCGACCAGGTCGACACCCTGCTGCTCTGCTCGGGCCGCGTCACCTGGGACCTGATGGTCGAGCGCGCCAAGCGCGAGGACGGCCACCGGTTCGCGATCGCGCGAATCGAGCAGCTCTACCCGCGCCCGGAGAGCGAGATCCGCGAGGAGATCGCCCGCTACCCGCACCTCAGGGCCGTGCGCTGGGTGCAGGACGAGCCGCAGAACATGGGCCCGTGGCCGCACTACCAGCTCAACGTGTGGCCGCACGTCGACGCCCAGGTCGAGGTCGTCTCCCGCCCGGAGTCGTCCTCCCCCGCCGTCGGCACGGTCAAGCGCCACACCGAGGAGCAGAAGGACCTGGTCGCTCGGGCGTTCAGCTGACCGTCGATGGTTTCGAGGCTCGGGCCTGGCGGCCCTCGCACCTCAACCAACGTCACGGTGGTTGAGGTGCGAGCGCAGCGAGCCTCGAAACCACCTGCCCGAGAGGACCCCTGATGTACTTCACCGACCGCGGCATCGAGGAGCTCGAGAAGCGCCGGGGCGACGAGGAGGTCACCCTGGCCTGGCTCGCCGAGCAGCTGCAGGGCTTCGTCGACTCGCACCCCGAGTTCGAGACCGCCGTCGAGCGGTTCGCGACCTGGCTGGCGCGGCTCGACGACCCGGAGGACTGACCGGCTGCTGGGGCGTCGGTTTCACCGGTGCACCGGTGAAACCGTCACTTCTCAGGCAACGCAACGCCTGAGAAGTGACAGGGATGCCTGAGGAGTCCTCAACCCAGTACGGCGAAGCCGCGCTCCACGATCTCCGGCAGCGAGCCGCCCTCGGCCACCCAGGTGGCCGACGACGCGCGGAAGACCGCGAAGCCCACCGCGGCGAGCGTGCGAGCGGAGGCATCCCCACCCAGCTCGCGGGCGACGACGTACTCCCACGACGCGAAGGTGTCGTAGAGGCGCCCGCGCAGCACCGGCGAGGTCGCGGCGGCGCGCTGGCGCAGCTGGACGCGTTCGCGGTCGGACTCGAAACCGCGGGCGAGCTCGACCAAGGCCGACCGGACGACCTCGAGGTCGGGGAGGTCGGATGCGGCGAGCCCGCGGATCCGGGACCGCAGCGTTGCCTGCCGTTCGTCGCGGCCCATGTCGAGGACCTCGTCCTTGGTGGCGAAGTAGCGGAAGAAGGTGCGCGCCGAGACGCCCGCGTCGGCCGCGATCGCATCGACGGAGGTCTCGTCGTACCCGTCCACGGCGAAGCGGCGCAGCGCCGCCTCCTCGAGCGCCGCGCGGGTGTCCTGCTTGTGCCGTTCCCGCCGGCTCGGAGCCAGCCCCAGGTCAGTCACCAGCGAGTGCCACCCTCAGCTCGGCGTGCCGATCCGGCCGCGCGTCCGGCCGGCCGCTACGCAGCTCCACGCGCTCCAAGGTCCCGGTGAACGTGAACGGCGGCCGGTAGTCCGCGCTCACCGCGATCCCGCGGTCGCGACCGACGAGCATCCCGGCGCCGGACGAGCCCAGGTTGGGGAAGAACATCAGCCCGGGCAGCGGCGACTCCGCGACGTCGGCGCCGTCGACCGCCAGCACCAGCCGCGGCTGGCGGCCAGGCTCGTAGCGCACCGACAGCACGTGCTCCCCGGCAGGCACCGGATCCGGCGCGGCCAGTCGGGTCGTCCGGTCGAGCATCGCCACCGCGGCGACCAGGCAACCGTCGAGGAGGTACGCCGCCCACCCGCCGTGCCGGTCTCCGACGGCGGTGATGATCCCGGCCGCCCCAGCATCCGGGACGACGACGTACGCCGTCAGCTCGAAGCCACCCATCAGGGACGGCAGCTGGCTCTCCTGGATCGGCCCCCCTCCCGGCGCGTAGCGCCCGAGAGTCGGCGGCGGGAACTCACCGGGGTGCATGTGCGCCATCGAGCCCGGGAACTCGAAGAGCGGCAGCACCTGGTTGCGCCCGGCCTCCGCCCACCACAGCGCCTCCATCCGCCGCACCCGTTCGGGGTGGTCGTCGGCGAGGTCACGGGACTCGGAGAAGTCCTCCGCGAGGTGGAAGAGCGACCACCGGTCGGTGTCGAAGTCGAAGCTGCCGACCAGGTGCGCGCGCTCGTCGAACTGGTTGGCGACGTGGTCGGTGACGGCCATCCAGCCGTCCTCGTAGACCGCGCGGGAGCCGAACATCTCGAAGTACTGCACCAGCCGGTGCTCGACGGCCTCCGGCTCCGCGAAGCTCGACAGCAGCGAGGTGCCGTCGACCGGCTGCTGGGTCACCCCGTCGACGGTCTCGGGCGGGGTGATCCCGGCCGCGTCGAGCACGGTCGCGTAGAGGTCGACGGCGTGCACGAACTGCTGGCGTACGCCGCCAGGCGCCGCCAGCCGGTCGCCCCAGCGCACCACGAGCGGGGTCCGGACGCCGCCGAGCCAGGCGTACCGCTTCCACAGCCGCAGCGGGGCGTTGCCCGCCCACGCCCAGCCGAACGGGTAGTGGTTGTAGGCGTCGTGGCCACCGATGTCGTCGATGCGCTCGATCGACTCCGAGACATCCTCGGCCATGCCGAGCCAGCCGGCGGCCTCGTTGAGCGTGCCCGTCGTTCCGCCCTCGGCGCTGGCGCCGTTGTCGGACAGCAGCATCACGATCGTGTCGTCGGCGACGCCGCGCTCCTCCAGGTAGGAGAAGAGCCGGCCGAGGTGGTGGTCGGTGTGGGTCACGAAGCCTGCGAAGACCTCCATGTAGCGGGCGAACAGCCGCCGCTGGTCGGCCGGCAGCGTCTCCCAGTCGGGGATCCACGGCGGACGCTCGGGCAGCACCGTGTCCGCCGGGATGATGCCCTCGGCGACCTGGCGGTCGTACGCCCGCTGGCGCCACGCCTCCCAGCCGTCGTCGAACTGGCCGACGTACGGCGCCACCCACTCCTCGCTCACCTGGTGCGGGGCGTGCGCCGCACCCGGTGCGAAGTAGAGGAAGAACGGCTTGCGGGACTCGGCCTGCTGCTGGTCCTGGATCATCCGGATCGCCTGGTCGACCAGGTCCTCGGTGAGGTGGTAGCCCTCTTCCGGCGTGGACGGCGGCTCGATGTGGGTGTTGTCGCGGACCAGCTCGGGCGCCCACTGGCTGGTCTCGGCGCCGAGGAAGCCGTAGTAGCGCTCGAAGCCCTGGCCGAGGGGCCAGCGGTCGAACGGGCCGGCGGCGGAGTACTCGTTCTTGGGCGCCAGGTGCCACTTGCCGACCGCGAGCGTGTTGTAGCCGTTGTCGCGGAGCACCCGCGCGAGGTTGGCGGCCGACTTCGGGATCCGCCCGGTGTAGCCCGGGAAGCCGAGCGCCGCCTCCTGGGTGACGCCCATCCCGACGGCGTGGTGGTTGCGCCCGGTGAGCAGCGCGGCCCGGGTGGCCGAGCAGACCGAGGTGACGTGGAAGCGGTTGTAGCGCAGCCCCTCGGCGGCGAGCCGGTCGATGTTCGGGGTGGCGATCCCCGAGCCGAAGCAGCCGAGCTGGGCGAAGCCGACGTCGTCCAGGACGACCATCAACACGTTGGGGGCGCCGGGTCCGGGCTTCGGGTACGGCACGAAGCGCGGCTCGGAGGTCTCGACACGGGTGGTGATCCGCTGGCTGCTCACCGGCGGCACGCTAGCCCCGCGATCGCAATCTGTCACTCAACTGACACTTTTCCTCGCATCGTGTCGTACGGCAGGATGCGCACATGGCCGAGCAGACCACCGAGTCGACCCCCACACCCCCGTCCATCGAGTACCCGGACGCCCCCTGGCACATGGTCGGGCAGCTCTGGCTCTCGATCTTCAAGCTGCGTGAAGGAGTCGACGAGCTCCGGCCGGCCGGCACGTACGGCGCGGCGTTCGTCTCCTACGAGCCGGGCAGCCCGCTGACCTACTCCGAGCTCCTCGTCGCGCGGCTGGTGCCGACCGAGCAGCACGGCAAGTGTGTGTCGATCACCGACATCTGGGTCGACTCCCCCGCCTCCGTCGCCGGCGGCCGGGAGCTGTGGGCGATCCCGAAGGGGCTCTGCGACTTCGAGCTCGACACCAGCCACCGCGGACCGCTCTCGTCGACGACCTGGTCGACCTCGGTCGAGCGCCGGCCGATCGCGAGCGCGTCCTTCACCGACATCAGCCGGGTGATGGTCCGGATCCCGTTCAAGGGCACCACCTGGCAGCCCGGCATCGACGACACCGACGGCGAGGAGCGCACCGCCACCCTCCAGGGCTCGTCGAAGGCACTGCCGTGCCGGGGCCGCTGGGACTTCGCCGCCGACGGGCCGCTCGGCTGGATGCGCAACGCCCGCCAGCTGGCGTCGTTCCGGCAGGCCGACTTCCGGATGTCCTTCGGCTGAGCGGATCCCTCGCCGAGATGGTCCGCCGCATCGAGCCCGACGCGACCGTCGTACGCCGACTCTCGACGATCGCGACGCGCCTGCCCGAGGTCGTCGAGGAGGACGCCTGGACCGGCGTGCGCTGGCGCGTGCGTACGGCGACTTTCGCCCACGTGATGGTCGCCCAGCCCGGCTACGAGTCGGCCTACCGCGACATCACGGGTGACGACTCGATCCGCACGGTGCTGACCTTCCGCGCCACCGGCGACGAGCTGCTCGCCCTCACCCACGCGGGCCTGCCGTTCTACAAGCCGCCGTGGTCGCCCACGATCATCGGCATGGTCCTCGACGACGACACCGACTGGACCGAGGTCGCCGAGCTGGTCGCCGAGTCCTACCGGTTCCAGGCGCCGCAGCGGCTGGTGCGACTGCTGGACGGCTGAGGGTCGGGATAGTCCCTCACGTTCTGGTTGGCAGCCACGGCGTGTCGGCAGCCATTTCGTGAGGGACTATCCCGACTCAGTCACAGCCCCAGCCGTCCCCGTCACGATCGAGGTCGTAGATGTCGTCGCCGATCACCTGCACGGGACCCTGCACGTACGCCGGCCCGTCGCCGCTGCCGCCCGCACAGTCGACGTCGTACGCGATCGGGACACAGCCGCCGTAGTTGGGGTCACACTGCCGGGTCGGCTCCGGCTCCCTGGTCCCCTTGAGCACGATCCGGTTGACCGGCTTGCGACGCACGGTCTTGCTGATGAGCTCGCGGTCGACCTCGAGCCCGTCCTCCAGGGTCACGCGGTACACCTTGACCCGCACGCCCGGACGCCCGCGCTGGGCGACCTTGGTGACACCCTTCTTCAGCTTCGCGGTCTTCCGCGTCACCGACCGGAAGGGAATCGAGTCCGTCACCCGATCCCGCTCGTGGGTGACGACGGGCTCGGCCTCACCATTGTCGCTGGCGACAGCCGCGACAGGTTCGAAAACCGCGCTCGACCTGGCCCCCACAGCGCCGTCGTTCGTCGAGCACCCGGCGACTCCTGCGGACATCATCGCCATCGCGACGACGACCATCATCCGGACCGCTTTCTTCATGGCTTCTCCCGTTCGGCTGACTACCTGCCAGCGACGCTAAGGAGAGGCGCGTTGATGGGCAGCAGATCCGGGGGAACCCACGGTGACCGTCTAGACCGGCCGCACTGTCAGGTCCGGGATCGTCGCGTCGCGAGGCAGGTCCAGCACGTGCAGGATCGCGTCGGCGACGGTCTCGGGGCGGATCCAGGCGGCGGCGTCGTACGCCTTCCCCTCCTGCTGGTGCACCTTCTCCTGCATCGGGGTGGCCGTGCGGCTGGGGTAGATCGTCGTGACGCGGACCCCGGCCTCAGCCTCCTCGCCGCGCAGCGAGTCGGCGAGGGCACGCAGGCCGTGCTTGGAGGCGGCGTACGCCGACCACTGCGGGCTGGCCGACAGGCCGGCGGTGGAGTTCACGAAGACGACCGTGCCGCGGGCGGCCCGCAGCGCGGGCAGGGCGACCCGGGTCAGCGCCGCGGGAGCGACCAGGTTGACGCGGAGCTGGGATGCCCAGTCCTCGACGCTCAGCTCGGCCACCGGCCCCAGCTCGACGACCCCGGCCACGTGCACGACCGAGTCCAGGGCGTCGGGCAGGGCGAGGGTCTCCACGGACTCGGGACGGGCGAGATCGGCGACGAGCACGTCCGCGCCGGGCAGGTCCGCCCGGGTCTCCTCGGCCCGCTCGGCCGAGCGGGCCAGCACGACGACGTCGTCTCCCCGGTCGAGCAGGCGCCGGGCCAGCATGGCACCGATGCCGGAGCCCGCCCCGGTGAGCAGATGCCTCATCGGGTGAACACGATCTTGCCGAACTGCTCGCCCCCGAGCATCGCGGCGAAGCCGTCGCGCGCGTCGGCCATCGGCAGCACCCGGTCGACCAGCGGCCGGGCGCCGGTGGCGTCGAGCATCGACACCAGGCCGGCCAGCTCGTCGCGGGTGCCCATCGTCGAGCCGACGACGCTGAGCTGCAGGAAGAAGATCCGGGTCAGCTCGGCGTCGTCGAGGTCCGGCCCCGACGTCGTACCCGACGTGATGATGCGGCCGCCGGGTCGCAGTGCCCGGATCGAGTGCGACCAGGTCGCCTTGCCGACGGTCTCGATGACGGCGTCGACCTTCATCGGCAGGCGGGCGCCGGACTCGAACGCGTCGTGAGCGCCGAGCTCGAGGGCGCGAGACCGCTTGGCCTCGTCACGGCTGGTCACGAGCACCCGGAGGCCGGCGGCCCGGCCGAGCACGATCGCGGCGGTGGCGACGCCGCCGCCGGCGCCCTGGATCAGCACGGTCTCGCCGGCGCGCAGCTCACCGCGGGTGAAGAGCATCCGGTAGGCCGTGAGCCACGCCGTCGGCAGGCACGCTGCCTCCTCGAACGACAGCGACGCCGGCTTCGGCACCACGTTGCGCCGCGGTACGGCGACCTTGTCCGCGAAGGTGCCCTGGTAGCGCTCCGAGAGCAAGGACCGCTTCGGGTCGAAGGTCTCGTCGCCGGACCACGAGGGGTCGCTGATCACGGCGTGGACGACGACCTCGTTGCCGTCCTCGTCGAGTCCGGCGGCGTCGCAGCCGAGGATCATCGGCAGCGCCTCCTCGCGCAGCCCGACGCCGCGCAGCGAGAAGAGGTCGTGGTGGTTGAGGGAGGCGGCCTTGACCGTCACCGTGGTCCACCCGTCGGGGACCTCGGGGTCGGGCCGCTCGCCCACCTGCAGGGCAGAGAGCGGGTCGTCCTTCGAGAACTGGTCGGCGTAGACGGCGAACATTCCTCAAACCTAACGGTGGTTGAGGTGCGAGCGAAGCGAGCCGCGAAACCACGCCTACCGGCGCGCGACCCCGTCTCGTCGTGCGGCCTCGGCAACGGCGGACGCCACTGCCGGGCCGACGCGAGGGTCGAACGGCGACGGGATGACGTAGTCCTCGGTCAGGGCGTCGCCGACCAGGTCCGCGATCGCCTCCGCCGCCGCGAACTTCATGCCCTCGGTGATCGACGTGGCGTGCGCGTCGAACGCGCCCCGGAAGATGCCGGGGAAGGCCAGCACGTTGTTGATCTGGTTGGGGAAGTCCGACCGGCCGGTCGCGACCACGCGCGCGTGCCGGTGGGCGACGTCCGGGTGGACCTCGGGGTTCGGGTTCGCCATCGCGAAGACGATCGCGTCGGCCGCCATCCGCGCGACGTCCTCCTCCGGCACGGTGCCACCCGAGACCCCGAGATAGACGTCGGCGCCGTCGAGCGCCTCGGCCAGGGTCCCGGTGCGGCCGGTCTTGTCGGCCGTCATCTCGGCCAGCTCCCGCTTGACCGGGGTCAGGTCGTGGCGACCGGAGTGCACGACGCCCTTGCGGTCGGTGACCGCCAGGTCGGTGATGCCGGCCTCGAGCAGGATCTTCGCGATCGCAACCCCGGCCGCGCCCGCGCCCGAGATCACCACGCGGGTCGACTCCGGGTTGCGACCGGTCAGCGTCAGCGCGTTCTTGAGGGCCGCGAGGGCGACGACGGCGGTGCCGTGCTGGTCGTCGTGGAAGACCGGGATGTCGAGCAGCGCCTTGAGCCGTTCCTCGATCTCGAAGCACCGGGGTGCCGAGATGTCCTCGAGGTTGATACCGCCGAAGCTGGGGGCCAGCCGTACGACGGTCTCGATGATCTCCTCGACATCGGTGGTCGCCAGGCAGATCGGGACGGCGTCGACGTCGCCGAACTGCTTGAACAGCACCGCCTTGCCCTCCATCACCGGCATCGCTGCGGCGGGGCCGATGTCGCCGAGCCCGAGGACGGCGGTGCCGTCGCTGACGACCGCGACCGTGTTCGGGACCCACGTGTAGTGCTGGGTCATCGTCGGGTCCTCGGCGATCGCCTCACAGACCCGGGCCACGCCCGGGGTGTAGGCGAGGGAGAGGTCGTCGGCACCGGTCAGCGCGACCGTCGACCGGAGCTCCATCTTCCCGCCCACGTGCAGGTCGAACACCGGGTCACCCGCAAAGGGATGTGCATCAGCCATGACAGCTCAGACTTTCCGAAAAATGGACCGAGGAGGAGACAACGTACGACGGGGAGAGGGCCCAGCTCGACGCGCAGGGGTGGTGCGCGGAACTCGTCAGGCCTCGGGGGATCTTCCCCACGAATCAGTCTGGCACACGGGTCACAGCCGGCGCGGGTGCGGCCAGACCCTGACCACGGTGACGGCGATCACGTCCTGGTCGGCGACCGGCCCCCGGTGCCGCGAGTCGACGCCCACGTCGGGGTTGTCGCTGAGCAGCCACCAGGCCGGCGACCCGTCGCTCGTCGTACGCCGCTGCGTGGCGCGCTTCACCGCGACGGTCCCGTCCGCGAGTCGGGCCACCACGAGATCGCCGGGTCGAGGGACCCGTCGGTAGGAGACCAGCAGCCGGTCGCCGTCGGCGAGCGTCGGTGTCATCGAGGCGCCCCGGACGCGGGCAAACCCCAGCAGGGGTACCCGTTTCTCGCCTGAAGACACGTCTCGTGCACGACCTGACACGCGGAGTAGTCTCGCAGTCGAACGAAGGACAACCGAAGAACGAGAGGACCCGCATGTTCGCGCGACTGTTCGCCCCCACCCTCGAGGTTTCCGCCCACTGCGACCTCCCCTGCGGCGTGTACGACCCCGCACAGGCCCGCATCGAGGCCGAGTCGATCAAGGCCATCATCGCGAAGGTCGCGGACAACGACGACCCCGACTTCCGCACCCGGGCCATCCTGATCAAGGAGCAGCGCTCCGAGCTGGTCAAGCACCACCTGTGGGTGCTGTGGACCGACTACTTCAAGCCCCCGCACTTCGAGAAGTACCCGCAGCTGCACACCCTCGTCAACGAGGCCACCAAGCTCGCCGGCGCCTCCGGCACCAAGGGTGAGCTCGACGCCGGCAAGGCCGACGAGCTGCTCGCGAAGATCGACGAGATCGCGGAAATTTTCTGGGAGACCAAGAAGGCCTGACGCCTTCCGCAGGTCAGTAGCCTGCCGTTTCACCTACTCGACGCCGTTCTCGGCCCGCATCGCACCGAGGGCGGCGTCGAGCCCGTGCGAGGCAGGCCGTCTCCTGACCAAGGGTGCACGGACGTTTCGCACTGTGCCCGCGACAAACGGCGCGGGCGGGAAAGCCCTGACCTGCTTGACCGCCGCGCAGTCCAAGCCCTCTCGTAGGCCGTCTCGATCCTGAATGATCGATCGGCTGCCACGTCGCCGTCGAGGCGAAGTCGGGTGGCATCCTTGGTCCGTGCTTCTGTCCTTTGTCGATGAGTCCATCGATGGTGATTTTCATGGCTTCGCTGCACTTCTGGCAGACGAGCACGCCACGAAAGCGGTGACAGCCGCGTTGAACAAGATCATGTGGCAAGCGGCCGTTGATTGGGGCCTTGACCGCACGACTGAGTTCCACGCATATCCGATGTTTCATGGCAAAGAGGTATGGGCGGACGTCCCAGTCCGAGTCAGGGTCGGGCTCTTCCACAAGGTGGTTGACGCGATCGTGGCGGAAGATGTGCACCTACCAGACTGAGGGCACGCCGGGTGTCTACATGCACACGACACTTCCAACGCTCCTGGACACAGTCCACTTCGCGCCGAGCCACCGGTCGCGCATGCTTCAGGCTGCGGACCTACTCGCCTTCGTCTACCGCAGATTCTCAACCGTGACGGAGTCTGATCCGCGGGCAGCGGAGAACATGCGGAAGCTCTGGGACAAGATCGCCGGCGAGGGCGGCAAGCTCTTTGACGCGGGGTCTTGGCCGTAGACGCACGACAGCCCCCGGCGAACCGAGGGCTGAAGGCGATGCGGGCGGCGGATCGCTCCGCGGCCTACGCATCGAACCTAGCAGGAGCTTCCGACAATCCTGGTCAAGCGTGATCAGCGAGTCGGCTGGCGCATCCAGACCAGCGATTAGCGGACCCGACCCCCGGGTACACACCCCCGGGGGCCGGTCCCGCTACTGTTTCCGGACCGGTCTCGGACCCCCGACCTCGACTCTGCGCAAGGACGACACATGGCATCGATCGGCGCGACCTCCGGCCCGACAGCGACGGGGGGCCCACGGGCCGACGTCGAGCTGCGGGTGCCCGCGGACCGGGCGTACGCCTCCGTGCTGCGCACCACCACGGCCGGGCTGGCCGCCCGCCTGGACTTCCCGATCGACGACATCGAGGACCTCCGCATCGCCGTGGGCGAGGCCTGCGCGATGGTGCTCGAAGAGGCGGAGCAGGGCACCGACCTGGTGTGCGGCTTCTTCCAGCAGCCGGGAGAGCTCACGGTCAGCGTCTCCGGCACCGTCGACGGGACGATCGAGCCCGACTACGACAGCTTCGCCTGGCAGGTGCTGACCACCCTGGCCACCAGCGCCAGCGCCGAGGCGACGGACAGCACGTTCACGATCAGCCTCTCGATGACGTCGTCGGTGGCGGCCCACCGGGAGCCCGGTCTCTGACATGACGATCTCCGACGACGGGGCGGACGATGGCCTGACGGGCATCGAGCTGACTCGGAAGCGCAGCGCGGAGCTGTTCGTGATCCTGCGCGACGAGGACGGCTCCGAGGCGAGCCGTGCCTCCGCCCGCGAACGGCTCGTGCACCTCCACCTGCCCCTGGTGGAGCACTGCGCCCGGCGCTTCCGCAACCGCGGCGAGCCGCTCGAGGACCTGGTCCAGGTCGGCACGATCGGCCTGATCAAGTCGGTCGACCGCTTCGACACCGACCGCGGGGTGGAGTTCTCGACGTACGCCACCCCCACGATCATCGGCGAGATCAAGCGCTACTTCCGCGACAAGGGCTGGGCGATCCGGGTGCCGCGACGGCTCCAGGAGCTGCGCATGCAGATCGGTACGGCGAGCGCCGAGCTCACCCAGAGCCTGGGCCGCTCCCCCACCCCGAGCGAGCTCGCCGAGGCGATCGGCTGCACCGTCGAGGAGATCGTCGAGGGCATCGAGTCGAGCAACGCCTACTCCACGCTCTCCCTCGACGCGACGGACGACAGCGACGACAGCACCGCGAGCATGCTCGACGCGATCGGCGTCGACGACGAGGGCCTCGAGCACGTGGAGATCCGCGAGTCGATCAAGCCGCTGCTGGACCGGCTGGCGCCACGGGAGAAGAAGATCCTGCTGCTGCGGTTCTTCAAGAACATGACCCAGTCCCAGATCGCCGAGGAGATCGGCGTCTCGCAGATGCACGTCTCCCGGCTGCTCAACCGCACCCTCGAGCAGCTGCGCACCTCCCTGGAAGAGGAGAGCTGAGCAACGCCGGGCACCGGCCGTTCAGCGCACCGGCGGGTCACTAGCCTGCCTGCATGACCAGCGAGATGACCGTGTCCCTCACGCCGGCGACCGAGCGCGGCGCCCTGGTGAACTTCCTCGACGCCCAACGCGTCGGCCTCATCCGCAAGGTCGAGGACCTCAGCGACGAGCTAGCCCGCCAGACGCCGACCGTGAGCTCACTGTCGCTGCTCGGTCTGGTCAAGCACGCGGCGACCTGGGAGCAGCGGTGGTTCCAGACGGTCATGCTCGGGCAGCCATCTCCGGACCGGTGGCCGGAGGTCAGGACGGAGCCACGCGACGCCGAGCTGTTGGTCGATGCCGACGACTCCGTGGCGCACTGGATCGCGACCTACCGCGAGCAGATCGAGGAGTCGAACGCGATCGCCACCTCAACGGACCTGGACGCTCCCTGCGCGCGCACCGACATCATCGAGTGCAACCTGCGGTACGTGCTGCTCCACATGATCGAGGAGACCGCTCGTCACGCCGGCCACGCCGACATCATCCGCGAGAGCCTCGACGGCAGCCGCGGCATCTGAGGCACCGGTCCATGCACTAGAGGGCGTTCTGCTCGCCGTCGTCGGCGAGCGCGGTCAGGCTCGCCGGGTGGAAGAGTCCGACCAGCACCACGATCGCGACCACGGCGATCGCCACCGCGACGACCGTGGTCTCCCCGCCACGGAAGCTCCAGGCCACGCCCAGGCCGATCAGCTGGGTGAGGACCACCGGGCTCCGCGCCCAGGAGTGGCCGTTGACCAGCGACCAGGCGCACAGCAGCAGGCCGGCGCCGTACCCGAGGAAGAAGATGCTGGTGGTCGCGCCCATCGCGACCCGGTCCGCGTCGAGGCTCGCCAGCTCGAGCACGGCGAAGACGAGCAGCAGCAACCCCTCGACGACGACGAGCGACGCGCCGACGATCAGGGGAGCCGGACGGTTGGCGGACGGGCGTAGGCTCACCCAGGCAGCCTAGAAGAGTCCGGGAACCATCCAGACGACGGCCACCAGATGACCCCCGCTGTGACGGACAAGACCATGTCAAGGGGTTGTTTAACGGTCAAAAGGTTGCCACCCTTGATCCAGTGCTCGACGGCGAGCCGGTTTCGTCATGCCCATGCTGCTGACGTCCGCCGCCCACGGTCGACACTCCTTGACTATCGATGAAAGAAGGCCCCCGAGCCATGGATTGGCGCCACCGTTCTGCGTGCCTCGACGAGGATCCGGAACTGTTCTTCCCGATCGGCAACACCGGTCCGGCCATCCTCCAGATCGAGGAGGCCAAGCAGGTGTGCCGGCGCTGCGACGTGCGCGAGCAGTGCCTCGCCTGGGCGCTCGAGGCCGGGCAGGACCACGGCGTGTGGGGTGGGCTGAGCGAGGACGAGCGCCGCGCGCTCAAGCGCCGCAACGCGCGCGCTCGCGTTCGCACCGCCTGACCAAGCCACTCGCTCAGTCGACCGGTACGTCGAGCGCCGCTCGCGTGCCCAGGCCGTCCGGACGAGGCCCCAGCTCCAGCTGGCCGCCGAGCTCGGACTCCACGAGCGTGCGGACGATCGAGAGGCCCAGGCTGCTCGACGCGTCGAGGTCGAAGTCGACCGGCAGACCCCGACCGTCGTCGTCGACCGTGACGTGCAGCCGCCCGACCAGTCGTTGGGCGGTCAGCACGATCTCGCCGGTCAGCTCGGCGGCGTCGGGGTCGTAGCCGTGCTCGACGGCGTTCTGGAGCAGCTCGGTCAGCACCATCGCCAGCGCGGTCGCCGACTCCGACGGCAGTACGCCGAAGGTGCCGGTGCGCCGGACCCGGACCCGACTGCCCACCGCGCTGACCTCGGTGACCATCCGGCCGAGCGGGTCGATGATCTCGTCGAAGTCCACCTGCTCCTCGACCGCCTGGCTGAGGATCTCGTGCACGATCGCGATCGAACCGACCCGGCGTACCGCCTCCTCGAGGGCGAGCCGCGCCGACTCGTTGTCCATCCGGCGCGCCTGCAGCCGGAGCAGCGCGGCCACCGTCTGCAGGTTGTTCTTCACCCGGTGGTGGATCTCGCGGATCGTGGCGTCCTTGGTGACCAGCTCCCGGTCGCGGCGCCGCAGGTCGGTGACGTCACGCACCAGCACCAGGGCGCCGATGTGGTCGCCCTGCGGACGCAACGGGATGGACCGCACGATCAGCGCGACACCGTCCGTGCCGATCTCGGTGTCGCGGTGCGCACGACCGCCCAGGACCGCGCTCAGCGTCTCCTCGTCCGGCCGGCGGCGCGGCGGCACCAGCTGGCGGGTCGTCTCGGCCAGAGACAGCCCGGCGAGGTCTCCCGAGAGCCCGAGCCGGCGGAAGACCGACAGCGCGTTGGGGCTGGCGTAGACGACGCGGCCGGCCGCGTCCACCCGCACGAACCCGTCGCCGACCCGCGGCGTGTCGGCGTGGTCGCTGCGCTGGCCCGCTGCCGGGAAGTACCCGTGCGCGATCATCTGGGTCAGGTCGGCCGCGGACTGCAGATAGGACAGCTCCAGGCGGCTCGGCGTCCGGACGCCCAGCAGGTTGGTGTTGCGCGCGACCACGGCGATGATCCGGCCGCCGCGGCGCACCGGGATCGTCTCGACGCGCACCGGCACGTCGTCGCGCCACTCGGGGTCGCCCTCGCGGACCAGCCGACCCTCGGCGTACGCCGCGTCGATCAGGGGGCGGCGACCCACCGGCACGAAGGTGCCGATCACGTCGTCGACGTACGCCGTCGGCCCGGTCGTCGGGCGCATCTGGCCCGCCGCCCAGAAGCCACTCCCCTCCCGGTCGGGCAGCCACAGCACGAGGTCCGCGAACGACAGGTCGGCGATGATCTGCCAGTCCGCCTGGAGCAGCTGGAGCCAGGCGACGTCGTCGGCATCGAGGTCCGTGTGGCTACGCACCAGGTCAGCGAGGGAAGGCACGCTGGCAAGCGTAGGCGGGACGGGACCCCTGCTCGACGGCCGGCCGGTCTTTCGTAGGATCGCCCATATGTCCGGGTCATACTGGCGGCAGGTGCATGCCGAGGGTCTCGCGGTCCCGTCCGACCGCCCGCTCGACGAGCTGACCGCCGAGCTCACCCGGATGCTGGGCGACCCCGACCCGGCCCTGCGCGACGGCACGGCCTACCCGGCGTTGACGACCTGGATCGAGCGGGGCGTGTACGACGACCTGCTCGCGGGCCTCGGCGACGGCATGGCCACCGGGCTGCTCGTCGGCATCGGCGAGCGGGACACCGACAGCGTCTTCCGGCGCAGCTTCTCGGCCCTCGTGCTGGGCGAGTGCATCGCCCGGGACAACGTCCGGCCGCTGCTGCCCGGCGGCAAGATCCTCGAGTGGGGCGACCGGCTGACCACGTGGCTGCTGCGCGAGCGCGACCTGCGCGGCTTCGTGCCCGGCAAGGGCTGGGCGCACGCCGTGTCCCACGGGGCCGACACGATGGCGATCCTGGCCCGGTCCCCGCACCTGGCCACCCCCGAGCTGACCGTGCTCCTCGATGTCGTCGCCGACCGGCTGCTGCTGCCCGTCGACCGGCTGTTCAGCAGCGGCGAGGGCGACCGGCTGGCGTTCGCGACGGTGGCGATCCTGCGCCGCAACGTCGTGCCGCTGCGGGTCCTCGAGCCCTGGATCGCCCGGATCGCCGCCTCGGCCGGCACCCGCTCGACGTACGACGACCGCGACCCCTACCTCGCCGGCGGCAACGCCGAGGCGTTCCTGCGCGCGCTCTACCTCCAGCTGTCGCTGGGCACCCGGCCGCCGCAGGTGCGCTCGGACCTGCTGCTGGTCGTGGTCGACGCCCTGAAGAGCACCAACCACGCGTACCTCACCGCTACGGGTGAGTAACCTTCGGGGATGCCCGACACAGAACTGACCGGCCACGCCGGGGAGCTCGCGATCGCGGTCGCCCGCGCGCACGGCGTCGACACGCTCTTCACGCTCTCCGGTGCCCATGTCTTCCCGCTGTACGACGGAGCCGTCAAGGCCGCCGACCCGGTCACCCTGCTCGACGTACGCCACGAGCAGACGGCCGCCTTCGCCGCCGAGGCGACCGGCAAGCTCACCCGGGTGCCGGGGCTCGCGGTCCTCACCGCCGGGCCCGGCGTCACCAACGGCCTCAGCGCTGTCGCACAGGCCCAGTTCGCCGGGTCGCCGATGGTCGTCGTGGGCGGCCGCGCGCCCCAGGGCCGCTGGGGCACGGGGGCCCTGCAGGAGCTCGACCAGCCGCCGATCTTCGCGCCGGTCTCGAAGTTCGCCCGCACCATCCCGACCGCGGGCGACGTGCTCGACGGGATGCACGCGGCGTTCGTGACTGCCGGGTCCCCGCACCGCGGACCCGTCTTCGTCGACGTGCCGATGGACGAGCTCTTCAACAGCGCCACCGGCGTGGTCCCGGCCGTCGGACCGCTCCGCGGCGCCGACCCCGACAGTGACGCGGTCAGCGAGATCGCCGCGCTGCTCGCCGGCGCGAGCCGGCCCGTGCTGATCCTGGGCACCGACGTGTGGGCCGACCGCGCCGAGGAGGCCGCGCTGCGCTTCGTCGAGGCCGTCGGGGTCCCCACGATCACCAACGGCATGGGCCGCGGCGTCGTGCCGGGCGGGCACCCGCTGCTGGTCACCAAGGCCCGCAGCACCGCCCTCGGCGGTGCGGACCTCGTGATCGTCGTCGGCACCCCGCTGGACTTCCGGCTCGGGTACGGCGTCTTCGGCGAGGCGCGGGTCGTGCACGTCGCGGACTCCGCCGGCCAGCTCTCCGGTCACGCCGCGCTGGCAGCATCGGTCTCCGGTGACCTCACCTCGGTCCTCGACGGGCTGGCCGCCGCGTTCGAGCAGGTCGTCCGCCGCCCGGACTGGTCGGCCTGGGTGAGCGACCTGCAGGCCGCCGTCGCCACCGGCGTGGAGCGGGACCAGGCGTTGCTCGGCGCGGAGGCCGACCCGATCCATCCCGCGCGCATCTACGGCGAGCTGCTGCCGCGGCTGGCCGAGGACGCCGTCGTGATCGGCGACGGCGGCGACTTCGTCAGCTTCGCCGGCAAGTACGTCGAGCCGAAGCGCCCCGGCGGCTGGCTGGATCCCGGCCCCTACGGCTGCCTGGGCGCCGGGCTCGGCGCGGCCATCGCCGCCCGGATCGCGCGGCCGTCGTCGCAGGTGGTGCTGCTGCTGGGCGACGGCGCCGCCGGCTTCTCCCTGATGGACGTCGACACCCTGGTCCGGCACAACCTGCCGGTCGTGATGGTGATGGGCAACAACTCCGCGTGGGGCCTGGAGAAGGGTCCGATGCAGATGCTCTACGGGTACGACGTGATCGCCGACCTCTCCCCCAGCACGTCGTACGACGGGGTCGTGCGGGCCCTCGGCGGCGCCGGCGAGACCGTGACCGACCCGCGGCAGATCGGCCCGGCACTGGACCGGGCCTTCGCGTCGGGCGTGCCCTACCTCGTCAACATCGTCACCGACGTCGAGGCCGTCTACCCGCGCGCCAGCTTCGGTGTCTGACTCGGTGTCTGACTCGGTGGTGGGCCCGGTCGTCCGGCGCGCCCGGCCCGGAGATCTCGACGCCGTCGGTGAGATCACGGTGGCGGCGTACGCCGAGTTCACCGACGGGCCCGACGACTACTACCTCGACCTGCTGCGCGACGCGGCCCGCCGAGACCGCGAGGCGGAGCTCTGGGTGGCGGAGGTCGACGGGGTCGTGGTCGGCAGCGTGACGATCGCGCTGCCGGGCTCGCCGTGGCGCGAGATCGGCACCGACGAGGAGGGCGAGTTCCGGATGCTCGCGGTCTCCCCCGATGCCCGGCGGATGGGTGCGGGCGACGCGCTGACCCGCCTGGTGCTCGACCGCTGCCGCGAGCTGGGCTTCCGCCGCATCGTGCTCTCGAGCCTCGCCAGCATGAGCTCCGCCCACCGGATCTACGAGCGGCTCGGCTACCGCCGGATCCCCGACCGGGACTGGTCGCCCCAGCCCGACGTCCACCTCATCGCCTTCGCGAAGGATCTCTGATGGATGCCACTCTCGCCTTCACGGTCACCAACGAGGACACGGCGATCGCCGTCGGCTCCGGCAGCCTGCCGGTGCTCGGCACGCCCCGGCTGCTGGCCTGGTGCGAGGCGGCGACCTGCGCGGCCATCGAGCCCGCCCTGGCGGACGGCGCCACCAGCGTCGGCACCCGTGTCGAGCTGGAGCACCAGGCCGCCAGCGCGGTCGGCCAGCAGGTCGAGGTGACCGCCTCCTCGACGTACGTCGACGGGCGGCTGCACCGCTTCACCGTCGCCGCGCGCAACGTGGGTGGCAAGGTCGTCGCCACCGGCGAGATCACCCGGGTCGTCGTCGACGCCGAGCGGTTCCTGTCGCGGCTGTAGGTGGGCGGTGCACCGGTGTCGGTTTCAACCGGGGCACCGGGGTGTCGGTTTCACCGGGCGGGTTCCATTGGTGAGTGCAACACGCTGCTAGTGATGGGTGTGTCGTGTGGCCGGTCCAGCGTTTTCGTGGCGGATGGTTCCGTCGGTGTATCAGTCAGCGTGGGAT
>Ga0190274_10000730_pt1 | contig 19221 bp, 17 predicted proteins | sample Popmic531T_FD_133002 | JGI IMG/M metagenome (GOLD analysis project Ga0190274, IMG submission 133002) | Populus adjacent soil microbial communities from riparian zone of Yellowstone River, Montana, USA - 531 T | ecosystem: Environmental > Terrestrial > Soil > Riparian zone | place: USA: Montana... | reverse complement strand
TCTTGGGCTTGCGAATCACTGCCTTGGCCATTGTGGTGCTCCCTTTCTAGAAGCCCGGCCGGAGCCGGAATGGTTGAGGGTGTCGGATGGGTGTGGAAGGGATCTCGAGACGCGCGTCACGGCTTCGCAGGCTCAGCCGTGGCACTCCTCGATCTCCCCGCCTGATCCGCTGCCTCGCGAGCTCGGCAGCGGGTCGGTGAGATCAGAACGGGGGCTCGTCCGAGCCCGCGCCGGGTGCACCCCACGGGTCGCCGGCGGGTGCGGCCTGGCCGCCACCGCCCTGGCCACCCTGAGCAGGGGCCGGGGTCGCCCACGGGTCGTTGCCGCCGGACTGCTGGGGGCGGGACTGGCCGCCACCCTGGCCGCCACCGGAGTAGCCCCCACCGCCGCCGCCGGAGCGGGAGGCGCGGGTGACCTTGGCGGTGGCGAAGGCCAGCGACGGGCCGACCTCGTCGACCTCGAGCTCCACGACAGTGCGCTTCTCACCCTCGCGGGTCTCGTAGCTGCGCTGCTTCAGGCGACCCTGCACGACGACACGCATGCCGCGCTGCAGGGACTCGGCGACGTTCTCCGCCGCCTGCCGCCACACCGAGCAGGAGAGGAACAGCGCGTCGCCGTCCTTCCACTCGTTGGTCTGGCGGTCGAAGGTGCGCGGCGTCGACGCGATCCGGAAGTTCGCCACGGCCGCACCCGAGGGGGTGAAGCGCAGCTCCGGGTCGTCGACGAGGTTGCCGACCACCGTGATGACGGTCTCGCCTGCCATGGATGCTCCCTAAGCGTTGGTTCTGATCAGAGTCGTCCGACCACGTCCGCACATCGTTGCCGCTGGCACCGACGCTGGGAAGTGGCCGTCCACAAGGACGTGGTCCCGAGGCTCAGTGAGCGTCGGGGCGCATGACCTTCGTGCGGAGGATCGACTCGTTGAGGGTGAGCTGACGGTCGAACTCCTTGACCGTCGCGGGCTCGGCGTTCAGCGTGATGACGGCGTAGATGCCCTCGGCGTTCTTCTTGACCTCGTAGGCCAGCCGGCGGCGTCCCCACACGTCGACGGACTCGACAGAGCCGCCGTCCTTGCGGATCACGTTGAGGTACTTGTCGAGCGAACCTTCGACGGTCCGCTCTTCGATGCTCGGGTCAAGGATGACCATCACTTCGTAGGCACGCATGTCGTTGTCCACCTCCTGTGGGCTAGGCGGCCACGGACTCTCCGTGGCAGGAGGGATATGCGTTGTGTCCCGGCGCGACCCGGATGGTCGACGCAGAGAACGCCCAAGGCTAACAGCGCCCGCACGCACGCTCATAAACGGCGTACGACGGGGTAGGAACCGGTCGATGCCCGACCCACCGACCACCCCAGCCCCTGGCCCGATCGCCGGCCGCTACGTCCTGCTCGACCAGATCGGCCTCGGCGGCATGGGCTCGGTCTGGCGGGCCCGGGACCTGCGGTCCGGCGACACCGTCGCGGTGAAGGTGCTGGGCGCCCACGACAGCGCGACGCTGCTGCGCTTCGTGCGCGAGCAGTCGCTGCGGATCCGGCACCCGCACGTCCTCACCCCGTCCGGGTGGGCCGCCGACGACCACCGGGTGGTCTTCGGCATGGCCCTGGTCCGCGGCGGGTCGCTCGACGAGCTGCTGACGGAGACGGGACCGCTGCCCGCGTCGTACGTCGGCGTGCTGCTCGACCAGCTGCTGCAGGCGCTCGCGGCGGTGCACGCAGCCGGGGTGGTGCACCGCGACATCAAGCCGGCGAACCTCCTCGTCGAGCCAAGCGACGGCGCTCCGTTCCTGCGGCTCGGCGACTTCGGGGTCGCCGTGCCGGTCGAGGACGTGCGACTGACCCGCGGCCCGGCCGCCGTCGGCACCGACGGCTACATGGCGCCCGAGCAGGTCGCGGGCGCGGCGCCCGAGCCACGCCAGGACCTGTACGCCGCCGGGGTGGTGGCGATCCAGCTCCTCACCGGACGGCCGCCCAAGCCCGGGCACGCGCCGATGGTGCCCGAGGGTCCGCTGCGACTACTGCTGACCGCGCTCGTCGACCCCGACCCGGAGCTGCGCCCACCTGCCGCGGCCGCCGCGCTCGAACGGCTGCGGCGCATCGAGCTGCCCGCGGACGGGCCGTGGCCGGTCGTGCCCGACCGGCTCGGCGAGCCACCGTCGACGGCTCGGCCGCGCTGGCCGGACGTCGTCATCGTCCTGGCGCTCGCCGTGATCGCGGGGTGCGCCGCGGTCTGCTGGCGGCTGCTCGCCTGAGCGTCGGCGCCGCCTCCTAGGGTGGGTGCCATGAGCAGCATCGCCATCGGAGCCCACGTCGACCAGGCCGACCCGATCGCGGAGGCGCAGGCGCGCAACGCCCCGCACGTGCAGTTCTTCCTCGGCGACCCGCAGGGCTACAAGGGCCCCGAGTTCCAGTACGCCGGCGGCGCCGAGGGCCTCAAGGCGGACGCCGAGGCGGCCGGCATCGGGCTCTATGTGCACGCGCCGTACATCGTCAACGTCGCCACCACCAACAACCGGATCCGGATCCCCAGCCGCAAGCTGCTCCAGCAGCACGTCGACGCCGCTGCCGCGATCGGCGCGAAGGGCCTGATCGTGCACGGCGGGCACGTGAACAAGGACGACGACCCCGAGAAGGGGTTCGACAACTGGCGCAAGGCGATCGAGGCGACCGAGCTCAAGCTGCCGTTGCTGATCGAGAACACCGCCGGCGGCGACAACGCGATGACCCGCTACCTCGAGCGGATCGGCCGGGTCTGGGACGCGATCGCCGCGACCGAGCAGGCCGACCTGGTCGGCTTCTGCCTCGACACCTGCCACGCGCACGCGGGCGGCAACTCCTTGGAGACCGTGGTCGGCGACGTCCTGAAGATCACCGGCCGGATCGACCTGGTGCACTGCAACGACAGCCGCGACGAGTTCGACTCCGGTGCCGACCGGCACGCCAACCTCGGTGTGGGCAAGGTCGACCCGGACCTGCTCGCGGCCGTCGTCCGCGACGCCGGCGCTCCGGTGGTGCTCGAGACTCCGGGCGGCGCGGCCGACCACGTGGCCGACGCGGACTGGCTTCGCGACCGGGCCTAGCCTCACAGAAGGCGCACAGACGGCCCACGGGGTCCGGCCAAGGCGGCGCTCCACCGTGGAGCAATGACCGCAACGCTCACTCCACCCGAGACCACGACGCCCGAGGCTCTGCCGCCGCCCCGGCCGGAGCGCGACTACTACCGGCCCGCGCTCGCCGGGCTGCTGATCGCGACCGCCGTCCTCTACCTGTGGGGGCTGTCGGAGTCGGGCTGGGCCAACAGCTTCTACTCCGCGGCCGCCCAGGCGGGGTCGGAGTCGTGGAAGGCGTTCTTCTTCGGGTCCTCCGACGCCGCGAACTCGATCACCGTCGACAAGACGCCGCTGGCCCTGTGGCCGATGGCCCTGTCGGTGAAGGTGTTCGGCCTGTCGTCGTGGTCGATCCTGGCGCCGCAGGCTGTCGAGGGCGTGCTCGCCGTCTGGCTGCTGACCGCCAGCGTCCGTCGTACGACGGGCGCGGCGTGGGCCGGACTGCTGGCCGGTGCCGCACTCGCGCTGACGCCGGTGGCGGTGCTGATGTTCCGCTTCGACAACCCCGACGCGATGCTGGTGCTGCTGATGGTCGGGGCGGCGTACGCCGTGCTGCGCGCCATGGCGGACGGGGTCCGCCATCCGGTGCGGTGGATGGCACTGGCCGGCGCCCTGGTCGGCCTGGGCTTCCTGGCCAAGATGATGCAGGTCTTCCTGGTGCTCCCGGCGTTCGCGCTCGTCCACCTCGTGGCCGGGCAGCCGCGGCTGCTCAAGCGGATCGGCCATCTGCTCGTCGCGTTCGGCAGCATGATCGCCGCCGCAGGCTGGTGGATCGCGATCGTCGAGCTGTGGCCGGCCGCGAGCCGGCCCTACATCGGCGGGTCACAGGACAACTCGATCCTCGAGCTCACCCTGGGCTACAACGGGCTCGGCCGGCTCAACGGTGACGAGACCGGGTCGGTCGGCGGCGGCGGGGCGGGTGGCGGCACCGGGATGTGGGGCGAGACCGGGCTCGGCCGGCTCTTCGGCGGCGAGATCGGCGGCCAGATCGCCTGGCTGCTTCCCGCGGCCCTCGTCCTGCTTGTCGGCGGGCTCTGGTTCACCGCACGCCGACCGCGCACCGATGGGGTGCGCGCGGCCCTGATCCTGTGGGGCGGCTGGCTGTTGGTCACCGGGCTCACCTTCAGCTTCATGGCCGGCATCTTCCACGCCTACTACACGGTCGCGCTGGCCCCCGCGGTCGCGGCGACCGTCGGGATCGGCACACACCTCGTGTGGCAGCACCGGCGCACCTGGGAGGCCGGCCCGATCGCGGCGGTCGCGGTCGCCGTCACGGCGGCCACGGCGTTCCTGCTGCTCGGCCGCAGCGCCGACTTCGTCCCGTGGCTGCGCTGGCTCGTGCTGCCGACCGGCCTGCTCGTCGCCGCGGCCCTGGCCGGCCTGCGCTGGCTCCCCCGCCGCGTCGCCCTGCCGGCGGGCGCGCTCGCGATCGTCGCCTCGCTGGCCGGCCCGGCGGCGTACGCCGTGGACACGGCGTCGACCGCCCACACCGGGTCGATCCCGTCGGCCGGGCCGACGGTGAGCAGCGGTGGGTTCGGCCGACCGGGCGGGGGTGGGCCCGGCCGCGGCATGGGCGGGCCCCCGGGCATGCAGGGCCAGGCCCCCACGGGTCAGCCGCCGACCGGCCAACGCACACAAGGCGGACCGGGCGGAGGAGGTGCCGGCGGCCTGCTCAACAGCACCGAGCCGAGCGCCGAGCTGCAGACCCTCCTCACGACGAACGCCGACGACTACACCTGGGCCGCGGCCGCCGTCGGCTCCAACAGCGCCGCCGGCTACCAGCTCGCCACCGAGGAGCCGGTGATGGCGATCGGCGGCTTCAACGGCTCCGACCCGAGCCCGACGCTCGCGCAGTTCCAGCAGTACGTCGCGGACGGGGAGATCCACTACTTCATCGGTGGTGGCGGTTTCGGCCAGTCGATGGGCGGCAGCAACAGCAGCAGCGAGATCGCCGCCTGGGTGGCGGACACCTACACCGCCACCACCGTCGGCGACGTCACCGTCTACGACCTCACCACAGGAGCGTCGTCGTGACGGCGCGGCCATGGGAGTCCCCGGAGACGCGGGCCGGGACCGCGACCACGACCCTGGAGGTGGTGATCCCGGTCTACAACGAGGAGCGCGACCTGGGCCGTTCGGTGGAGCGGGTGCGGGACCACCTGGCCTCGCTGCCGTGGACCTTCCGGGTCACCATCGCCGACAACGCCAGCACCGACGGTACGGCGGTGATCGCGCGCCGGCTCGCGCACACGTACGACGACGTACGGGTGGTGCACCTCGCCGAGAAGGGCCGCGGCCGGGCGCTGAAGAAGGTGTGGACGGGCTCGGACGCCGAGGTCCTGGTCTACATGGACGTCGACCTGTCGACGGACCTCAACGCGCTGCTTCCCCTGGTGGCGCCGCTGCTCAGCGGGCACTCCGACCTCGCGATCGGCACCCGCCTCGGGCGCGGGTCACGAGTGGAGCGCGGGCCGAAGCGAGAGTTGATCTCGCGCGGCTACAACCTGCTGCTGCGCGGGACCCTGCGAGCCCACTTCACCGATGCCCAGTGCGGCTTCAAGGCGATCCGGGCCGAGGTCGCGCGCGAGGTGCTGCCGCTGGTCGAGGACAACGCCTGGTTCTTCGACACCGAGCTGCTCGTGCTCGCCGAGCGCTCCGGGCTGCGCATCCACGAGGTCCCGGTCGACTGGGTCGACGACCCCGACAGCCGCGTCGACATCGCGCGTACGGCGATCGACGACGTGCGCGGCATCGTCCGCGTCGGACGCGGCCTGGTCTCCGGACGACTCCCGGTCGCGGACGTCGCCGAACGCCTGGGTCGCGCCTCCGCCGACGCCGGCGGCGGGCGGCTGGGGATGCAGGTGGCGATGTTCGCCCTCGTCGGCGTCGGCTCGACGATCGCGTACGCCGTCCTCTTCCTGCTGCTGCGCGGGAACGTCTCGGCGTTCACCGCGAACCTGCTCGCACTGCTGCTGACGACCGTCGCCAACACGGCGGTCAACCGGCGGCTGACCTTCGGCGTCCGCGGTCGACGCGGCGCCGTCGTCCATCAGCTGCGCGGGTTGATCGTCTTCGCGATCGGGGTCGTCGTCACCAGCGGCTCGCTGTGGTTGCTGCACGCGACCGGGTCCCCCAACCGCGGCCTCGAGGTGCTGGTGCTGACCGGGGCCAACCTCGCGGTCACCGTCATGCGCTTCGTGGCGATGCGCGCCTGGGTGTTCTCCCGTCGTTCGCGGCGGCCGGGCGCTCCCCCGACGCGTCCGGCCGCCGCGAGCTCGGGAGGTCTCAGCTGACCCGGACGGTCAGGTCGCGCACCTCGCCCGGGCCCGAGCGGTCGACGCGGCGGCGGACCAGACGCAACGGCTGGTCCTCGGTCGCGCCGGCGTCGAACACCAGGAAGAGGAAGCCGTGCGGGCCTTCCTCGAGAGGCAGCAGGTTGCCGGGCCGGTCGACGACCTGCCACCGGCTGAGGCCGAGCCCGCGGCGGCGGAAGCGCACTGCCAAGCGGGTCCCGGCCGGCACGACCAGCTGTTGTCCGGGCTGGGGGTCCTGGATCACGTGAACGGGGGTGGGACGGGTCGTTGTCATCGTCGACATGACGGTGGCTCCTCGCAGGTCGAGCGGTCTCCCTGACGTCGTAGAGGAGGCGAGCAGCCGTGCCCTGATACACCCTCAGCCGAAGCAGACCAGCGGCACCGGGGCGGTGCCGGCCGACACGGCCGGCACCGCCTCGGCGAGGGCGGCGGCCGGGTCGAGCCCGGCGGCCAGTCGTTCGTGGACGGCGACGAGGACGCCGTACGCCGCCTGGTCGTTGATCGCCGCGGGCGAGGCGATGACGCATCGGGCGCCGGCGTGCAGCCAGGCCGTGGTCATCCCGATCAGCTCCTCGCCCCAGCGGACGGTCGAGCGGCCGACCTCGCAGGCCGACAGCAGCACCACGTCGGGCACCCGCTGGAGCCGGTCGATGTCGTAGCCGAACCACGGTCCGTCGACGAGCTGGAGACCGGCGAACATCGCGTTCTCCGCACTGTGCCGGCCGTGCGCGGCGACGTGGAGCACGTCGATCGAGTCGGCGAGGGCGGAGACGGCCGACGCCGTGGCGTCGCCCCCGAGCAGCACCCGGGCCTCCGGCCACTCCTTGGCGGCGGCGACGACCTCGTCCTCGGCGCGCGCGACGCGCGGACCGGCGACGAACCCCGCCGACGTCGTCCGCAGCGGCGACGTACGGCGAGCCAGCCACGCGGTCGCCGACTGGGCGAGGGTGACCGGGCGGCCGACGTACCCGGGCAGCAGGGTCCAGGGCACACCCGACAGCACCCCGGACGGCGTCAGCACCACGCGCCGGTCGCCGACCACCTCGAGCACCGGCGCGACCAGCAGGTCGGCGATCGAGTCGAGCCGCTGCGCCAGTTCCGCCCGGATGAACGCGCCCATCGCGTCGGGCAGGTCGGTGGCGGCCATGTCGAGATCGGGGAGCAGCCCGCCGAGCAGCGCGTCGAGCTCGGCGCGGTGGCCGAGGTCGATCCAGGCGGTGCCGGTCGAGACCACCACGAGGGCGACCACGGCGTCGGCCGTCACGACGTAGGCGACCAGCGCGGTGTCGTCGGACAACGCGGTGCGCAGCTCGTCGAGGGTGACCGGGTCGGCCACCTCGCCGGAGCCCTTGTGCTGCCAGGCCCGCTCCCGCACCCGTTGTCGCAGCTCGGCCTCGCGTTCGGGCGACGTACGGCGCCCGGCCTCCCGCGCCGCGGCCATCTCCCGCAGCTCGCCGAGGTCGGCGACCAGGGCAGGGTCCTCGGGCGCGCGCACCGGCTGCACCCGGCTCGCCAGCATCCGGGCACGCTCGGACCACTCGAAGAGCACCGCCGGTCGGCGTGACGCCCGCCAGCACCAGACCGCGGACACCGAGGCGGGTGCCGTGTCCGGCCACGCCCGTCTGCAGGTCCAGGGAGCCGAACGAGCTCTGCCAGGTGTGCAGGTCGGAGAGCCCGGCCCGCAGGTGCTTGAGCGCGTCGCCCCGGCGACCGGACGCCGCCGCGAGCTCGGCCCGGACGTCGCGGTCCAGGAGCCGCACGCCGATCGGCGCCCGCCGTACGCTGCCCACCCCGCGGAGGTCCGCGCGGGCCTGCTCGAGCTCACTGCGTCGGATCCGGACCCGCGCGACGTCGATCCGGGCCAGCGCGGCCTCCCACTGCAAGCCCTGCCCGGCGAGCTCGCCGGCGAGCCGTTCCCCACGACGGGCGAGAGCCGGCCCGGTGCCGCCGGCCTCGATCTCGGCGGAGAGGAGAGTGGCGTCGGTGCGCACCTCCCACGCCCGGGCTCCGGTGCGCCGGAAGCGCCGCAGCGCGTCGCGGGCGGCCGTCCGGGCGGCATCGGGGTCGCGGAGCACCAGGCTGCGCGCCAGCGCGAGCTCCGCCTCGCCGCGGCGCTGGTAGAGCCGCCGCCGACCGTAGGCGTCCGCGGCGGCCGCCAACGCGGCCGCGCCCTGCTCGTGCAGCCCCGCCGCCATCAGCACCTCGGCACGGTCCTGCTCGACCATCGCGGTCATCACCGGACCTTCGGAGGCCACGGTCGGGTGCGCGATGTCGAAGTCGCGCAGCGCTGCCGCCAGGTCACCACCCAGGAAGTGCGTGTAGCCCAGGTTGTGCAGTGCCTTGGCCGCGCCGTACTCGTCGCCGGCCTCGCGGTACGCCACGAACGAGCCCTCGAAGTCGGAGCTGGCCGCGGGGAGCTCGCGGCGCTGCAGGTGCACGTTGCCCCGGTTGAGGTGCACCCGGGCGATCCGCTGCGGGTCGTCGAGGCGGCCGAGGGCCTCGTCGAACTGGTCCATCGCGGCCGAGGTCTCGCCCCGGAGCATGTGGATCAGACCGAGCTGCGCGTGCAGGATCCCCCGGTTGCTCTCCAGGATGTCGTCGTAGCCGAGGACCTCCTGGCACAGGTCCATCGCGGCGTCGTGCTCACCGGTCTCCGAGAGCACGTAGGCGAGGCTGGCCGCGATCCGCGCCCCGAGGTCCGACCTCGCCTCGCCGTCACGCTCGGCGCCCGCTCGGGCGAGCACCAGGAGGCGGCGGGCCTCCCGGTGGCGCCCACGGTAAGCAGCGTGGACGCCCCGGGCGTGCAGGTCCTGGGGTGAGGTCACCGCCTCATGATCGCGCCAACCCCGTCGATGTGGACACTGCCGTCCACGCGGTGTTCACCGCGGTGGCGGCGTCGACCGGGGCATCGGCCGGCTCCAGGGTCCCGACCAGCGCGGCCGCGACGTTGCCCGCGACGATCGGCGCGCTGAACGACGTACCGGTCCAGACAGCGAAGCCGCCCCGGAAGTCGTCGGGGTCGATCGACTCGCGCACCCGGCCGAACGCCCGGGTGCGGGCGACCGGCTCGAACCCGCCCCGGAAGGCCGGGAGGGTGCTGACCACGGCGGCGCCGGGAGCGTCGGTGTTGACCCACGGCCCGGCGTTGCTGAACAGCGCGGCGGTGCGGTTGGGGTTGAGCGCCCCCACGGAGATGATCGGCGCGATCGACGGGTCGAACGGGATCGGCCCGTTGCCGTCGGACCAGCGGCAGAAGGCGGCCGGGAACGACGGCCGGCTGGTCGCGTCGTTGCCCGCCGAGGCGACCACGACGACGCCGTTGCGGCTCATCTCCTGAAGGATCGAGTACATCGTCGGGTCGAAGAGCTCGTCCTCCGGAGTCTCGTGGTAGTAGCCCATGCTGAGGTTGAGCACGTCGATCGGGTGACCACCCGGCTCGCCGGCCCGGTAGCGGCGGGCCACCTCGGCGATCTGGGCGAGGGTCGCCACCAGGTCGGACTCGACGATCGGTCCGTCCGAGGGCACCACCCGCCACGACACGATGTCGGCGTCCGGGCAGCGCTGGCGGATCAGGCCGGCGATGAACGTCCCGTGGCCGGACAGCGGGTCGATGGAGCCGTCCAGCGGACCCGACTGGTTCCCTTCGTCCTCGGGCGACACCGAGGTGGCGTCCGAGTACCCGATCGGTTCGCCGTTGAGGGTGACGTCCTTCTTCACGTAGCGGTTGAGCCACGGGTGCTTGCCGCACCCGGTGTCGAGCACCGCCACGACCGGCCGGCGTCCCGTGATCGCGTCGTCGCGACGCCGTCGCGGTGCGGCGCCGACGTACGCGACGGGCTGGCGGCCGCCGAAGCCCATCTGGAGGTACGTCGCGATCGCGCGCGAGCTGCGTGCCGCGGACCGCGGGTTGCCGTACGGGTCGCCGTCGTGCAGCGGGTCACCGTCGTGAAGGGGGTCACCGTCATGGAGCGGGTCACCGTCGTGGAGCGGGTCACCGTCGTGGAGCGGGTCACCGTCGTGGAGCGGGTCACCGTCGTGGAGCGGATCGCCGTCGTGGAGCGGGTCCCCGTCGTGGAGCGGATCGCCGTCGTGGAGTGGGTCACCGTCGTGCAGCGGATCGCCATCGTGCAAGGGGTTGCCCGTGATCGTCGGCGCGACCAGGTGGTCGAGGCTGACGCCCTTGACGGAGTCGACGCCGAACTGCGCCCGCGTCTGCTGCAGGAGAGTCCAGGCGTCGGGCGCGATCGTGGCGCGGTTGGAGGCCACCACCAGGCGGAGCGGGACGTAGCCGAACGTCAGGTTCACCGTGCGCTGGTCCTCGTCCTCCGGGACCACGTCCCAGCCGAGGGGCTGGGCCACGGCGCGCAGGACGGTGACCGCCCCGTCGACGTCGACGGCCTTCGACACCAGCAGCCGCGGCCCGACGTACACGGTGGGACGCGGGGCGACCCCGTCGACCATCAGGGCGGAGGCCGGGTCGAGGACACGTCCCTGAGCCCCGGCGATGGACGTGGGGTGCGGCGGCCGGGGGTCCCGGTCGAGGGCCTTGCGGGGGCGTGCCGAACGAGGCTTCTTCTCGGGGTTGTCCACGGTTCCTCAGATCTCGAAGGTGGGAGTGGCAAAAGCAGGCCGTGCGCCGTCATGCGGCTCGAGCCGCAGGCGCATCAGCCCCACCGGCAGATCGGTGAGCGCAAAGCGTCCCGAGTCGCTCACCACCGCCTCGTGTGTGGTCGGTTCCTCGCCCGGAAGGGCGCGGATCGTCATGGGTTCCGCCGGCACGATCCAGCCGTCCACGCGGGAGCGGCCGTTGTCGACGGCGATACGCAGCAGGAGGTCCGTGTCGCCGTGCACGAACCGGAGCGTGTACGACGTGGACCCGCGAGCCCCGACCAGCTCGGTCGAGTGCTCGACGAGCGTCATCAGCTCCAGGTCGAGGTCCGAGGCGGCCATCGCCGCGGCGGCCTGCATGGCGGCGACGAGGTGCCCCGGCACGGGGTCGTGGCGTTCGTACACCTCTCGGACGATGTCGAGGAGTGCGTCGCGACTCAGCTCGCTCATCTCAGATTCCTCCAGCCTGCATCAGGGCCACCCGCAGCTTGGCGAGGCAACGGCCGCGGGTCGGGCCGATGCTGCCGACGGGCATGCCCAGCTCCGTGGCCAGCTCGCGGTAGTCAGGCCGGTTCTCGAACGCGACGATCCGCAGCAGCCGGCGACATCGCTCCGGCAGCCCGTCGACGGCGGCCCACAGCCGATCGCCCTCGTCGTGCTGGACGACACTGTCCTCCGCGGAGCGCTGTCGGGGTAGCACCTGGGCAAGATCCTCGTCCTCGACCGGCGTCGGGGTGGTCTTCGTGCCGGCGGCCCGCCAGGCCTCGCGGCGCGCGGTCGTCGTCAGCCAGCCGCCCACGGCCACCGGGTCGAGGATGGCCGCGCGGCGGCGTACGAGCGCGAGCCAGGTGTTCTGGATGACGTCCTCGGCGGCCGAGTCGGACAGCCGGTAGGCGCGGACCACGTGCCAGAGCACCGGCGTCATCACGGCCACCAGGTCGTCGAGCCCCGCGGCCTCGCCGGCGACCCAGCGGTTGAACCCGCTGGTGGCCTCGGCCCACACATCGCCGGGGCGCGCGTCGGACCGGTCGTCGCCGGCCCGCGGGCCACCGCTCCTGGTCATGGGACTCGTCGCTCCCGGTTGTCTGTCGATCAGGATCACGCCCATGAGGAGTGCGGGGCGCGGGTCCTGATACTCCCCTGGTCACATATTCGAGGGAGATCTAGTCCGCCTCCTCGCCCGGACCGGGTGAGGCGATCCTGATTCTGCCCGATTCGTACTGTTCGCTAGCCTCAATGCGTGACTTCCCCGACCGCCTCGACCCTCCTCGTCGTGCGCGAGATCGGTGCCGACGAGCATCTCGCCTTCGTCCGCCGGCAGCGCGCGACGAGCTTCCTGCAGACCCCGGCCTGGGGCTCGGTCAAGGCGGAGTGGCGCCACGAGTCGCTCGGCTGGTTCCGGGTCTCGACAGGCTCGACCACCGAGACGCTCGTGGGCGCCGGCCTGGTCCTCTACCGCCAGCTCCCCAAGGTGAAGCGCTACCTGGCCTACCTGCCCGAGGGCCCGGCCGTCGACTGGGAGGCCGAGGACCTGGCCGGCTGGCTGAAGCCGATGGCCGCGCACCTCAAGAGCCGGGGCGCGTTCGGGGTCCGGATGGGCCCGCCGGTGGTCACCCGCCGCTGGGACGCCGCCACGGTGAAGGCCGGCATCGCCGACTCCGCCGTCAACCGGCTGGGTGACCTGGCCCCGACCGAGCGCAGCCACGGGGGCGCCCGCGTGGTCGCACAGCTGCGCGACCTCGGCTGGCGACCGCAGGCGGCCGAGGGCGGCTTCGCCGCGGGCCAGCCGCAGTTCGTCTTCCAGGTCCCGCTCACCGGTCGCACCGAGGCCGACGTGCTCGCCGGCATGAACCAGCTGTGGCGGCGCAACATCAAGAAGGCCGCCAAGGAGGGCGTCGAGGTCACGTCGTACGACGGCGCGGCGATCGGGCCTGAGCTGAAGACGTTCCACGACCTCTATGTCCACACCGCCGAGCGCGACCACTTCACCCCGCGGCCGCTGTCCTACTTCCGCACCATGGTCGAGTCACTCGGCGCCGAGGAGCCGGACCGGATCCGGCTCTACACCGCGCGGCACGAGCGCACCCTCGTGGCCGCGACCATCGCGATCCGGGTCGGCGCACACGCCTGGTACTCCTACGGTGCCTCGTCCACCGAGAAGCGCGAGGTCCGTGGCTCCAACGCCGTGCAGTGGCAGATGATCCGCGACGCGATCGCCGCCGGCGCCGACGTCTACGACCTGCGCGGCATCACCGACACCCTCGCGGACGACGACCCGCACCTCGGCCTGATCCAGTTCAAGGTCGGCACCGGCGGCGAGGCGGTCGAGTACGTCGGCGAGTGGGACCTGCCGCTCAACAAGGCGCTGTACAAGGCCTTCGACCTCTACATGAGCCGACGATGAGCCTCACCCTCACCATCGACGGCGACCGCTGGCGCCACCACCTGCGCGCCGTCGCCGACGCGGAGCCCGACCTGGTCCCGGTGGCGAAGGGCAACGGCTACGGCTTCACGCTCGGCCGGCTCGCCCGCCGCGCCCAGTGGCTGGGCGTCGACACCCTCGCGGTCGGCACCTACGAGGAGCTGCCCGAGGTCGCCGACCGGTACGCCGGCAGCCTGCTCGTGCTCACGCCGTGGCGACCCTTCGGAGCCGCCGTCGAGATCGAGCCGGCGGTCGCGCGGCGGGTCATCCACACCGTCAGCCGGGTCCAGGACCTGGCCGACCTGCTCGGCCGGCAGCCCGACGCCCGCGTCGTGCTCGAGCGCAGCACCAGCATGCTGCGCCACGGCATGACCGCGCGCGAGCTGTGGTCGACCGCCGAGGTCGTCGGCGCCCACCCCAAGGCCCAGGTCGCCGGCGTGGCCCTGCACCTGCCGCTCGCCAACGGCGCCCACCTCTCCGAGGTCCACCGGCTGATGACCGAGGTCGTGGCGACCGAGCTGCCGCTCGACACGGTCTGGGTCAGCCACCTCAGCGCCGCCGAGCTGACCGCGCTGCGCACGGCGTACCCCGACTTCACCTTCCGCCCGCGGGTCGGCACCGACCTGTGGCTCGGGGACCGCTCGGCCCTGCACGTGACCGCGACGGTGCTCGACGTGCACGCGGTCGAGCGCGGCGACGGGTTCGGCTACCGGCACCGCACCGCACCCAAGGCCGGGCACGTCCTGGTCGTCAGCGGCGGCACCGCCCACGGCATCGGGCTCGAGGCGCCGCTCGGCGACGCGAGCCTGCGCGGCCGCGCCGCGACCCTGGCCCGTGGCGGCATGGACGCGGCGGGCTTCGTGCGCTCGCCGTTCTCCATCGACGGCAAGCAGCGGCTCTTCGCCGAGCCGCCGCACATGCAGGCCTCGATGCTCTTCCTGCCCCACGGGGCCCGGGTGCCGGCAGTCGGTGACGTGGTCGACGTACGGGTGCGCTACACCGCGACGACGTTCGACCGCGTCGTCGTCGCGTAGGAGACCCGGACCGGGTCGTGCCGCGGGTCCCAGAGGTCCCGCACGACCATCGCGACGAGGTAGAGCTCGGCGGCCATCCGCAGCAACGTCGCGGCCCAGTAGAAGCCGGCGTCGCCACCGGCGGCCGGGGCGAGGAAGCCACCGAGGTACCACCACACCGCGGCGAAGTAGAGGACCTCGCCGGCCTGCCAGATGAGCAGGTCGCGCCATCGCGGCCGGGCGAGCACGGCGAGCGGCAGCAGCCACAGCACGTACTGCGGTGAGTAGACCTTGTTGATCAGCAGGAAGCCGGCGACGACCAGGAAGCCGAGCTGCGCGAGCCGCGGGTTGGCGGGCGACCTCAGGCCGAGCGCCGCGACCCCCAGGCACCAGAGACCGAAGAACAGCCAGGACACGACATTGATGGTGTGCGGGTCGAAGGTGAACGGGTCCGCCGTGGTGTCGAGAGCCTGCTGCACCACCAGCCAGATCGAGCCCAGGTCGGCGCCGCGGTCGGAGTTGAAGCTCCAGAACACCTTCCACTCCGACGGCCCGGTGAGCAGCGCCGGCAGGTTGGACACCAGCCACGCGCCGGCCGCTCCCACGGCCGCCACCCCGAACGTGCGGTATCGGCGCTGGCGCAGGCAGATCACCAGCACGCCGCCGAGCAGGAAGAGTGGATAGAGCTTGGTCGCCGTGCCCAGCCCGATCAGTACGCCGGTCAGGAGCGGTCGGTCCCGGGACCAGGCCCACAGCGCGCCGGCCACGAAGGCGACCGCGAGCAGGTCCCAGTTGACGAGGCCGGTGAGCAGCAGCGCCGGCGAGAGGGCGAACGCCGCCGCGTCCCACGGGCGGCGGGGGTTCACGCCTGCGAGCAGCCAGGTGCACAGCAGCGCCAGCACCGCGAACCCGATCGCGTTGACGATCACGAAGGTGCGCATCTCCCGCTGCACCTTCGGCCACCCGGCGACCTGGTCGGTGGAGGCGGCGTACCGAGGTTCGAGGTCGGGAGACCCGTTGAGCCAGTGCGTGACCCAGGCCGTGCCCCACGCCCAGTACGCGATGCCGACCGGATATTCCATGACCTCGAACCGGCTGCGCACCTGCTGGTCGTCGCTGTAGGGCCAGTTCAGCTCGGCGAAGCCACGGCCGGTGTAGAGGTAGGGCAGGTCCGAGTAGCACATGTGGGTGTAGCGGGCGTCGCCGTTCTGCCAGGTGTCCTCGTAGCAGTTGCCCTTCTGCACCATCCCGAGGGCGACACAGACCACGGTCATGGCCAGCAGCACCCGGATGGGCGTCCACCACGGGTGCCGCCCGGCCCGGCGGCCGACCGGGCCGCCGACGCCTTCGCTGAGGGTCGCGACCAACGGGTCGTCGACGGTGGGGTCCACCCAGGCGCGATCCCCCACCGGCCCGGCCATCAGTTCGTGCGGACCCGCCGCCGGCCGTGCCGCACCCGTCCGACCGTGCCCGGCGCCGGCGGAGTGCTGGCGGGGTCGGCCGGCGGGGTGGTGCCCGGGTCGGTGGGCGCCTCGCAGCCGAGCGGCCCACATGTCGAGGTGTCGGTCGGGGCGGGCGGCGGCGGGGGCGTCACGGTCGGCGTGTCGGACGGGGTCTTCGACGGCTTGTCCGAGGGGGTCTTCGACGGCTTCGGCTTCTTCGACGGCTTCGGCGGCGGGACGTACGGCGCGTGGCCGTCGTCCGGTGCGTCGCCGTCGAGGTTCGCCGGCGGCGGGAACGACTCGGTCTCGGTGCCCTCGAGGTCGCGCGTCATCACGTCGGTCCAGGTGCGCGCGGGGTACGACCCGCCGTAGAACTGCGGCAACCAGCCGTCGAGCTGGCCCTGTCCCTTGCCGCGGACGTACATCACGGCGGTGGCGAGCTGCGGCGTGTAGCCCACGAACCACGCCGACGACACGTAGTCGGGGACGTTCGGGTCCGGGGACGACGCGGTCGCCGTACCGGTCTTGCCGGCCGCGGGACGGCCGAGCCCCAGCGCGGCGGTGCCGGTGCCGGACTTGACGACCTGCTGCATGGCGTACGACGTGTCGGCGGCGATGTCCTCGGAGACGGCCTTATCGGTGTGCTGCTTGAAGTTGTAGAGGGTCTCGCCGTCCTTGCTCACGACCTTGGTGATGACGTGGGCCTCGGCCCGGCGGCCGCCGTTGGCGATGGTGGCGTACGCGTTGGCCATGTTGACCGGTGCGATCGTGGCCGAGCCGAGCGCGATGCCCGAGACCGGCTCGAGCCCGGGGCTGTTGTCGAGGTTGTTGTAGTCGTTCTGGTTCTTGTCCCAGTTGGGGACGCCCAGGTCCTCGGCGGTCTTGAGGATCTTGTCCGGACCGCCGGGCATCGAGACCGTCAGGTCGGCGAAGACGGTGTTGATCGACTTCTCGGTGCCGGTCAACAGGCTGACCGCGGAGCCGTAGTTGGTGCCGCCGCCCTCGCCCTCGTTCTCCACCTTCGCGCCGGTGCCCTGCTCGTTGTAGTAGAAGGGCGAGTTGCCCTCGAAGGTGTCCTTGAGGGAGAACCCGTCCTTGAGCGCGGCGGCCACGGCGAACGGCTTGAACGTCGAGCCGACCTGACCACCCGTGACGGCCCAGTTGATCTGGGACTGCAGGTAGTCCTGGCCGCCGTAGAAGCCGCGCACCGCACCGGTGCCGGGCTCGACGGTGGCGACGGCGATGTGGAGGTTCTTGTCCGAGAACTCCTTGCCCTCCGGGCGCTGGGCGAGCATGCCGTCGCGCGCCGCGTTCATCGCCTTCTGCGTGAAGGTTGTCGTGACCCGGAGGCCGCCGCCGTCGATCTCCTGGTCCTCGAACCCAAGCTTCTTCAGCTCGCTGCGGACCATCGTGAGCATGTGGCCCTTCTGGCCGCCGTACCGGCTCTCCGCCTGGATCTTCGGGAACTTCGGCAGGCGGCGCTCGGCCTTCTCCGCCTCCTCGGCGGTGATGTTGCCGGCGTCGACCATGCCGTCGAGCACGTAGTCGTAGCGCTCCTTGAGGGCCGCGCGCGCGTCCTTGCCGTTGGCCGGGTCGAACCTCGACGGGTTGTTGAGGACGGTGGCGAGCACCGCGGACTCCCGCAGGCTCAGGTCCTTGGCGTCCTTGGCGAAGTAGGCCTTCGACGCCGCCTGCACGCCGTACGCACCGCGACCGAAGTAGATCGTGTTGAGGTAGCCCTCGAGGATCTCGGTCTTCGACTTGGTGCGCTGGATCTTCAGCGACAGGACCGCTTCCTTCATCTTGCGCTCGTACGACCGCTCCTGCGTGAGGTACAGGATCTTGACGTACTGCTGCGTGATGGTGGAGGCGCCCTGCGTCGCGTTGCCCTTCGCGTTGCTGAACGCGGCGCGGACGATGCCGCGGGGGTCGATGCCGCTGTCGCTCCAGAACGTGCGGTTCTCGGCAGCGACCACCGCGTTCTGCAGGTTGTCCGGCATCTGCTTGATCGAGATCGACTCGCGGTTCTGGGTCGCGTAGCTCCCGACCTCGGACTTGCCGTCGGCGTAGTAGACGAACGACGTCTGGGTCTCGAAGTCCTCGTTGGGGTTCGGGATGTCCGTCGACCGGTAGAGATAGACGAAGCCCCCGGTGACCAGGAGGAGCCCGACGAGGCCCGCCACGAGGAGCCACCGAGCGACCCGCCACACCTTCTGCTTGCGGGTGCGGGGTTGCTTCGGGGACTTGCTGCTGTTGTTCTGCGGGGGCCCGGCGGCCCGGCGCTTGCCACTCACGGTCGTAGGCTCCGCTGGTCGGGGACTTCACTCCGTACTGGAGCGCGGCTGGGACGGCGTCCGAGCCGTTCGACAGGGTACGGGGGGCGTCCACGCGCACCCAAGACGACGCACGGGCCGCTATACACCCCGGCCGCCGGGCACGCGTGGACGGGGTCCCCGCGGTGATCGACGTCTCAATGGGAAGCCGCGACAGAACGCCGCAACAGGTCCGCAGTTCGCAACGCCTGGATATATCGCTACGATAGGTCGCATGGCACGTCGCGCAGAGACCATCGAGCTGGCAGTCCTCGGACTGCTGCACGAGGGACCCATGCACGGCTACGAGCTCCGCAAGCGCCTCAACCTGATGCTCGGGTGGGGTCGGGTGCTCTCCTACGGGTCGCTCTACCCGACCCTGAAGAAGATGCTCCGCTCCTCGCTCATCGAGGAGACGTTGTCGACGCGTACGCCGGGCGCACCGGTGTCCAAGCGGCCGCGGATCACCTACCAGGTCACCGAGGCGGGCACCCGTGAGTTCGAGCGCCTGATGTCGGAGGTGGGTCCGACCGCGTGGGAGGACGACAACTTCGACATCCGGTTCGCGTTCTTCTCGTCCACCGACATGGAGATCCGGCTGCGGGTCCTCGAGGGTCGGCGTACCCGGCTCCAGGAGCGGCTCGACCGGGTCCAGAGCCAGCTCGCGATGACGCAGAAGGAGGTCGACCGCTACGCGGCCGAGCTCCAGCGGCACGGCGTCGAGTCGGTCGAGCGCGAGGTCGAGTGGCTCTCCGAGCTGATCAACGCCGAACGCAACGGCACGCCTCACCACCAGTCTCAGACCACGGCGCCCGAGGCGCCTACGAGCAGGCCACCCGCGACCCCCGCGGCTGACCAGAAGTTGTGAACAGGAAAGGAATCCCGATGGGTTCGGTACGAGTAGCAATCGTGGGAGTCGGCAACTGCGCCACCTCCCTGATCCAGGGCGTTGAGTACTACAAGGACGCCGACCCGTCAGGCACGGTCCCGGGTCTCATGCACGTC
>Ga0190274_10000729_pt1 | contig 19247 bp, 21 predicted proteins | sample Popmic531T_FD_133002 | JGI IMG/M metagenome (GOLD analysis project Ga0190274, IMG submission 133002) | Populus adjacent soil microbial communities from riparian zone of Yellowstone River, Montana, USA - 531 T | ecosystem: Environmental > Terrestrial > Soil > Riparian zone | place: USA: Montana... | reverse complement strand
TGACCACCGTGTTGTCGAGCCGGTAGTCGCCATGCACGACCCGCACGGTCGATTGCGGCGGCACGTTGTGCGGCAGCCATTCGATCAATCGGTCCATATCGGCGATGGTTTCGGTCTCCGACGCGCGATATTGCTTCGACCAGCGTTCGATTTGACGCGCGACATAATTTTCGCCGCGTCCGAAATCGGAGAGCCCGATTGCCGCCGGATCGAAGCAATGCAGCCTCGCCAGCGTCGAGTTCATGCAGTCGTAAACGGCTGCGCGCTCTGCCGGGTTCGAATCCGGCATCTGCGGCTCCCAGAACACGCGGCCGTCGGCGAAGCTCATGACATAGAAGGCGGTGCCGGCAACGGAATCGTCCGCGCAATAGACGAAGGTTTGCGGTACCGGAAAGCTTTGTGCGTGCAGGGTGGAGATGATCCGAAATTCCCGATCCACCGCATGAGCGGAGGGCAGCAACTTGCCGGGCGGCTTGCGCCGCAGCACATAGCGGCGGCGCGGCGTTTCGAGGAGATAGGTCGGGTTCGACTGGCCACCGCGGAATTGCGTAATCGTAAGCGGGCCTCTGAAGTCCGCGATGCTTTCGGAAAGATAGTCGGAAAGCCGCGTCGCATCGATCGACAGAGCCGGCGCGACCTCCCGGGTTCCTGAAAACGCCGCCTGCCGGTCGATGCTGGTCATGTCTCAGGGGCGGAAAAATTCGAGCAGTGCCGCCGCCGTAGCGTTGGGATTTTCCTCGGGCAGGAAATGGCCTGAGTCGATCGGTTTGCCGGAAACATCCTTAGCCCAGTTCTTCCAGATCGCCAGCGGGCCGAGCTCGTTCGGAATACCGGTCGTGCCCCACAGCGCGAGCATCGGGGTGGAAATCTTGTTGCGGGCGGCATGATCCACTTCATCATGGCCGAGATCGGTGGTCTCGCCGGCGCGGTAATCCTCGCAGGTCGCGTGGATGCGCAGCGGATCGGAAAAGAAAGCGTGGTAATGCGCGAGCGCGCGCGGATCGAAGGCAGAGAGGTTTTTCGCCTTGGTCCAGCTCGCCATCTTGTAGTCGAGATATTCGACCGGGGCCTTTTCGATCAGCATTTCCGGCATCGGATATTTCTGCGCGAGGAAAATCCAGTGCCACACCCTCATGGCGAATATGTGGTCCATGCGGCTCCACATCTCGTAAGTCGGAATGATGTCGAGCACGGCGAGCTTGATCAGTCGGCCGGGATGGTCGAGCGCGAGGCGATAGGCGACGCGGCCGCCTCGGTCATGGCCTGCGAGATAGAAGCGCGCATGCCCGATCTTTTCCATCAGCTCGATCATGCCGCGCGCCATCGAGCGCTTGTCGTAAGGCGTGTGACCCTTTCCAGAACGCGGCGCCTCCGACCAGCCATAGCCCGGCAAGTCGGGAATGATCAGCCTGAATTTCTGCGCGAGCGCGGGCGCCACCTTGTGCCACATCACGTTGGTCTGCGCGTAGCCATGCAGCAGCAGGAGCGGCGGGCCGTCGCCGCCGGAGCGCGCGAAGACGCGGCCGATCGCGGTGTCGATCCAGTGCGATTCATATCCGGGAAAAAGATCGGCGAGATCTGGCATGGCGCGTATTCTTAACTGATTTCCCGCTTGATTGCCCGGCGCCCAATATCTCGCCGGCAGAAGCCGCCCGGCCAGTCGATCCTGTCGACAGCCGCGTAGGCGCGCTCTCGCGCCTCAGCAACGGTCTTGCCGGTGCCGCAGACGCTCAGTACGCGACCACCGTTGGCCAGGATTTTTCCATCCACCGTCTTGGTGCCGGCATGGAAAATCTCTACGCTTTCGATCTGTGCGGCCTGATCGAGACCGTCGATAACGGTACCCTTTGCGTAGTCGCCGGGATAGCCGTTCGCCGCCATAACGACCGTGAGGGCTGCGTCGTCATACCATCGCAGATCGAAATCCTTCAGCACGCCGTCGCGCGATGCAAGTAAGGCCGGCACGAGGTCCGACATCAGCCGCAACATCAGCACCTGCGTTTCCGGATCGCCGAAGCGCACATTGTATTCGATCAGTTTCGGGCCTTGCTTCGTGATCATCAGACCGGCGAACAATACCCCCTTGTAGGGCGAGCCCATTGCGGCCATCGCGCGCATCGTCGGCTCGATGATCTCCGACATGGTGCGCGTGGTCATCTCGTTGGTCATAACCGGCGCTGGCGAATAGGCGCCCATGCCGCCGGTATTCGGGCCCTTGTCATCGTCGTAGACGCGTTTGTGATCCTGCGCGGAAGCCAGCGGTATCGCCGTCGTACCGTCACATAATGCAAAGAAGGATGCTTCCTCGCCCTCCAGAAACTCTTCAACGACCACCTCGGCGCCGGCTTCGCCCAATCCTCCGTCGAACATCATGTCGATGGCGTCGAGCGCCTGATCGAGCGTCTCGGCCACCACCACACCCTTGCCGGCGGCGAGGCCGTCGGCCTTGACCACGATCGGCGCGCCCTGTTTGCGCACATAAGCCTTCGCAGGTTCCGCGGCGGTGAAGCGTTCATAGGCGGCGGTAGGGATGTTGTTGTTACGGCAGATATCCTTGGTGAAGCCCTTGGAGCCCTCCAGCCGAGCCGCCGCCTTTGATGGGCCGAAAGCCTTGATGCCTGCGGCCTCCAGATCGTCGACGATGCCGGCGCAGAGTGGAGCCTCCGGGCCCACTACGACGAGGTCGATCTTGTTCGCTTTGCAGAAGTCGATTACCGCAGCATGGTCGCCCGGATCGAGCGCCACGATCTCCGCCTCCTGTGCGATGCCGGCATTCCCGGGCGCGCAATAGAGCCGCTCCAGCAGCGGGCTCGCCGCCATCTTCCAGGCCAGCGCATGTTCGCGTCCGCCGGAACCGAGCAGGAGGATGTTCATTCGGGGAAACAGGCCTTATTTCGAGGACGTTGATGTAGCATGGACCCTTGGACCCGCAAGCGAATCGCCTGACATGACCGATGCCGACCGCCTGAATGTTGTGGAATTGACCGTCTCCGAGGTCTCGGCCGCGCTCAAGCGCGCGGTCGAGGACCAGTTCGGCTATGTGCGGGTGCGCGGCGAGATTTCCGGCTATCGCGGGCCGCATTCCTCCGGCCATTGCTATTTTGCGATCAAGGACGAGGGCGCGCGCCTCGATGCGGTGATCTGGAAGGGCGTGTTCGGCCGCATGCGGATCAAGCCCGAGGATGGGCTCGAAGTCGTCGTCACCGGCAAGATCACCACCTATCCCGGCCGCTCCAATTACCAGATCGTGGTCGAGACGCTGGAGCCCGCAGGCCTCGGCGCGCTGATGATGCTGCTCGAGGAGCGCAAGAAGAAGCTTGCCGCGGAAGGGCTGTTCGACGAGGCGCGCAAGCAATTGCTGCCGTTCCTGCCGCGCGTGATCGGCGTGGTGACATCGCCGACCGGTGCCGTGATCCGCGATATTTTGCACAGGCTCGACGATCGCTTTGCGCGCCGCGTGCTGGTCTGGCCGGTGCGGGTGCAAGGCGATGGCGCCGCCGCCGAAATCGCAGCAGCCATCGAGGGCTTCAATGCGCTGCCGGAAGACGGACCAATCCCGCGTCCCGATGTACTGATCGTGGCGCGCGGCGGCGGCTCGCTGGAAGATCTGTGGTGCTTCAACGAAGAGATTGTGGTGCGGGCGGCGGCAGGCTCCAGGATCCCGCTGATCTCGGCGGTCGGGCACGAGACCGACATCACGCTGATCGATTTCGCCTCAGACCGGCGTGCGCCGACACCGACGGCCGCCGCCGAGATGGCCGTGCCAGTCCGCTCGGAACTGCTGTCGCGGATCGCGACGCAAGTCCGGCGCATGGGAGCCTGTTGGCTGCGTGGACAGGAGCATCGCCGCACCGAATTGCGCGCGGCGGCACGTGCGTTGCCGTCGCTCGATGCGCTGCTCGCCATTCCGCGCCAGCGGCTCGATGCGGCAGGCGAGCGGCTGCCACGCGCTTTGCGCGCGAACGCACATGTGCATCATGAGGAATTCGCGCGACTTGCCGGGCGGCTGTCGCTTCGGCTTCTCACCGAGCGTACGAAGCAATGCCTGGAGCGGGTCGAGGTGTTGGCCCGGCGCGGCAAGGTCGCGCGCGAAACCTACCTGGCGCGGAGGCGCGACCGCCTGATTTCGGCCGGGCAATTGCTGAACGCCTTTTCCTATCGCGGTGTGCTCAGTCGTGGTTTTGCGCTGGTGCGCGATGCCGATGGCCATCCGCTGCGCGCGGCCGCGTCGGTCAGTGCAGGCGCGCGGCTTGAAATCGAGTTCTCCGATGGCCGCATCGGCGCAACCGCGGATGGCGCGACCGGCGGCGTGACGGCACCGAAAGAAAAGCCGCGCAAGGGTCCGGCCGGGCAGGGATCGTTATTTTAGCGCGCGAACCATTCGGGGACGCGCTTGATCGCGTCCGCGCGCGCTTCCTGATTGCTGCCGACCGTCACGCGGCCGGAGCCGTCCGGGGAAAAGCTGACATTGCGCCGCTGCCGGACCGGCACATTCTCACGATCGAAATAGTGATGTGCGCTTTTGTATTTGACGATCACCGCGCGTGCGGAACGCCCGCGCGCACCGGCCACCATTTGTTCGCAGTTTTTCGCCAGCGCCCAGTCGTCGAGCGCACCGAGCAGGATCAGGGTCGGAATGCGTCCACTCCAGGCGGTATCGCCCAGCCTGCGGCATCCCGGATAGAATACCGCAGCGGAGCGAAAATCCGGCCGCTCGTCGCTTGGCGCAAGATTCGGACGCACGGCCCACAGGACCGCCACGCCTCCATTGGCCCAACCGAGCAGCGAGATGCGATCCTTGCGCACGAAATTCTGCTGCTGCAGCCAGTCGCGCGCGGCGCGTGCATCGGCGACGCGCTCGCGATCCGGTCGCAGGCGCTGCGCGCTGACACGGCATTGGTGTTCAAGACCGCGCGAGCTGTAGCTGTCGGGAAACAGAACTACGTAGCCCTCGGCCGAAAGACGCTTGCCCCAATCCTCGATATCCGGGCGCAGCTTGCCTACACTTTTCTTCAGTCCGTCGCAGCCGTGCATCGCGACAATCGCCGGAAACGGACCGTCGCCCGCCGGCCGGAACATCAAGGCCTGGAGCGGCTTGTCGTCGCTTGGAATTTCGAAAAATTCGGACGCCCTCGACCCGCCGCCGAGCGCCAAAAGGATCGCGAGGGAAAGCACGAATCGCATAGCAGGCCTGAATCCAGCCGAACTTCATCCCATATCGCCATCATGGCGGGAAAGCGGCGTGCCGTCCCTTTGACCTTCGGCGATAGACCATTATCTTGCAAAACCGCGGCCACCGATCATTAGTCCCTGTCCCGACATCCTTGGAGGAAATTCAGTGCTAAATCGCTTCGATCGCCCCCCTCCGATGGCCGGCGAGGCCGAAGTGAAGTTCCTGGATGGCGATTTTCGCATTGTGCGGCCGGGAGCGTTCGTGCGCTGTGCCGTGACCAGCGTTCCCATACCGCTCGAGGAGCTGAAATATTGGAGCGTCGATCTGCAGGAAGCCTATGCCTCGCCGCAGGCTGTGTTGCAGCGTCTGACGCAGGATCATCGCTGAACAAATATTAAGGTTGCGTGCGGGCCGTTGTCAGCGCCTCGCGCAGCATACGGCGCAGCGCATCGGCATCCTCGCAGACGAGCGACACCGGGATGGCCTTCGCGGCATTGGCGAGCTTCGCGCAAGCGCCTCCGGTGCGACCGAGCCGCACCAGATCTTTCTCGGTCGTGACCGGTACCAGCTTCTCGCTCTCGCTGCGCGCAAGGATTCGAAGCGCGTCGGCTTCCGAATAGGGATGATGATCGGCGAAGCTCTCCTCGACCTGCGCCTCGATGCCGGCCGAGGCCAGCGTCGTAAAGAATTTTTCCGGATCGCCGATCCCGGCAAAGGCAAACACCTTGCGCCGCCCGAGCGCCTTGATCGCATCGGGTGCGGGTTCAAGCCTTGCACGCAGCAATGCGCAGCCGTGGGTCCGTGAAATTTCCGCCGCCTGCGCTGCACCCGAACCCTTTCCGATTAACAGCAGGGCGCGGACATGGCCGAGTTGCGCTTTCATCGGTGCGCGCAGCGGACCCGCCGGAAACACCAGGCCATTGCCGAAGCCGCGCCGCCCGTCCACCACTGCGATCGAAAGATCCTTGGCAAGCGACGGATTTTGCAAGCCGTCGTCCATCACGATCGCGGTTGCGCCGGATGACTTGGCGAACGCGGCGCCCTTGACGCGGTCACGCGCGACGATGACCGGCGCCGCGCGCGCGAGCAGCAGCGGCTCGTCGCCCACATCCGCCGCTGAATGACGTGTCGGATCGACCTTCAACGGACCGGCAAGCTTGCCGCCGTAACCGCGCGACAGAAAGAACGGCTTCTCTCCGCTTGCGGTGAGCAGCTTTGCGATCGAGATCGCAGTCGGGGTCTTGCCGGTGCCGCCATGGGTGAAATTGCCGACGCAGACCACTGGAATGCCGGCGCGGGTGCCGATGCGGTTCATTCGCCAGCCGGCGATGGCGCCATAGATCAGCGAAATGGGCCACACCAATCGTGCAAGCGGGCCGGGCCTCTCCCACCAGAAGTCCGGCTCACGCATCGGACGCCTGATGCACCAGACGCAATTGCAGGAGATAAGGATCAAGCTCCGACACCGTGCGGCCGAGCGCGCCGCCCAGCCGCTCGACCGTGCGCAGGCCCGCTTCGCCGACCGCCTTGCGTTTCGCCGGGTCCTGCAGCAGTTCGGCGACCCGCATTGCCAGATGACCGATATTCTCCACCTCCTCAGCGCCGCGCGCGGCGTCGAGGGCCGCGTAGATGTCGGCGAAATTCCACACATGCGGGCCATGCAGGATCGGACGCGCCAGCTTGGCCGCCTCGATCGGATTTTGTCCGCCATGCTCGACGATCGAGCCGCCCATGAACACGACATGCGCGAGCCGGTAGAACAAGCCGAGCTCACCGATCGTGTCGGCAACATAGATGTCGGTGCGAAGATCGGGTGTGACGTTGCGCGAGCGCAGCATCCCGCGTGCGCCGACCGCGACCGCCTGTTGCAGGACTTCCATGCCGCGTTCCGGATGGCGCGGTACGATCACGGTCAGGAGCCGCGGCCGTGTCTTTCGGATGCGACGGTGGGCCTCGATGATCGCTGCTTCCTCGCCCGGATGGGTGGAAGCGGCGACGAAGACCTGGCGCTCGCCGACAGCGTTCTGCATTTCGATGAGCTTGGTCGGATCGGCCGGTGGTGCCGGGACGTCGAGCTTGAGATTGCCGGTGACCCGCACGATCGGCATGCCAAGCTCCGAATAGCGCTCCGCATCAAGCGCCGATTGCGCGAGGCCGACGTCGAACTTGCCGAGAATGGCGGCCGCGGTGCGTTTCAGCGAACGCCAGGCCTTGAATGATTCCTCCGACATGCGGCCGTTGATCAGCACCAGCGGAATACGCGCCTTGGAGCTCGAGATGATCAGGTTCGGCCACAGATCGGATTCGATGAAAATGCCGAGATCGGGCTTCCAGTGCGAAAGGAAACGATAGACGAAGCGCGGTGCATCGAGCGGGATGAATTGGTGCAGCACGTCTTCCGGCAGCCGGCTCTTCACGATAGCGGCAGAGGTCACGGTGCCGGAGGTCACCAGCACCCGAACGTGCTTGTCGCGAAGTTTCTCAATCAGGGGAAAGACCGCAGTCAGTTCGCCGACGCTTGCGCCGTGCAGCCAGACCAGCGGACCTTCGGGCCGTTGCAGGGTCGGTCGACCGTATCGCTCTCCAATCCGGTCTTCCAGTTCTTTGCCGCGGCGCAGGCGGCGTTTCAGCCAAAGCGAAGCAAGCGGCGTTGCCACTGACATGGCGCGCCGATAGGCGCGCAAGGTCATGGGAAGGCGTTCAGCCACGGGGCTCACTGCTCTTGCCGTCGGCAATCGCATAGGCGCGGTCGGTGGCACTATTAAGGGCGGTCTCGAGAGCGATCCTGGCAGCTTCAAGGTCCGCATCGCTTGCGTCGGCAGCGACCCGAATGGGGTCGCCGACCACGCCTGCGATCCGGCTGAACGGCAAGTTGATAGTGCTGCGATCCCAGTTGTCGAGCACCTTGCGCCGGTTCGAGGCCAGTGCGACCGGATAGATCGCGCGGCCGGAATCGCGAGCGAGCCGGATGATCCCCGACCCCGCCACGCGCGATATCTTTGGCACGTCGGCAGTCAATGCCACGTTGTAGCCCTCCGCAAGCGCCTCCAGCATCTGGAAATACGCGCTGACCCCACCCTTGCGATAGAAACCGTCGCCATGATCGCCTGACCCGCGGATCGTCTCAACTCCCAGCCATTCCGCCGCCACCGCGTTCATTTCGCCGTCGCGATGGCGGGAAATCAGCGTCTTGGCCTTGTGGCCTTTCTTCTTGATGAAGGGCGCCATGAAGTGCTGACCATGCCACATCGCGATGATGACCGGGAGTTCCCGTCCGGCGCGTTCGTAGATGTCGCCGGGCACGGTGACGGTCCGGCTTGTCAAATTCACGAAACGCAGGAATTCGGCTGCAATTATCCCGGTGATTTTCTGAACCCAGCGCGCGCGCGCCAATCGTCGTGACGACAGCATGCCGGGTTCCGCGAAGCTCAGCGCGCCGAAGGGCTGGGCAGCTCGGGATCGAGCAGGCGATGCAGATGAACGATGAAGTAGCGCATCTGCGCATTGTCCACGGTCTGCTGCGCCTTCGCGCGCCAGGCCGCATAGGCGGTCGCGTAATTCGGGTAGACGCCGACGACGTCTACTTTGGACAAATCCTTGAATTCGACGTCGTCGATGCGCGACAGCTCGCCGCCGAGCACGAGATGAAGAAGCTGTTTGTTAGGGGCCTGATCGGACATGATGGAGTTCCTGATGGTCAGGCGAATTCCTTGCGGCGGCTACGTGATCGAGCATCGCTGCGTGTCGGGCGCGCCCGGCCGCGAGAACCGCGCCGTGCACAGGGTCATGCAAATTGTAGACCAGCAATTCTCCGGCGAGATTCGTCATCACGCCGCCGGCTTCGTGCACCAAAAGATCGGCCGCCGCGAGGTCCCAATCATACGCATGGATCGAGGCGAAGGCGGCGTCGATACGGCCTTCGGCGACGCGGGTCATGCGCAGCGCGAGCGAGTGGATTTTCGGTTCGTGGATGGTAGCGGGATCGATGGCGCTGAGCCGATCAAGAAATTTCTTGGGACCGGCGACGCGCGCTTGCGCGAGCGACTTGCCCTCCGAGGCCAGGATAGTTTCGCCGTTGCGAGTGGCGCCCGATCCGGCGGCGGCGAGATAAAGCGCGTCGTCGACCGGAACATAGACCGCGGCCGCCACCGGCCGGCCCCTCTCCACAACCGCGGCGACGATCGACCAGTCCGCAAGGCCCGCGAGATAGGAACGTGTTCCGTCGATCGGATCGACGATAAAAAGCCGCGCGGCATTGAGCCGCTCGCGATCGTCCTGACTCTCTTCCGAGAGCCAGCCGAAGCCGTCGCGGCGGAGTCTCTTGCGCAGAAAATTGTGGACTGCGATGTCGGCTTCCGAAACCGGTGAATTGCCGTTCTTGGTCCAGCTTTTCACGTCGGCGCGGAAGGTGCGAAGCGCGATCGGTCCGGCTTCGCGCAAGGCGGTGCCCAGCTCACTGGCGAGCGCAAGAGGATCGAACTGCGCTTCACTGACCGGCAACGGTCAATCCCTCCACGCGCAAGGTCGGTGCATTGGTGCCGTACTTAAACTTGAGATCATTGGCGGGAACAAGCGTGCGGAACATGTCGGACAGATGCCCGGCAATCGTCACTTCGGAGACTGCATAGGTCAATTCGCCATTCTCGATCCAGAAACCGGCGGCGCCGCGGCTGTAATCGCCGGTGACGAGATTCGTGCCCATGCCGATCAGGTCGGTGACGTAGAAGCCGGTGCCGGTTTCCCTGATAAGTTGCTCGGGCGTGAGCGTGCCCGGCTCGAGATGCAGGTTGGTCGGAGACGGGGAGGGTGGTGAGGAGACGCCGCGCGAAGCGTGTCCGGTGGTGGTCATGCCGAGCTCGCGAGCGGTCGCGCTGTCGAGGAACCATGAGGTGAGAACGCCGTCCTCGACCAGGTTCATCTTGCGCACGGCGACGCCTTCGCCGTCAAAGGGATGCGAGCGCAAGCCTCGCGGCCGCAGCGGATCGTCGACGACGCGGATACCGCTTCCGAAAATCTGCTGGCCGAGCTTGTCCTTCAGGAAGCTTGACTTACGGGCGATCGAGGCTCCGTTCGCCGCGCCCGCGAGATGGCCGAGAAGCGAGCCCGCAACGCGCGGCTCGAAAATTACTGGCACGCTTTGCGTCTTCACCTTGCGCGGATTGAGCCTTCGGATCGCGCGTTCGCCGGCGGTCTTGCCAATTGTTTCCGGCGCTTCGAGATCGCTCTCATGCAAGGCTGATGTGGAATCGTGGTCCCGCTCCATGCCGGTGCCTTCACCGGCGATGGCCGTCATCCAAAGGCTGCGTCTTGATGCGAGATAGGCGCCGTGAAATCCGGCGCTCGTCACCAGCACCATGCCGCCGATGCCGGCCGACGCCGAAACGCCGCCGGATTTCGACACGCCTTTGACCGCAAGCCCCGCGCGCTCCGTCGCGTGCGCCCTGGCTTCGAGTTCCGCGACGCCCGGAATCTCCGCATCGACCAGATCGAGATCGGGATAATCGTGCGCAAGGCGTTCGGGATCGGCGAGCCCGGAATATTGATCGTCGGGCGCGACCTTCGCCATCGCGACCGCGCGCTCGGCAAGCGTCTTCGGATTGGCGCGGCCGATATCGTTCGTGGATACGACCGCCTGTTTGCGTCCGACAAAGACTCGCAGGCCAACGTCATCGCCTTCGGAGCGCTCGGATTCTTCCAGCGCGCCGTCGCGGATTTCGACGCCGACCGAGACCGAGCGCACGGCGACCGCGTCGGCGGTGTCGGCGCCGGCCTGTCGCGCGGCCTGCACCAGTCGCTCGGCCAGATCGGTGAGTGCGGATTGATCGAGGAGGTTTTTCATTTCTGTTTGCAGCGCCGATTTAGGGGCCGCTTTGCGCTCTGACAAGCACAAGCTGGGGGCGGCAGCTACGGCGCGCAACGACTTGTCAATCATGCGAATCGAGGAAATGCCCGAAACCCCTGATTAACCAGCCTTTTTAAGCGCTTTCCGACATGTGCATGGCATAGTCCTGCACATAACGGACGAAAAAGTCCGGGGGAGCTAATTGAGGCGTCAAATGGAAGCCGGCGGGGCCATCCTTGCCGGGGCGAGCCGCACCACGCGGCTCGACCCCTTCGCTTTGCCCGTCCACTTTCCGGCCAACGATGCCGGGGCGGACGGGCAGATGCGGCATGTAGAACTCGATCGCGACCGCGTCGTGTTACGTCGTGCGGTTCGCGGGATGCGGATGAAGATCCGCCTGCCGGTCGAGGCATTCGTCGGCATCACGCTGGTGTCTTCCGATGCTTCCGGAAATACCGCTTCCGTCATTCTTGATCATTGCGATCCGGCCTTGTCGGTTCCGCTTCTGGACGTCACTGCGCTCGATGACGCGGCAGCCACATGGCGCGCATGGGGCCGGGTGCTCGGCCTGTCGCTGTGGTGCCGCGATCCGGATGGCGATGTTTCGATGGTGCAGACCGGCCGCCGCACGCTCGTCGCAGCTCCCGATACCGGCCGCCGCCGCCGTCGCGCGACCATCAAGAAACGGCGGCCGTCGATCCTGATGCGCAGGAAGCCCGGCCGTCACATCGCATTGTCGACAGTGCATCGTTGCGAACGCGAGATCATCGCGCGCAACTGAGGTTTATCCGGCATGCCGCAGGGTGGAATCCAGAATCATTCCGGCAAACAGGATCAGCCCGGCATCGCGGTTGGTCTTGAAAATCCGCAGGCACAAAGCCGGATCGGAGATATCGAGTCGCTTTACCTGCCATGCGAGTTGTAACGCAAAGGCGGCGAGCCCAAGCGCGAAGACGAGGCCGGCGCCAGCGAGCCAGCCGGCAATCCCGATCAGCAGAACCGCGAGCGAATAGAATACCGACAGCATCGGCTTGGTGTGGTCCGCGAACAGGATCGCCGTCGAGCCGATGCCGATCAGCGCGTCATCCTCGCGGTCCTGGTGCGCGTAGATCGTGTCATAGCCGATCACCCAGGCAATCGACCCGGCATATAGGACCAACGCCGCCAGATCGAGCCGCCCGAATACCGCCGGCCAGCCCATCAGCGCGCCCCAGGAAAAGGCGAGGCCCAATCCGATCTGCGGCCAATGCGTTACTCGCTTGAGAAACGGATAGATCACGACCGTTGCCAGCGACAGGATGCCGATCAGGATTGTGAACGGGTTGAATTGCACCAGCACCGCAAGCCCGACCAGCGCCTGCAAAATCAGGAACGCCGTTGCCTGTTCGACCGTCACCTGTCCAGACGGGATCGGACGCGAGCGTGTACGCTCGACCATCGCGTCCAGGTCGCGGTCGGTGATGTCGTTCCAGGTGCAGCCGGCGCCACGCATGACAAAAGCGCCAACGAAGAACAGCAGGCAATGCCACGGATCGGGATAGGGCTTGCCGGCCGCGATCGCGGCGATGCCTGCCGACCACCAGCACGGCAAGAGCAACAGCCACGAACCGATCGGACGGTCGAGCCGGGCGAGGCGCAGATAGGGGCGAAGCCAGGACGGTGCGGCCGTATCGACCCAGTTGCCGGTCGAATCGGCGACGCGGCCGGCGCCCTCGCTCATCGGTTGAGTGAGTTTCCGGTCAGCGTGTCGAAGGTGCTGCCGCTCTTCTTGCCGACAGCGTTTTCAACCGGCGCCGTCGGAACGCGCGAGGTGCCGAGCGCATCGCTGAGACTTGGCGCGCGCGGGGTGGGCGCTGCGGTGACGTCGCATACCCTGGTGCGAATCTCCAGCGTCTTGGCGTGATTGGCCTTCATCGCCTTAAGCGCATCGGGCGGGATGCGGCATTCAGTCCCGTAATCTTCGATATATTTCACCACCTTGGCTTCAGCGGCGGCGAAATTCTTGAACGCCGCGCAGACTACCGGCTGCTTCTTGGTCGCGGCGGCAACCTTGATGGCTCCCGCCTTCTTTTCAGCCTCGGCGCGAAGCGGCAGGAATTCGCCCCCGCAATCGCGCTGCCCGCCGCCGGACCCGCTCCAACCGGCCGGAGGCGCCCCAGCGCCAGGACCTGCCATCCCAGGGCCAGCCATGCCGGGAGCGCCCATTCCAGGCGCAGCCGGGCCGGGGCCTGCGCCCGGATTGGGCGCTGCCGGAGGCGCCCAGCCTGACATCGGCGGCGGAGCTGCCGGAGCGGCTTGGGGTGGAGCTTGAGGAGCGGCCTGCGGAGCCGCCCCAGGGGCGGCCCAGCCGGAGGTCGGTGCCTGAGCCAGTCGAATCGGCGCATTTTCGGCCAAGGCGAGCCCCGGCGCCAAAATGGCGGCCCAAATGAGCGCGCCTGTCAGCGCAGCGGAAAGGCTTGGTATCAGCCTCATTGCGTTCTCTCCCGGCCCGGTCGTCGGGTTGTTTGCCGTTCAAGCCGGTAATTCCGGCGAGACGGCGGCAAATCACGATTCAGGCCATAATAGAGGTCCTTGGCCTTCTGACCAAGGGATGGGCCCACGCAAGGATCTCATCCGCCTCCCAGCGAATATGCCCCATGCCCCGATACGATTTCCGCACGCCGCGTCTGTTCGTCGAAGCCGCGCTCCATGAGGGGGCGAGCGTCGCGCTCGACAAGGCGCAGGCCAATTATCTCGTGAATGTGCTGCGCCTAGCGCCCGGCGATCCGGTGCTGTTGTTCAACGCCCGCGACGGCGAATGGCGAGCGGCCTTGCAGCGCGAGGGCAAGAAGTCGGTATCGCTATTGGTCGGCGAACAGACCCGCCCGCAGGAGCGCGCCTGCGACCTGCATTACCTGTTCGCGCCGCTCAAGCATGCGCGGCTCGACTATATGGTGCAGAAGACGATCGAACTCGGCGTCTCGCTGCTTCAGCCGGTGACGACGCGCCACACCCAGGCCGCGCGGGTCAATCTCGAACGCATGCGAGCGAATGCGATCGAGGCGGCCGAGCAATGCGGCATTCTCACGATTGCCGACGTCGCCGAGGCGTTGCCGCTTGTGGAAGCGATCGAGAGATTGTCGCCCGGGCGTGTGCTGATCTTCTGCGACGAGGACGCAGAGCGGCGTGATCCGGTCGCAGCGCTTTCGGACATTGCACGTGGCAATCCGCTTGCCGTCCTGATCGGTCCAGAGGGCGGGTTTGCGGAAGACGAGCGCGTACTGCTGTCGCGCCAGCCGAAAGTCGTGCGGCTCGCGCTCGGTCCGCGCATTCTGCGTGCCGATACCGCTGCGGTAGCGGCCCTCTCGCTCGTTCAGGCGGTGGTCGGCGACTGGGGATAGCGCGCGATCAGCAAAAGTGGGTACCGGTTTTGCGTCCGATCGCGCGCTAAGAGTTAACCCGGCGCATGATGTTTACCGAAAACCGCTTCACACTTTTCGGCATCATGCGCGGACGAACGCGGGCCGTAGCGCGAAGGCGAGCGGAAGCGTCAGGACCACAAAACTCGCCACCAAGATCATCCCGCCCGTCAATCCGACGGCATCGCTGACGAGGCCATAAACGATCGGAGCCACCGCACCGGCGCCGATAGTGCCGGTATAGAAAATGCCGAAAGCGCGCGTACGCCGCTCGGCAGGCACAAGCTCCGGCACAGAGCCATAGAGCACAGACGAAGTGCCGTTGAGGGCGATGCCAAGCAGCGGGAGCATCACCATAGCGGCGTCAAGCGGCAGCGGCAGGATCGCAAAGATCAGGACTAGCGTCATGATCTCGGTCAGGAACACTGTGCCGATGGCTCCGATGCGCGCGCCGATATAGGCGCAGACCAGTTTGCCGACCGCGCCTCCCGCGAATACCAGCGTCAGCGCGAAGCCGATGGTCGGCAGGGTCGCGCCTTTCGCGGTCAGGATGAAGGGCAGGAAGGTGAGAAAGCCCATTCGTGTCGCGCTATCGATGACGCCGATCGAAAGCAGCATCGGAAAGGCATAACGGCCGCCGCGCAGGATTTTTCGCTCTTGGTTATTGTCGTTGTCGGCTGCGGCCGGTTCGGCACCGAAACGCGGCATCAGCAAAACGATCAGGAGCGCTGCGACGAAGCCAGCCATCCCGAGCAGGATCAGCACCGGCCGCCAAGGCATCGCCGCGATCATCAGCGCTGCCAGCGCCGGCACCGTCATCTTGCCGATGTCACCCGCGAAATTATAGCCGCCGAGTGCTTTCATTGAGCGCGGGCCGGAGAAGGCGCGGGCCACGAGGGAAGAAGCGATCGGATGTTGGGTCGAGGCTCCTAGGCCTCCGACCAGGAGCGCGAACAGCAGCATCGCGAAGCTGCCGGACAGACCGGCCAGGCAATAGCCGAAACCGGCGAGGGCGGTGCCGCCGGCAAGGATCACGGGTGCGCTATAGCGCTCCGCCAGGTGACTTGCCGGAATCTGCAGGCCCGCCATCGTGCCGGCGAACAATCCGCGCAGCAGGCCAACCGCCGCAAAGGACAGGCCGAATTCCGCCTGCCAGATCGGCAGCATGACGTAGATCAGATCGGTATAGCCGTCATGAACCGCATGCGCACCGGACGCCACCGACATGGCGCGGCGTTCGTCGCGCTTGGTCATGTCGGTCCCGGTGATCGCGGTCATAGCGGCGTCTTGTCCCGTCTTTCGATAAAGGCGGTGCTGATAAAAGAGATCACCTGCACGCCACGCTGGTTGGTGCCGGAATTGAGCAATCGTACCAGCCCCCATTCGGGGCGCGTTTTCGACACCCGCGTTTCGATCGCCTCTGTCGTATAGGCGATCGTATCACCCGCAAAGACTGGCTTGAGCCAGCGCATGTCCTTGAAGCCGGGTGATGGTCCAATGACCGGAACCGGTTCGCCGCGGCGCCGCATCGCATCAGCCTCGCGCTTGCGATAATCGACCGTCTTGCGCATCCACAGCGCAGCGGTGTGCCAGCCGGATGCCACCAGCGCGCCGAAATGCGACGTCTCGCCGAGTTTCTCGTCAATGTGAAAGGGCTGCGGATCGTATTGCCGCGCGAAGGTCATGATCTCCTCGGCGAGGAAAACATGCGACCCGATCGTCACCTTGTCGCCGACCCGGATGTCCTCGAAGAAGCGCATCATGACGGCGCCCCCGGATTGCGCCGGCGCAGCATCTGGGGTGCCACCATCGTCATGACGTGCTCGCCATGCGCGTTGTAAAGTTCATGGCGGGTGTGAACGATGCCCAATTCAGGCCGCGAGCGCGACGTCCGCGTCTCCAAAACGATGCAGCGCAATGTGAGCCGGTCGCCCGGCCGGATCGGCCGCAGCCATTGCACCTCGTCCACGCTGCCGGCACCCAACGAGGCGGCATCGAGCAGGAAGGCGTCGCAGATCATGCGCATCATGATCCCGCAACTATGCCAGCCCGAGGCGCCAAGCCCGCCCAGCAGCGAATTGCGCCCGGCCTCCTCGTCGAGATGCATTGGCTGTGGATCGTATTGCGCGGCAAAGGCTATGATTTCCTCGCGCGTGATCAGTCGAGGGCCGTACTCGATCGTTTTTCCGGGCGTAAAGTCCTCGTAATAGAATTTGGCCAAGGTCGTCTCACCGGCAGGGGAAGGCGGGTTGGGTAGCCGGAGCGGGCAGGGCCGTCAACGCTTGCTGCCCGAGCGCCGAGAGCCGGTTCAGCGGGCTTTCATTCTTTTCGTATTTTCAGCACTCTGGGCTCTCGCTGGCGTGGCTGCCGGTCTGAGCCACTCCGATTTGGTTAGCGCGTGCGTGACGCAGTCCTGAATGTGAGAGTGCAAGATCCTCCGAGCTTCGGGAGCATCGCGGCGAAGTGCTGTGTCCATGAGTTTCTGATGTTCGACCGCGGCGATCTCGCCACGAAATACCACCGCCAGCATCTGATATCGAAGATACTTGTCGTATGCCGCAGCGTGGGCATCCAGCAGCACCTTTGAGCCGCACGCGGAGATGAGGGCGTGATGAAACTGCCAATCACATTGCTTCCATGTCTCGGTCTTGGATTTGTCGCCGGCGAGCATCGATCGCTCCATAGACGCCAGTTTGTGATGGGCAGAGACGACGCGGGCCTCCCAATCGAGGTCTCCTGATTTGAACGATTCCTCAATGGCGTGACCTTCCAGAAGCTCGCGCAGTTCCGCAATCTGCCTGAATTCGTCTGCGGATATCGAGGTCACTTCGAATCCGCGTTGTCCCTCAGCGACGACAAATCCTTCGGAGCAGAGCCGGTTCAGCGTTTCGCGCAAGGTGCTGACGCTGGTGCCGTAAACCGCGCTCATTTTTTCCAGCTTCAATTTTTGGCCAGGTTCGAGCCGTCCAAAAATGACGTCGGTGCGTATGCGCCGGTAGGCGCTGTCGCCGACTGTCTCGCCGATCCTGTCCAAGTTGGGAGAATCTTGCATCGGCAATCCTAGTGCGCGGCCCATCCGAAGCGTCAAGCCTCGTCCATAATATCGTATGAAAACGATAATATAGGTTGATTTCGGTTTTGTACTAGATAATCTGCCTGCAAGAACGGAAAATCCGTCGTCAGGGAGTTTATCAATGTCTGTTGGACCGATGCTTTTTGCCCGCGCATCCGTCATCGCCGTTGCGCTGGCAGCGCTGGTCGCTCCTGCCGGCGGCCAAAACATTCAGGAGCGCACGATCCGCTGGGGTCATTTGAACAATCCGGATCACCCGGTCAGCAAAGGCGTTCAGAAATTCATTGAGCTTGTCGCCGCCAAGAGCGGAGGAAAAATCAAGGTCAGGGAATATCCGTCCAATCAGCTCGGCAGCGAGATGCAGCAGCAATCGGCGCTGCGTGCCGGCACCCAGGAAATGCAATCGCCGGCCACTACCTCGCTCGTTGGAATCGTCGAAGACTACGGACTGATCGACTTCCCATTCATCGTCAGCACGTCACAGCAGGCAGATGCGTTGCTCGACGGCCCGCTCGGTTCCGCGCTGCTCGCGAAGCTTCCCGAAAGAGGCCTGGTCGGTCTCGGCTATTGGGACCTTGGCTTCCGCAACGTCACCAACAGCCGCAGGCCGATCACCAAAGGCGAGGATCTTTCGGGCATCAAGATACGAGTCATCCCCAATCCTGTTTATCTGGAGACGTTCAGGGCCTTTAACGCAAACCCGGTGCCGATGAGTTTCACCGAACTCTACGCGGCGCTTGAAACCAAGACAGTGGACGGCCAGGAGAATCCGTTCTCGGTGATCTATTCAAACAAGATCTATGAGGTTCAGAAGTACCTCAGCGTGACCAATCATACCTACAGCACCAACATCATCCTGGTGAGCAAGAAATTCTGGGATCAATTGTCTCCCGACGAGCAGAAAATCCTGCAGGACTCCGCCAACGAGGCACGGGATTATCAGCGCAAGATAAGCCGCGAGCAGGCGACGTCTGCCATCAATGAGCTCAAGGCTAAGGGCATGGAGGTCAACGATCTCTCGGCCGCCGAACTCGCCCGGATGCGGGAGAAAACGAAGCCCATCGCAGAGAAATTTTCGGCGGAATACGATCCGGGAATCGTCAAGCTGTTCAACAGCGAACTCGATCGCGTCCACGCTCAAAAGAACTGATTTTGCTGCGTACTTGTGACGCCGCTCTTTAGCCGCTCAAGTCTGAAACCGCCCCTCTGACTGGTAGAAAAGCGAAGGCTGCGATGCGCAAGATTGCAGATGCCTATTTCTGGACGATCAAGGCCATTATCGCGATTCTGCTGATCGCTATGGTCGTGCTGGTCTTCGGAAATGTCGTTCTGCGTTACTGCTTCAATTCCGGCATCGCCATCTCCGAAGAATTGTCGCGCTGGCTGTTTGTGTGGATGGTGTTTCTCGGTGCGATCGTCGGATTGCGCGAACATGCGCATCTTGGCGTCGACAGTCTCGTCAAGGCCCTGCCACCTGCCGGCCGCAAGGCCTGCTATGCGGTCAGTCACGCCCTGATGATTTACGCTTCCGTCTTGCTGACGGAAGGCTCGTGGAAGCAGGCGATTCTGAATTGGGACACGATCGCGCCGGCGTCCGAACTCTCCGTTGGAATTTTCTACGCCGCAGGCCTCGTCTTCGGCGTTTCCTCTACCGTGATCCTGGTTCACGAACTTTATCTGCTTCTGACCGGCAAGCTCGCAAGCTCGGACCTGATTGCCGTCAGCGAATCCGAAGAACGAGTCTGACCGCGAGCTGCGAAC
>Ga0190274_10000728_pt1 | contig 19264 bp, 10 predicted proteins | sample Popmic531T_FD_133002 | JGI IMG/M metagenome (GOLD analysis project Ga0190274, IMG submission 133002) | Populus adjacent soil microbial communities from riparian zone of Yellowstone River, Montana, USA - 531 T | ecosystem: Environmental > Terrestrial > Soil > Riparian zone | place: USA: Montana... | reverse complement strand
TTGAGTCCTGTCGAAGGAGACCATGCATAGGTGTAAGGAAATGTGCCACCGGATGGAATTGAAAAAATCTGCGTGGGAGTATTTGGGCAGATGATTGTATCGTTTGAAACAAGTAAGTTCGGTCGTGGATAAACCGACACCGTATCTGAAATCACCTGTGTACATGTTCCAACAGTTCCCGTAACAGTAAACACAGTCGTACCTGTAGGAGATACGAGCTGAGTAGATAAACTTGAATCAGTAAATGAATATGCGGGGCTTGCAGTCCATGCATACGTATTTGCACCGGAAGCTGTAAGTGTCAATGGCATTCCAACACATGCTCCCGGCGGAATATTTACCACCATGTTCAACCCGGCAACAACTTGGTAAGAAAATGTAGCAGTGTCCATGCAGCCTGTGATTCCATCGGTGACAACACAAGTAAAATCATAAGTTGCTGCGATGCCTGTTGGAAATGAAAGTGTGATTGAAGATGAATCGGCATTTGCACCGGTGATCAATGCGTAATCAGGCGATAAGGTCCATGAATAATCAGAACCTGCTCCGGGACCTGTAACATCAAGGGTGGTAACAGGATTCGGGTCGGTGGCACAAAGCACTCCGGGTGCAGCATTGATTGTCGGAGGCGGATACAAATCAATATTGATGCAGATTGGATCAGAGATACAGCCGATTGAATCCTCTGCAATTACACAATAAGATATGGGAGCTGAGATGGCTGCTATAGGATTCTGCAGTGTAGAATCATTGAGGCCTGATGCAGGCGTCCAGGAAAAAACAAGTGGAGGAGCGCCCTGTACAATAGTTGCATTTAGCTGAAGAGAGGAGTAGGGGCATACTGTTGTATCAGATCCCGGGTCAAGCACAGGCTTCGGGTTCACAATAATGTTGAGCGAAGAATCAGCGAAACACCCATTGGCATCATTAATATGAATGGAAATAGGGTAGGGGCCTCCGGCTGACAATCCGCCAATAATTGTTGATGCACAGGTATCACAGGAAAAAACTCCAACACCGCTCCACTGGTAGGTAATGGGCAATGCTCCATTTGAAACAATTACAGAAATGGTGTCATCATCAAATTCACAGATGTAATGATCAGGTCCCGGATCAATTCGTGGTTGTGGATTTACGTGAACAGTGGTAGTTACTGTATCATTTCCGCAGTCAGCACTTTGCACGATAAGGGTTACAAGAAAATCTCCGCTGTCAGAAAATGCATGTTGCACATTCTGGCCGTTGGCGGTGTTTGATGCTGAAGCCGTATCGCCGAAATCCCAATCCCATGAAACTATGTTCACTGGTGTAAAGGGCGGATCGGGTAGATACTGTGCATCTCCTGCAAAGTCAACAGGAATACCGGGGCAGACAGATGATGGAGAAGTAATTGCTGAAACGAGGTCTTCAACGTCAATGAATTGAGTAACCGAAGCGCATCCGCATTCATCATTGCAGACTTTCAGATCAACAGTATGAGAACCGATGGTACTGAAAACAATCGTAGTATCGTTGCCGGTAGCAGGTACATATGCGCCGGCATACATGCGCCATTGGTAGGTTATGTTTGAACCTCCGCTGATCAGCGTAGTATTGATTAACAACACTGAAAGCGGTGCGCAACCTGAAACTGTACTGGGAATAAATCCCGGTATCGGGCGGCCAAGGATGGAACTTGTGGCTGATATTGCCTGTATGGAGAAAGATTCCTGGTTTCCTGCTGAACCGTCAATCAGGATGTAGTACGTGGATCCTGCAACTACTGCAAAGGTCACACTCATGGATCCTCCAGGGCCGTTGGCGGAATTGCATGCCCCAGTTGAAACCAGGGATCCGCATGATCCTGTGAAGACTTCCATTTCCAATCCTGGATTGTTGTTGATGAGTCCCACATTCACCGTGCATGTTCCGTTTGTGATGGCTTCAACAGTGTACCATACGCTGTTGTTGACAGTAAAGTCGCCGCATCCCAATGCCGGATCACTTACATCGAAGGTTCCTCCGAATGTAGTCGATGCAATCGTATTGTTTGCGCACAATTGTGCGGCATTTGAACAGTTGTCCTGTCCCCTTGCAAAAGTTACCGTAAGAAGGACAACGGTCAAAACAAAAATTTTCCTCATGAAAAATATCAAGATTCTAAAGTACTCAGGCATCCTTTTCTGAGAGGGAAAATGCGAGAGAATTATCAACAATAGAAAGCGATGGAAAAAGGATTTTCCCGGATGGAAAATACGATCCACACTTGCTGCATCCCCTATCAATTCAGATATTGTATGCACTTTTGCATTGCAGATGAATTCCAATCCCCGCGATCTTTTCAACATTGTATCGAAACTGAGCTTTCAAAAGGCAGCAAATGCCGCCAGTGTGCTTGGAAGTTTTTATTATTCCCGCCTCACCGGTGTACCCAGGCAAAAAGGATTGCCGGTTTCGATTTCCATTGAACCGACAACTTCCTGTAATCTCCGTTGCCCTGAATGCCCGAGCGGACTGCGTTCATTTTCCAGGCCAACAGGCATGCTTGACAAAACTTTTTTTGAAAAAACAATTGACGAACTTGCTGGTCACCTGCTTTACCTCATTTTTTATTTCCAAGGTGAGCCATATCTCAACCCGGCATTCCTTGACATGGTTCAGTATGCTTCATCAAAGAAAATTTATACGGCAACTTCCACCAATGCACATTTCCTCAATGATGAAAATGCAAGGCGAACAGTTGAGTCGGGTTTGGACAGGCTGATCATTTCCATCGATGGTGTTACGCAGGAGGTGTATGAAAAATACCGGGTTGGAGGTTCGGTTGAAAAAGTATTGGAGGGAGCAGAAAATATAATCAGGTGGAAACGAAAGCTGAAGTCAGCAACGCCGCATACAATCTTTCAATATCTCGTCGTGCGCCCGAATGAGCACCAGGTTGGGGAGGTCAGGATGCTCGCAAAGAAAATGGGCATTGACGAAGTAGCATTTAAAACCGCGCAGGTATATGATTTTGAAAACGGGAATGACCTGATCCCGACGATTGATAAGTATTCGAGGTATAAAAAAAACCACGGGGGGAAATGGAGCATTAAAAATCAACTGCTGAACCATTGCTGGAAGATGTGGCATTCATGCGTGCTCACATGGGATGGAAAAGTTGTACCCTGCTGTTTTGATAAAGATGCATCGCATTCGCTTGGCAGTTTGAATGAAAAATCATTTAAGGACATTTGGTTTGGTGAGGCTTACAATGAATTCAGAAAAACACTTTTGCTTGGAAGGTCACAAATTGACATCTGTAATAATTGCACGGAAGGCACGAAGGTGTGGGCATAAACATTCTAAATGAAACAACGAGTTCCAATCCCCAATCCCCATTCCCCATTCACTAATTAAGATTTATGACCCCGGTTAAAAATATTACAATAGAAAAAGCGACTACGTTCAAGGGGCATGATGGACCAGTGTATGCATTGGAGAGATCTTCCGAAAAACATAAATTTTTTTCCGGCAGCGGAGACAAGATTGTAGCGGAATGGGACCTTGAAAAAAATGAACTTGCAAAGGCGCTGGTAAATGTTGGAGCGATCGTGTATTCGATTAAATACCTGGAAGAACAAAACCAGTTGCTGATCGGGACTTCATCCGGGGCGATCCATGTTGTAGATCTCAGTTCACGAAAGGAAACCAGGAACATTGCTTTTCACCAGTCACCCATTTTTAATATCCAATATTCCCAGGTACATGGAAAAATATTTGTGGCATCGGGAGAAGGAAATCTTTCGGTATGGTCGCTTGATGACTTTACATTATTGCACAACCTGAAACTTTGCAACGAAAAAGTGCGAGGACTTTCACTGAATAAAAATCAGTCGGTGCTTGCTGTTGGATGCGGAGATGGAACAGTTCGCCTGTTTGATATAGCTTCAATGAAAGAATTTCTCAGCATTGAAGCGCACCAGCTTTCTGCAAACTGTGTTTCTTTCCATCCTGAAAATGATTATTTGTTAAGTGGTGGCAGGGATGCGCATCTAAAAATATGGAGTACAACTGACTTCTCACTTGTAAAATCAATTCCTGCACACAACTATGCGTTGTATGCGTTCACATTTTCGCCTGATGGAAAATATTTCGCTTCAGCAAGCAGGGACAAGACAATAAAAATCTGGGATACCGGTACTTTTGAAATCCTTCAGCGCATCGACAAAGAAAAAAACAACGGGCACCTCAATTCAGTAAACAATGTGCTGTGGCTTGAAAATGAGTTGCTGCTATCGACAGGCGATGACCGTACTGTTTGCGTTTGGAAAATAAAGGCCAGTACCTAGTTGTCTCATTTACCTGCTTTCCTCAACAAAGAGCCAATGCCCGGGATCGAACCGGGGACCTGTTGTTTACGAAACAACCGCTCTGGCCAGCTGAGCTACATTGGCGAAGTACTAAATGCGGATTGGTATGAATTTACTAATTAACGAATTTCCTTAGCACTGACGCATCTACTAGAAGCTATCTCAAAAGTAAAAAAATGTCACGCAATCCCGAAGCTTCGGGACGCCAAGAACGCTAAGTTGTATTGAATTTAAAATGGTTTTTACTCTGCGAACTCCGCGCCTCTGCGAGAAAAATGGTTTTTGAGATACACTTTAATTGCAAGAAGCATTAATGCCCTCGGCTGAAAGTAGAAATCGATTACAAAAAAAATGTAGGAACTGCCTGTAACTTTATGAAACATGCTCCCGTAACAGGTACTGTTTCATGTTAAGTTTTAAGTTAAGTAATTTTTGAATTGTTGATCAGCCCCGGTTCCAGACCGGGGTTGTTTTTTATATACATAGGTTCCACGCATTTGCACATTTGCACATTTGCAAATTGGATTACCTACACTGTCATTATCTCTTTCTCTTTTGCTTCCAGGTGTTTGTCGACGGCAGTTATGAACTGGTCTGTCATTTTCTGAACGTTGGCTTCAATCCCTTTCAACTGGTCTTCAGGCATTCCTTTGCTGTCGCGCTTGAGTGCTTCATTTGATTCACGCCTGTGATTTCGTATACCGACTTTCGCATGTTCTGCTTCCGCCCTGGCTTTTTTAACCAGGTCCTTCCTTCTTTCTTCAGTAAGCTGTGGAACAGAAATCCGGATTACAACACCATCATTCTGTGGATTGAAACCAAGGTTTGCTGCCTGGATGGCTTTCTCAATCGGCGTCAGCATTGTCTTTTCCCACGGCTGGATCATAATGGTACGCGCATCCTGGATGCTGACGTTGGAGACCTGGTTCAAAGGCATCATAGATCCGTAATAATCCACCTGGACACTTTCCACCATGCTCGGATTTGCACGTCCTGCACGGATCTTCGTGAGTTCTGATTCAAGGTGGTCTACCGCTTTTTGCATCTGTGCTTTGGTTTCATTCAGCACTTTATTGGGGTCTATCATTTTGTTTTATGTTACAGATTAAATTTTACATGGATGCAGTTTATACTTCAACGAGTGTTCCCACTTGCTTTCCTTGTAATACATTCAGAAGGTTACCGGATTTATTCATATCAAAAACGATAATGGGAACGTTGTTCTCCCTGCAAAGTGTAAAGGCCGTCATGTCCATTACCTTCAATCCTTTTTCATACACTTCCTGGAAAGTTACTGTATCATATTTTACAGCATCCTTATTTTTTTCAGGATCGGAATTGTAGATACCATCCACGCGTGTTCCCTTCAGAATTACCTCCGCTTCAATTTCAATGGCCCGCAACGAAGCTGCAGTATCAGTCGTGAAATATGGATTGCCTGTGCCTGCTCCAAAAATCACAACCCTTCCTTTTTCAAGGTGGCGCACCGCCCTGCGTTTTATGAATGGCTCGCAAATTTCTTCCATCTTGATTGCAGACTGAAGCCTGGTATTAACCCCCATTTTCTCCAGGGCACTTTGTAAAGCCATGCTGTTGATAACGGTTGCAAGCATTCCCATGTAATCGCCTTGTACCCGGTCGATCACATCTTCAGCATCATTTCCAACACCGCGGAAAATATTTCCTCCCCCGATTACGATGGCTACCTCTGTACCCTTGTCAACAATTAATTTAATATCCCCGGCATATTGCCTGAGCCTGTCGTGGTCGATGCCAAATTCCTTCTCGCCCATCAGGGCTTCACCGCTCAATTTCAATAATACCCGTTTGTATTTCATGGCTGCCTTTTATGGCCGCGAATTTATGAAAAAGTAACTAAGTAACTAGGTGACTAAGTGATTAAGTGACTGAGTGATTTTGTCACGTTGTGTTACTTAATTTTACCGCATATATGAAATCCGGTTTCAAGTCACTTACATTTCTCTTGCTGATCATTACAATTCATGGTTATGCCCAGGAGGGTCTTATCAAAGCAAGACAGCAAGTGGCTGACAGCACATTGGAACTGAAACAGTATAGGCGTATCAATGATTTAAAAAGAAGCAGGGATGGATACGCTGTTTCAAACATGGACTGGGCACGCTGGAAAGCCTGGGAGAAAATAAAGCACTCAGGGGCAAGGAATATTCAGCCGCTACAGAATGAATCACAGTCCGGCGCGTGGGAAAATTTCGGTCCGCATGTAAAGAGTGGACGTATTATTTCGATTGCATTTCATCCTACCGATACGAATATTATTTATGCGGGTGCAGCCAGCGGGGGATTGTGGCGCAGCAATGACTATGGCAATTCCTGGCAGCCCATCACAGATCAATATCCTACCATGGGCATCGGTGCAGTTGCTCTAAATCCACAGAACCCTTCCAGCATCCTCATTGCGACGGGCGAGGGGTATGATTTCGGAAATGAGTTTACCAGCGGATTTGGAATTTTTATCTCGCATGATGCTGGGCTTACATGGGACACTACGAATGTTACCGCAGGTCTGGGCGACAGTTTTGCAGGGATGGACATTGCATGGAATTCCAGCGATACCACAAAAGTTTGTGTGGCTACTTCTTTTGGTGTTTACTTCTCAAACAACGGCGGCACAACTTACAGCTATGTCCTTGACCGTTTGCCTTCTCGCATGGTGCAGGATCTGCAAAATCCGGCACACATTTATTTAACTGCACGGTATTATACACCTGTCTATCCGGGAGGTTTTTACCAATCTTACAATTCAGGACAAACGTGGTCGCTGGTAGTTACGCCGGGATTACCTGCAGTTACAGATATTGGTTATGCAAGCATTGCTGTGCATCCGGTTTATAACAATATTATTTTTCTGAACATCTCGCAGAGCAGTTTGTATGGTGTGGGTCCGATGCAGGGTTTATACAAGTCGGATGACTTCGGAAATTCATTTACGCAAGTGCTGACAAATGTTGATATTCATTGTTACCAGCAACCTTACGATTATATCTGCCAGGGATGGTATGACAATACCATTGCTATTTCTGCTGCTGACACGAATATGCTGATCGCAGGAGGCACACGATTCTGGAAAAGTTTTGACGGGGGATCCAACTGGACAAACTGTGATCTCGATTCGACAGGCGTGAATTATGTTGTGCATCCGGATCATCACCAGACTTTGTATCACCCGCTGACACATCATCTTTTTGATTGCAATGATGCGGGAATAAATTACTCCGATGATGACGGTACTACCTGGACATACATTGGGGACGGGTTGATCACGCACCAGTTTTATACTATCGCATCTGCAGAAACCGATTCGGAAGTTGTGATTGGGGGAGCGCAGGATGCAGGACTTTTCTCCAGCACCACTACATTGAGCGTTGATGATTGGGAGAATGAATTTTCTGGAGATGCATTTGGTTGTGCAATTGATTTCCAGGATGCCGATGTTTGGTATGCAACACTTTTTTTGAATTACAGAAGAATCAGGACAGCCAATGCGGGAACAACCTGGTCTCAGATAAATTCGGGAACTTCCACTGACGATCAGTGGCGGATGCCTTTGGTGATGCATCCGACGGACAACCAGGTTTTGCTTACCTCCAATGACTACTATATGTATATTACAATGAATGGAGGCTTCAACTGGCAGCAGGTAGCGAATGCAGGATTTATTGGCTGCTTTGAGTTTGACAAAGTTAATTCAGACATTGTATTTGCTTCTGAACTTTATGGAGGAACAATTTACCGGAGCATAAATGGCGGCACAACATGGTTTCAACTTACATCTTCTCCCGGATCTCCTGTCACTGACCTTGCTGCCGATCCTCAAAACATAGGGGTGTTATATGCAGCAATAGGATCTTTCGGAGCTCAAGAGCAGGTTTATAAATCAATTGATGGAGGAGCCAGCTGGATAAATATTTCTTCGAACATTCCTCCTGTCCCGGTAAATACGCTTGTCGTTGATCCATGGGACAGCCTTATCATTTATGCAGGCACTGACCTCGGGGTGTGGGTTTCAGAAGACGGGGGAATATCATGGACCGACTTCAACAATGGTATGCCGTATGTCGTTGTTGACGATATGCATTTTTATAAGCCCGATACAACCATCAGGATTGGCACTTACGGAAGAGGATATTGGAGAACAAAAAGGATTACTTCGTCATCCGTTGGCATTCATGGGGATAAATCATTACATTTTATTCAGACTGTTCCAAATCCTGTATTTTCCGGAGGTGATTTTTCCCTCAACTTTTTTTCAGAAAGCACTGTCAATTCAGAAATCACGATTGCTATTTACGATCAGTTGGGAAATAAAATAAGCAGCTATAAAGAAAAACCCTTGCAAGGATTAAATGAAATAAAATTGTCTGCTCCTCCTTCAGCCGGAATTTATTTGCTGAATTTATTTTCAGGAAATAAAAATTACAACCTGAAAATTGTAGTGATCAATTAATACTTAAAGACTTCTTTTTTAACTTATTGCTTCACAAATTTATTGCGATACATTTTGCCACCTGAATTTATTTCAAGCCAATACATTCCTTTCGCAAGGTCCGAAACATCGATACTGGTCTCTGGTTTGAAGATTAAAGTTTGAGGTGGAACAACCAATTCGCCGAGCATATCGTAAATTGAAATTTGTATGGCTGCTCCCATTGTGAATTGTGCATTTTGAATTGTGAATTCATCGTGTACCGGATTCGGAAACAGTACAACTCCTTCATCTTTGTATATGGCAGGGGTGAGGCCTGCAATTACGTTGTTGATCACCGCTTCCACTTCGCATCCATTCGCATCCGTTGCAACTACATTATAATCTCCGCTCTGTGTTGCTACATAAAAATAATCCGTTGCACCGCTGATGATATTGCCATTGAAATACCATTGATAAGTTGTTGCTCCCTGGTTTGCAAAAAGTGTGTCGCCGCTTTGGATGATCCCCTGAGGTGATGGCTGAGGATAAACGGTGATGTAATTATTGAGAGTCAATGTATTGCTACCTGCCGCATTCGTTGCAATAAGAGTTACAGAATATGTTCCCGGTGTATTGTAACAGATGCTCTGTGGATTGATGTCAGTGCTCGTATCCGGCGTTGCACCGGGGAAGTACCATATATAAGAAGTTGCCTGTAAAGTAAGATTCGTAAAATCTGTACAGGTTCCCGGACAGATATGATGACGTCTGTTAAACATGACTACAGGCGTTTGAGGTGTGCAGTAGCCCAAACAGTTGCTGTCAGGTGTGAACACCCAGAGGTCAAACATGTATGATGGCCATGGGTAACGGGTTCCTCCAAAAATATAGAGTCGGTTATCATTGCCCCACCATGCATCGGCACCGCCACGGGATGGAATTATATTGGCGGGAGAGGAAACTCCTTTTGTGCCGTAGCTTCCCATTTGGGCGTTAACGTTTGTTCCGCTCACCCAATTCCATTGCAAAGTTGTAGGATCAAATACCCAGAGATCATTTAAGAATCCCATGTTAGGGACGTTGTTATTCATAAACCCACCGAATAACCAGAACCTGCCACAATTATCTGTTACCGCAGAACGGTTCTCAAACCTGGCACGAGGAATATTGATGGTGTCAAAAGCACAATAGCCTTGATACATTCCAAAATCCATAAATGTTTTGGGGCCAGAAATCCAGGTCCATTCATTTATGCCAACATCAAATTTCCATAGGTCATTCAAAGTTCCCAAATTATTTGAACCACCGAGTATCCACAAATTACCCAGGCGGTCATGCCACTTAGAATACGTCCATCTTGCCGAGGGCTTATTTGCCGGACTTGACACGCCCTTCATTCCATAATTACCGGTATCATTTTCTGAAGCAGATCCGTTCATCCATGTCCATTCATTCGTACTGATGTCATATTTCATCAGGTCATTCAAATATCCACCTCCACCGATATCACCGAGACCTGCTCCTCCGAAGAGCCATAAGTTATTTGATATGTCTGTCCACGCTGATGACGTTTCCTGTCTGCCGCCAGGTACATTCAAAGGAGATGGTACACCCATTGTTCCGTGAACTCCATAGGGTGATCCGGTGGAATCACCTTTCATCCATGTCCATTCATTGGTTGCAATATCATACTTCCATAAATCGTTTTTGTACATATTTGCATAACTCCCTCCAAAGAGCCATAAATTTCCGGTGGTATCAACCCAGGTAGGAATTCCTGAAACCCTGCTTCCCGGTGAATTTGTTATTGACGGGACCCCTTGTGTTCCGTAAACAGGCGCTTGATTCATTAAGCCATTACCTTTCACCCACGTCCATTCATTTGTTGCGGGATTGTATTTCCATAAGTCTGCATAAAATATCCATCCACTATGTACCCAGAAATTTCCCTGCTTATCTTTCCATTCGATGTATTCATAACCACCGGGAGGATGATTATTTACTGATGGTACCCCTTGTATGCCATAAACTGCGCCTGAGCCACCAATGCTGTCTCCGCTTAACCAGGTCCATTCACCACTCTGTCCAAATGAAGAATAAAATTGAAGCAGCGTTAATTGAAAAATGAAAACGAGCAATTTTTTTTTCATTGCTTCACAAATTTCGTATTGAAGATTTTTTTATCCTCAGATACACGGAGATAATATACCCCAGGTGAAAGTTGTCCACAATCCACAGTCCACTCACGATTGTTATCGGGACGACGGTCAATACGCGGATAAATTTTTTCACCCATCACATTATAAATCGAAATCTCTGCGACCGTTCCGGATAATGGGTAACTAATAACGGTTAACGTTTCAGAAGCCGGATTCGGAAATAGCACCACTCCTTCTCCTTTGGCGAGGTAATGGGTGAGGCTTGCAATCACATTGTTAATTACCGCTTCCACTTCACAATTATTTTCATCTGTTGCCACCACGTTGTAATCTCCGCTTTGTGTTGCGACATAAAAATAATCCGTTGCACCGCTGATGAGATTGCCATTGAAATACCATTGATAGGATGTCCCTCCCTGGTTAGCAAATAACGTATCGCCTATCTGCAAAATTCCCTGCGGAGGAGGAGATGGATACACTATGATATAATTGTTCATCGTCAATGTATCGCTCGTGATTCCATTGGAAGCGATAAGAGTAACGTCGTAATTGCCCGGTGAATTGTAACAAATGCCTGAAGGATTCGCATCGCTGCTTACAGCAGGATTGCCTCCCGGAAAGCTCCACAAATAAGTTGATGCACCCGTTGAAAGGTTGGTGAAGTCAGTGCAGGTACCCGGACAAATATGATTGGGTGCGGAAAAAAGAGCAACAGGAATTTGCGGTGAGCAATAGCCGGAACAGGTACTGTCAGGTGTAAAAACCCAAAGGTCAGAAAGGTAAGATGACCACGGACTGCGGGATCCTCCAAACATGTAAAACTTGTTATCATCTCCCCACCATGCATCGGCACCAATGCGCGATGAAGGCATGTTTGTGGGCGATGATATTCCCATGGTGCCATAGTTCCCCATCTGGTCGACCACGTTGGTCCCGCTCACCCAATTCCATTTTACTGTGAGCGGATCAAATACCCAAAGGTCATTTAAAAATCCACCGGGGTTAAAGATGGCGCCGCCGAATAACCAGAACCTGCCGCAATTGTCAGTGACTGATGAGCGGTGCTCAAACCGCGAGCGGGGAATATTGACGCTGTCAAATACACAATTGGTTAGGTACACTCCCGGGTCGTTGGTTAAATTTGAACCACTCATCCATGTCCATTCATTGATGCCTACATCAAATTTCCAAAGATCATTCATGCTTACACCATTATAACTTCCGAGTATCCAGAAGTTCCCCTGTCTGTCCTTCCACTTTGCATGCGACCATCTTCCTTCGGGAACATTCAATGGACTCGACACTCCTTTTATTCCGTAGTTGCCGGGGGGATTTGCCAATGCAGAACCACTCATCCACGTCCATTCATTCGTGTTGATATCGTATTTCATCAGGTCATTTAAAAGTCCTGATCCACCAACATCATCAAAGCCGTTGCCTCCGAAGAACCATAAATTATTTAGTGAATCCGTCCATGATGAAGATGTTTCAACTCTTCCGCCCGGGACATTCAATGGTGAAGGAATTCCCATTGTGCCATGAACTGCAATAGAATTAAAAAGAGTATCACCTTTCATCCACGTCCATTCATTGGTCGAAATATCATATCTCCATAAATCATTTTTGAAACTACCGCCGCACAGCCATAAATTTCCTGTTGTATCAACCCATGTAGGAATTCCTGAAAGCCGGCTACCGGGAGAATTCGTGATAGATGGTACTCCTTGTATTCCGTAAACAGGAGCCTGCCCTGCGATGCCATTTCCTTTCACCCATGTCCATTCATTTGTAACAGGATTGTATTTCCATAAGTCATGGTAACCTGCCCATCCGTCATACACCCAGAAATTTCCCTGCTTGTCCTTCCATTCAATATATTCATAGCCGGCCGGCGGATGGTTGTTTATAGAGGGTATACCCTGCGTGCCATACACGCCGCCGGAATTTGCAGTGCTGTCACCGCTTAACCACACCCATTCTCCGGCTTGGGGAAATGCAGAATTCACAATGCACAATGCACAATGGAAAAGAAGTAGATATTTTTTCATGATATTTTACTGCTTCACGAATTTACCGCGAAATATTTTTTCATCTGCTGTCAATTCAAGAAAGTACAAGCCCGGAGATAATTGTCGGCATTCAACACTCCTCATAGCCTCACCCCCCAGCCCCTCTCCAAAGGAGAGGGGAGAGGCGTCCATTATTTTTTCTCCTATCACATTGTAAATTGAAATTTCTGTCTTAGCTGTTCCAATCGAGAATTGTGAATCGAGAATGGTGAATTTGTCGTGGACGGGATTTGGAAAGATTGCAAACTGCCAACTATCAACTGCCGACTGAGTGTGAGCCAGAACGTTGTTAATCACCGCTTCCACTTCGCAGTTATTTTCATCAGTAGCAACCACATTATAATCTCCGCTTTGTGTTGCCACGTAAAAATAATCCGTTGCTCCGCTGACGAGACCCCCATTGAAATACCATTGATATGATGTTGCGCCCTGGTTTGCAAAAAGCGTATCGCCGCTTTGTAATATTCCCTGTGGAGATGGAAATGGATATACCGTGATAAAATTATTCAGCATCAGTGTATCGCTTGCTGCACCATTCGAAACAATAAGCGTCACGCTGTAATTCCCCGGAGTACTGTAACAAATACCAGATGGATTCACATCGCTGCTTACGGATGGATTTCCTCCAGGAAAGCTCCATAGATAAGATGAGGCACCGGCGGATAAGCTTATAAAATCCGTACATGTGCCGGGGCAAAGTGTATTGTCGGCAGCATTGAATATTGCATCCAACGCGCAGGGTACTTTTACAAGTGATACGTCATCCAGGAAAACGAAGGCTATATTACTCCCTGTGGCAGCATTAAACAGAATTGTGTTTGAATTTGTAGAGTCTAAAAAATTTCCAATGATCATGTAATTCTCTGTTCCGCTGGCGATGTAATCACCTGCCATCACCGACCAATTTACTGTATCAGGAAAATTACCTGCCGGGTTTACCAGGTGCGGAGTGAAAGGAAGCGGGTAAGGATTGTTAATTCCGGATACAATATTATCAGAAAAATATACCTGGATATTATCGCTGTTAAACTGGCTGATGTTTGCCAGGTTGTAAAACATTTCAAAGTGATAGCATGAATCAGCTTCGAGGGTAGATGAAAAAGGGACTTCAATATATTCCCGGAAATTCTGGTTGTAGTTTCCGCGTGCGATTACAATTCCGCAATACGCATCTCCTGTATGTGCAAACTGGTAGCCTCTCGTATTGTCGGGTACACCTACGGTTGAAATCGCGCAGCTATTGAAATAATCAGGAGTGCCATTGCCGCCGCCTGTGGTGGGATTCATCCAGCTGATCACATTTGTTTCAAACTGGCTGATGCCGGTGGGGCAGGAAGAAAATTGCTCGAAGCTTCCGTTTGGGACAACGTTTTGGGCTGCAGCATGCATCGAAGAGAAAATAAAAATCCCGCATAATGCTGAGCTCAAATATCGATGGGGCAATCGCACAGGTTTCATGGCACTTCAAAGATATAAGGAAGCGCTCAATGCACAATTTCCAAATGACTATTGCTTCAGAAATTTTGCCCTGAACATTTTATCCTGCTGCATGATTTGAATGTAATAAGTGCCTGATGGTAAAGGTCGACAATCCACTGTCATTTGTTCACGGTTCATGGTTGGGTTTACATCCAATACTATTTTTTCTCCGAGTACATTGTAAATCAAAATTTCGGCGGCTGTTCCGGATAACGAATAACCAATAACGGATAACGTTTCTACAACCGGATTCGGATAGATTGCAATCTGCCAACTCTCAACAGCTGACTGCGTGTGAGCCAGCACGTCGTTAATCACAGCTTCCACTTCACATCCGTTGTTGTCAGCCACTACAACATTATAATTTCCGCTCTGAGGAGCTACATAAAAATAATCCGTTGCGCCATTGATGATACTTCCATTGAAGTACCATTGATAGGATGTTCCTCCCTGGATTGCAAACAATGTATCTCCTGATTGCTGTATTCCTTGCGGTGCCGGTGCCGGGTATACTGTGATATAGTTTTGGAGCAATAGTGTATCGGATCCAATTGCATTGGTTGCGATAAGAGTAACGTCATAATTTCCCGGAGTGTTGTAACAAATGGTTGATGGGTTTACATCCGTGCTTGCAGCAGGATTTGCTCCGGGGAAAATCCAGAGGTAAGAAAGTGAATTCATCGAGAGATTTGAAAAATCGGTACAGGTACCCGGACAAATATGATTTTGCGCATTGAACAATGCTGTGGGCAGGGCATTCCCTTCCGGATAAATATAGTTGGGCAAGCCAAGTGCACATGTAGTTCCCCCGAAAAGACTAACGGCATTTTGCTGCCAGTTACATGCGGCCCCGCCTGAATCCGGATTCATAAATGCTGAAAGATAATTGTGTGTGTGTAGCGATACATACACAATGCTGTCGGGTCCCAATTGCATATCACCAACATATAAATTTGGGGGGCTTGCAACCAACACCCCTGGAGGAATTGCAATTGAAAGGTCGAATTGATATATCTTAAAAGTATTGCAGCATCCAAGATATAAATATTGCCCGTTTGGAGAGAAGCACACTGAATAGGCGTAGTAGTAAAGAGGATCCGTCAGGAAGAGTGGGTTTGAAAGAATGCCTGTGCTTTTGTCGAAATCAAAAAGCTCAAACCCTGAGAGTGGCCCCCAGTAAGAAGCCGCAATGCGTGTACCATCGAAACTGCACCGCATGGTTCCTACTGCATCATCAAATCCCAATACTTGTCCGACAGTTGATAACAGGGGAACAGGATTTATTCCTGCAGATGTTATAAGGTATGAATGAAAGTCATTGGAACTGGAAGTATGAACAATTACCCAAACATCAATTCCATTTGAATGGCGGATTCCAATCATCTTTTCACTGTAAATCGTACCCGCGCTCAGCGGAACATTTGCTACGGTAACATCTCCCAATCCGCCCGCGGCATTCATGTCGACGACTGAATAATGCAAGCCGTTGATGCCATTATATTGATCAAGGGAGAAAATAAAATACAAATTCGGACTTCCCGGTTGCGGAACAACGAGCGCACCTTCGGAAGTGGAAAAATGCCCGAGGAGGTTGATTCCGTTAGGCATTTGAACATGATTTTTATTGTACACTGTGATGCCATTAGTGTAGAACAAAAGATTCCCGGACGCATCAGAAATTCCTGACACACCTTCAAGTGCGCCGGAAAGGAAGAAAGCACTTTGAAATGGTACCTGGGTTCCATTGTTGAAATCCAACCCGGCATTTGAGCCAAAGCACCAGTTATTATTTTCCTTTTGAGTAAATGCAAAAAGATGATTTAACCACAGAAAAAATAAAAGGACGAAAGTTAACGAGGGCTTTTTCATAGGACTTATTGCTTAATAAATTTTTCCCGGAATATTTTTTCTCCAACACATAATTCAAGAAAATAAATTCCTTTCGGAAGAGGCCGGCAATCAATAGTTAATAGACCACTCTTTGTGAGTTCACGGGTAACAACCAAATCGAATTTTTCTCCGATCACATTGTAAATTGAAATTTTGGCGGCTGTTCCGGATAACCCTGCAGAACCTTTGGTCAGCAGGGCAGGCGAATAACCAATAACGGATAACATTTCTACAACCGGATTCGGGTAGATTGCCATCTGCCTACTGCCATCTGCTGACTGCGTGTGTACCAGAACGTCGTTGATCACCGCTTCCACCTCACATCCATTTGTATCAGTTGCAATCACATTATAATCACCGCTTGAGTGGGCTACATAAAAATAATCTGTTGCTCCGTTGATGATGCTGCCATTAAAAAACCATTGATAGGATAACACACCTGTATTTGCAAAAAGCGTATCTCCACTTTGCACGATAGATTGAGAAGTCGACGGGTAAACAATGATGTAACCGGGAAGCGCAAGGGTATCGGTTCCAGCAGTATTGGAAACAATAAGTTGTACATCGAAACTACCTGAATTCGGATAACAGATATTTGTGGGATTAACCGCTGTACTTGTATCGGGGAATGCACCAGGAAATGACCAAAGGAAAGTGGTTGAAAATTCCGAAAGACTTTGAAAGTTAGTGCAAGTTCCAGGGCATAATACATTTTGGGCCGAAACAAAAGCAGATGACGGTGGGTATGTACATCCTGTGCAGTAGATATCAGGCGTGTATTTCCACATGGTGGAATTATGCAACATCAGGTACCAAAAGTTTCCGTCACGGTCTGTCCAGCTTTCGGCTCCTTTATAAGTTTGTGGATTATTGGCTGCATCAGGAATTCCTTTAGTACCATAATGCAGTGGGATCACAAAAATCCCGTTATCTTTTGGCACACTCCATTCAGAAGTAATCGGATTAAATGCCCAGAGAATATTCCCGTCCTCTAGCGTGTAAAATATTCCGCAAGCGTCTTTCCAGCAGCTTTTATTCTCAAAGTTAGGATAGGGAATATTTAAGGAATCTCCGTAACAATTCCCTGAAAAAAATCCGACCGGACTTCCACCGTTCATCCAAGTCCAGCAATTGGTTGACTTCTGGTAGCGCCACACATTATTAAAATTCTGGGTGAGGAGGGTAACCTTCCAGCCTGCAAACAACCAGAAGTCTCCGTTGTCATCTGTCCATTTTGAATAGCTACAAAGTCCGCCCGGTGTATTTGCAGGATCAGGAATTTTTTTTTGGCCGTAAATGGGAAGAGTGCCCGTGGTATCTCCCTTCATCCATGTCCATTCATTGGTGGCGATCTCATATTTCCATACGTCATGGCAAAAGATACTGCCAACATGTGCTCCTCCGAATAACCAAAGTGTATTGGTAAGTGAATCTACCCAGGACGTATGAACTTCTGACCGTGCGCAAGGGTAATTGTTGACTGAAGGGACACCTTGAACTCCAAAATTTCCCATATCATACGGTAAATCAGAACCGCTCATCCAGGTCCATTCATTGATTTGCGGATCAAATTTCCAAAGATCTGCCAACGTTTGTGGATTTTGTCCACCGAAAATCCAAAAGCATCCGCTAGTATCTGTCCATGTAAGCGCGCAGAGGCCACGCGTACCAGGTGTATTGAAAGGCGATGAAACTCCTTTAACACCGTAATTTGGATTTGATCCTTGACTTTTGATCCAAGCCCATTGATTTATGCTGATGTCGTATTTCCACAGACTGTCATCGGTGGACATATACCACAGGTTTCCTTGCTTATCAATCCATGAATTAAGTTCATAATATGAAGTAGGATAGTAGGTACTGTCAAAAACACCGGCTGGTCCGCAAACAGATGTATTAAAAGATAACGTGTCGCCATTCATCCAGGCCCATTTCCCCTGTGCATATATGTTCGAGTTAAATGCGCAATTAAGAATAAGAATGAAATAAATCTTTTTCATTGCTTCACGAATTTCCCCCTAAGAATTTTTTCAGAAGAAGATAATTCGACTAAATAAAGACCTTGAGGGAAATGACTACAGTCTATAATTGAATGATCACTGTAAATTCCGGAGTAAACTTTTTCTCCAAGCACATTGTAAATCGAAATTTCTGCGGCTGTTCCACTTGTGACTTGTAACTTTTGAATAGTGAATTCATCATGTACCGGATTCGGATAAATCTGTATTGACTGCATACTGCTGTTGCCTACTGCCGCCATTACATTATTAATCACCGCCTCCACTTCACAATTATTTTCATCCGTTGCAACCACGTTGTAATCTCCGCTCTGTGTTGCTACATAAAAATAATCTGTTGCTCCGTTAATGATGTTGCCATTGTAATACCATTGATAAGATGTTGCGCCCTGGTTTGCGAAAAGTGTATCGCCGCTTTGGCTAATTCCTTGTGGTGCCGGTTGAGGAAACACTGTGATGAAATTATTAAGCGTCAGTGTGTCGCTTCCTGTTGCATTCGTTGCAATAAGTGTTACCGGATAAGTTCCAGGTATGTTGTAACAAATACCCTGCGGATTGATGTCAGTACTTACACTGGGGTTACCACTCGGGAAGAACCATTGGTAAGAGGTTCCTTGCAATGAAAGATTTATAAAATCGGTGCATGTTCCCGGACAAATCACGTTGTCTGGTGAATTAAAGATGGCTGTCGGAACACTTTGGACGCAACCTCTGCAAACAGGATCAGTAACATAACACCATAAGTCACCCATGTAGCCGAGTCCTCCGGTGATTCCGCCATAGAGCCAGAGATTTTGATATCCATCAATCCATGCTGAAGATCCTCCTTTATCACCCGGTCTGTTGGATGCACTGCTCACACCTTTGATGC
>Ga0190274_10000727_pt1 | contig 19271 bp, 20 predicted proteins | sample Popmic531T_FD_133002 | JGI IMG/M metagenome (GOLD analysis project Ga0190274, IMG submission 133002) | Populus adjacent soil microbial communities from riparian zone of Yellowstone River, Montana, USA - 531 T | ecosystem: Environmental > Terrestrial > Soil > Riparian zone | place: USA: Montana... | reverse complement strand
TCAAAATATAATGGCAACCGGTGTTACTCAGTGGCATGCAGGACCCAATAGTACAGACCTCGGAGGAAACTCCGGCTGGAGTTTCACCTCATGCTCCGGACCCAACGTCTGGCCGGGAGATGTCAACTATGATCTCACCGCTAACAATCTCGACATCCTTTATCTGGGACTTGCCTTTGGTGAAACAGGTCCTGTGCGGCCCGGTGCATCTAACAATTGGGTCGCGCAACCGATGACTGACTGGCTTTCGTACTTTAATAATGGCGTAGACAAGAAAAACGCCGACTGCGACGGAAGCGGATTGGTTGACCTGGCAGATACGCTTGCTGTTGATCTGAATTATGGACAGACACATCCGGCCCGATTTGCAAATCCGGAAAATTCTTTATCAGTAATCGATCCTTCGCTGATCCTGAATGCAACGCCCGACAGCATCCCCGCATCAGCGCATGTTCTCGTGAACATTGACCTTGGAACAAACTCGATTCCCGTTGACAGCATATATGGAATCGCTTTTACTGTTTTCTATGATGCTTTAATTGTTGACGAGGATTCTATCACATTCGACTTTTCGAATTCGATTCTCGGAACAGTCGGAACGGACATGATCGGTTATGTGAAACCGTTTCCCGGCCAGATAGATTTTGCAATAGTCCGGACTAATCATGCAAACGTTTTAAATGGTATCGGTCACCTCGCTGCATTTGATGTTGTGATTGTCGATAATATATCAACGAGCACCAATTCTCAGTTGAGGCTTGGAAATGTAACCGCACTTACTTACGGCGAATACATGCTTTCAATTAACACTGTGGATGATACTTTATTTATAAGACCATTTACAGAAATGCAATTCATTGATAATAAAAATTTCTTCAATGTTTATCCAAATCCTTCCCATAACATGCTAAATATATATTCCCCCAATTCCTTAATCATTGCATATGAACTGTATGACGTTACCGGAAAAATTGTTGTAAGGGAATTTTTAAATGGAAGCCATGCGACCGTTGACGTAAGCAGTCTTCAGAATGGTATGTACAACCTTAAATGCATTACCCAATCCGGTACGTTGAGAAAGAAAATTGAAGTTTGCCGCGATTGATAATCCTAAAAAGTTTTTTAACTAAGTTTTTTTAACTTGTCAGGTCCGATAGCTATCGGACTCGCTCTGCTAAAACCTGACAACATTGGCATTACTTAATTATATAACCAATCTTAAACCCCAACGATAGGTTGAAAACTGCATAATTTCCTTCCTGGTCTCTTATATTGATGGCCAGTAAATCCACAATATGAAATTCATCTTCTGGTCTTGTCCTGTTTAAATGTTGAACATTTTTCACCCGTAATCCAATTCCGGCGAAGGCATCAAATACAAATCTGTTTAATGAACTGACTTCAAAACCGCATTTAATATTTAAGCCCCAAAGATCCTTTTTGATGAAATAATCTTCATTGTAAATAGTAGCTGTAACGGTATCTTCAAATGTATTGTTTGCAGGATGATCGACATTGTGATAAAACCCTTCTAAAGCCAGGTATCTGCTGAGTTTTCTTGGTCGCTTATTGTTTAGATACCTCCTGATTTCAGATTTCACTTTGAAGCCTGTCCCCTTGTATTTATTATAAAACTCTCTCCCAAAAATTTGTCCGTAACTGAAATCAACACTGTATTTAGGAGCAAAACGAAATTCAAATCCAACCTGCGCCGACCTGAATGAAATGTTGTCAAGGAAATTCAGTGGCGTAACCTTAAAAATGAGCTTCGGGTATTTGAGGGTATCCTGTGCGTATACAATTCTGCAAGTCAATAATAAAATGAGAATGCAGAGAGGTTTATTCATTTTATTTGTCCAATGCAGAACCTTTGATTTCATCCAGGCTCCCTGCAGGATTATTTATTCAAATGTAATTTTTCCTTTGCTGTCAATGTTTGTTCGTTTATCAAAAACAAAATCGACATATTTTGCTTCATCCTTTTTTGCGCTGATTGTTTCCTTCACTCGTCCATATTCAATTCCCTCCGGGCTGAAAACCTTTACAGTTATATCCCTTTGAAAGTCATTGTCAAAAATCAAATAGGCTCTGACGATATCGTCAGTAGCGCTATCTGTACTGCTAATGATAATTTTACCAGACGTTACACCTGCTTTTTTCAGGTCCTCTGAAAAAATAACTTCATTGACGAATGTCTTTTCAATTCCTTTTGAAGCGCCTTCAACAAATTCAGAACTAACCGTTGCAGCTGCTTCCCCGGTTTTATTGGCAACTTCTTTTCCTTTTTGCTTAAACCAATTACACGAAAAAAAAATCATGATTGGAATTAAGGTTAGTATTTTTTTCATTTTAAGGTTCATGTTGGATTTATAATCTCTGATTATTTTTAGACCGCAATTATCACATTAAAACATCTGCAAATTGTTTCAAAGTTTGCAGAATTCGGGAAACTTGGATCATTGTACCGGCAACGTAATAATAAACTCCGTAAATTCTCCCTCTTTACTCTCCACAACCAATTCTCCCTGGTGCGATTTGATGACGTCGTAGCTGATGCTTAGGCCAAGCCCCGTTCCTTCGCCGGTAGGCTTTGTCGTGAAAAACGGTTCGAATATTTTTTCTTTGATGTGCTGCGGAATGCCCAGGCCGTTGTCGCGGATCGAAATAATAATTTTGTCGCCTCTTCTCTCAGTGGTGTACGTCAGAGTGGGCTTGTAATCGCCATTGCTGATTTTCTTTTTTGCTTCCATCGCATAAAAAGCATTGTTCAGGATATTGAGAAGCATACGGCCGATATCCTGCGGCATGGTATCGATTTGCGGAATCCCCTCGCCATATTTTTTTTCAATGGTGCAGTTGAATTCGATATTCTTTGCGCGCATGCCATGATATGAAAGTTGCAGATATTCTTCGCACAAAGAATTAATATCTGTCGACTGCCTTTCTGTTGAACTCACACGACTGTGCATCAGCATATTTTTTACGATGCTGTCAGCTCGCCGGCCATGCTGCGCGATTTTTTGCAGGTTGGTTTTTATATCGCCGAGAATTTCCTGCCTTTCATCTTCGGTAGTCAAATCATCAATTTCCCTGATCAGGTCCATGTTGATGTCAGAAAAATTATTTACAAAGTTGAGCGGGTTCTGGATTTCATGCGCAATACCAGCCGTCATTTGTCCAAGCGATGCCATCTTCTCCGCATGAATCAATTGCGCCTGAGCAGCGATGATCTTGTCTTCCGCATCCTTGAGGTCTCGCACCATCTTGTTAAATGCATGCGTAAGGTCTCCGATCTCATCACGTGCGGAAGCACGCAAATGTTGCGAAAGGTCTCCCATGCCTACACGCTGCGCTGCATCCCGAAGCGCAAGCACGGGAACGGAAATTTTTCTTGCCAGCCAGAAGCCGATAAAGATGCCGATGATAAAAACCAGTCCGCTCACAAAGATGGATGTCATCCTGATCTGGCGCTTGCTTTGGATAATTTCATCCGTTGAAAATCCAAGCAGGATCTCACCCTTCATGATGTTCGTATTAAACGGTGCCGATTTTACGATCAGCGAATCCGACGAAAGCACATCAGCATTTACGACGGCATATTCAGGGAAAGTTTTGAAGATGGCTTTATTCAGCATATAGGATGACCTGTTTTCATTCCATAGCGTATCCACCTGTATCATGCTTACAAACCGAAGGTGTGGATCGTCCTTTACAAAGTCGAGTGCTGTTTGTACGCCTTCGAAATTCTGTTCTGTAAGGGCGATCTTGACACCGAGCGCAACCGTACCTGCAAGGTTCTGAACTTCCTTGTTATAATTCTTCAGCAAATATTTTTCCTGTTGGGCGGGAAAATAGATCATGATGAAAAAAGAAAACAGTACTACAATACTGCAGACGGTAAACCAGATTTTTGACTGAAGGGAGATTCTCACGATGATGATTTATTGAAGTGCTGATGGAAATTAATTACAAAGATTTTTTTCCATCAATCATGACCGGTTTGGTTTTTACATCGTTCGATTCCTCGATGATGCCGATTGAGCCCGGCGTTTGTGAAATATATGTTTCCAGCTCTGTCGCAGTATTAAAAAATACCGGTGCTTTTGCTTTACCCTGGAAAACCAGCGCCAGCCAGTACTTGTTCACTTCATCGCCGCTCATTCCATAAACTTTTTTGAAAGTAGCTTCGCCTGTGGGCGTGCTGGCTTTCATCAATGCAATGGATATCCTGGTGCCGTCATCCCACCGTTGCTTTTCGCCTCTCAAAACTGCCACCAATTCAGTCCGTTTCAATTCCGAAGGAGCCCCTTTCGCATTTGAGATTACAACAAGCGGTTTTGTCTGTGCCAAAGAAATTGCGGACGTGGATGCAATTATGGAAGCCGAAACAAATATGATATATAATAATTTTTTCATCGAATTCTTTCTTGATTAAAAACCAATTGCAAGTTGTGCCGTTACCATGTCTATCTCTTTTGTGTTAGTTTCCGTGTGACCATATTCAAGTTTGATCACAGTCAGGTAATTTATTTCATACCTGATGCCTCCCGTGAATGAAGTCTTTGTATCGTGGTGAAAAAATAGTTCTCCTTCCGGAACATCAGAATAATCAAACCTGATGTAAGGAATGAATTGCTTCAACCGGACGCCGAAATATGCATAACTTGAAATTGATTGTTTGGTACCTGTGGAATCTGTGTTATCCATTGCAAGTGTGGCTTCAGTGAGCAATTCAAACCGTTTTCCGAAATATGCAATCGAGCCGCTGTATAACAGTTGATCGACATCGGTAACAACTGTATCTGACGCATGGGCATCTTTTGCACCTTGTGATATATGATCACTATAAATTGAGGCTCCGATACGAAGGTTTTCTGCCGGCTTAAAGTGAACTGCGGCTGTAATAGATTTCGATTCGTCATTGTCAGACACTTCACCTGAACCAATTCCATTTCCTACCATCAGGTCATAACCGAATTTTAATTTTCCAAGATCATGGCCTTGCACGCTGATGCCCGTTGTATGAAGAGGAATGAAATGATCAGCAAACATGTCGGGCCTGAAAATGGTAGGAAAAAATACCCGCCCATGATGATAGGTATCATTCCAATAGTTGATAGGCGTGTGATGCTTCCCGACAAGTATATTGTGGTTGCCCTTTACATTGTATTTCACAACGATCCGTTCAATGCTGATATCGAAGAAAGTTGGTGATGAAGGCGAAAATTTAAACACACTTTCTCCAAGAAAGCTGAACCGGTCAGTGAGTTCTGAGGTAATAAACAGGTCTTGTTCTCCTAGCGCAAATGAAGTACGCTCAGTTTCTGATGTATAACCGGTGAGCACTTCTGCAAAACCTCTTATCTGCGTTTCCTGGGCTTTGCAAACAGAAAAATTGAAGAGCAATACCATCAGCCATAACACCGGGGCATTGGGATTTCTGATTTGTTTATTCATAAAATATGTTGTGTCTTTTGATCGTATTATATTTAGAGGAGTAACTCTATCGTGAATACCGTGTATTCGTTTTCCACGCTTTCAACCTGTATGATTCCACCGTGCGCTTTTACGATATCATTTGTAATGCTCATTCCCAATCCTGTATTTCCAAAACCTGTAGGCTTGGTAGTAAAGAATGGTTCAAACACCTTTTGTAAATTGGCTGCAGGTATACCGGTTCCATTGTCTTTCACGGTAATGACAATTTTTTTGTCATGCACCTTTGTTTCGAGCATCACTTCCGGTTTGTAACCCTCAACTTTCCCCAATTGCTTTTTATCTCTCACAGCATAAAATGCATTGTTCATGACATTCAAAAGTACTTTTGAAAAATCCTGGGCAATGAGTTCAACTTCCGGCAAATCGGAAGCAAGGTTCTTAATGATCGTACATTCTAAATCGAAACCGTTTTCCTTAAAGCTGTAATAGGAGATGTCGCAGCAATCGTTGAAGAGCTTATTTATATTGACGAGCTGCTTCGTGCGTGCGCCGGGCTGAGAATGCTGAAGCATGCTTTTCACAATATCGCCGGCCCTGCGGCCATGGTGTTCAATCTTATGGATATTGTCAGAAAGCATTTCCAGGATTTCTTTCCTGTCCTCATCATCTTTGGATTCACTGAGCTCTTTCATCAGGTCTTTTGAAAGGAAAGAAAAATTATTCACGAAGTTGAGCGGGTTCTGAATCTCATGTGCGATACCTGCAGTAAGCTGACCGAGGGAGGCCAGTTTCTCCTGCTGCACCAATTGTTCCTGGGTTCGTTTCAGCTCACTTAAAGTAAGCTCGAGCTCACCATTTTTGGTCTGCAAATCGGCGGTGCGTTCCTTCACCAATTGTTCCAGTTCTCCCTGGCGCTGCCTGAGGTCAGAAATAATTTTCTGGTTCTGTCCGCGCAAACGTTGCAACATGGCCCGTATAATGTCTCTTGTAACGCCGGGGTATTTGCTTTGTAATGAAAAGAAATCCCGCTGCTCAATGGTTCCCGTAGTTGTAGGAAGCACAGCCGTAACTGACAGGGACCTGGGTTCGTCGTCAAGAAGTGAAAACTCTCCAAAAAAGTTTCCGTCCTTCATCGTGGCAACCACGTATTCACCGTCATGCACCTTTACATGACCGGTAAAAATGATGTACATGCTGTTTCCCCTGTCTCCTTTATTGATGATTGTTTCATCAGGCAGGAAAGTGGAAACGTGAATCTGCCTGGCGATTTCTTCCATGACATCTTCCGGAACGTGGGAAAATATTTCCACCTTCTTCAGGATGCTTACGGTATTTTCAATCGGCAGATTACCTGTCGTCATAGGGAATAATATAATGGAGGTAAATGTATCGGATTAAATTGTATTTTTGAAAACGGGGATGAACACAAATCTATACAATACACTTTATAAAGATGTGATTAAGATGCTTCGGGAAAATCTCCCAAAGAATCTTTTTTACCACACTCCTGAACACACCATGGACGTAGTGAGGGCAGCCGAACGGATTGCAAACAGCGAAGGCTGCAGTGATGACGAAGTTTTGCTGCTGAAAACGGCCGCTTTGTTTCACGATACCGGTTACATACGCGATATGCGTGAGCATGAAAAACACGGGTGTATAATTGCCGCAGAAATCCTGGGCGAACACGGCATAACCAAGGAAGAGATCAATGCGGTGAGCGCCCTCATCATGGCAACGAAGGTTCCCCAGCAGCCGCAAACAAAGCTTGAGCAAATCATCTGTGATGCCGATTTGGATTACCTGGGACGTGATGATTATTTTTCGATTGCGGAAAACCTGCACCGGGAATTCCTGGCATACGAAAAAATAAAAGATGAAAAAGACTGGATGCAACTCCAGTTAAAGTTCCTCCAGTCGCACAAATATTTTACGGACACTTCTATCAGGTCAAGGCAACCGGTTGCAGATGAAAATCTGAAAAAAATTCGGGAGACTGTGATTGAATAGTATTGCCACTATCCTGTATTGTGGACTTCGACTACGCTCAGTCCACGCCCAACCTACTTCATGAATAGCTAAGTATTTTTAATTAACAAAGAGAAATACTAACAGAATGCATCGGACTGAGCGTAGTCGAAGTCCGCGAGTTGTAAGGAAAAATTTTAATGACTCTTAGTGCCTTCGTGGTTATGGCTGTTTAAAAAATTTGTTTTAATTAGTGTAATTAGTGGCTGGCTTTTTATTCTTTTATCACGAAACCTTTAGCAACGAGTGTTTCAGTTAGCCAATTGATTGTGGTGATGTCAAAAGTTTTCATGTTTTTATCTGCTTCCAGGTTTTTTTCCTTCACTAGCTGGGCTTTTTCCGCCAGCAGTGTCCTGATATCAGCAATCACTTTGTTCCTCTTGCTTTTATTGAAAATGACGTGCGACTTAAGATCACCAGCATTCATGTATTTAAGGGTATCTGATAAAAAGTTCCGGTCAATGGTCGCAAGCGCTTCCGGGTTTTTCGTGTGCAGGTCCACCAAGTCCCACTCCGAATTTTTATTCAGGTACATGTCAGAAATCCGGAACTGAATCCTATACCTGTAGCCCTCGCTGTTTGCTTTGTATATGCTTTCATCATCGGCCCGCTGAATTTTCCAGCGGTCTTTCCCAATTGGTCCGTAATAAAGGTATGTTTCGTTCAGTTGCTTGTTGAGAGTGAAAAGTCTCTCCATGTTGAACCCGCCGAGGTTTTCATAGTATTCAAACTTGACCTGCATGCTGGTGTATTTGCCGTTACCGCGGTTTGCAATGTCTTCCCATCCGCCCTGTTCGCCGGCAACAGGATTATTCAGGAGATATATGCAATTGACTATTATTCCCTTTGCCACACAAGCTTCCACTGCCTTCACGTAGGGTTCACTGCCTGTTGTCACAAGGCCATTTCCGCCGAGAAAAACAATCTTAATAGCCTCCGGCCGCTTGCTCCACGAGATCTTTTCATTGCATACTTTCAAAGCGGGACCAACAAACTGGTCGCCTTTTTCGATCTGTGTGCGAAGTTTCAGAAGTTCATGCGTGAGTCCCTCAATGTCGTGCGTGAGATCGCTAATGACCTTTACGTAGTAATTGTCTTTTCCAAAGCTTGGTCTAGCAAACCCCACAAAGCCAATCCTGAAATCAGGGCGGGGTGTACAATTGCTGAAAAGGTTCACGTAATCCCAAATATGGTTTCGCATACGGTCGATGATCCCATTGGTGCTTCCGCTGAGGTCAAGGCAGAAAATGATGTCGACAGGCGTTCCAAAGGGACTCTGGTTGTCCGGTTTGGAAGAACTTGCCATAAAAACGAAAAGCAGGATAAATGTTATGCGGATAAGTGCTGGTTTCATAGGTGCCAGGCAAAGATAAAGATCGTCTTCTCCTTTATATGTAATTTTGCGGCAATGGATGCAGAAGAAATAAAAGTAATCAAAGAAAAGTGGAAAAAGCTGACTCAACAACTGAAATCACAGTTTGAAGAGGAACCTGACCTTCAGGTAATTCTATTCCTGGTGGGAGTGCAGGAACTTGGGAGGGGTTTTGGGAAATTCAGCAAAGATGATAAACAGAACCTGATGCACATGGCGACATGCAGAGTGCTCAGCGCTTATGGTTATTATGAATTTGAGAATACGGATGAGGACGGTTGGCATCATTATAAAAACCTTAATCTCATACCTCCTATGACGTTGGGAGAACAGGACATGCTTCTTCGCAAAGCCGTGATCAGGTACTTTGAAGAAATCGCAGAGGTGTAAGTAGTTTGAATTCCCTTGTGAATATTGAAGAGATCCCTTCGGGCGAAGCCCTCGGGATTAATTCGACTAAGACTTTCGCTTCTCCTCTTTTGGCGGATCGCAAAAGTCAAGTCTCATTAAAATGAAAAGGCCCTCCGGGAATTACCGGAGGGCACAAGGCAAAATTAGTACAGGGCATTGTCAGGGGTTTGAAAACAAACCGCGTTTATTTTTTTCAGGGTTCAGCGTAGCTTTTGGTTCATATACTACTGTTGTATTTCCATATTTATCTAAAGCAGAATACTTAAAAAGGTTACTGCCCGGTTTGCTATCTATTCCGGGTGTCTGTTCAAGTACGATGGAGGCAATTAAAAAATAGAGGGCAGATGCAATGACAATGTAAACAGGGGGGATCGTCTTTTTCATATCGTTGTCTTCAATGATTATTGCTCCAGAGAAAAGTCGTGCCCGAGATAATTCTTGCATGTCTATCAAAGTTTTAAAGGAAAATGCTTCTCAGTACTGAGTAGTCTTTTACGCGTTTGTGGACTTTTTACGCGCAAGGTTTCCGCTGCACAGCCTATTAATAATGGCACATTTATTTAAGATGGCTCAACGACAAGGTAATTTAGGTTTCACATTTTAAAAATTAATTCAAATGAAAAAATTATTGGCAATGGTGGCGCTGGTTGCATTTACAGGTAGCGTAGTAATGGCGCAGGCACCTGATGTGGTAAAGGAAAAATTCAGGAAGGACAATCCAGATGCAATGAGCACAGTTTGGAAATCAGAAAAGGACAACACGTACCGTGTGACTTTTACAGAAAATAAAATGGAGCGCGGTCTTATATATGACAAGGATGGCAATATTGTAAGCCGCCAGATGGTTGTGAAGGATGCAAGTATTCCTGCAGGAATCACGGAATATTATACTAGTCGCTCAGTGAATTCCAAGGAGTATTCGCCGAACTACACTGTTTGGCAAACTACTGACAAGAACGGTGATGTTACCTATATTTCAGAGTCCAGTGGCAAGAACACTTATTTCGATAAGGAAGGAAAGCTTATGACTCACCAGGGAATGGCTGAAGGAGAGAATGAAAAGCAGGATGAGAAAATGCCGATTGATAAATAAGAATCTTTTTTAATTCTCCATATATAGTCCCGGAAGGAAGCAGTAAAATGTTTCCTTCCTTTTTTTTGTTACCCCATCGAATAACGAATGGAACCCAACGAATATACGAATTACGAATTCTTAAAATTGGTAATTGTCTATTGATTACCGTCTACTGTTTACTGGTTACCGGCTACTCTTCTTCTTTTACCTTGCTTCTGAAATAAATCTCTATCGGTACTCCGCTGAGTGGAAAATGTTCGCGCATTTGGTTTTCAATAAAACGGGTGTAGCTCTCGCTGATGTATTGCGGAAGGTTGCAGAAAAATGCGAACTGCGGTGTATGCGTTGGAAGCTGTGTGACGTATTTGATCTTGATGTATTTCCCTTTTGTAGCCGGAGGGGGCGTGCGCTCAATGATTGGCAGCAGCACTTCATTCAGTTTTGAAGTCGGAATTTTTTCTGTGCGGTGCCGGAAAACTTCTACAGCAGTTTCCAGGGTTTTCTGGATGCGCTGTTTTGTTTTAACGCTGGTAAATATGATAGGAACATCAGTGAAAGGAATAATCTTTTCGTTGATCATTTCGGTGAACTTCTTTACCGAATCCTGGTCTTTTTCCATCAGGTCCCATTTATTGACGATGATGACAACACCCTTCCTGTTTTTTTCTATCAGGTGAAAAATAGCGAGGTCTTGCGCATTGATCCCGCTGGTTGCATCAATCATAAACAGGCAAACGTCAGCATCTTCAATGGCACGCAACGAACGGAGCACAGAATAAAATTCCAAGTCCTCTTTTACACGTGCCTTTCTCCTGATACCGGCAGTATCCACCAGCACAAAATCAAAACCATATTTGTTATATCGCTTGTTGATGGAATCGCGCGTAGTTCCTGCGATGGGAGTCACAATACTTCGTTCTTCACCCACCAGCATGTTCAGCAATGACGATTTCCCCACATTGGGCTGTCCGATAATTGCAAACTTAGGAAGACCTTCATTAGGATCAGGTGCATCCTCGGGAAATTCTTTGATCATGGCATCAAGCAATTCACCTGTACCGGTCCCGCTTACTGAGGAAATGCAATAAGGTTCTCCCAAACCAAACTTGTAAAATTCAGAGGAGGAAGGAATCCGCTGCGGGTTATCCACCTTGTTTACCACCAGGAAAATTTTTTTCTTCGACTTGCGGAGCATTTTTACAACAGCATCATCAAGGTCGGTAATTCCTGATTCAACGTCCACAACAAAAAGGATTACGCTGGCTTCTTCAATAGCTATTTCCACTTGTTTGCGGATTTCACCTTCAAAGACGTCATCACTTCCCCTTACATAGCCTCCTGTATCAATTACCGAAAATGTTTTGCCATTCCAATCAGAAAAGCCGTAGTGCCTGTCGCGCGTAACGCCGCTTTGCTCATCCACGATCGCCTGACGTGACTCAGTAAGGCGGTTGAAAAGTGTGCTTTTGCCCACATTCGGGCGACCTACGATGGCTACAATATTTGACATGGGGAAAAATTCGGGTTGCGAAGATAACTTTTTTTGCCCGGTATTAATTCAGAGCATTGAAAGGACCATCTGTTCAACCTCCTGGCTGTCCCATTTCTCTTCAATTCCCGGAATTTCCATCACCCGTTTCATAATGGTGTTGTGATGCTGTCCCCAGCGCTGCGCTTCAGAATAAGGCACATCGGGAGAGAATGTAACCAGGGTGTATTGCGGCGTCCACAACTCAGGATGCTTCTTGTTGATCAGCGCTTCGATTTTTTTGCGCAGCAGGAATTTTTTGTCCCCGACGAGGTCACGCATCTCGATGAAATTTTCCACGGCCATTTCAGCGATGGCGTCTGAATCAGGTTTGCGGATTTTTCCGAAGTCGGAAAAAAGTGTTGACCAATTTTCAGAAGTGTGAAGCATCTCGTCAAAAATCCGGCAATCCTCAAAACCGCAATTCATTCCCTGGCCGTAAAAAGGAACGATGGCATGCGCCGCATCGCCGATGAGTAAAAGTTTGTCGCTGTAATTCCATGGAGAACAACGTACGGTAACCAGTGAGCCCGTTGGGTTGTTGAAAAAATCTTCTCCGAGCGTGGGCATCAAAGGCAAAGCATCAGGAAAAATTTGTGCGAAAAAATCTTTTACTTTATTCTTATCACTTAAAGCTGCAAAGGAATGTTCGCCTTCAAACGGAAAAAAAAGTGTGCACGTAAAGCTGCCATCCATATTCGGAAGGGCAATGAGCATATAACCCCCGCGCGGCCAGATGTGCAATGCATTTTTTTCTATTAGGAATTTTCCGCCGGGACCGGCAGGAATACTCAGTTCCTTATAACCATGCTCAAGATAATGTTGTGAATATTCAAACCTGTCAGTCTGCAATTGCATCTGAAGCCTGGCAGCAGAAAAGGCACCATCAGCTCCGATCACATGATCTGATTCATCTGTTGTCTTTTCATGTGTAAGCTGGTTTTCGAAAATTGATTTACCGATGCGTACGTCAATGTGTTCACACCGCTCGTTAAAAAACAGTTGAACATTTTCATTCCGCTCCGCCAGCGACATCAGCTCGCAGTTCAATCCTCCCCTGGATACACTCCAGATGGCCTGGCTTTCTTTTCCGTAAGGCTGAAAATTGATTTCTCCCGTAAGTGTATGGATCATCCGGCCTTTCATCGGGATTGCAACCTTCCTGATTTCATCTCCGATGCCGACAGCTTCAAGCGCTTTCCACCCGCGGTCGCTCAGCGCAAGGTTTATCGAACGGCCGGCGATCATTTTTTCAGTCCGCATGTCGCCTCTCCGTTCAAAGACTTTAACCTTGTGACCACGCTTTGCAAGAAAGATAGCAAGCAAGCTTCCCACCAATCCTGAACCAATTATTGAAATATTTTTAGCTGACATATTTATTTCAAAAGAATATTTTCGAGGATAACCCCGAAGCGATAAATATCTTCAAATGAATTATAAAGCGGAACGGGTGCAGCGCGCATCACGTTTGGCTCACGCCAGTCGCAGAGCACTCCTTCGGCTGTCAATTTATTGTAAAGGTCTTTGCCAAGTCCATGGGCGACGATGCTCAACTGGCATCCGCGCTGCGAAGGATCTGAAGAAGTAATAATTTCCAGGTTCAAATTTCTTCCTGAAAGTTTTGCATTGATATCTTTTATAATGAATTCAAGATAAGCTGTAAGCATTTCGCTTTTGCTGCGCAGGTTTTCAATTCCGGCGGCGTCAAAAATGTCGAGCGATGATTTTAGCGAAGCCATCGTAAGTACAGGATCGTTGCTCAGTGCCCATGCTGATGCAGCTTTCACGGGTACAAATGTTCTCGGCATGCTGAATCTTGACTCCGGATCATTTCCCCACCACCCGGCGAATTGCGGAAGATTTTTTCCTAGATGTTTTTCGTTTACAAAAATACCTGATACACTTCCCGGGCCGGCATTCAGGTATTTATAACTGCAGAAACAGGCGTAGTCAACGTCCCAGTCATGAAGCTTCATCAAAACATTTCCTGCAGCATGCGCCAGGTTAAATCCGCAAGTTGCACTTGCGTCGTGAGCAGCGGCAGTTATTTCTTCAAGCTTAAAGTATTGCCCGGTAAAAAAATTTACTGCACCCAGCATTACGGTGGCGAGTGAATCCCCGGCATCTTTAATAGCCTGGATAATATCTTCGTTACGCAAGCAATATTCTCCGTTGCGCGGCTTCAGGTAAATGATGGCATCATCAGGATTAAAACCATGTACGGTAGCTTGTGACTGAACCGCATATAAATCAGACGGGAAGGCATCATACTCACAGATTATTTTATAACGGCTTTTTGTGGGACGATAAAAAGATACAAGCAGCAGGTGGAGGTTCACAGTAAGTGAATTCATCACCACCACCTCTTCTTTTTTTGCACCGAGCAGTCTTGCAACGGAATCAGTCAGGTACTCTTTGTAGTGATACCAGGGAATGTGCGAATGAAAATGTCCTTCAACGCCATAGGTTGCCCAATCTTCAAGCTCCCTTAAAATATAGTCCTGCGTTTGTCTTGGCTGCAGGCCGAGGGAATTGCCGGTGAAATAAATCACTTCCTTTCCGTCCATCAGGGGAAAATAGAACAAGCTCCGGAATTTTTTCAAAGGATCTTTTTCATCCTGTTCCCTGGCAAACGTGATGGAGTTTTCAAATCGTGTCATTCAGTGATTAGTACTAAATACGAATTGGTACGAATATACCAATCATGGGTGTAGCAATTCATTCTTGTCGTGCAAAGTCCGAACATTTCCTGATTGTCCAATATCTTATTTTCAAGAATCTGTAAATAAAAAGTGAAGCAATTTACACATGTCCTGCAAAGTCTGAATCATAACTAATTGTCAGTACCTTATTTGTACATTCGTACAAATTCGTATTTGGTAGTGCAATGAAAAAGGAACAATCAGAAAAACTTTACAGTAAGGCGAAAAAATACTTTCCCGGAGGAGTGAATTCACCGGTACGGGCTTTCCGCTCTGTCGGCGGGACTCCGTTGTTTATCGATAAGGGAGAAGGGTGTTATATATTTGATGCTGATGGCCAGCGATACACCGACTTTTGCTGCTCCTGGGGACCGCTGATCCTCGGTCATGCCCATCCAAAACTTATACAAAAAGTAAATGAAACTGTACAAAAAGGAACCAGCTTTGGTGCCCCGACAAAACTGGAAAATGAACTGGCTGAATTGATTCTCAGCAACAATAAGTTTATAGAAAAACTTCGCTTTGTGAGTTCAGGTACTGAAGCAGTGATGAGTGCCATCCGTCTTGCGAGAGGTTTTACAGGAAAAAACCGGATCATTAAATTCGATGGCTGCTATCACGGACATGCAGATTCAATGCTTGTGAAAGCAGGAAGCGGACTTGCAACATTCGGAATTTCTTCGTCTGCCGGAGTTCCATTATCCGTTGCCGGAGATACCATCGTATTGCCTTTGAATGATGTTGGAGCGGTGGAAGCAGCAATAAAAAAACACAAGGATGATCTCGCTGCAATTATTATTGAGCCTGTTCCCGCAAACAATGGACTGTTACTTCAGGATAAATCTTACCTGGAATTTTTACGTGACATTACAAGTAAGCATGGTGTGCTTTTAATTTTTGATGAAGTCATATCAGGTTTCAGGATCGGCTTTACCGGCTCTGCAGGTTATTACGGCATTCAGCCTGATATTCTCACTTACGGAAAAATCATTGGCGGTGGAATGCCTGTAGGTGCATACGGTGCAAGTGCTGCCATTATGCAGAAGATTTCTCCCGATGGCAATGTTTACCAGGGCGGAACGCTTTCAGGAAATCCTGTGGCAATGGCTGCAGGTATTGCGACACTGACCGAATGTTTGCAAAAAGATTTTTATGAATCGCTTGAGAAGAAGACAAATTCATTTACAAGCGTTTTGAATTCGTTTGCTAAAGAAAATAATCTGCCGTTCAAAGTATTTTCTATCGGATCAATTTTCTGGTTTGCATTATCTGAAAAAGAAAAAATACAATGTGCTGACGACATTAATCCTGATAGTATGGCGAAGTTCAATGTCCTTTACCATGAAATGCTTTCAAGAGGAATTTATTTTGGACCTTCAGGTTATGAAGTTGGGTTTATATCTTCTGCACATACAGAAGAAGTTCTTAAAGATTCAGCAAAGGAGATATGCGGTGCGTTGAAAAAGGTTTTTACAAAATCATCCGTAGGGATTTCCTAAATTGAAAATATTCCAGAAACCTTTCTTATTCTTTTTTTTCTCGTAGTTATAAATCTCACTCGCAACAAGAGCCCATCCTCTTTCCCCAGCTTTCAGCAGCATTTCAACCGCTGATTTGTTTCCGGTAGCCGCATCCACAAGAATTCCTAATACAACAAATTTGTTCTTGAGCAGCCAGGCTTTAGCAGTTTCATTTCCACTCATTCCATCAACGAGCGCGGCAAAGTGCACATACCCGTTTTGTTTTAGCCATTGAAATGAGGATTCATTGTCTTCATAGGCATCCCAGAACTCCGACAATTCCCGAAAGCCGTTATTCTTTAGCCAATCCTGCGCTCCATCTTCTCCCCGAATGGCCTCACCTAGTTTCTGCAGTTCTTTTATTTCATAATCTCGCAACATTGCCTGCGATTATTTATTGAATAAAAGTAGTAATAAAAACTGCAGGATCATAGTGCCGTCAGTCCAGAACTTAAAATACCAGTTTGATTTCGTGTCCGAAGCAAATACTACCAGCCAGGATGCGGCCATTGCTGAAATAAGGAGCGGAAGAAAAAAAGTTTTTCTCCCGGCAAGATCAAATAGAAAATACTTTTCATGAACAGCACTCAATATGCAAAACAGCAAAAGTATGATGATGCCTGTTACTTTCATGACCTTGACGCCATATAGCATCGGCAGACTGATGTTTCCAAACCTGCGTTCGCGTTCCATGTCACGGATCTCGAACGGAATGGTGATGGCATAAATAAATAAAAACCTCCTCAGGAAAATTATCAGCAGCGCTTCTGTCGAGATGGAATGAAGGAAGGGCAACAACGGAACCACTACGGTGATGAGCGTCCATCCCAAAGCAACAGTAAAAACTTTGAGGTATGTAAATTCCCGCATGCGTACGAGCTTGCCGCCTTTCCTGATCAACGGCATGGAGTAAGAAAGTGTAATAATGCCGGATATAATTACGCCTGCCATTAATATCCTGTCCAGCAGAAAAAATGTAATCATCGTGCAGATGAAACCGGTGATGATACAGGTTCTCAGTGTTATTGAAACTGACGGGCTGAACAAATGCCTGAGCGAATCCAATGGTTTTAGTATGGTCAATCTGCCGGCAATTACATGCAGGTTGTATTCGAAAAAGGTGGCGAAAAAGACAAAAAGCAGTAATGGCGTTATCGTCAGCGGAATGTTAAAGAACCATTGCGTTTCGAGCACCATACTCACTGCACAGGCAGCAATAAAAACATTCCGGAATACAATGAATCGGAAAAAGTTTTTTAAGGTATTCAAACTATTAATTCAGCAGGATGGCGAATGCGGTAAATCCGATAAAAAATCCTCCAAAGCCAAAGAGCAATGAATTTCGGATTTTACGATCGCGACATTTCCTTTCATATCCTTCGCGAAAGTTGAGGTTTTCGCGCAAGGCAGGATCTGATACTTCATGCTTGTACACATTCGGTGAAAAACTCCCTACCACGGTGGAGTATAAGGCAGGAACAACGATTCCATAAATCGTGAGCATGCCGGCGCCCACACCGATTGCGGCCGCAGCGACTTTATTGGCTGTATTGTGATAATAAATTTTAGCCTCCTGTTCACCCTTGATAAACATGCGCATTTCTTCCGGCTTGAAATCATTCGGATCCAATGGATCAGTAACAAAGATCACCTCTTCCGTACCGTTGGCATATTGAATTGAAAATACACGGTAAGGATTGATTTTTTTGCGTTTCTCTTTTTTCATTGACTGGAAAGAAATATTGTTGTCTTTAAGTTCAACATTTCTTACCTCGAGAACATCCCCGTTAATAAGGATGATTTTGTCCTGTGCTGATGCCGCTGCAGCAATTAATAAAGCAAGAGCAGAAAAAATGTATTTCATATAAATGGTTTTCAGGCACAATATAAGCAGAAAGAATAATGCTTTACGATGCATTTGGCGAACGGCATATTTCTTTATTCACATCGCCCGAAAAGCTTTACCTTTATCACTTAAATTATTATCCCATGAAAAAAACATCACTTGCAATCCTCGTAGTATGTCTCTGCTGTGCAGGCAAAGTAAGAGCACAATTTTCGTTTGGTCCACAAGTTGGGATCAGCTGGGTCACCTTAACCGGAACCGACTTCGACGTTGCTTCTAAACCCGAATGGCATGCAGGCTTATGGTCTGATATCGGGCTGGGAAGTCATTTCTCTATACAGGGTTCATTACTCTATTCGAAACGTGGTTATAAATACGACTATGAAACACAAACGACAAGTGTGTTGAACCAGGACACTACACTTACTACTTACATTACATCCAGCGTGGATGCCAAACTCGGTTATCTTGATATCCCTGTACTGCTGAATTATTATTTTGGTGAACGTCAGGGTCTCATGCTTTCTTTTGGTCCGCAGCTTTCTGTCCTTGTCACTGACCAATCAGTGGCAACAACATCAGCCACTACCAGTACAAACGGAGGGTCAACTACCACCACCCAACCTGAAACTGAAACGGAATTCGATTTTAATCCGACTGATATCTCTCTTGTCGGGCAGATCGGCTACAAGTTTCCAAAACTGCTGGTCCTTTATGTAAGGGGTGCATCAGGTTTCGCGAAAGTGCAGGATGACAATACCATTGTCGAGGACAAAAATGCGGGTCATTTTTTGACCTTTCAATTCGGGGCTGTATTGACTTTCGGCGAATAAAATTCTTTCAAAAGGCCATCACGGAAGATGAGAAGATTATTTTTTATTCTTGTCGTCTCTGTATGCAGTCTGAGTCAATTTTCTTTTAGTCCATCACCAGATGATGCTGCGCAATTTCACGCGAGGGTATACAGCTATTTGCAACTGCAGGGTGATACGCTGAATAAGGATCTGAAAAAGCTTCAGGCACTTTTTGAAAAAAGCGATTATGACGCTGCAAAAAAAGTATTTCTTGATTGCCGTTCACGTTATAAAAAGATTGAAATTTTTATCGCGTATTATTTTCCCGGTGACGCAGCATTCATCAACGGAACAAATGAGCAGGAAATCGAAGATGATGATGAACCGGATTTTATCATTTATCCGCACGGGTTCCAGGTGATTGAAGGATACCTGTATGAAGGAAATCCCGAAGCGAATAATCAGCACCTGGTTAATGAAGCAGATTCTCTTGCTGATTTGTTGAATAGGGGTATCACGGCAATCGGCACCATGCCGATCGACCCACGCGTTTTTT
>Ga0190274_10000726_pt1 | contig 19273 bp, 18 predicted proteins | sample Popmic531T_FD_133002 | JGI IMG/M metagenome (GOLD analysis project Ga0190274, IMG submission 133002) | Populus adjacent soil microbial communities from riparian zone of Yellowstone River, Montana, USA - 531 T | ecosystem: Environmental > Terrestrial > Soil > Riparian zone | place: USA: Montana... | reverse complement strand
TGGCGAGCTGCTGCGTGGCGGCGTTGCCAGGTTGGTTGTCGACAACCAACCGGGAAGGCAAGGTACGGAGCCCGCGGGCATGGCGCTGGTCGCCGGGGAGCACAGCAGAACGCGACGAGCGTCAGCAATCGCCCTAGCTGCATCGCCTTAGCTGCATCGCCTTAGCTGCATCGCCTTAGCTGCCATCGCCCTCGCTGCCATCGCCCTAGCTGCAGAGGCGGACGTTGGTCGACGTGGCGAGCTGCTGCGTGGCGGCGTTGCCAGGTTGGTTGTCGACAACCAACCGGGAAAGGCAAGGTACGGAGCCCGCGGGCATGGCGCTGGTCGCCGGGGAGCACAGCAGAACGCGACGAGCGTCAGCAATCGCCCTAGCTGCATCGCCCTATCTGCATCGCCCTAGCTGCAGAGGCCGTTGGCGGCGGCCTCCTCCTTGGAGCCGCTCTGGTTCTTGCCGCTGATGGCGCCCTTGCCGAGGGAGCCGAGCGGCTCGTCCTTCTTGACCTTGGCCCAGAGCGCCGGCGCCGCGTCGGTGAGCTGGAGCCGGCCCCAGTACGGGCTGTCGGTCGGGAAGTCGGCGGTCGGGGCGGTGACGAAGCGGATCTTGTCCAGGTTGGCGTCGCGCAGGGAGAGGCCGAGCTTGCCGAGCTTGCCGACGCTCGAGATCTCGGGATCGGTCGTGATCGAACCCCCCAGCGCGCGGGCGAAGTCGAGGACCTTGTCGGGACGGGTCAGCGTCTGGGCCGACATCACCTTCGCCAGCATCGAGGCGATGAACGCCTGCTGTCGCTTCATCCGGCCGAGGTCGGAGTTCGGCGTCGAGCTGCGCTGACGCACGTAGGCCAGGGAGTCGTTGCCGTAGAGCTTCCGGGTGCCGGCCTCGAGATGGATGTTGTGCTCGTCGTCGTCGATGTCCGACGGGATGCACACCTCGACCCCGTCGACCGCGTTGACCATGTCCTTGAACCCGGCGAAGTCGACCACGATGTAGTGGTCGACGTAGATGCCCGTGAGCTCCTGGACCTGCACGGCGGTGCAGGCCGGCCCGCCGGCGGCCAGGGCGTCGTTCCACATCACGTTGGTCTCGGCCGGGATGGTCTTGCCCTCGACGGTGCACTCGGGCCGGTCGACCAGGGTGTCTCGCGGGATCGAGATTCCGTACGCCGACTTCCGGCCCTTCGCGACGTGCAGCAGGATCGTCAGGTCGGATCCGCCGCCACCCGCCTGGCTGTCGATCCCGCAACCGTCGCAGGAGCGGGTGTCGGTGCCGAGGACCAGGATGTTGAGCGCGCTCTTCGGGAGCTTCGGCTCGCGCTTGACGCCGGGCGAGTGCGGGATGGGCGCGCCGACGTCGATCTGGTGGTTGACCTGGTTGTACGCGAAGGCGACAGTCGCACCGGTGAGGAGTGCGACGACGAGCTCGGTCACGATGATGACCCGCAGCACGGTGCGTCGTTGGTGGCGGGTCGCCTTGGCCAAGTCAGGTCCTTCCAGGGAGTGTCCCCGAGACACTGTGCGGGTCAGCCTACGTGTATGGTCGTAGGTCGCTGGTCGCAACGACCTCACCGACCAGGGTGGCGATCGCCGCGGGTGCGTCGACAGCCACGAAGTGACCGGTCGCGGGCAGCTCCCGGATCCGGTAGCCGTAGGTGTCGCGCAGTGCCTCGGCGGCCGTACGCCGGGCAGCCGCCGACCGCGCGCCGTACGTGACGAGCACCGGGCGGGTCGACGGGACGGGCGGCCCCGGCTCCACGGAGCGGAACATCGCCAGCTCGCGGGCGGTGACCGCGTCGTCCACGCCACCGGCCATGTCCGGCCGCCAGGACCGGCCGTAGAGGGTGGTGCCGAACTCGGCGGTCCCACCGCGCGCGAAGGCCGCGGCCGCCGGGCCGAGGAGACCGGGCGCGAGGCTGCCGGCCGCCGGCTCGTGCAGGATCGCCCCGGCGATCGGGGCGCCGGCCGCGGCCAGGGCGAGACCGAGGGTCGCGCCGCCGCTCATGCCGACGACCCAGGCGCCCTCGACGTACGGGCTCAGCCAGGTGAGCTCACGCCGCAGGTCGCCGGTCCGCGGACGGTCCGGCGCGACCACGTCGTACCCGGTGCCCGCCGCGGTGAGCAGCGCGGCGACGTCGTCCCAGACGCGCGCCGTCGTGGCGGCACCGTGCAGCAGGACGACGCGAGTCATGTCCGGAGGCTAGAGCGATCCGAGGCCCGGGTGGGCTGGACCGGTGCCCGTTCAACAGATCGTTACAGGGGGCCGTGATCAGCCGAAACATTGCGCATACAACGTCGTATACAGCATCGGATACAGGCTCTCGGGACGGAAGAAGGACCCAGTGGTGGTACGCACGGCCGGCGGGACCAAGGCGGTGGAGAGCCTGCGCGAGCGGGCCTACACGCAGATCAGGAGGATGGTCATGCTCGGGGAGTTCCCGACCGGCCAGCGCCTGGCCGAGGAGCAGATCGCCGAGCAGCTCGAGGTCTCGCGGACCCCGGTCCGGGAGGCGTTCGTCCGGTTGCACGCCGACCGGCTGCTGCGCCGCTTCTCTGACGGCGGCTACTACGTCGCCGAGATCGACCTGTTCGACCTGCGCGACCTCTACGAGCTCCGGCTCACCCTCGAGCTCCGCGGGATCACCCGCGCCGACGAGGACGGCATCGAGCACGACCGGGAGGCGCTGCTCGAGCTGCAGGAGGAGTGGCAGGCCATCCAGCACGACCCGCCGGAGCCCGACGGCTCCTTCATCGAGCTGGACGAGAGCTTCCACCTCGCCCTGCTGCGCTCGTCCGGCAACCTCGCCCTGGCGGAGATGCTCGAGACGATCAACGTGCGCATCCGGCCCGTGCGCACCTACGACTTCCTCACCGAGGACCGCATCACGACGAGCATCGCCGAGCACCTCGGCATCGTCGAGGCGCTCCTCAACGGCCGGATCCAGCTCGCCGCCGACCGGCTGCGCGAGCACATCGGCGCCTCGCTCGACGTGGTCGAGCAACGCGCCGCCGACGCGATGCGGCAACGAGCCCTGCGCAGTCGCAGCACCCGGGAGGGATAGATGACGACAGATCCGGCGGCTCGCAGCCGCCATCGGCAACCACTGCTCGAGGTGCTCGGCCTGACCAAGCACTTCGGTGAGGTGAAGGCCAACACCGACGTCTCGATGGAGGTGTGGCCCGGCGAGGTCCACGCTCTGGTCGGGGAGAACGGCGCCGGCAAGAGCACCCTCCTCAAGATGATCTACGGGGTCTACCACCCCGACCGCGGCCAGCTGATGGTCGACGGCAAGGAGGCGCCGATCGGCAGCCCCGCCGACGCGCGGCGCTACGGCATCGGCATGGTGTTCCAGGACCTGCGCCTGGTCCCCGCCTTCACCGTCGCCGAGAACGTCGCCCTGGCGATGCCCGAGGGGATGACCCTCCAGCTCGGCAAGCTCGCCGACGAGATCACCGCGGCCAGCGAGAAGTTCGGGCTCGCGGTCAACCCCGCCGCCAAGGTCGGCCACCTCTCGATCGGTGAGCGGCAGCGCGTCGAGATCCTCAAGGTGCTGATGACCGGCGCCCGGCTGGTGATCCTCGACGAGCCGACCAGTGTGCTCGCGCCGTCGGAGGTGGAGGCGCTCTTCCGGGTGGTCGACCACCTGCGCGGTCAGGGGTTCGGCGTGGTGATCGTGACCCACAAGCTCGACGAGGTCCGCACCATCGCGGACCGGGCCACGGTGCTGCGAGGAGGGCGGACGGTGATGGAGAACGTCGTCCCCTCCGACTACACCAACGCCCAGCTGATCGAGGCGATGGTCGGCCGCAGTGTGTCCGACCTCGAGCGCGGTCCCTCGGTCGCGCTGGTGGAGTCCGGTCCGGCCGCCCTGGAGCTGGTCGGCGTCGACTGCGTGGGCGACAAGGGCAACCTCGCCCTCAAGGGCGTCTCGGTCACCATCCGGCCCGGGGAGCTCATCGGCATCGCCGGGGTCGCCGGCAGCGGCCAGCGCGAGCTGTGCGAGGTCGCCCTCGGCCTCCGCAAGCCGCAGCGCGGCACCGTGCAGATCGACGGCCGCGACGTCCGGACGCCGGCCGACGCAATGGCGGCCGGCGCCGCCAGCATCCCCGAGGACCCGGTCGCCGACTCGGTCGTCACCCGGCTCAACGTCGTCGAGCACATGGTGCTCAACGGGCGGCCGTTCCCGAGCAAGCGGCTCGGCATCGACTGGCGTACGGCGCGGCGGCGGACCGACGAGGAGAACGACCGCCTGGGCCTCCGGATCGCCGCCTGGAACCGCCGGGTCAGCGACCTGTCCGGCGGCAACATCCAGCGGGTTGTGCTGACCCGCGAGCTCGCCATCGAGTCGACGCTGGTCGTCGCGGCGTACCCGAGTCGCGGCCTCGACATCGCCAACGTCCGGCGTACGCAGGAGATCCTCCTCGAGCGCCGCGACCAGGGTGCCGGTGTCCTGATGGTGAGTGAGGACCTCGACGAGCTGATGAGCGTCGCCGACCGGATCCTGGTCATGCACGACGGGCACATCTCCGGCGAGATCGACAGCGCCGACTTCAACCGCCAGAAGATCGGCGAGCTGATGATCGGTGGTGCGGCATGAGCACCCCAGGAAATCGCACGCTTCCCCCGCTTCGCTCCTCCAGCGCACGATTCCCCGGGGACCCCGCATGACGGCCATCACCGGTGACCTGAAGCTCCCGAAGGAGCGCGGCAAGGCACAGGTGTGGGCCGTCAAGGCACTGCCCGTCGTCGTGCGCTGGGTAGGCGCGATCGGCGGGGCGCTGCTGATCTTCAGCATCCTGCTGATGATCAAGGGCACGAACCCCATCGACGCGTACGCCGACATGTGGGCCTCGACGTTCACCAGGTCGGCGTCCATCGAGGAGATCTTCACCCGGATGACGCCGCTGGTGCTGGCGGCCCTCGCGGTCGCCGTACCGGCCCGCGCCGGCCTCACCAACGTCGGTGGCGAAGGCCAGATCATCATGGGCGGCGTCGCCGCCTGCGGCGCCTACCTCTTCCTCGGCGACGCGATGGCGCCGGCGGTCTTGCTGGTCGCGATGGTCGCGGCGAGCGTCGTGGTCGGGGCCCTGTGGGCCGGCCTGGCCGCGGTCCTGCGGCTCGCGGCCGGCGTCAACGAGGCGATCAGCACGCTGCTGCTGAACTTCATCGCGCTCGACGTCCTGCTCTTCCTGATCTACCAGCCGTGGCGTGAGAGCCGCACCGGCCAACCGGCCACCCAGGAGCTCACCGACCTCGCCAAGCTCCCGGTCGTGGCAGGCACGGCGGTCAACGTCGGCATCGTGGTCGCCGTCGTGCTCGTGGTCGCGGTCCAGGTGCTGCTGACCCGCACCCGCTGGGGCTTCCGGGTCTCGGTCGCCGGTGGCAACGCGGAGGCGGCCCGGCGATCGGGCCTCAAGGTGGCCTTCCTCGTGCTCTCCGCCCTGATGATCGGCGGTGCCCTGGCCGGCCTCGCCGGGATGATCCAGTTCTCGGGGGTCGAGTACAAGCTGCGCCCGAGCTTCGGCCACCAGCTCGGCTACATCGCCTTCCTCGCCTGCTGGCTGGCGCGGCACAAGCCGTTCCCGATCCTGCTGGCGTCCTTCGTCTTCGCCGCGCTCTCGGTCGGCGGTGACAGCCTCCAGCTCGACTCGGGCGTGCCCGCCGCGTCGATCTACGTCCTCACCGCGCTGATCCTGATCGCGGTCCTCGGCTTCACCACCCCCCGGAAGAAGACGACATGAGCCTCATCGTCGACGTGCTCAGCGGCGGTGTCCGCGGCGGCACCTCCATCATGTACGCCGGTCTCGGCGAGACCGTCAGCGAGCGGTCCGGGGTCATCAACCTCGGCACCGAGGGCTCGATGCTGGTGGGTGCGCTCGGCGCCTACGCGGTCGGCGTCGAGACCGGGAGCCCCTGGGTCGGGGTGCTCGCCGGCGCCGCCGCGGGTGGCCTGCTCGCGCTGCTCCACGCCTACCTCGTCGTACGCCGCGGGGCCAGCCAGTTCGCGTCCGGGCTGACCCTGCTCTTCCTGGCGCTGGGCCTGACCTCGCTCTTCGGGGCGTCGTACGTCGGCCAGCCGGTCGTCGGGTTCGACCGGTGGGACGTCCCGCTGCTCTCGGACATCCCGTTCGTCGGGCCGATCCTCTTCCAGCAGGACCCGCTGCTCTACCTCAGCTACTTCATGGTCCCGCTGGTCTGGTTCGTGCTCTTCAAGACCCGCATCGGTCTGCTGATCCGGACGGCCGGGGAGCGCTCGGACTCCCTGACCGTGCACGGCTACAGCGTGCAGACCTGGCGGATGATCGCCGTCACCGTCGGCGGCTGCCTGGCCGGCATCGGCGGGGCGCACCTGTCGACGGCGTACGCCAACGCGTGGTTCGAGAACATGGTCGCCGGCCGCGGCTTCATCGCCGTCGCGCTGGTGATCTTCGCGGTCTGGAGCCCATTCCGGGTGATGGGCGGTGCCTACCTCTTCGGCACGGCGATCGCGCTCGGGCCGGCCCTCCAGGCCCGCGGCTACGAGATCAACCAGTTCCTGCTCGACGCCGTCCCGTTCGTGCTGACCCTCGTGGTCCTGACCGTGCTCGGCAAGAAGACGCTGTCGTCCTCGCCGGCCGAGCTCAAGCGGGTGTTCGAGAACGCCCCACCAGCGACCTAGCCCACCCACCACAACCCCGAGAAAGACATCGCGCCCAAGCCTCCGGAGCTGGAACTCAGGGCATGGACGCGATGAATGAACACACCGAAAGGATCGTCATGTCCATGCGCAAATCTACCCTCGGGGTGCTGGCCGGCCTAGCCGCCGGAGCGGTCATCCTCACGGGCTGCTCGTCCGCCACCGAGACCAAGGCCGAGGCCAGCGAGGGTGCCCCTGGCGAGGGCACCACCGCCGTCGGGTTCATCATGGTCGGCCCCAAGGACGACTACGGCTACAACCAGGCCGTCTACGAGGGCAGCGAGGTCATCAAGAAGGAGTTCCCCGACGTCGAGGTGATGACGGCGGAGAACGTGCCGGAGGACGACACCGCGGCGACCACGATGGAGCAGATGATCGACAAGGGCGCCAAGCTGATCTTCGCGACCAGCTACGGCCACCTCGACGCCGCGCTCAAGGTCGCCGAGGACCACCCGGACGTCGTCGTCGTGCAGCAGGGCAACACGATCACCGACGACGTCCCTGACAACTCCGGCACCTACTTCGGCACCGTCTACGAGCCGATGTACCTCGCCGGCATCGCGGCGGGTGCGTCGACGAAGACCGACAAGCTCGGCTACGTCTACGCCTTCCCGATCCCGCAGACGATCGCCAACATCAACGCGTTCGAGCGCGGCGCGCAGTCGGTCAACCCCGACGCCGAGACGATCACCGTCAGCACGTCGTCGTGGTGTGACCCCGGCAAGCAGCAGGCCGCCGCCGAGAGCCTGCTCTCCCAGGATGTCGACGTGCTCACGCAGCACCAGGACTGCACCGCCACCGTCATCCAGGCCGCCGAGAAGGCCGGGGCGATGACCGTCGGCTACCACGCCGACGCGTCCTCGATCGCCCCGACCGGCTGGCTCACCGGTGCGGTCTGGGACTGGGGCCCGCTCTACACCGACATCGTCAACAAGGTGATCGACGGCGACTTCGTCGGCAGCGAGTACAACGACAACTTCCGGGTCGGCTACAAGACCGGCACGAACCCGTTCGTGCTCGCGCCGTACGGACCGGACGTCACGCAGGAGACCCAGACGAAGATCACCGAGGCGCAGGAGTGGCTCGGGACCGACGAGGGCTCGCCGTTCGTCGGACCGGTGCTCGACCAGGACGGCAAGACCAAGGTCGAGGACGGCGACATCCCGACGTACGCCGAGGTGGATGCCATGGACTACTTCGTCCAGGGCGTCGTCGGCAAGCTGGCGCAGTAGCGTCGGGAAGAAGAAACCGATGACTCGGACCATCGCCCACACCACGCCGTACGCCTGGCCCTGGGACGGCGCGTACGCGCCCTCCCGGACCGCGCTGCTGGTCGTGACCGTCCCCGGGGTCCCCCCACCGGGGGCGGGTGTGGAGGCGTTGGCCCGGGCGCTCCGTCCCGCTGGCGGTGTGGTCGTCCACGTGACGACCACACCGCCGCGGGCGGCTCGCCAGGCGGTCGAGGCAGCGGTCGAGACATGGGGCTCGACCGCCTCCTGGGTGGACCACCAGGTCGAGTCGGCAGGCGTCGACGGCTTCTTCGGCGGCCCGCTCGACGGGCTGCTGCGCTCCCTGGGCCGCGACCAGCTGCTGCTCACCGGCGGCTGGCTCGAGACCGGCGTGCACTCGACGATGCGCTCGGCCAACGACCGCGGATACGAGTGCCTGCTGGTGCTCGACGCCTGTACGGCGTACGACCCGGACCTGGTCGCCGCCTCCCGTTCCCAGATCGAGATGTCCGGAGGGATCTTCGGCGCCGTCGGCAGCACCGACGACGTCCTGGCCGCCCTCGTCTCCGAAAGGACTCAGCCATGAACCTCCGCTTCGGCGCGCTCGACGCGCAGCCCTACGCCTGGCCGTACGACGGCTCCTTCTCGCCCGCCACGACGGCGCTCGTCAACATCGACTGGCAGGTCGACTTCTGCGGCCCAGGCGGGTACGTCGACCGGATGGGCTACGACCTGTCCCTGACCCGCTCCGGACTGCCCGCGACCCAGCGGGTGCTGGCCGCGGCACGGGAGGTCGGGATGCTCGTCATCCACACCCGCGAGGGCCACCGCCCCGACCTGGCCGACTGCCCGCCCAACAAGCTGTGGCGCAGTGAGCAGATCGGCGCGGGCATCGGGTCGGACGGCCCGTGCGGCCGGATCCTGACGCGTGGCGAGCCGGGGTGGGAGATCGTCCCCGAGGTCGCTCCGATCGACGGTGAGCTGATCATCGACAAGCCGGGCAAGGGCTCGTTCTACGCGACCGACCTGGACCTGCTGCTGCGCACCCACGGCGTCACCCACCTGATCTTCACGGGCATCACCACCGACGTGTGCGTGCACACCACGATGCGCGACGCCAACGACCGCGGCTACGAGTGCCTGCTGCTCACGGACTGCACGGGTGCCACCGATCCCGGCAACTACGAAGCCGCCCTGAAGATGGTCACGATGCAGGGCGGCGTCTTCGGGGCGATCGCGCCGTCGGAGGCGCTGCTCTCGAGCCTCGCGGCCGGAGTCGTCGCGGCATGACCCGCACCGGTCACGAGGACCGGGTCGGCGAGCTCGGGATCGCGGCGCTCCGTGAGCGCTACCGCTCGGGCGAGCTGACTCCGCTCGCCGTCGTCGACGCCGTCCTGCGCCGGATCGCCGAGCGTGGCGACGACGCGGTGTGGATCAGCCTGGTGCCGCCCGACGAGGTCCGGGACGCGGCCGCGCTCCTCGACCCCACCCGGCTCGACGACCTGCCGTTGTACGGCGTGCCGTTCGCCGTCAAGGACAACGTCGATGTCGCCGGGCTCGAGACGACGGCGGCCTGCCCGGCGTTCGGGTACGTCGCGGCCACGTCGGCGCCGCTGGTCGAGGCCCTCGTCGCCGCCGGCGCGGTGCTGGTCGGCAAGACGAACCTCGACCAGTTCGCCACCGGCCTCAGCGGCGCACGCAGCCCGTACGGCGTACCGTCCAGCGCCCACGACCCCGACCTCATCTCGGGCGGCTCGAGCTCGGGCTCCGCGGTCGCCGTCGCCGCCGCCCTGGTCACGTTCGCGATCGGCACCGACACCGCGGGCTCCGGCCGGGTGCCCGCGGCCCTCAACGGCGTCGTCGGGCTCAAGCCGTCGATCGGGCTGGTCAGCGCCGTCGGCATCGTGCCGGCCTGCCGCTCCCTCGACTGCGCCTCCGTCTTCGCCGGATCGGTCGCGGACGCGGCAGCCGTGCTCCAGGTGATCGGCGGCTTCGACGAGCGCGACCCGTGGTCGCGCCGTACCCCGGTGCCGCCGGCCGTCCCCCCGCCGGTGGCGCTGTCGGGGCTCCGGGTCGCGGTCCCGGCGGGCCCGCAACGGTGGGGGGATCGCGGTGAGCAGGCGGCCTGGGACGCCGTGCTCGCCCGGCTGACCGCCGCTGGGACCGTCCTGGTGCCGGTCGACCTGAGCCCGTTCCTCGACGCCGGACGCCAGCTCTACCAGGGAGCCTGGGTGGCCGAGCGCCGCCATGGCCTCGAGGAGTTCCTGGAGACGCATCCCGACGACGTGCTCCCCGTGATCCGGACGATCCTCGAGGACGGCGACGCGGTCGCCGGCGTCGACGTGTTCGGCGCGCTGACCGGGATGCAGCAGCTCCGCCGATCGGCGTACGCCGTCCTCGACTCGGTCGACGTGCTGCTCACCCCGACGGTCACCGAGACGTTCGCGATCGAGGAGATGCTCGCCGACCCGATCGAGCTCAACAGCAGGCTCGGCACGTTCACGACGTTCACCAACCTGCTGGACCTGTGCGCCGTCGCCGTGCCGGCCGGAGGTCCGCGCGGGGCGCCGTTCGGCGTCACCGTCCAGGCCCGGGCGGGGCGCGACGGCATGGTCGCGTCGGTGGCCGGCGCCCTGGAGACGTTGCGGTTCGGTCGTGCCGACGACGGTCTGCTGATCGCGGTCGTCGGTGCCCATCTGCGGGGGATGCCGCTGCATGCCGACCTCGTCCTGCGCGGCGCCGAGCTCGTCGAGCGGACCACCACCGACGCGTCGTACCGCCTCTACGCCCTGGCCGGCACGGTCCCGCCGAAACCCGGTCTGCGTCGCGTCGACGAGGACGGCTCGGAGATCGAGGTCGAGGTCTACCGGATGCCGTTGGCGCAGGTGGGTGCCTTCCTCGCGACGGTCGCGGCGCCGTTGGCGATCGGCCGGGTGACGCTGGTCGACGGGCGCGTCGTGCACGGCTTCGTGTGCGAGCCGCAGGGGTTCGTCGACGCTGTCGACATCACGGCGTACGGTGGCTGGCGGGCGTTTCGGGAGGCCTCCGTCCCAGGCTGACGGTGATGTCCGATTCCCGCTAGATCGGGTCGGTGGCGTGGGAGAGGATGGGTCCATGACCCCGATCCTCGAGACGCGCATGACTCCCCAGATGGATGGCGAGTCCTGCTACCGCGCGGTGAAGTCGCGGGACCGCCGCTTCGACGGTGTCTTCTACACGGCGGTCCGCACGACCGGCATCTACTGCCGGCCGTCGTGCCCGGCGCGCACTCCGGCCTTCCACAACGTCACCTTCCACCTGAGCGCCGCTTCCGCCCAGGCGGCCGGCTATCGGGCCTGCAAGCGTTGCCTGCCCGACGCGACCCCTGGCAGCCCCGACTGGGACGTCGCGGCGACCGCGGCCGGCCGGGCGATGCGGCTGATCGCCGATGGCGTCGTCGACCGCGAAGGCGTGGAGGGACTCGCCGACCGTGTCGGCTACACGTCCCGCCACCTTGGCCGCATCCTCACCGCCGAGCTCGGTGCGGGACCGCTCGCACTGGCGCGGGCCCGTCGGGCGCAGAGTGCGCGGATCCTCATCGAGTCCACGGACCTCACCTATGCGGATGTCGCGTTCGCCGCGGGCTTCTCGAGCGTGCGGCAGTTCAACGACACCGTGCGCGAGGTCTACGCGTCGTCGCCGACCGAGCTCCGCGGGCGCCGAGGTGGCCGGCCCGCGACGGGCACGGTCGTGATGCGGCTCGCCGTGCGGACGCCGTACGCCGGCCGGGAGCTGCTCGCGTTCCTGGCCCTGCGCGCCGTGCCAGGCGTGGAGGCAGCGGGGGAGGGCTGGTACGCCCGGACCCTGGCGCTCCCGCACGGCTCCGGCACCGTGCGGCTGGAGGTCCCGGACGAGCCCGAGCCGCAGCAGACCGTCTTCGTGACGGCGTCGTTCGCCCTCGAGGACCTGCGCGACATCAGCGCGGCGACCGAGCGGGTGCGGCGGCTGCTCGATGCCGACTGCGACCCGGTCGCGGTCGGCGACGCGTTCGCCGGCGACCCGGTGATCGGTCCGTTGGTGCGGGAGTGGCCCGGGCTGCGGGTGCCGGGGCACGTCGACGGGCACGAGGTCGCGGTCCGGGCGGTGCTCGGACAGCAGGTCAGCGTGGCGGGCGCGCGCACCGTCGCCGCGCGGCTCACCGCTCTCCACGGGCGCCCGATCGCCCAGCCCGTCGACGGCCTGACGCATCTCTTCCCCGACGCGGCGACCCTCGCGTCGCTCGATCCCGAGGACCTGCCGATGCCGCGTGCGCGCGGGCGCGCGCTGATCGCCCTGTGCGCGGCACTCGCCTCCGGCGAGATCGCCCTGGACCGCGGGCCCGACCGCGACGACGTACGCCGGTCACTGCTGGCGCTGCCCGGCATCGGCCCCTGGACGGCCGACTACATCGCCCTGCGCGCGCTCGGGCATCCCGACGTCTTCCTCCCGACCGACATCGGCATCCGCGACGCGCTCGTCCGCCTGGGTCGCGACCCGGCCACCGCCGCGCGGCTCGCCGAGTCGTGGAGCCCGTGGCGCTCTTACGCGCAGCTCTACCTGTGGCACAGCTCTACTCTTCAATCGCACCACCCGAAGGAGCACTGACATGTGGACCGAGATGGACTCCCCGATCGGACCGTTGCGCCTCGTCGAGCACAACGGCGCGATCACCGCGATCGAGTTCTCGCCGTACCGTGACGCGGACGGCCGGGTCCGTGGCGCGCAGTCGGACACCGAACCGGTGCTGATGGAGACCGTCCGTCAGCTGACGGCGTACTTCGACCGCGACCTCAAGGAGTTCGACCTACCGTTGGCTCCGGTCGGCACGCCCTTCCAGCAGCGGGTCTGGGAGCAGCTGCTCGGGGTCGGCTGGGGCGAGACCGCGTCGTACGGCGAGATCGCGCACCGTCTCGGCATGACCAACGCCGCCTCGCGGGCCGTCGGCCTGGCCAACGGCCGCAACCCGATCCCGATCGTGATCCCCTGCCACCGCGTCATCGGCGCCAACGGCACCCTCACCGGGTACGCCGGCGGGCTGCCCCGCAAGCAGCTGCTGCTGGAACTGGAACAAGACGCATTGTTCTGAGCGGCCCCGAACGCGAGCTGTAACGCCGGGTTAGAGCTTGTTCCCACCGTGTTGCAACACCGTGGGGACAAGCACTAACCCGGCGTTACAAGCGGCAACGGGCGCCGACCCCTACTCCGCCGCAGCCCGCCGCAGCGACTCGGACAGCCGCTCGGCGGCGGCGAGTACGGCGGGGGCGTGCATCCGGCCGGGCTGGCGGGAGAGCCGCTCGAGCGGACCGGAGACCGAGACCGCGGCGATGATCTTCCCCCCGGGGGAGCGGACGGGTGCGGAGACGGACGCGACGCCCTGCTCGCGCTCACCGACCGACTGGGCCCAGCCGCGGCGGCGGATGCCGGAGAGCGCGGCGGCGGAGAAGGCGGAGTTCTGCAGGCCTCGGTGCATCCGCTCCGGGTCCTCCCAGGCGAGCAGCACCTGCGCGGCCGAGCCGGCGCGCATGGTCAGCTGCGAGCCGACGGGGATGGTGTCGCGCAGGCCGCTGGGCCGCTCGGCGGCCGCGACGCAGACGCGGTGGTCGCCCTGGCGCCGCCAGAGCTGGGCGGACTCGCCGGTGATGTCGCGCAGTCGCGCGAGCACCGGTCCGGCGGTCGCGAGGAGGCGGTCCTCGCCTGCGGCAGCGGACAGCTCGGCGAGACGGGGACCCAGCACGAAGCGACCCTGCATGTCGCGCGCGACCAGGCGGTGGTGCTCGAGCGCGACGGCCAGCCGGTGTGCCGTCGGGCGGGCCAGGCCGGTGCCCGCGACCAGACCTGCGAGGGTGGCGGGGCCTGACTCGAGGGCGGTGAGCACGAGGGCGGCCTTGTCGAGCACGCCGACTCCGCTGGTGTTGTCCATATGGCAATACTGGCGTCTCAGATCATGGGATGCAAGCCATGTGACCTGTCTGACTCGAACCGGGTCGACACCGCAGGTCACGTCGCTGTTCCGCGCTCTGACCGAGTGCACGATGTTCACACTGTGAGATTGGCGTCTCAGATCATGGGATGCCCGCGCTAGAGTCGAACCCGCACCGGAGCCCACAGGCCCGTGCGCCGGCCGACGCCGTTGTCGCGCCGGGACCCGAGAACCGAGAGGGAGTCAGTCATGGGCAAGACCCTGGCCGAGAAGGTCTGGGACGAGCACGTCGTCCGGTCCGTCGACGGAGAGCCGGACCTGCTCTTCATCGACCTTCACCTCATCCACGAGGTGACCTCCCCGCAGGCCTTCGACGGTCTCCGGCTCGCCGGCCGGCAGGTACGCCGCCCCGACCTGACCCTCGCCACCGAGGACCACAACGTCCCGACGCTCGACTGGGACAAGCCGATCGCCGACCCGGTCTCCCGTACGCAGGTCGAGACCATGCGTCGCAACGCCGAGGAGTTCGGCGTCCGGCTGCACCCGCTCGGCGACATCGAGCAGGGCATCGTCCACGTCGTCGGCCCGCAGCTGGGCCTGACCCAGCCCGGCATGACGATCGTGTGCGGCGACAGCCACACGAGCACGCACGGCGCGTTCGGCGCGATCGCCTTCGGCATCGGCACGTCCGAGGTCGAGCACGTGCTCGCGACGCAGACGCTGCCGCAGGCGAAGCCGAAGACCATGTCCGTCACCATCAACGGCAGCCTGCCCGAGGGCGTCACCGGCAAGGACATGGTGCTCGCGCTGATCACCCACACCGGCACCGGCGGCGGCCAGGGCTACATCGTCGAGTACCGCGGCCAGGCCATCGAGGAGCTCTCGATGGAGGGCCGGATGACGGTCTGCAACATGTCGATCGAGTGGGGCGCGAAGGCGGGCATGATCGCGCCCGACCAGACCACCTTCGACTACATCGAGGGCCGTCCCGAGGCGCCGAAGGGCGCCGACTGGGACGCGGCGGTCGCGCACTGGAAGACGTTGCGCACCGACGACGACGCCGTCTTCGACAAGGAGATCGTGCTCGAGGCCGCGGACATGACGCCGTTCGTCACCTGGGGCACCAACCCCGGCCAGGGCGTTCAGCTGGGTGGGTCCGTGCCGAACCCCTCGGACTTCGAGGACGAGCAGGACCGGGTGGCTGCCGAGAACGCCCTGCGCTACATGGGTCTCGAGGCCGGTACGCCGATGCGTGACGTCAAGGTCGACACCGTCTTCGTCGGCTCCTGCACCAACGGCCGCATCGAGGACCTGCGCCTTGCCGCCAGCATCATGGAGGGCCACCACGTCGCCGCGGACACGCGGATGCTGGTCGTCCCCGGGTCGGCGCGGGTGCGCCTTCAGGCCGAGGACGAGGGCCTCGACGTGATCTTCAAGCAGGCAGGCGCCGAGTGGCGCGGTGCCGGTTGCTCGATGTGCCTCGGCATGAACCCCGACACGATCGCGCCCGGTGAGCGCAGCGCCTCGACCTCCAACCGCAACTTCGAGGGCCGCCAGGGCAAGGGTGGTCGTACCCACCTCGTGTCCGTGCCGGTGGCGGCCGCAACCGCCATCCGCGGCACGCTCTCCTCGCCCGCCGACCTCGCGCCTGCCACCGTTGGGAGCAACTGACCATGGACAAGTTCACGACCCACACCGGCATCGGCGTCCCGCTGCGCCGCAGCAACGTCGACACCGACCAGATCATCCCTGCGGAGTACCTCAAGCGAGTCACCCGCACCGGCTTCGAGGACGGCCTCTTCGCCGCCTGGCGCAACGACCCGTCCTTCGTGCTCAACAACGAGGCGTACGCCGGCGGCTCGATCCTCGTTGCCGGACCCGACTTCGGCACCGGCTCGTCGCGAGAGCACGCCGTCTGGGCCCTGCAGAACTACGGCTTCAAGGCCGTCATCTCGCCGCGCTTCGGGGACATCTTCCGTGGCAACTCCGGCAAGGCGGGACTGGTCGCGGCGCAGGTCGACGAGAAGGTCGTGCAACGGATCTGGGACCTGCTCGACGAGCAGCCCGGTGCGACCGTGACCGTCGACCTGGAGAGCCGTACGGTGCGCGCCGGTGAGGGAGTCGAGGCGATCGAGGACTCCTTCGACATCGACGACTACACGCGTTGGCGTCTGCTGGAAGGTCTGGACGACATCGGCATCACTCTCGGCCACGAGGCCGACATCGCCTCGTTCGAGGCGACGCGCCCGACCTGGAAGCCGGTGACGCAGCACGCGAGCTGACGCTCGCCCGCGATCGACCTGATGCCGAGAATCCCCTGTCCTGATTGGGGATTCTCGGCATCAGTGCATTTCGCCGAGGCAGCGTTCGTGACGGGTGGATATCGGGAATCGCCCGCCGCTGAGCCGGTCTGAGCCGCCGGCGCACCGGTGAGCTGGACCGGGTGGCCGATCGGGCGCGAGGAAAAACACGGTGCAAAACGCCGCGTGGTGATTGTGAGTGCCGCCACGTTTACCTAGCGTGCATTGAAGAAAGTCGAGCATGGGCTCGACCACAGGCGTTCATTGGAAGGGAAGACAGTGAACAAGTCAGAGTTCATTGACGCACTCTCGTCACGTTTCGACGGGAACAAGAAGGCGGCGTCGCACGCGCTCGAGTCCGTGCTGGACACGATCACGCGGGAGGTCGCGAAGGGAGAGAAGGTCGCGATCACCGGCTTCGGATCCTTCGAGAAGCGGATCCGCGAGGCGCGATGGGTGCGTAACCCGCAGACCGGCGCACGGATCAAGGCGAAGAAGACGGCGGTGCCGAAGTTCACCGCCGGCGCCGACCTCAAGAACGTCGTATCGGGTGCCAAGAAGCTGCCGAAGCTGACGCTGGCCGCCGCGCCGGCGGCCGCCAAGAAGGCGACCGCTGCTGCGAAGAAGGCGGCTCCGGCCAAGAAGGCGGCTCCCGCCAAGAAGGCTGCGCCGGCGAAGAAGGCGGCACCGGCAGCGAAGAAGGCGGCTCCCGCCAAGAAGGCGGCTCCGGCGAAGAAGGCGGCTCCGGCCAAGAAGGCGCCCGCGAAGAAGGCTCCGGCCAAGAAGGCGGCACCGGCGAAGAAGGCTCCGGCCAAGAAGGTCGCCACCGCCAAGAAGGCGGCTCCGGCGAAGAAGGCGGCTCCGGCCAAGAAGGCAGCCGCCAAGAAGGCTCCGGCGAAGAAGGCTCCGGCCAAGAAGACGGCCAAGAAGGCCTGACGCCACCGCACCGTCGAACGGGCCGTCACCCTCTGGGGTGGCGGCCCGTTCCGCGTCTGGGTTGTCTAGGCGTCGGTCTCGGCGGCGAGGAGCGCGACGGCAGTGCTCGGCCCGACGCCGAGGGCGACGGCCTCGGCAAGATCGGCGGGGTCGTCCACGTCGCGGCGTACCGACGCCGGCGCGGTGACCAGCTCACGTGCGCCGGCCTCGAGGTGGGCGACCCGCGACTCCGGGCCGAAGTGCGGGTCGAACTGTTCGTGGTCGGCGACGTACATCGTGGTCCCGATCCCGGCGGCGTCCGGCACGAAGCTCGGGTGCGCGTTCGTGAGCCCGCCCAGCACCTCGTCGAGATCCTCGGTGCGCAGGGCGGGCAGGTCGGCGCAGACGGCCACCGGCACGAGGTCCGGCCAGCGGCGCCGCGCCTCTGCCGCGGCCTGGCGCAGGGTGGCGTTGAGGTCACCGGAGACGCCGTCGGGGATCGCGGTGCAGCCGAGCGCGGAGAGCACGTACGAGAACTGGGCGTCGTCCGTCACGACCAGCACCTGGTGCACCGTGCTGGCGCGCAGGCAGGCGAGCACGGTGTCCTGGGCGAACGACTCCGCCAGGCGGCGTCGGGCCGCCCCCCCGTCTAGTCCGGCGAGGCGTGACTTGCCGACGGCGGGTGGCTTGACCGGCACCAGTACGGCGTAGCGGGCGGCGGGCTGAGCGGACATTGCCCCGATCCTGTCAGGCCCGTGGACTAACCTGCGCAGGTGGTCGTTCGGAAACAGACGCAGAAGCGGGGCTGGGCGTGGCGGATCGCGGTGCCGATCGTGCGGCCCGCGCTGGTCGCGACGACCACCCATGAGTGGGTCGGCGGCGAGAACATCCCGGAGTCCGGGGGGTTCATCCTCGTGCTCAACCACGTCTCGCACGTCGACCCGCTGACCGCCGCCCACATCGTCTACGACCACGGTCGGCTGCCGCGCTACCTGGCGAAGTCGGGCCTGTTCAAGAACAAGGCGCTCGGGTTCTTCCTCAGCGCCGCGGGCCAGATCCCGGTCGAGCGGCTGAGCAAGAACGCCGCCGGCGCGTTCGACGCGGCCGTCGCTGCCGTACGGCAGGGCGAGTGCGTGGTCGTCTACCCGGAGGGAACTCTCACCCGGGACCCTGACGGCTGGCCGATGACCGGCAAGTCGGGTGCTGCCCGGATCGCCCTCGAAACCGGCTGTCCGGTGATCCCCGTCGGGCAGTGGGGTGCGCAGGAGATCCTCGCGCCGTACTCGAAGAAGCCCGACCTCTTCCCGCGCAAGCTGATCACGATGAAGGTCGGCACTCCGGTGGATCTCTCGGACCTGGTCGCCCAGGAGCGGACACCGGCGGTGATCCAGCAGGCGACCGACCGGATCATGGCGGCCATCACCCACCTCGTCGAGGAGGTCCGCGGTGAGAAGGCGCCGGCCGAGCGGTTCGACATGAAGAAGCAGGGCGTGCAACAGATCGGCAATCCCAACAAGAATGCCTCCCGTAAGAAGGCACCGCGGAAGGACTCAGCATGAGCAAGGTTGCGGTGTTCGGTGCCGGTTCGTGGGGCACCGCGTTCTCGATCGTCCTCGCCGACGCGGGCAACGACGTGCACCTGTGGGCGCGCCGCGAGGAGGTTGCCGCCTCGGTCAACGAGCAGCGTGAGAACGCCGACTACCTGCCCGGTGTCGAGCTGCCGCCGGCGATCCAGGCGACCCACGACGTCGAGAAGGCCCTGCACGGCGCCGACGTCGTGGTGCTCGCGACGCCGTCGCAGTCGCTGCGCGAGAACCTCACCCAGTGGGCGCCGTACGTCGAGCCGGGCGCGACGTACGTCTCCCTGATGAAGGGGGTCGAGCTCGGCACCCTCGAGCGGATGAGCCAGGTGATCGCCGAGATCACCGAGGCCGGACCGGAGCGGATCGCGGTCATCAGCGGCCCCAACCTGGCCAAGGAGATCGCCCGGCGGGAGCCGGCCGCCTCCGTCGTCGCGTGCGCTGATGCGGCGGTTGCGCAGACCCTCCAGCAGCGGGTCCACTCGCCGGCGTTCCGGCCCTACACGTCGATCGACGTGCTCGGCTGCGAGCTCGGCGGCGCCTACAAGAACGTCGTCGGCCTCGCGGTCGGCATGGCTGTCGGCCTCGGCTTCGGCGACAACACGACGGCCTCGGTCATCACCCGCGGACTCGCGGAGACCGC
>Ga0190274_10000725_pt1 | contig 19319 bp, 18 predicted proteins | sample Popmic531T_FD_133002 | JGI IMG/M metagenome (GOLD analysis project Ga0190274, IMG submission 133002) | Populus adjacent soil microbial communities from riparian zone of Yellowstone River, Montana, USA - 531 T | ecosystem: Environmental > Terrestrial > Soil > Riparian zone | place: USA: Montana... | reverse complement strand
TCCGTGTACGTCGGCTACGCCGCCCACTGCGCGGGCACCGGCGAGGCCACCGACACCAACGGCTGCAACGTCGACTCGCTGCCGCTCGGCACCCCGGTCACCTTCAACGAGGGCGGCAGCCTGCTGAGCGAGGGCACCCAGGTCGGCGCCGGCACCCTGGCCTACTCCTCGTGGGACGCGATGGCGAAGTCCGGTGAGACCGACGCCAACACCTGTGCCTACAACGACCTCGCGCTGGTGAAGGTCAACGCTCCCGACGTCGCCAAGGTGAACCCGTCGATCCCGTTCTGGGGCGGCCCGACCGGCATCGACACCGACGGCACCGCCGCCGGCGACCGGGTCTACACCTTCGGCAACTCCAGCCTGCGGGCCGGCATCGAGGTGCTCTCGCCGCACACCGGCATCAGCCTCGGCGACGACGCCGCCGACGGCGGCTGGTCGCACCCGCTCTACACCGTCACCCCGGGCGTGCCCGGCGACTCCGGCTCGGCCTTCGTGAGCGCGGACGGCAAGGCCATCGGCGTCCTGTCCACCCTCGGCCTGGCCCCGCTGCCGGCCTCGAACAACATCGGTGACCTCGGCAAGGAGCTCGCCTACGCCCAGCAGCACTCCGGCATCGCCGGTCTCCGGCTGGTCAACGGCACCGAGGCGTTCTCGCCCGTCCTCTGATCCGCGTCGGGGGAAAGCATCGCCCCGGCCAGGGTGTCCCGGTAGGTTGCCGAGCATGACCGCTCGGCGCGCCGGCACCCTGGCCGTGGCGTTGGTGGCGGCGGGTGTCCTGCTCGCCGTCCTGCTGGTGACCTGGGCCGCCTCGATCGGCCCCAGCGACGTGCTCCGCGGCAACGGGTTCGAGAAGGCATCCCCGACCGTCGAGCCGAGCGGCACGGCCACCGCCTCCGGCGCCGACCAGCTCGCCGGCTCCGAGAACCCGGGCGACGGCAAGGGGATGCTGCACGTGCTGGCGATCATCCTCAACCTCGCGACGGTGGCGCTCGCCGTACTGCTCCTCGTCTGGCTGGTGCGCTGGCTCCGAACGCTTCGGCGGGTACGCCGCGCCCGGGTCGCCCGGACCGCGGCCGTCGAGCACGCGGCGTTCGACGTGCTCCAACCCAGCGATGCCGTTGCCCGCGAGCTGCTCTCGGACGCCGATGCCCAGCGCACGGTGCTGACCGGCGGCACGCCGCGCAACGCGATCGTGGAGTGCTGGCACCGGTTCGAGCTCGCCGCCGCGGCGGCCGGGGTCGACCGGCGGCCCTGGGAGACCTCCTCGGAGCACACCCTCCGGATCCTGAACCTGGTCGAGGCGGCGCCGGCCTCGGTGTCCAGGCTCGCCGGCCTCTATCGCGAGGCGAGGTTCTCCGAGCACGAGCTCACCGAGGCCGACCGCACCGCGGCGCTGGAGGCGCTCGACGAGATCCACCGCACCATCGGCGTGCGGGCGTGACGACCTCGACGAGCGGCCGCTGGTGGCGGCGCCTGGCCGGCGGGACGGCCGCCTTCGTCGCGCTCTTCGTGCTGTTCACCCTGATCAAGGCCGACCCCGACCCGGTCCGCCTCGCCCTGCTGGTCGCCACCTGCACCGCCATCCTCGGGCTGGTCTTCGACGCGCTCGGCGGCGCCGAGCCGTCGTGGCTGGTCGAGGTGGAGCGACCGTCGGTGCGCGAGAACGGCGACCCGCGGCTGGTCCGCTACGTCGGGCTGCTGGAGGCGCACCTGTCGTCCCGCACCCCCGACCACGCCCTGCGTGATCGGATGGCCGTCCTCACCGACCAGGTGCTCCACCAGCGGCACGGCCTGGGCCGCGAGGATCCCGAGGCCGCCGCGATCCTCGGCCCCGAGCTGACCGCCTTGCTCACCGGGCCGCCCCGACGCCTCAGCCGAGCCGAGATAGACCGTTGCCTGACCATCATCGAGGAGCTCTGACCATGACCGTTCCTGTCACCGGGACCATGTCCGTCGGCGAGGCCGCCGACCTGGCGGCCAGGGTCGTCTCCGAGGTGGAGAAGGCCGTGGTCGGCAAGCGCGAGCCGCTGCTGCAGGTGCTGGCCGCCGTGCTCGCGAAGGGTCACGTGCTGCTCGAGGACTACCCGGGCCTGGGCAAGACCCTGGCGGCCAGGTCCTTCGCCCAGGCCCTGGGGCTGGACTTCCGGCGCGCGCAGTTCACCCCCGACCTGCTGCCGGCCGACCTGACCGGGTCGTTCGTCTACGACCAGCGCGAGGCCCGCTTCGACTTCCGTCCCGGGCCGATCTTCACCGGCCTGCTGCTCGCCGACGAGATCAACCGGACCCCGCCCAAGACCCAGTCCGCGCTCCTCGAGGCCATGCAGGAGCGGCAGGTCACCGTCGAGGGCGAGACGTTCCCGCTGGCCGCCCCGTTCCACGTGCTGGCGACCGCCAACCCGATCGAGTACGAGGGCACCTACCCGCTGCCGGAAGCACAGCTCGACCGCTTCCTGCTGCGCGTCAGCTTCGGCTACCCCTCGCCGGGGGAGGAGTACGACGTGCTCGCGCGCCGTCTCGAGAGGCAGCAGGAGGAGGTCGAGCTCGAGCAGGTCACCGACGCCGCCGGCCTGCTGGCGATGCAGGCGGCGGTCGAGACCGTGACCGTCGACGAGAGCGTCGGGCGCTACTGCGTCGACCTCGCCACCGCCACGCGGACGCACCCCGAGGTGCTGACCGGCGCCTCGCCGCGCGGCTCGCTCGGACTGGTGCTGGCGGCTCGGGCGTTCGCCCTGATCCGGCGCCGCGACTACGTGATCCCCGAGGACGTCAAGGCCGTCGCCCGTTCGGTGCTCAGCCACCGCATCACGGTCCGCCCGGAGCTCTGGATGACGGCGGCGACCGGGCGCGGTGTCGTCGACTCGGTGCTCACCAAGGTCCCGACCCCGGCGACGCTCGAGCGCCGATGAGACTCCTCCGATGAGCCAGGCCGACGCCAGGTGGCGCCCGACCGGGGCGCTCGGCCGGGCGATCGTCATCGCCGCGGTCGCCGTGTCCGGTGCGCTGCTCGCCGGCGAACCCGCCCTGGTGGTGCTCGCGGTGCCCTTCGTGGCGTGCGCGACCCTCGGCCTGCTGCACCGGCCCAGCCGGGTGCCGCAGCTCTCGTCCCAGCTCGACCACGCCTCGCTGCACGAGGGACAGGGCACGACGTCACGGCTGACGGTCACCGACGCTGACGACGCGGAGCAGCTGACCCGGTCGTTCGGGCGGCCGCCGTACGTCGCGATGCGCCCGCACGACGGGCAGGTCGGTGCGCTGCTCTCCGGGCCCGACGGCCCCGCGCCGGTCGTCGAGATCAGCCCGCGCCGGTGGGGTCGCCGCTTCCTGGGGGAGGAGAAGGTCGCGCTGATGGCCCCGTGGGCGGGCTACCGGTTCGGCCCGGTCGCGCTCGGCGGCCAGCAGATGCGGGTGCTGCCGACGATGGCGCCGTACGACTCGCGGGCCGACGCCCCGCACCCGGTCGGCCTCGTGGGCGCCCACCGGTCGCAACGGCCCGGTAGCGGCACCGAGCTGGCCGGCATCCGGCCGTTCGCTCCGGGGGACCGGCTGCGCCGGGTCAACTGGCGGGTCTCGCTGCGCTCCCGCGAGCTGCACGTGGTCAGCACCCGTGCCGAGGAGGACACCGGCGTCCTCCTCGTCGTCGACGCGCTCGCCGACCACGGCGCCGGCGGTGGCGTCGACCGCGCGGCGAGCAGCCTGGACCTCTCGGTGCGGGCGGCCTCCGCGATCGCCGAGCACCACGTGCGCGCGGGCGACCGGGTGGCGCTGCGGGTGGTGGGCCGCGGTCGCGAGCTGGTCGGCTACGGCACCGGCTCCCGACACCTGAGGCGGCTCCAGCACACCCTCGCCGGCGTGCGACCCGGTGAGATCGCCGAGTCCGAGGCCGGGGTGCTGCAGCTGGGCGTCACCGGCGGCACGGTCGTCATCCTGCTGTCGCCGATGCTCGCCGAGTCGATCGGCGCGGTGGCCGCGACGCTGACCCGGCGTGGGGTGCCCGTGCTCGTGGTCGACACCCTCCCCGCCGACGTACGCCCCGGGGTCGCCGAGGGCACCGACCCGGAGCTGGCCGCTCTCGCGTGGCGGATGCGCAGCCTCGAGCGGACGGCCGTGCTGCAGCGCCTGGGTGGTCTCGGGTGTCCGGTGGTGGCCTGGCGCGGACCCGGCACCGTCGACGACGTACTGCGGCGGCTGGCCCGGCGTGCCGCCCAGCCCCGGGTAGTGGCCCGGTGAACGGCCTGGTGAGCGCGATCGCCGGGCTCTCGCGGAGCCAGCTGGTGCTGCGCGCGCTGATCGTCCTCGGCCCGGTGGTCGCCGTCCTCGCCGCCGGCCCCGCCGGCCGCTGGCCTTCGTGGTGGCTGGTCGCGGCCACCCTGGGGCTGGCGGGCGGTTTCGCGGCCTTCCCCGAGTCACCGTTCGGCGCGGCGGTGCTGCTGCTCGTCCTCGCCTGGTGGACCGCCGGGCTCGACGACGGCCTGCACCCGGCGGTCCTGGTCACCGCCGCTGCCGTCGTGGTCACCCACCTCGCCGCGATCCTGGCCTCCTACGGTCCCCCCGAGATGCCGGTCGACCCGGCGCTGGTGTGGCTGTGGGTACGGCGCGGTGCGCTGGTGCTGCTCGGCGTACCCGTGGTCTGGGGGCTTGCGCTGGTCCTGCGAGGTGAACCGGAGCAGCCGGGCATCTGGGTCGTCGGCGTCGCCGCCGGCCTGGTCGCCACCGTCGCGGCGGCGGTCGCCCTCACCGCGGGGCAGCCGGGGGAGGATTGAGGCCGTGAGCCTGGATCACGAGGAGTACGTCGAGCTGGTGCTGCGCTGCGTCGAGGCGGTGCCGCGCGGGCGGGTCACGACGTACGGCGCGATTGCGGAGGTCGTCGGCGCCGTGGTCGGTGGCGGCGGGCCGCGGCTGGTCGGCAACGTGATGGCCGCGCACGGCGCCGGGATGCCGTGGTGGCGGGTGGTCCGCGCCGACGGGTCGCTGCCGCCCAGCCACCAGGGTGAGGCGCGGCAGGCCTACCTCGAGGAGGGCACGCCGCTGCGCCCTTCGGGGAACGTGGACATCAAGCTCGCGCTCTGGCGCCCGCCGACGCCGAGCCGCGCCTGACGGTCCGCGGCGGCCGCCGTCTGATGTAACGCCGGGTTAGGGCTTGTTCCCACCGTGTTGCAACCTGGTGGGAACAAGGACTAACCCGGCGTTACAAGCGGTGTTGGCGGGCGCGCGCCAGCACGGCGAGGCGTCGGAGCGCCTGCGGGAAGATCTCGGCGGGCGGGGTGACCAGCCCGGCGCCGACCTGGCCGACGCCGGCGACCTTGCCGGCCATGCCGGTGTTGATCTGCGGCAGGATCCCGGTGCGGCACACCATCGACACGTCGATGCCGGTGGGCGTGCCCTGGAACTCCAGCACCGGCACCGTCCAGCGCGGGTTCTCCCCGAGGGTGATCTCGTGCATCCGCCGGGTGGTGGCCAGGGCGTCGGGCACCGAGCCGCCCACGAGCCGCACGATCGCCGGCGCGGTCGCCATCGCGAAGCCGCCGATGCCGGCGGTCTCGGTGATCGCGGAGTCGCCGATGTCGGGGTTGGCGTCGTCCGGGCCGTAGCTGCCGAGGAAGAGCCCGTCGGCGAGCTGCGCCGGACCCGTGAACCACTCGTCGCCGGTGCCGGCGACCTGGATGCCGAAGTCGGTGCCGTTGCGGGCCATCGCGACCACCATCGTCGAGCCGTCGATGCCGCGGGCGGCGTCGAGGGCCAGCTTGCAGGCGGGCATCGCGAGGTTGAGGAAGAAGTGGTCGTTGCCGCCGACGAAGCGCAGCCCCTCGGCGATGTCGGCACTGTCCATCCCCGACGTCACCATCGCGGGTGACAGGTCGCGCAGCAGCATCAGCGTGCCGGCGCGGTTGCGGTTGTGGGCCTCGTCGCCCATCTGCAGCATCTGGGTGAGGATGCCGGTGACGTCCACCGGGCCGGTCGCCCGCACCGCCTTCTGGAGCAGCGGGCCGAGCACGTCGCCCATCCAGCGCAGCCGGGTCAGCACCTCGGGCCCGTAGGCGCCGTACCGCAGGACCTTGCCGAGGCCCTCGTTGAGCGAGCAGTAGGTACGCCGGCCGCTCGCGGCGTCCTCCAGCACGAACATCCACATGCTCGGCGTGACGACGCCGGCCATCGGCCCGACGGCCGATCGGTGGTGGCACGGCTCCAGCGAGACGCTGCTGCCGGACTCGAAGAGCGCGACCGCGTCCTCGGGGTCGTCGACCAGGCCTTCGAGCGCGGCGCCGGCCATCAGCCCGCCGCGCAGCGGGCCGGACGCGCGGTCCCAGGCGATCGGCGGGCCGGCGTGCAGGAACTCGCCGCGCTGCAGCCCGAGCACCTCCGACGCGGGCGCGACGTCGACCAGGGTGGCGGTGACGTCGAGCATCGCGGCGAGAGCGCGCTCGTTGGCGGTACGCCGCAGCGGGTCGGCCGCGACCGTCGCGAGGTCGTCCTCGGTGCCGGTCATCGGCGGCCGCCAGTCGACCCGGGTGACGGCGGTGGCCTGGTCGGCGATCGCGTCGGCCAGCAGGTCGGCGCCGACGTTGACGACGGCCTCGGGGGCGGTGCTCATGCGGGGTCTCCGATCAGCTCGAGGGCGCGGCGGGTGGCGCCGGCGTTTGACAGGTGCACCTCGGCGCCGGCCGCGACCAGGGCGGCGACCTGGCGGTCGCGGCCCTGCGGGTCGCCGTCGGTGCCGACGACCGCGATCACCACCGGCTGGCTCACCGCGGCGATCGCCGGGGCGAGCTGCTCCGCCGGATCCGGCTCGGCGCCGTGGCCGAGCACGACGTCGAGCAGCAGTACGCCGGTCGACGGGTCGGCCGATGCTCGGGCCAGGTGCTCGAGGCGCAGGCTCGGGTCGATCATCGGGTGCGCGCGGCCCGAGGTGTACTCGTCGTCGCCGAAGTCGACGAAGGTGTGCCCGGCTTCGGTGCCTGCGATCAGCTGCGCCTCGCTCTTGAGAGTCCCGCCGACGAACAGGCCCCGCAGGACGCCGGTGCCGGAGCCTGCGGTCCCTACGACGGGCCAGGCGGGCACGTCACGATCGAGCCGTCGCAGCACGGACTCCGCCGCGGCGGTGATGTCGGGCTTGCCGGCGCCGAGGAGGGCGAACTCGACGGGGGTGGACAGGGCGGCGGCGTACTCCTCGATCTCGGCGGCGACGTCCGGCGCCGGTGGCTTGGAGACCAGCACGATCAGCTCGACGCCCGGGTCCTCGTCGAGGCGGCGCAGGGCCTCGCGAGTCGAGGCGCCCCGGACCTCGGACGACAGGTCGCGGCCGCCGACGCCCAGCGCGGACGTCACGCCGACGCCGGCGTGGTCGAGCAGCGCGAGCAGCTGCTGGCAGCCGGTGCCGGACGCGGCAACGATGCCGACCGGGCCCGGGGAGACGACGTTGGCGAAGCCCAGTCCCAGACCGCCGACGACCGCGGTGCCGCAGTCCGGCCCCATCACCAGCACGCCGCGCTCGGCGGCCTCCCGCTTGAGGGCGACCTCCTGATCCACGGGCACATTGTCGCTGAAGATCATCACGTCGCGGCCGGCGTCGACGGCGTCCATCGCCTCGACCAGCGCGCTCGGCCCGGGCACGGAGACGACCGCGACCGCGTCGGACGTGCGGCGCAGCGCGCTCCTCATCGAGCGAGGCGGCGCGATCTCGGATGATCCCTCGGGCCGGCGGTTGGCGTCGCGCAGCGCCTGGTCGACCCCGGCCAGCGCAGCGGTGAGCGCGTCGGCGTCCTCCAGCCGCAGCGCCACGACCAGGTCGTTGGTGGTCGCCTCGGCGGGGACGTCGAAGCCCATCTCGGTGAGCACCTCGATGTTGAGCGCGGTCGCCATGGCCACCTGGGCGGCGAGCACGCCGTCGAGGCCCTGCACGGCGCGGCTGACCTGCAGCAGGGTGACCGAGTCGGCGTACGCGCCCGGTCGTAGCTCCACGTGGTTGCTGGTCATGCTGCGGCTCCTTCAGGAGAGAGATGGGCGAGTGCGGCGCGGGCGCCCTGGAGTAGCCCGCGTCCGGAGGTGTGGCCGACGGCGGCGAGGGCGTCGGCGAGCTCGGCCTCGGCGGGGGTGTCCAGAGCACCCAGCCAGCGGCCGAACTCCGGGATCACCTCGCCGTGCATCGCGCAGTCGAGCAGGGTCGCCGAGAGCAGCGTGGTGCGGTCGAGGCAGGCGCGGACGGCGGCGTCGACCTCGTCGGTGGCGACCCCGACCGCCCGATGGGCCGCCAGCCAGCCGCACAGCACGTCGTCGTCGTACGGCGTGAGCCCGTCGCCACGGCCGACCATCGCGGCCACGTCGCCGGGTGGGGGTGCCGGCGTGGTGGCGCGGGTCCGGATCGTCGGGACCTTGACGTCCACGACCCGCCCGACCGGCAGCGCCTCGTCGTCCAGGTGCAGCACGCCGGTGTCGAGCCGGGCCCACCGCACGTCCGGGAGCGCGTCGGCAGCGGCCCGGAGCGCACACGGCACGGCGGTGGCCCGGCGGGAGACGACACCGACGCAGCGCCCGGCGATCTCGACGTAGACCGCGTCGCGGCCGCGGTGCACCACCGGCACCGGGCCGTCGGCGACGGATCGCAGCAGCGCCCGCACTCGGGGAGGTGCGCTGACGGGGATCACCGCACCGACGCTAGCGGGGGCGATTACGGTTTGGGGATGTGAGGTTGTGCCAACGCCGACGACGAGGGAGCGCAAGTGTTGATAACCGGTGACCGCGAGGAGCTCGCCAGTGCCGCGTTGGCGCGCGTCGACGCGCTGCACACGGGGTTGACCCAGATCGTGCTGGAGGGCGGCAACCTCGACGGCATCGCGGCCGAGGTGAGCCGGGTGCTCGAGGTGGGTGTCGCCTTCACCTCGACGGACGGCCGGGTCCGCGCCGAGGCGCTCGGGGACGACCACCGCGCGCTGCTCGTCGACCAGGAGCTGCTCGACCCCACCGGCCGGGTGCGGGTGGAGCGGATCGGCGGGGGCACCGGGCACGTGTCGCGAGTGGCGGCGGCCGGCGTAGAGCTGGCCCGCCTCGTCGCGATCAGCCGGGAGCCGATCACCGCCGACGACGTCCATGCCCTCGAGCGGGCCGCCGCGGTCGCCGCGCTGCTGATCACCCGCGAGGAGGCCGTCGCCGCTGTCGAGAACAAGTACCAGGGCGACTTCCTGCGAGACCTGCTGCTGCGACGGACGGCCGACCCGGCCTACGTGGCCGAGCACGCCGAGACCTTCGGCTGGGACCTCGCGCGGCCGATGGTCGTGGTGGTGGCCGAGCTCGACCCGAGTGACGAGCAGGTCTCGGGCGCACGGCGGCGGCAGTGGCAGGAGCGGTTCTCCGCGGCCTGGCGACAGGTCGCCGCCGGCGTCGCCGCCGACGTCGCCACCGTCGACTTCTCGTCCGAGGTGGTCACGCTGCTGCCGCTGGCGGAGCAGGACCTGGAGCCCGTGGCGGGCCACGACGTCGTACGCCGGGCCGTCACCGCGGTCGCCGGCGACAAGGGCGGCGGACGTCGGGCGTTCTCGGTCGGTGTCAGCCGGGTCGCCGTCGGCGTCGACGACCTGCCCACGGCGTACGCCCAGGCGCGGCGCGCGGTCGAGGTGGGCCGGCGGATCCGCGGGGGCGGCTCGACGACGTACTTCGACCAGCTCGGCGTGCACCGCCTGATCGCCCTCATCCCGGACACGCCGGCGGGTTCGGCGGAGCTCGCTGCGTTCGTCGACGACGTGCTCGGCCCGCTGGCCGAGCAGACGACCGATGCGGCGGACCTGCGCGAGACCCTGCAGGTGCTGCTCGACACGAACTTCAACGTTGCCGAGGCGGCCCGGTTGCAGTTCTTCCACTACAACACGATGCGCTACCGGGTCTCCAAGCTCGAGCGGCTGCTCGGACCGCTCTCGACGGACCCGCACCTGCGGCTCGATGTCGCCGTCGCCCTGCGCGTTCTAGAGATCACCGCCTGAGCACGCGCCGACAACAGATGCCAGCCATTGCGGCGTTCCTTCGGCATTTGTCGCCGTCGTGGGTGTGTCATAGGCCTCATTAGGTTGAGCAGGACTCGGGGCCTGTCCAGACACCGAAGGGGTGCTCGCATGTCGATGTTCAAGTGGGACGTAGTGGATCCTGCGCCGGGTGAGGCCGTAGCGCCGCACCAGCGCCTGTCATGGGGCAAGACGGCGGGCCTCGGCGCGCAGCACGTGGTCGCGATGTTCGGCGCCACCTTCGTCTTCCCGATCGTCATGGGGCTCGACCCCAACCTGGCGATCCTCTTCAGCGGTATCTGCACGGTGCTCTTCCTGCTGGTCTGCAACAACAAGGTCCCGAGCTACCTCGGCACGAGCGCCTCGTTCGTCGCCGGTGTCGCCGCGATCCGCGCCCAGGGCGGCGACTCGGCCGACGTGACCGGCGCGATCCTGGTCTCCGGCCTGGTGCTCCTCGCCGTCGGCGTGCTGGTGCACTTCGCCGGCGCCGGGATGATCCACAAGGTGCTGCCGCCGGCAGTGACCGGTGCGGTCGTCATGCTGATCGGCTTCAACCTGGCTCCGGTCGTGGCGAGCATCTACTGGCCGCAGGACCAGTGGGTCGCCCTGCTGACCGCGACCTTCATGGTGATCGCGGCCTGTCTCTTCCCGGGCTTCTGGTCGCGGATCGCGGTGTTCCTGGCGCTGATCTTCGGCTACCTGATCTCGTGGCTCTTCGACGGCATCTTCGGCCAGATCAACTCGGTGCTCGGCGGTGCCACCGAGGCCACCGACCACGACCGCATCTCGTGGGCCGGCGTCAAGGCAGCCGACTGGGTCGGCTTCCCGAGCGGCGACCTCGCCGACGGCGTGAGCGTCGTGCACGGCCCGAGCTTCTCGCTGACCTTCATCCTCCTGGTCCTGCCGGGCGTCATCGCCCTGATCGCCGAGAACACCGGACACGTCAAGGCCGTCGCCGAGATGACCGGCGAGAACCTCGACCCCTACATGGGTCGGGCGATCGGCGCCGACGGTGCCGCGACCGCGCTCGCCAGCCTCTTCGGCGGTTCGCCGACCACGACGTACGCCGAGAACATCGGCGTCATGGGTGCCACCCGGGTCTACTCGACGGCCGCCTACTACGTGGCCGCCGCCGTGGCGATCCTGCTCGGTCTGTGCCCGAAGTTCGGTGCGGTCGTGAGTGCCACCCCGGGTGGCGTGCTCGGCGGCATCACCGTCGTCCTCTACGGCATGATCGGCCTCGTCGGCGCCAAGATCTGGGTCGAGAACCGGGTCGACTTCGGCAACCCGGTCAACCTGGTCGGCCTGTCGGCGGGCATCATCGCCGGCATCGGCGGCGTGACCCTGGAGATCACCGACGACTTCTCGCTGAGCGGCATCGCCCTCGGCACGATCATGGTGATCGTCTACTTCCACCTCGTGAACCTGCGAGGCAAGCACACCGACCGGACGTCGGGAGAGGTGACCAAGGTCCTGTGAAGCCAGCACCGTTCGCGTACCGCCGGCCGGGGTCCATCGCCGAAGCTGTCGAGGTCCTGGCCGGCGAGCCGAACGCCAAGGTGCTGGCCGGTGGACAGAGCCTGGTCCCGCTGCTGTCGATGCGGCTCGCGGCTCCCGCGATGCTCGTCGACATCAACGGGATCCCGGGCCTGGACAAGATCTCGGTCGAGGATGGTGGCGTCCGGGTGGGTGCGCTCGCCCGGCACGCCGCCGTCCTCGCCTCGCCCGACGTACGCCGGGTGCAGCCGCTCGTGCCGCTGGCCCTCGCCAACGTCGCGCACGCCACCATCCGCAACAGAGGTACGACGGTCGGCTCGATCGTCCATGCCGACGCGGCCGCCGAGATGCCGGTCGTGCTGTCGCTGCTGGGCGGGTCGCTCGACGTCGAGGGGCCCTCTGGCCGCCGTACGATCCCGGCATCCGAGCTCTACCTCGGGCCGCTGGAGTCGTCGGTCGGGCACGACGAGATCGCGGTGTCGGCGTACTTCCCGGCGCTCGCGCAGGGGGCCGGCGTCGCCTTCGAGGAGATCGCCAGGCGACACGGCGACTACGCCCTCGTGGGTGCCGCCGCGCTCGTCGACGGGGACTCCGTCAAGGTCGGCTACCTGTCGGTGAGCGACGTGCCGACCGTCGTCGACCTGACCGGCGTCGCCGACGCCGACCTGGGGGAGGCCGCGCTCGCGCAGCTCGACCCCGCAGAAGACATCCACGCCAGCGCCGCCTACCGCGCGCAGCTGGTCCGCGTGCTCACCGCCCGCGTGGTTCGATCGGCCCGGGAGGGAATTCAGTGACCGAGGAGCTGCACGACGTACGCCTGAGCGTCAACGGCAACACCCACGAGATCCGGGTGCCCGCGCGGCGGTTGCTCTCCGACGCCCTGCGCCACGACCTCAAGCTCACCGGCACCCACGTCGGCTGCGAGCACGGAGTCTGCGGCGCCTGCACGATCCTGGTCGACGGCAACCCGATGCGCTCCTGCCTGATGTTCGCGGTCTCCGCGGAGGGCAGCGAGATCACCACGGTCGAGGGCCTCACCAACCCGGACGGCTCGCTCGGCCACGTGCAGCAGGCGTTCCTGGAGTGCCACGGCCTGCAGTGCGGCTTCTGCACCCCGGGCTTCCTGACCACGATCACCGCCGGCCTGCGCGAGAACCCGACGCCCACGCACGAGGAGGCCCGCGACATGATCGCCGGCAACCTGTGCCGCTGCACCGGCTACCAGAACATCGTCAAGGCCGTTGAGCGTGCCGCGGAGCTTGGTTTCGAGACAGACGCTAGCGCGCCTTCCTCAACCACCGGAAGTGCGTCATGACGACGAAGCTGATGGGCCAGAAGGTCCAGCGGGTCGAGGACCAGCGGTTCCTGCGGGGGCTGGGTCGGTACGTCGACGACGTGGCCGTGGAGCAGGACGTGCTGCACGCCGCCGTACTGCGATCGCCGCACGCGCACGCCCGGATCGTCGACATCGACGTGGAGGCCGTGCTCGACATCGAGGGCGTGCACGCGGTCTTCACCTGGGACGACCTCGCCTCCTGCACCCCGCAGATGGCCGAGCCGCTGCCATTGCTGATCCCACACCCGGCGCTGACCCACGGCCGCACGCAGTACGCGCTGGCGAAGGACGAGGTCAACTACGTCGGCGAGGCGATCGCCTTCGTCGTCGCCGAGGACCGCTACATCGCCGAGGACGCGGTCGGCCGGATCCGTGTCGACTACGAGTTCCTGCCGCCGGTGGTCGGGATCGACGCCGCCCGGGCCGCGAAGACGCTGGTGCACGACGACGTGCCCGGCAACGTCGGCGCCCGGATGGAGCAGAACGTCGGCGACGCGCCGGCCGCGATCGCCAAGGCGCCGCACCGGCTCGAGCTCGACCTGACGATCGAGCGCAGCGCGTGCATGCCGATGGAGGGCCGTGGCACGGTCGCGCGCTGGGACCCGGATCTCAACCGGCTCCAGCTGTGGACCTCGACCCAGACCTCGACCGGCGTTCGCGCCGCGGTCGCGGTGAAGCTGGGCCTCGACCTCGGCCAGGTCGACGTGATCACCCCCGACGTGGGCGGTGGCTTCGGCGTGAAGATCAACCACCCCTGGCCGGAGGAGCTGCTCGTCCCGATGGCTGCTCGCGTGCTCGGGCGGACGGTGAAGTTCACCGAGGACCGGCGCGAGCACTTCATCTCCTCGGCGCACGAGCGCGGTCAGGTGCAGCACATCGAGGTCGGCTTCGACGACGACGGCCGGCTGCTCGGGCTGAACGTCGAGTTCTGGCACGACCACGGCGCGTACACGCCGTACGGCCTGATCGTCCCGATCATCACCTCGACCCAGCTGCTCGGCCCCTACAAGCCGCACAACTACCGGGTCGTCTTCGAGTCGCTCTACACCAACACCGTCATCGTCACGCCGTACCGCGGCGCCGGACGGCCGCAGGGCTGCTACGCGATGGAGCGGACGATGGACGCGATCGCGGCGTACCTCGGGAAGGACCGCGCCGAGGTACGCGCCGTGAACTTCATCCAGCCCGACGAGTTCCCCTACGACCAGGGGCTGATCTTCCAGGACGGCCGCGAGCTGGAGTACGACTCCGGCGACTACCCGGCGATGCTGGAGAAGACCAAGGCGCTGGTCGGCTGGGACGAGTTCCCGGCGTTCAAGGCCGAGATGGCGGCGCAGGGCCGGCGGGTCGGCATCGGCCTCGCCTGCTACGTCGAGGGCACCGGCGTCGGTCCCTACGAGGGCGCGCACGTGCACATCGAGACCAGCGGCAAGGTCAAGGTCGCGACCGGCCTGACCACGCAGGGCCAGGGCCACGCCACGGTCTTCGCACAGCTCGTCGCCGACGAGCTCGGCGTGAAGTTCGAGGACGTCGAGGTCGTCACCGGCGACACCCGGCGGATGCCGTACGCCGTCGGCACGTTCGCCTCGCGCGCGGCCGTGATGAGCGGCTCGGCGATCCACCTCGCCGCGAAGCGGGCCAAGGAGAAGGTGCTCAAGATCGCCGCCGAGGCGCTCGAGGCCTCCGAGGACGACCTCGAGATCGTCGACGGCGTGGTGTCGGTGAAGGGATCGCCCGGCACCTCGATCGACCTCGGCACGGTCTCGGTGCTGTCCAACCCGCTGCGCTACGCCTTCGACGAGGCGTCCAAGGCGGCGACCCAGTTCTCCGTCGGCGACCCGGGCAAGCCGCCGGTGGCCGAGGACGACGAGCCCGGCCTGGAGGGCAAGGACTTCTACTCGCCCGAGCGCGCGACCTTCGCCTCCGGCATGCACGCCGTGATCGTCGAGACCGACCCGGAGACGGCCGAGATCACGATCCTCAAGTACGCCGTCGTCCACGACTGCGGCCACCTGATCAACCCGATGATCGTCGAGGGCCAGATCCACGGCGGTGTCGCGCAGGGCGTCGGGGGAGCGCTCTACGAGCGGATGGCGTACGACGAGTCGGGGCAGCTGCTCAACGCGTCGTTCATGGACTTCCTGATGCCCTACGTCACCGAGGTGCCCGACGGCATCGACATCGACCACCTCGAGACGCCGTCGCCGCTCAACCCGCTCGGCATCAAGGGCGCGGGGGAGGCGGGCGTGATCCCGTCCGCCGCCGTCTTTGCCGCGGCTATCGAGGACGCCGAGGGCCTGACGATCAAGGCGATGCCGATCTCGCCGTCCGAGCTGTACGCCCTGCGACTGGAGAACTCATGAAGATCAGCGGTTCCAACCTCGTCCCCTTCCCGGTCGAGCAAGTCTGGGACGCGATCCTCGACCCCCGGGTCCTGGTCGCCACGATCCCCGGCTGCGAGCAGCTGGCCGCGACGGGCGACAACGCCTACGACATGACGGTCACCGCCGGCGTCGCGGCGATCAAGGGGACCTACCAGGGCTCCTGCACGCTGTCGGACCTGGCGTCGAACGAGTCGCTCGTGATGCACCTGTCGGGCGCCGGTGCCCCGGGCACCATCGACGCGACCGTGAAGGTCTTCTTCGGCGAGGCCGAGCCGGGGGTGACCAAGATCGACTACGAGGCCGACGCGGTCGTCGGTGGCATGGTCGGCGGCGTCGGCCAGCGAATGCTCACCTCGGTCTCCAAGCGGATGGCGGGCGAGTTCTTCGGCAACGTCGCCGCCGCGATCGGCCAGGGTCCGGCCCCGGCTGTCGAGCAGGCTGCAGCTGGCACCCCCGTCGAGTCGGCGCAGCCCTCCCCGGGGCAGGTCTTCAGCGCTCCCGCGAAGAAGCCCGGCGTCTCCTCGCAGGACGACTTCCTCAAGGGCATCGCCGTCGGCGCCGGGCTGGTCGTCCTCGGCGTCGTCGTGGGTGGGCTCTTCGGGCGTCGGCGCTCGTGAGCGCTGCGCCGGCCGCCCGCGGTTTCACCGGTGAACCGGTGAAACCGTCACTTCTCAGGCAACGCAACGCCCGAGAAGTGGCAGGAAAGCCTGAGGAGTGGGCCGGGTGTGGCACATGAGCATCACCGTCGAGTCCACCGCGCGTGACCAGGCCGACGCCGTACGACGTCGCGAGATCTCGGCGCGTGAGCTGCTCGACCTGCACCTGGATCGCATCGCCGAGCGCAACCCGGAGCTCAACGCGGTCGTCTCGCTCGACGCGGAGCGCGCCCGAGAGGGGGCGGCGCAGGCAGACGAGGCGCTGGCGGCCGGCGCCGAGGTGGGGGCCCTGCACGGGCTGCCGTTCGCGTTCAAGGACACCCACGGCGTCGAGGGCTGGCGTACGACGTACGGATCACCGCTCTTCGCCGACCACGTCGCCGAGCACGACGACCTGATCGTCGAGCGGGTACGCCGGGCGGGTGTGGTCGTCATCGGCAAGACGAACGTGCCGGAGTTCGCTGCCGGCTCGCACACCTTCAACCGGGTCTTCGGCCTGACCCGCAACCCCGTCGACCCGTCGCGCTCGGCCGGCGGCTCGTCCGGAGGCGCCGCGTGCGCGCTCGCTTCCGGGATGGTGCCGCTGGCAGACGGCTCCGACATGGGCGGATCGCTGCGCAACCCGGCGTCGTTCTGTGGCGTCGTGGGGCTGCGGCCGTCGCTGGGCCGGGTGCCGGAGTGGCCGCTCTACAACCAGTGGGAGACGACCTCGGTCGGCGGGCCGATGGCCCGCAACGTCGGCGATCTCGCCCTGCTGCTCTCGGTGATGGCCGGCCCGGACGCGCGGGCTCCGCAGGCGCTGACGGAGCCCGGCACGACCTTCGCGCCGCCGCTCGACGGCTTGCTCGCCGGGCTCCGGGTCGCGCTGTCGCCGGACCTCGGTGGCGCGATCGAGGTCGACTCCGAGGTGGCCGCGATCGTCGGCGCGTCCGCGGCGGCCTTCGCCGATGCGGGAGCCGTGGTCACCGACGACCACCCCCTGCTGTCCGAGGCCGACGACACGTTCCGCACCCTGCGCGCCTGGCACTTCCAGGCGAAGTTCGGCCTGATGCTCGCCGCCTCGCCCGACGAGTTCAAGCCCTCTCTCGCCGACAACATCCGGGCCGGCGAGTCCCTCACCGGCGCCGACGTCGCCCGCGCCTACAGCCAGCGCACCGCTCTCTCCGAGCGGATGCGGCTCTTCTTCGAGTCGTACGACGTGCTGGTGCTCCCGGTCTCCCAGGTGCCGCCGTTCCCGGCCGACCAGGAGTTCCCCACCTCGATCAACGGTCGACCGATGCAGACCTACCTCGACTGGATGCGCGCGGCGTACTTCATCACCGTCACCGGCTGCCCCGCCATCTCGGTGCCGTTCGGCACCACCGCCGACGGACTGCCGGTCGGCATCCAGATCGTCGCTCCGCACGGCCGTGACCGGTTCCTGCTCGAGGTCGCGGCCGCGTTCGAGGGTGCCGTCGGCTGATCTTCGGGACCACCGCTCCTCCACAGGGGCGGTACCGGCCTGTGGAGTCTTTACCGCCAACTGTGGACGACGGGGCACGTAGCTGTGGAGCAACCGGGCAGTTTCGGTGGAACCGAAGGAATGTTCGCGGAAGGCCTTGCGCGCCCGGAGTCCGAGGGCATAGAACTTCTCCCACGCCCTCCGGCAACGGGAGGCGGGACAGCTCGAAGGTGAGGGTCCGTACGACGAAGAACCAGCTTGCTGGGGGCGCGTCGCGGCGACTGGATGACGAAGTCGCTGGGGCCGGAGCCGACGGGCAGTCGATCGGGAGCGTCATCAGTACCGATCATCTGAAGGGCCCTTGCGACTCATACTCGCAAGGGCCCTTCGCCCATTTCCGGGCCAGGTTCTCGGCCGGGTGGTTTCGAGGCTCGCTTCGCTCGCACCTCAACCACCGATTCCCAAATCCCGCTCAACTGTGGGGATCTGGGCGTTTTCTGTGGACAATGCGGGTCGCTTCTGTGGATGACCAGGTCAGTTTCGGTGGAACCAGAAGAATGTTCCGCAAAGGTCTTGCGCACCTCGTTCGTGAGGGCATAGAACTTCTCTCACGCCCTCCGGCAACGGGAGGCGGGACAGCTCGGAGACGAAGGTCCATACGTGAACGAACCGGCTTGCCGGGGAGGGATCGCGGCGGCGAGATGACGACGACGCCGGGGCCGGAGGAGAAGGGCAGTCGACCGGGAGCGTCATCGGTACCGGTCAGCCGAAGGGCCCTTGGGACTCATACTCTCGAGGGCCCTTCACCTATTTCGGGCGCCCCAGTCCGTGAGATCCGGAATCGGCTGACCGGGCGGTAACCGCGACACTGGACGGGTGGTCATGTACTCGGTCCTGCACACCGTCATCCCGCCGGTCGCGAAGCTGATCTGGCGGCCGACGGTCACCGGGCTCGACAACGTGCCGCGCACCGGTGCCGTCCTCCTGGCCAGCAACCACCTGAGCTTCGCCGACTCGCTGGTCATCCCGATCGTCGCCCCGCGCAAGGTGCACTTCCTGGCCAAGTCCGACTACTTCGCCGGCGGCGGGATCAAGGGCACCCTGCAGAAGGCGTGGTTCGAGGGCATGGGGATGCTGCCCGTGGACCGCGACGACCCGCGGGCCGCGATCGCCAGCCTCGACACCGCGCTCGAGGTGCTCGGCCGCGGGGACGCCTTCGGTCTGTACCCGGAGGGCACCCGCTCCCGAGACGGCCGCCTCTACCGCGGCCGCACCGGCGTCGCCCACCTGGCGCTGACGGCCGGCGTGCCGGTCGTCCCGGTCGGCATCACCGGCACCGAGAGGCTGCAGCCCGTGGACGCCCGGCTGCCCCGCGTCGTACCGGTGTCGATCAGCTTCGGGGAGCCGATCCAGGTCGTCGGACGGTACGACGGCGTGCCGCTCGGCAAGGCTCGGCGGGAGATCACCGACGAGATCATGCGCGCGATCCAGGCCCTCACCGGTCAGGAGGAGGCCGGGATCTACAACGACCGCGCCCCCGACGCGTAGCACAGCGCTGGCAGAGGTTGCCGGAGAACCGGACCTCCGTCGGCAAGGTCTGCCGTGGCCCGGCGGCCCGGCGCCCGGTTGAATCGACGCATGACCCGACGGATCAGGATCGGCATCGACACCGGCGGCACGTTCACCGACGTGGTCGCCTTCGACGAGGACAGCGGCGAGCTGGTCACGACCAAGACGCCATCGACCCCGAGCAATCCCGCGGACGGGTTCCTCGCCGGCATCGACAAGGTGCTCGGGCTGCTCGAGGCCACGGGCGCGGACATCGACGCGGTCAGCCACGGCACCACGGTCGCGACCAACCAACTGCTCGAGGGCAAGGTCGACCGGCTGGGCTTCATCACCAACACCGGCTACGAGGCGATGCTCGAGATCGCCCGCCAGTCCGTGCCCGACGGCTACGGCAACTCCTACTTCTGGGTGAAGCCCGAGCGGATCGTGCCCCGCGACCGGGTCAAG
>Ga0190274_10000724_pt1 | contig 19332 bp, 13 predicted proteins | sample Popmic531T_FD_133002 | JGI IMG/M metagenome (GOLD analysis project Ga0190274, IMG submission 133002) | Populus adjacent soil microbial communities from riparian zone of Yellowstone River, Montana, USA - 531 T | ecosystem: Environmental > Terrestrial > Soil > Riparian zone | place: USA: Montana... | reverse complement strand
TCGGGACCGTGGCCGTGATCGGCATCCGGACCCTGCGCCGGGTCGACTTCCACGACGAGCGCAACGTCATCATCCTGGCCGTCAGCCTCGGCTTCGCCATGACCCCGACGGTGTACCCGACGATCGTCGACCACTTCCCCGAGGCGGTGTGGACCATCATCTCCAGCGGCATCACCCTGGGCAGCATCAGCGCGATCCTGCTCAACCTGGTCTTCAACGTCTGGGGGGGCAGGAGCAACCTAGTCACCCGGGTGCTGCCGGTTCCCCGGCGCGACGAGGTCTTCAGCATCGACCAGGTCAACCAGATGGACCGCCCCGAGTTCGTGGCCACATTCGGCCCGCTGTTCCAGGGGGCGGCCTGGCTCGCCGAGCAGGCCTACGACGCCCGGCCCTTCGAGGACATCTACGACCTGCGCCGGGCCTTTCACGACGCGCTGTTCGACGCCCCTCCGGAGCGCCAGCTGGAGCTGATCCGCCGGTACCCGGACCTGGCCGGGGCGGCCACCCGCGAGGGCCGACTGCCCACCCAGTCGGTGGTCGACCAAGCGATCGCCGGCTTGGACCGGCTCAACAGCGACGAGTACAGCTCCTTCGACGAACTCAACCACGCCTACCGGGAGAAGTTTGGCTTCCCCCTCGTCATCGCCGTGCGGGAGAACACCAAGGAGACGATCCTCAAGGCCGGCAACGCCCGGCTGCAGAACTCCAGCGCCGCCGAGCAGGCAGCGGCGCTGGTCGAGATCGCCAAGATCGCCAACCTGCGCCTGCTCGACCTCGTCGAGGAGCCGGTCGACCGGCCGGTCGCATGACCAGGCTGGTGCTGCGGGGGGCCCGCTGGCCGGGGGACGTGGCCGTCGAGGACGGGCGGATCGCCGCCGTCGGATCGGTGCCCGAGGCGCCCGGGGACCAGGTCGCGCGGGTCGACGGCGACATCGTCACCACCGGGCTGGTCAATACCCACCACCACTTCTACCAGTGGCTGACCCGCGGCCGCGCCGTCGGCTGTGATCTGTTCGGTTGGCTGACTGAGCTGTATCCGGTGTGGGCCAAGCTGACCCCCGAGGACGTCCACGCCGCCGCCCTGGTCGCCCTTGCCGAGCTCGCCCTGACCGGCTGCACCACCGCCGCCGACCACCACTACGTGGTCCCGGGCGGCGACGACTCGGTGTTCGACGCCATCGCCTCGGCCGCCCGGACCGTCGGCATCCGGGTGCACGTGGCCCGCGGGTCCATGGACCTGGGCCAGAGCAAGGGCGGCCTGCCTCCCGACTTCCTGGTCGAGGAGCTCGACGCCATCCTGGCGTCGACCGAGTCGGTGGTCGACCGCCTTCACGACGGCGAGCGGGTGGTCGTCACGGTGGCCCCTTGCAGCCCGTTCAGCGTCACCCCGGAGCTGATGCACGAGTCGGCCGCGCTGGCTCGCCGCCGCGGGCTGCGCCTGCACACGCATCTCGCCGAGACCCTCGACGAGGAACGCGACGCCCTGGCCCGGTTCGGGCGCCGCCCGGTCGACCTCGTGCAGGAGCTCGGCTGGATCGGGGGTGACGTCTGGGTGGCCCACGGCATCCACTTCAACGACGACGAGGTGCGGCGGCTGGGGGCGGCCGGGGTCGGCGTGGCCCACTGCCCGTCCAGCAACGCCCGGCTCGGGTCGGGGCTGTGCCGGGTCACCGACCTGGTCGGTGCCGGGGCACCGGTCGGGCTCGGGGTCGACGGGGTGGCCTCCAACGAGGTCGGCGGGCTCTTTCCGGAGCTTCGCCAGTCCCTCTACACCGGTAGGCAGCGCACTGGCCGCCCGGCCGACTTCATGCCCGCCGACGCGCTTCGCCTGGCTACTGAGGGCGGTGCCGCCTGCCTTGGTCGCGACGACATCGGACGGCTGGAACCCGGCTGCCGGGCCGACCTGGTCGTCTGGCCGGGCGACGACCTCGGCGACGTGCCCGATCCCCTGGCCGGGCTGGTGCTCGGGCCGGATCGGCGGGCCAGGCACGTCCTGGTCGACGGCCAGCCGGTCGTCCGCGACGGGAACCTGCTCGGGGCCGATATCGGCCAGCTCCGCCGGGAGCTGGTCCGCCGGGCGCGACGGGTGTGGCCGGAGTGACGGGGCCGACCATGGTCGAGCACTCCCTGGCCTACGAGGTCAACTGCTCCATTCTGTTCACCGAGCTGCCGCTGCTGGAGCGGCCCGCGGCCGCCAAGGAGGCCGGCTTCGATGCCGTGGAGTTCTGGTGGCCGTTCGCGGTCGCCGTGCCCGCCGACGCCGAGGTGGAAGCGTTCGTCCGCGCCGTCGGTGACGCCGGAGTGCGGCTGGTTGGCCTGAACTTCTTCGCCGGGGACATGCCGGGCGGCGACCGCGGGCTGGTGTCCTGGCCCGCTCGCTCGGGGGAGTTCCGCGACAACGTCGAGGTGACCATCGGCATCGGGGAACGGCTCGGCTGCCGGGCCTTCAACGCCCTCTACGGCAACCGGGTCGACGGCGCCGGGACGGTTGCCCAGGACGACCTCGCGGTCGAGAACCTCGCCGTCGCCGGCCGGGCCGCGGCCCGGATCGGCGGCACCGTGCTGGTCGAGCCGGTCAGCGGCGCCCCCCGCTACCCCCTGCGCACCGCCGCCGACGCCGTCGGCGTGATCGACCGCGTCGCCGCCGAGACCGGCGTGGCCAACCTCGGTTTCCTCTGCGACCTCTACCACCTCGCCAGCAACGGCGACGACCTCGACCAGGCCATCGCCGCCCACGGCGACCGGGTCGCCCACGTGCAGATCGCCGACGCCCCCGGGCGGCACGAGCCCGGCACCGGCACGCTTGACCTCGACCGCTACCTCGGCGCGCTCGCCGCCGGCGGCTACAGAGGCTGGGTCGGGTTGGAGTACGTCCCAAGCCGCGGCAGCGCCGACAGCTTCGCCTGGTTGCCTCGCGAGCGCCGCGGCAGTGCCTGACCTGCCCAGGACCACGACACCGACCGGTACCACGCGGCGCCGATGAGGAGGAACCTCATGACAACCGTCGGCTTCATTGGCCTCGGCATCATGGGCGGCCCGATGGCCGCCAACCTCGTCAAGGCCGGCTTCGACGTCATCGGCTACAACCGCACTCCCGCGCCCATCCAGCGGCTCGTCGAGCAAGGCGGTCGCGGTGCCGACAGCCTCGCCGAGGCCGTGCGCGACGCCGACGTCGTGGTCACGATGGTCCCCGACTCACCCGACGTGGAGGCGGTCGCCCTCGGCGAGGACGGCATCTATGCCCACGCCAAGCCGGGAACGCTGCATCTGGACATGAGCTCCATCCGCCCCGACGTGGCCAAGCATGTGGCGGAGGCTGGCAAGGAGCGCGGCATCCGCGTCCTCGACGCCCCGGTGAGCGGCGGCGAGCAGGGCGCGGTCGACGCCACTCTGTCCATCATGGTGGGCGGAGACCCGAGCGACTTCGCCGACGCCCGGCCCGTCCTGGAGGCGGTCGGCACGACCGTGGTGCACGTAGGGCCGGTCGGATCGGGCCAGACCGTCAAGGCCGCCAACCAGCTCATCGTGGCGGGCACCATCGAGCTGGTCGCCGAGGCGATCGTCTTCCTGGAGGCCTACGGCGTCGACACCGAGGCGGCAGTGAAGGTGCTGGCCGGCGGACTGGCCGGCAACGCGATCCTTGACCGTAAGGCCGCGGCCATGCTGCGCCGTGACTTCACGCCCGGGTTCCGGGTCGAGCTGCACCACAAGGACATGGGGATCGTGACCTCCGCCGCCCGCGAGGCCGGGGTAGTCATCCCCCTCGGCGCCGTCGTGGCCCAGCTGATAACCAGCCTCAAGGCTCAAGACGACGGCGGCCTGGACCACTCGGCGCTGCTCAAGCTGGTCGAGCAGCTGTCGGGCCGCAGCTGACCGCCACCGATGCCCAGGAGCGTGCCATGCCCCGGATGAAGGCCATCGCAGCGGCCGTCCAGATCCTGCAGCGTGAAGGCGTGCGGCACGCCTTCGGCGTACCCGGCGCGGCGATCAACCCCTTCTACGCCGCCCTGCGCGAGCGCGGCACGATCGACCATGTGCTCGCCCGCCACGTCGAGGCCGCCGCGCACATGGCCGAGGGCTACACCCGCACGCGGGCCGGCAACATCGGCGTCTGCGTCGGCACGTCGGGCCCGGCCGGCACCGACATGATCACCGGGCTGTACTCGGCTGCGGCCGACTCCATCCCGATCCTGTGCATCACCGGGCAGGCACCAACCGCCCGGCTGCACAAGGAGGACTTCCAGGCCGTCGACATCGCCGCCATCGCCCAGCCGGTCACCAAGCTTGCCACCACCGTGCTGGAGCCGGCGCAGGTACCCGGCGCGTTCCAGCAGGCGTTCCACCTGATGCGCTCTGGCCGTCCCGGGCCGGTGCTGATCGACCTGCCCTTCGACGTCCAGATGGCCGAGATCGCCTTCGACATCGACACCTACGAGCCGCTGCCCGTCCATAAGCCGGCAGCGAGCCGGGCGCAGATCGACAAGGTCCTGGACATACTGGCGGCGGCCGAGCGGCCGCTGATCGTGGCCGGCGGCGGGATCATCAACGCCGACGCCACCGACCTGCTGGTGGAGTTCGCCGAGCTGGTCGACGTCCCGGTCATCCCCACCCTCATGGGCTGGGGCGCCATCCCAGATAACCACCGCCTCATGGCCGGCATGGCCGGGCTGCAGACCGCCCAGCGTTACGGCAACGCCAACCTGCTGGCGTCGGACCTCGTACTCGGGATCGGCAACCGCTGGGCCAATCGCCACACCGGCGGCCTGGACACCTACACCCGCGGTCGCCGCTTCATCCACGTCGACATCGAACCCACCCAGATCGGCCGGATCTTCGCCCCCGACCTCGGCATCGTCTCCGACGCCAAGGCGGCGCTACAGCTGTTCGTGGAGGCGGGCCGCGAGCGGCGCGACGCCGGGCAGCTGCCCGACCGCAGCGACTGGGTCGAGCAGTGCCGCGAGCGCAAACGGACCATGCTACGGCGCACCCACTTCGACGACGTCCCGATCAAGCCGCAACGGGTGTACGAGGAGATGAACCGGGCCTTCGGCAAGGACACCCGCTACGTCAGCACCATCGGCCTGTCCCAGATCGCCGGCGGCCAGTTCCTGCACGTCTACCGTCCCCGTCACTGGATCAACGCCGGCCAGGCCGGCCCTCTGGGCTGGACGCTGCCGGCGGCGCTCGGGGTCTGTGTCGCCGACCCCGAGACGACCGTGGTGGCCCTGTCGGGAGACTACGACTTCCAGTTCCTGATCGAGGAGCTCGCCGTCGGGGCGCAATTCAACCTGCCCTACATCCACGTCCTAGTGAACAACTCCTACCTGGGCCTGATCCGCCAGGCGCAGCGGGCCTTCGACATCGACTACTGCGTGCAGCTGTCCTTCGAGAACGTGAACTCCCCGGAGGTCGGCGGCTACGGCGTCGACCACGTCAAGGTCGCCGAGGGCATGGGCTGCAAGGCGCTGCGGGTGTCCGAGCCCGGCGAGATCCTGCCTGCTCTCGAGGAAGCCAAGAAACTCATGGCCCAGGACCGCGTGCCAGTCGTCGTGGAGATCATCCTGGAGCGGGTCACGAACATCTCGATGGGCACCGAGATCGACAACATCGTCGAGTTCGAGGAGCTCGCCACCCGAGGCGAGGATGCTCCCACCGCCATCAGCGTGCTCAACCTCGACCAGATGCAGTTCCTCGACTAGGAGTGGCGTGTGCGTGTGGTCGTCGCTCCGGATAAGTTCAAGGGCTCCCTGACCGCCGCGCAGGTCGCCGACCGCGTCGCAGCCGGGCTCACCCGCGCGGCGCCCGGCGTGGAGGTGGCCAAGGTGCCGGTCGCCGACGGCGGCGACGGGACCGTGGAGGCGGCCGTGTCGGCCGGCTACCGCCGCGTCCCGGTACGCGCCGAGGGTCCAACGGGCGATCGGGTGGACACGGCCTACGCTGAGCGCGGCGGCGTCGCGGTGGTGGAGCTGGCCGATGTGTCGGGATTGCGCCAGCTCCCCGGCGGGCGCCTGGCCGCCCGCACCGCATCCAGCTACGGCACCGGACAGGTGATCCGCGCCGCACTCGATGCGGGCTGCCGCCGGATCGTCCTCGGCATCGGCGGCAGCGCCTGCACCGATGGTGGCGCCGGCATGGTGCAGGCGCTGGGGGGACGGCTGTGTGCCGCTCAGGGTGCGGAGGTCGGGCGCGGCGGCGCGGCGCTCGCGGCCGTGGAGTCGCTCGACCTGGCCGGCCTGCATGAGGCGCTGCGGGACACCGAGGTCGTGGTCGCCAGCGACGTGGACAACCCGCTGCTGGGCCCGCGCGGGGCGGCGGCGGTCTACGGCCCCCAGAAGGGGGCGTCGCCGGCCGACGTGACGCAGCTGGACGCCGCCCTGGCCCAGTGGGCCGAGGCCGTCCACCGCGCCACCGGGGTGGACGCGGTCGGGACACCTGGTGCCGGAGCGGCCGGCGGGGTCGGGTTCGCCGCCCTGGCCGTGCTCGGCGCGACGCTGCAGCCGGGCATCGACCTCATCCTCGACCTAGTCGATTTCCCCGCCGTGCTGCCGGGTGCCCGGCTGGTGATCACGGGGGAAGGCTCCCTGGATGCCCAGACCCTTCACGGCAAGGCACCAGCGGGCGTGGCTGGGGCCGCGCGCTCGGCCGGTATCCCGGCGGTCGCGGTGGCAGGCCGCTCGTTGCTGTCTCCCGCCGAGCTGGAGCCCGCGGGGATCCTGGCGGCCTACGCGCTCACCGACATCGAGCCCGATCCCGACCGCTGCATGACCGAGGCCGGCCCGCTGCTGGAGCGGCTCGCCGCCAAGATTGCCGCCGACTGGGTGACCGACAACCACAAGGAGACGAGCAGCTCATGACGGGAATCCAGGAGGGCCGGCGGGTGGTCAGCGTCCCACTCTTTCTCAACGGCGAAGGCATGCGTGGCGGCCGCGTGCATCCCCATGTCGCCCGCTACCCCTTCCTCGGCGAGGCCAGGACTGCCCCCCGGTATCGCTTCTACGTCTACGATGACCGCTTCCCGGCGCTGTGGCCGGTCACCGACGGCGGTGTCTCGGTTCCGGGGGAGCTGATCGAGCTGCCTTTGGAGGCCGTCCGCGACGGGTTCCTGCCCGTCGAGCCACCCGAGCTGGAGCTCGGGGTAGTCGAGCTCGCCGACGGCTCGGCCAGCCTGGCGGTGGTGCTGCGCCCCGAGGTCCACGCCCGCGGGACCGGACTGGTCGACATCTCCGACTACGGTGGCTGGCGCGCCTACCTGGAGCGACGATGATGGAGTACGACACGGTGTTCCTCGCGCGCCGCTTGGTCACGGCGGCGGGCGAGGGCAGCGGGTGTGTCGGGGTCGCCGACGGGCGGATCGCCGCCATCTCGCCGCTGGAGGTCGGCCTGGGCGGGCGGCGGGTGGTCGAGCTCGGCGAGGATGTCGTCCTCCTCCCGGGCCTGGTCGATTCCCACGTGCACGTCAACGAGCCCGGCCGCACCGAGTGGGAGGGGTTCGCGACCGCGACCCGGGCCGCCGCCGCCGGCGGCGTGACCACGATCATCGACATGCCGCTGAACAGCATCCCGCCGACCGTGGACGTGGCCGCGCTGGAGGTCAAGCGCAAGAGCGCCGAGGGGCAGTGCTTCGTTGACGTGGGCTTCTGGGGCGGCGCCGTCCCGGGCAACCTTGGGGAGCTGCGTGGGCTGCACGACGCCGGGGTGTTCGGCTTCAAGTGCTTCCTCCTGCACTCGGGCGTGGACGAGTTCCCGCCGCTGCATCCGTCGGACCTGGACGGCTACATGGAGACGTTGCGCGGCTTCGACGGGCTGCTGATCGTGCACGCCGAGGACTCCACGGCGATCGGCCGGGCGCCCAGCTGCCATGGGAGGCGCTACCTGGACTTCTTGTTCTCCCGCCCCCGGGCCGCCGAGAACCTCGCGATCGCACAGGTCATCCAGGCGGCGCGGCGCACCGGGGCGCGGGCGCACATCCTGCACCTGTCCAGCAGCGATGCCCTGCCCATGCTGGCTGGCGTGCGGCGCGATGGGGTCGGTGTCACCGCCGAGACCTGCCCGCACTACCTGGTCCTCACCGCCGAGGAGGTCCCCGACGGCGCCACCCAGTTCAAGTGCTGCCCGCCGGTCCGCGAGGCCTCCAACCGGGAGCCGCTGTGGCGAGGCTTGGCCGACGGCACGATCGACTGCGTCGTCTCCGACCATTCCCCCTGCACCCGAGAGCTCAAGCGGCTGGACGTGGGCGACTTCGGGCTGGCCTGGGGCGGCATCTCGTCGCTGGAGCTCGGCCTTTCGGTGGTCTGGACCGAGGCACGGCGGCGCGGCTTCTCGTTGACCGACGTCGTCCGGTGGATGGCCGAGGGTCCGGCCCGGCTGCTGGGGCTCCAAAGCAAGGGCCGGATCGGGCTGGCCTATGACGCCGATTTCTGCGTCTTCGCCCCCGACGAGGCCTTCGTCGTGGACCCAGAGCGCCTCCATCAAAAGAACCCGCTCACCCCCTACGACGGGCGCCCGCTGCTCGGCGTCGTTCGCGGCGCCTGGTTGCGCGGCGAGGAGGTGGCCGCAGAGCGGCCGCGGGGACATCTGCTGACCAGAGGAGGAGCCTGACATGGGCGACGACTTCACCCGGCTACCCGACCTGGCCTCGCGGCGCATGGGCGGCAGTGTCGTCTACGCCAACGACGAGCTATTCGCCGAGCGCGAGAACCTCATCAAGCCGGAGGCGCCCACCTATTCGACCTACACCTTCGGCCACAAGGGCCAGGTCTACGACGGGTGGGAGACCCGGAGGCGGCGCGAGCCCGGCCACGACTGGGCCATCGTGCGGCTCGGCGCCGCCGGCGTGGTCCGGGGCGTGGTGGTCGACACCGCCTTCTTCAAGGGCAACTACCCGCCGGAGGTGTCGGTCGAGGGCACCGGGGTCGAGGGCTACCCGTCTCCGGCTGAGCTGCAGGCGGCCGAATGGGTGAGCCTGGTGCCGCGCTCCCCGGTCAAGGGGGACGCCCAGAACCCCTTCCCGGTGCAGGCGCCCCAGCGGGTCACCCACGTACGGCTGTCCATGTACCCCGACGGGGGGGTGGCCCGGCTGCGGGTCCACGGTGAGGTGGTTCCCGACCCCCGCTTCCTGGCCACCGGGGCCATCGACCTGGCCGCCCTGGCCAACGGAGGCGTGGTCACCGGCTGCAGCAACATGTTCTACTCCTCGCCGACCAACCTGATCTCCCCGGGCGACGCGCGGGTGATGGGGGAGGGCTGGGAGACGGCCCGCCGCCGCGACGACGGCAACGACTGGGTCGAGTTCCGCTTGGCCGGGCCGGGGGTGGTGCGGCTGGCCGAGATCGACACCCGCTACTTCCTCGGCAACGCCCCCGGCTGGGCCTCCCTGCACGGGAGGGACGCCCGGACCGCCGACCCAGACGCCTGGACCGAGCTGCTGGGACGGACCCGGCTGCAACCCGACACCCGCCACCTGTTCCGGATACCCGCCAGCGCCGAGGTCACCGAAGTCCGCCTCGATGTGTTCCCCGACGGCGGCCTGGCTCGGTTCCGGCTGTACGGGGACCTCAGCACCCAGGGCCTGGCCGAGCTGGGTCTGCGCTGGCTCAACAACGTGCCGGCCACACAGGCCGGCCTGCTGCTAGCGAGCTGCTGCGCGTCGCGGGCCTGGATCGAGCAGATGTCCGCCGGGCGGCCCTATGCCGACCTCGACGGCCTGTTCGACGCCAGCGATCGCGCCATTCGTGAGCTCGGCCGGGACGACCTGGCCGAGGCGCTGTCGGCGCACCCGCGCATCGGGCAGCGCGCCGCTGGCGCCTCCACCGAGGCCGACTGGTCCCGGCAAGAGCAGGCTTCCGTTCAGGATTCCGTTGGAGAGGCCGACGCCGAGGTCCAGGCGGCGCTGGAGGAGGGCAACCGGGTCTACGAGCAGCGCTTCGGCCACGTCTTCCTGATCCGCGCCAGCGGACGGTCGGCGGAGGAGCTACTGGCGGCGCTGCGCCAGCGGCTCGCCAACGACCCGGACACCGAATGGGACGTGGTCGCCGAGGAGTTGCGCGAGATCACCCGCCTGCGCCTCGAGAGGCTGTTGCAACCATGAGCACGCTCTCCACCCACGTCCTCGATGCCGCCTCCGGGCAACCCGCCGCCGGCGTCCGGGTGGCCCTTGACCGCCGCGACGGCGACGGCTGGCGGGCGCTCGGCGAGGGGGTCACCGACAACGACGGCCGGGTGGGCGACCTGGCCCCCGGCGGCCTCGGCGCCGGGGTGCACCGGCTGGTCTTCGCCACCGGCGAGTACTTCGCCGCCACCGGCCAGACCGGCTTCTACCCCGAGGTCCCGGTCATCTTCGAGGTCACCGACACCGGCCGCCACTACCACGTCCCACTCCTGCTCAGCCCGTTTGCCTTTTCCACCTACAGAGGCTCCTAACCAGGAGGTGCATCCGGATGGCAGTCGTGCTCGGCCACAACCAGTACGGCAAGGCGGAGAACCGGGTCGTCCGGGTCTTTCGCGACGGCGACCCCCACGGGATCGTCGACTACAACGTCAGCGTGGCCCTCTCCGGCGGCCAGGAGCCGGTGCACCTGACCGGCGACAACAGCCCGTGCCTGCCGACCGACACCCAGAAGAACACCGTCTACGCCTTCGCCGCCGAGGACGACGTCGTGGCCCAGCCGGAGTCGTTCGGGATGCGGCTGGCCCACCACTTCGTCGACAACACCGAGCCCATCACCTGGGCCCGGATCAAGCTGGAGATGTATCCCTGGTCGCGGCTGAACAACCCGCACGCCTTCATCCGTGACGGGCGCTATGTCCGCGCCGCCACCGTCACCTACGACGGATCAACTACCTGGATCGTGTCCGGGGTCAGGGACCTGGTCGTGCTCAAGACCACCGACTCGGAGTTCTGGGGCTACATCGAGGACCGGTACACCACCCTGCAGCCGACCTACGACCGCATCATGGCGACGTCGCTGCTGGCGCAGTGGTACCACACCAGCGAGGACGTCGACTGGGGCAAGTCCTACGACACCGTCTTGTCGACGCTGCTGGACACCTTCGCCGACCACCACAGCCTGGCCCTGCAACAGACCCTGTACGAGATGGGCTCGGCGGTGCTGGCCGGCCAGCCGCAGATCGCCGAGGTCCGCTTCTCGGCCCCCAACAAGCACCACTTCGCCTACGACCTGGCCCGCTTCGGCCTGGAGAACAACAACGAGGTCTTCCACGCCGACGACCGGCCCTACGGCCTGATCGAGGCCACCGTCCGCCGCGACGACGCCCCTGACCCTGGTCTGGCCTTTGATCCCGGACAGGGCTGGTAACCAGCGGCCCCTGCTTGTGCCCGCCGAGGTGGAGATCCACCCAGGACGCACGTCGCGAACTCGCCATGTCAGCCGCAGCAGGTGACTGCCTCCTTCCAGAGATTCGCCACTGGCCCGCACAAGAGAACCTCGGTTAAGTAGTTAAACGCTCTCCCGACCGCTGGACCCTTACTTGCCCACCGATATCATCCGTCGCAGGGAGGAGCAGGTGCCATAAGCCCTGCTCAGAGCCGGTGTGGTGGGCGCGGGAGGAGTTGAACCTCCGTCCTCTTCCGTGTCAGCAAAACCCCGAGAACCGCTGTGCTGCCCGCCGTTCTCCCAGGTCGGCCCCGACCGTAGATACGGAAGGGAAACGCTCTCTTGGCGTCCAGTTAAACGCTCTCTTTGCGCACTCATACGTCGTACCGTCACCTGGTGGCGATCTCGTCGACGCGGGCTAGCTGGCGCAGGTTGTGCCCCTCGAACACCTGGTCGCAGTTGGGGGGCGTAGGCGCTCATGACCAAGTCGGTGGTATCCCAGTCGTGCTGCGGCTCGGGTTGAGCCAGTAGAGGTGGCGGACCCGCCCGACCGGCCGGCGGAGCACTCCAGGCTGGGGTCGCGGTATTCGGCCGAGTGCAGAGCGGTGGCAAGGGAAAGAAGCACAATCCCGGATGCTATTGCCACCGTCCATGATGCGATGCTTGGCGTTGATGAGGTGATCGCGCGTGCTACTACGGCTGTGGAGGTTTCGGCCGATGTAACGGCTTGGGTCAGCAAGCGGTCTATCTGGTGACCGGTCCACGGCGATGCGGGCGGCTTCCCGCTTGGCCCCCCGGCGGGAGCCGCCCGCTTCCTGCTCTTGAGGCGGCCGCGCGCCCGACCTGGTCCGGGAGGCAACCAGGTGGCCGTGCTCGCGCGTAGCCAGGGAGGGGGGCCAAGGTCAGGCGGGGGAGACCGTTGGGCTTCCCCCGCCTGGCTGTGAGCCGTTGTTATCGTCCTGGCGGCGCAATGCCGGGGGCGTCACTGGTTGGCCACGAGGTGGATTGATTTTCCTGTAGTCGTCATACGTGCACCTCGAGAGTTGGCCATCGGTAACGTTGGCCGACCCGTTGAACGGCTTGGCCCGCTCGCTCTGCCGGTTGACATAGGCTGCCTCGCTCGAAGAACCGGCCGTGGCTACGATGAATGAGCGATACCGAGACTGGCGAAGCGCGCATAGGGTGTAACGAGCCTGGTCGACTCGACGTGTTGCCCACGGCCCGCACTCACTCCTCCAAGATCGGGACCCACCACCCCCTTGCCGTGTTGATCTGCCCAAGGTGCCGGGAAGAGAGCCCGGACCGTTTCCGATTCTGCGGGTACTGCGGAAGTCCGCTCACAGTCGGCGCGATCACGGAGGAGCGGCGGACCGTCACGGTCCTGTTCGCCGACCTAGTGGGATTTACGACCCTCTCGGAGTCCCTTGACCATGAGGACGTCGCCCGCATCCAGGCGGCCTACTTCGACGCGGTGGCGGAGACGGTGGGCCGCTATGGGGGCAGGGTGCAGAAGTTCATCGGAGACGCCGCGGTGGTCCTGTTCGGCATCCCTCGCGTGCGGGACGACGACGCGCACAGGGCCGTACGGGCGAGCCTGGCCCTGGTGAGCTCGGCTGAGCATCTAGCGCCTCGGGCGGGGCTTGACCGGACCGGGCTCCGTATTCGGATCGGCGTCAACACGGGGGAAGTCACCTACGTCATCGACGCTGCCGACCCGCAAGGGTGGCGGGTGACGGGGGACGTCGTGAACACGGCGTCCCGGCTCCAGACCATGGCGGAGCCAGGAACCGTGCTGCTGGGCGAGCTCACCGCCTTGGCGGTAACCGAGACCATCCAGTTCGAGGCGGTGGGGGCGCTCCAGCTCAGAGGGAAGGCCGTCCCGGTAAGGGCCTTCCGGGCCATCGGGGTCCGGGCCGATCCGTCTCGGGAACATGCTCTCGGTCGACTGCAGGCATCGACGATCGGACGCAAGCAGGAGCTCCGGCGGCTGGGCGCGGCGCTTGCCCGGGCTTTCCGAGGACAGCCCGAGCGATGGGTCATCCTCGCCCCGCCGGGCGTGGGCAAGTCCCGTCTGCTGGAGGAGTTCGCTGAACGGGTTCGCGCGGATGATCCTGCCGTTCCGATCCTGCGAGCACGGGCCCGGCCCGACGTGGTGGCCCCGTTCGATCCGGTGGCCCAGCTCGTGCTCTCGGCGTCCCTCGGGTCCTCGGCGACCGGCATCGATCCGGACCGGGTGCTGGCGAGGGTCGTTGAGCGCCTCCTTGCTGCCGGGTCCTCACAGGTCCGGGCGCGAGCGGTGGCCGAGGCGATGCGTCGTCTGCTCGGGATGGAGCGCGAGGGTGGGGAGGAACCGTCCCGCTGGGCCGACCGGCAGGCGGTGTTTGCCGCCTGGCTGGAGGGTTTGGACGCCCTGACGGAGTGCCGGGGGAGTCTCTGGTTGGTCGAGGACGCCCACTGGGCGGGCCCCGACATCCTCCAGTTTCTCGCATTCGCAGGTTCGCAGAGGACGGGAGCAAGCCGGCTGGTCCTGGCCACGGCGCGACCTTCCATCCTCGAGCGTCACCCCAGGTGGTGCCAGGGCGGTGGGGAGCCGGTGTGGAGGCGCCCCCGCGTCCTCGCCCTGCAGCCGCTGGCGCCGGTAGACGCGGCGGCTCTGGTACGAGCCCTTGTCGGCGAGGCCCTCCCACCTGGGCTGGTGCAGACGGTGGTGGAGCGTTCGGACGGGAACCCGCTGTTCGTTGAGGAGCTGCTCCGCAGCTGGATCAGCACCGGGGTCTTGAGCCCCGCGGACGGCGGGTGGCGGCTGTCCGCACTGACCGATGAGATTGTCTTCCCTTCGACAGTCCAGGCGCTCTACTCGGGCCAGCTCGACGACCTGGCTCCCTCTGCCCGGGATGCGGTCCGGCGGGTGTCGGTGGCGGGCCGGCGGTTCCCCTTGGCTGCGCTCGGCCCGCTCGGTGTGACGCAACCGGAGGTAGAGGTCAACGCACTGCGGCGTAGGGCCTTCATCACCGGTCCGGAGCCAGACCTCATCTATGGGACCAGTTTCGTTTTCCGGCACGCCCTGCTGCGGGATGCGGGATACGCCAGCCTCAGCCGTGCCGAGCGGACACACCTGCATGTGGCCATGGCCCGATGGCTGGAAGACCTGGTCCCTACGGCGGAGGCCGCCGTGGCCGAGCTGGTCGGACGGCACTACGCGGCCGCGCTAAAGACCCTCCCGACGGTGGGCGCGAAGGTGGACGGGCTGGACCGGACTGGGCTGGCGCAGCTGGCTGCCGCCTGGTTCGAACGGGCCGCCTTGTCGGCGCTTCGCCTGGCCGCGTACGACGCGTCGGCATTGCTCCTTCAGCGGGCGCTCGAGTTCACCCCGGAGGGCGCACTGGCCGATCGAGCCAGACGGCTCAGGCGGTTGGGCGATGCGGTCCGACGCACCGGCGACCTCGATCGATCCATGGAGGCCTTCCGGGAGGCGGCCCAGGCCGCCAGGTGGATCGGGGACGCCGAAGCCTTGGCCCGGGCGGCGATTGGATACGAGGAAGCGGAGTTCCACACCCGGCGCCCCCGTGAGCGGGTGGGCGACCCTTCGGTGCTCCTGCTGCAGGACAGCGAACGGGTCCTGGCCGGCCATGATTCGGCAATCCGGGCCGAGCTCCAGGCCGCCTTGGGGAGAGCCTTGGCCTATGCCGGTGACGCGGATCAAGGATCGGAACTCGCCCGCCAGAGCATCGAGATGGCCAGGCGCCTGGGAGACGATGCAGTGCTGGCCCGTGCGCTGCTGTGCCATCGCGCTGGCCGGGCCGAACCTGAGCATCTGCCGGAGCGGCTGGCCGAGGCGGAAGAGATGGTGGAGGCGGCGCGCCGAACCGCCGACCGGGAGATGGAACTGGAGTCCCGGAGACTATGGCTGATCGACCAGCTCGAGGCAGGTGACTTCACCGCGGCCAACCAGAACCGGCAGGCCCTCGAGGCGTTGAACGACGAGCTGGCGGAGCCCCTGTACCGGTGGTACACGGCGATGTGGCGAGCGATGCGGGCCCTGTTCGACGGGAGGCTGGAGGACGCCGAGAGGTCGATCTATGTGTTCCTGGACGAGGGCAGGCGGTGGGGCTACCAGGATGTCGAGGAGGTCTTCGCCCTGCAGCTGCTGATCCTCCGGCGGGATCAGGGACGGATCCAGGAGGTACGGCCCTACCTGGAGGACGTCGCCCACCGCTACCGACAACGACGGACTTGGGGGATCGCGTTGGCCCTGACGTACGCGGAGCTGGGGCAGCTGGAAGCAGCCCGGGCCCAGCTTGGCTTGCTTGCCCCTGGGGGGTTCGAGGCCATCCCTCGCAACCTGGCATGGTCCTCGCTTGTCGCCCTGGTGGCCGAGGTCTGCGCGCTGACCGGCCAGGTAGAGGAGGCCGCCGCGCTGTACCCACAGCTCGTCCCCTGGGCCGGACACAACATCGTCACTGGCTCGGCAGCCCTGTGCTTCGGGTCGGCCTCGAGGTACCTGGGGCTCCTCGCCACCCAGGCAGGAGACCTGGAGCAGGCCGTGGCATACCTGGAGGAGGGGCTGGCACAGAATCGGTCGATGAGGGCTCGACCTCAGGTGGTGCGGTCCTACCTAGACCTGGCCAAGGCCCTCCTGCGGCGAGGCCGGGCCGCCGATCGGGACCGTGCCCTCGACCTCCTGGCACGTGGGGCCCTGGAAGCCCGATCGCTAGGGATGACGGCGCTGGCCGCAAGGACCGAGGACGCCGGGATCCCGGTCAGGGCTCGGGACCAGGCCGGGTCCCGCTAGCGTCAACACCAAGGAGAGCAGCTCATGCTTGATCTCACCAGGTGCCGTGAGGTCGTTCGCCGAGAGATCGCGGCCGATCTCGCCCGGCTGGAACAGACCCCCCAGGAGGACTGGGAGAGCCCGACCCGCCTGCCGGCGTGGTCGGTGCGGAATCTGGCCCGCCACATCGCGTACGGCCAGCAACTGGAGGCAGAGGCAATGCGCCGGGCTCGTGAAGGGATCCCCGAAGCGGCCGACGTCCCGACCCCTGGACCCGACCAAGGCTCCATCTTGGCGGCGATCCGACGCAACCACGAGCAGCTGCTGGCCGAGATGGATCGGCACACGCCCGAAAGCCTGGGCTCAGCGATCTGCCCCATGTACTACGGACCCGTCCCGGGTCCGCTCGCGGTGAACGTGTGGGCCTTCGAGGCCGGGATCCACGCCAACGACCTAGCCGCCGCTCTCGGGGAGGACCTTCCGCTGGCCTCGGACGTGGTCCACGCTACGGCAACGGTGCTGGGGGCCTCCCTCCCGCTGCTGGCCATGGCGGCGACCGACCGACCAGCCTCACCCGTCGCCTTCCTTCTTGCCGGCGATACTGTCCGACTGGACCTCCGCTACGACGGCGCCACCTGGCAGCCAGACCCGGGCCGGGCCGAGGAGACCGTCCGGATCTCCGGCGACGATACTGCGGTGCTGCTGTTCGCGCTGGGCAGAATCGTCCTCGATCACCCGGGCCTCGCCGTCTCGGGCAGCCAGGGGGAGGCCCGACGGTTCAAGGACTATGCCCCGGGGCCCTAGCGCTGCGGGTGGGGTTGGTGAAGGACCACGGGCAGCCGGCGGGGGCCTTAGCCCTCCGGCGGCCCCTCGAACCGCCCCACGCAGCGGGTGCCGCAGTGGCGACAGCATCCATCCTCGGTCGGATTCGAGGCACCCAGCTGATACCAGTCCCGCGCGATCAGCAGCTGGCCACAGGCATGGCACCAGGTGCTGCCGGCTGGAAGTTGAGGTAGTTCCCGCCGGTGGAGAAGGGCGGATCCGCTCCCACGCACTTCCATAAGGCCACGTGAGGTCGAAGGGGCGCCGGTACCGGCGAACCCACCGATGTAGCGGCGTCGCGGTGCCGTCCGCCCGTCGCACCTCCTGGTGGATGAGTTCGCGCCATCGGTGGGGGGTCGCGGGCCACCATCGACCTGCTCGAACGCGGCCGGGGCGCTGGACCGGCGTCACCCTCTCCGGCCAGAGCAGCGCCGCCCTCGGCACCGAGGACGAGCGGGCCCGGCTGCTGGCCATCGCCTCAGCCATCCTGCTGTTCTGCACCCCGCAGCCCTCGGAACTGGCCGCCCTCGCCGGGACCGAGCGGGTGGCGAGGGGCCTTGCAGGTCGACGGCGAGGAGCTGATGGCCGGCAGACGATCACCATGCGGGCCAGGGCCCGCGTCGACAGGACGCCGTGGGCCAGCTCCCCACCGGCGAGGCCGACCTGATTGTCCGCGGCCTGGCCGAGCGGGTCCGCATCATCCGCACCCGCGTGCCGGCGTCGGTGGAGACGGTGGCCCGGAGCCTAACCGCCCCTCCCGCAGCCGGGACGTGGCACCCGTCGACTCCGGGGCGGGCGGTCGCCAGTCGGGAGGTACCTGGGCCGTCCAGCCGCGTCAACCCGTCCTTCGGGTCCTTCGATCCGGGGTTGACCCGCCTGGCCGTTCCCAGCGGCAATACCGGCCGCCGGGAGCGGGCGAGGAGCACCCGCCAGTCGACCGCGAAAGGCCAGGCCCGCTCCGGCCGTGACGGAGCGGGCCTGGTCAGAGATGCCGAGGGGTCGCGGCGGTGGGCGACCGCGCTCCTGACCGGCACCTCCAGCGACCGGACCCCGAACACCGATCCTTCCGCTATGTCCCCAGCCCCTGCCGGTTCCGGCGGGCCCCTCCTGTGTCTCCGCCGGAACCTCTGGGGAGGACTGCGGTGAACCTAGCCGCCGGCACCGGCTGTCGTATGTGCCGCCGGTCACAGGCCGGAGGTGATCTCCGACACATGCCCGGTTTCCGGCGAGCCGGCGGGAGCGCGTCGGGTTGCGCAGCCGGATGGCGTCGGAGTCATCGTCGATGAAGCTGCGCCGCCGGAACGCCCCGAGGGCCACTCCAGTAGCCGCGACGAGCGGCGCCAACGCTAGGCAGCTAGGTTCGAGGAGGGTCCGGGAGGTGCAACCTCCCGGCTCGGCCAGCCACGCTGCTCGCCCCACTCATCGCGGCGCTGACCGGTGCGCCGATGCCGGCAGTCAAGGGGTGGAAGCAGCCGGCCGGGTGAGGCCGGCGCCGCCTTGACGGCCTGCCGGGACCACGTCCGCGGCAAGGCAAGTCGCTGAACGCCACGAGGGGGGAGCCAGTGCTTCCCCCTCGTGGGTCTTGGCCCCCCGGCTTCCGTATAGACACAACCGTCGGACCAAGGTTCTGTACAGACAGTACCGTCCGATTGCCTGGATCAAACCAGAGGGGTAAGCAGCCCAGCCTTCGCATTGAGGCGGACAGCCCCCGCCGGGGGGGCCAAGCGAGGGCCGCCGCGTTCCCAGGGTACGCCGCAGCGAGCCCGGCTCATAGAGCCCGTAATGGCAACCAACCGAACCCGCCTGTCAGACCCGGTGGTCCGCCCACATGCCGGGCTGGGGAGCCAGCCGGTTGACGGGCTGCCCGCGACCACCTGGCGAAGCACAGCACCCCCGGCGAGGACACGAAGGCCGGGGTGCTGGCGTTATGGGGCGAGGTCGCATCACTAGGCAAACTATAGAAAAGCTCTCTGCTCTCTCCAAGCCCTCCAGACGAATAATTTAGACGACCGGCGTCCCGCCGAGATGGCGGCGCGGTTCGGAGAGACGTCTGAGCGACGGTGGGTCAGGTGGGCTACTCACAGGTTCGGCAGCCCGCACAAGAGAACACCTTGGTTAAGTAGGGAAGCGCTCTCCTGCCGCTGCAGCCTGCCTTACCGCCGATCCCCAACCGCCAGCACGACACGCTAGTCTACGAGTGCCCTGGTCAGACCCATTCTGGTGGGCGCGACAGGGTTTGAACCTGTGACCTCTTCCGTGTCAGCAAAACCCTGGAAACCGCTGCGCTAGGAGCCGTTCTCCCAGGTCGGCTCCGACCGTAGAGGCGAGAGGGAAACGCTCTCTTGACGTCCAGGGAAATGCTCTCTCTCTCTCTCTCTCTCTCTCTCTCTCTCTCTCTCTCTCTCT
>Ga0190274_10000723_pt1 | contig 19363 bp, 15 predicted proteins | sample Popmic531T_FD_133002 | JGI IMG/M metagenome (GOLD analysis project Ga0190274, IMG submission 133002) | Populus adjacent soil microbial communities from riparian zone of Yellowstone River, Montana, USA - 531 T | ecosystem: Environmental > Terrestrial > Soil > Riparian zone | place: USA: Montana... | reverse complement strand
CTATAGGTCTTGTAGGTCCTATTAGTACTTACTCATCACGAATAACTCGTCATGGGACCTTCTTGACAGGCAGCAGGCCAGCATGTTAAACCCTCGTATCCCGTGTAGCTTTTGGAGTTTCACAGAAACAGCCGAGACCCAACCTTTGGCTCTTGGATTGGCCCATGTCTTTTAATTGTGACTCTAGAGACTTCTGAACTCAGATTACCCAGCCGTGTCGAGGCTGTTGAGGAGGCGGCGTCGGCGGTTTCTGAATTCCTGAGCCGCGCGGGAGTCGGCGACGACGCCCTATTTGGAATCGACATGGCTGTGCGGGAAGCGGTAACTAATGCCGTCTCTCACGGAAACAAACTGGACGAAACCAAGTTTGTTGAAGTCGGCTTAAAGAGTCTTCCCGGTTCTTTCGAGATCACAGTGCACGACCAGGGACCCGGTTTCAATCCAAGCGATATCCCCGATCCGACTCAGGAAGAGAACTTACTAAAAACTTCTGGACGCGGTATTTTTTTCATGCGTAACTTCATGGATGAAGTCGAATGGTCAGCAAATCCAAAAGGCGGGACCACAGTCCGCATGACCAAGAAACTGTGAGCACTAATTAAGCGGTGATTGCGATTTGCGATTTTCATTGGCGGCATGTCTGCTGCCGATAACAAGAGGCAGCAGTCGTAATCGAAACCAAAACGAAATCAGATGGCAGGTTGCAAGTCTTTAAAGGAGATTGCTTAAAATGGCTGAGTTAAACATCTCGGAGCGCCAGGTTGGCGACGTTACAATTCTGGATATGGATGGCAAGATCACGATTGGCGAAGGCAGCGTCGCGCTGCGCACAGCTATTCGCAGACTGCTGGAAGAAGGGAAGAGAAAGATTCTTCTTAATCTGGCCAAGGTGGGCTACATCGATTCGAGTGGCATCGGAGAGTTGGTCTCCAGCTATACTGCGATTAATAAAGAGAATGGCGAGCTAAAGCTTCTCAATCTCACGCAAAAACTTCAGGATCTGTTGACGATAACGAAACTGCTCACTGTTTTTGACGTATATGAGAGCGAAGATGAGGCATTGGCCAGCTTCAAGTAAGGAAGACGCTGGGGCAATTCCGACGGGCTAATGGTGTCGGGACTCCACCAACCTTTGGTTTGTCGTCGTCGATAAACACCGTAACCAGCAAACTCAAAGGAGTTTGTAAAGGAACTCAAGGGAGATAAAGATGGCAGAACTCGAACTCAACGAGCGTCAGGCGGGTGATGTAACCATTCTTGATATGACTGGTTCGGTGAGAATGGGAGAAGGCGCGGTCTCGCTCCGCAACTCTATTCGCGGCTTGAACGACGAAGGCAAAAAGAAAATTCTGCTGAATCTTGCCGGCGTAAAGAATATCGACTCGAGCGGGATCGGTGAACTTATTGCCAACTATACAACGATCAGCCGCGATGGCGGTCAGCTCAAATTATTGAACCTTACTGAAAAGATCCAGAATCTCCTGGTGATTACCAAACTTCTTACCGTGTTTGATTCATACGACAACGAGGCAGAGGCCCTGAGTAGCTTCGAATAACTGGAGCGCAGGCATCCCTGCCTGCTGGTGCGAAAGTCACCAGCCGCGTTTCAGCAATCTATTTGAGTAAGACAGGCAGGCAGGGCTGCCTGCCCTCCCACGAATGTTTCGTGCCACCTTTCGCCGTTTGCTTGCGCTGGATGATCCGCCTGAGCGAACGGCGCTCGCTTTTTCGATCGGGGTCTTCGTTGCCTTCTCGCCCTTCCTTGGTTTGCACACTATTCTGGCCACGTCGATTGCCCTGATTTTCCGCTTTAATAAACTGGCGATATACAGCGGAACGTTTATCAACAATCCGTTTCTGACGCTGGTTCCCATCATTATTGCTTCCTACTCCATAGGCGCGTTCTTACTGGGCAGGCCACTGCGAATCTCTCCCGCAGGCATTGAACTCCTGACGCATCCCCACCCGCTCACCGCCGGTTATTATCGAAAGTTGTTTCGGGAAAGCTGGCAAATCGTTTGGCCTTTTACCATTGGCTCGACGGTGCTTTCGGTGGTTTGTTCGCTTGCAGCTTATCCAGTAACATTGTGGCTGTTGCGAGCGCATCGACGAAGAAAAGCAGCCACTTCTGAGTGAATGTCCGACACACTCTAGTTTGTCGATCGGTTTGGTTAGAGGCTTCTTCAGTGAGCGAGAGGCTTCTTAAGTAAGATCACGACAAACTAAAGTGTGTCGGACACTCATGGCATCTGTTTTGTGCCTGGCGCGCATCTCTAACATTCCCTGGAAACCACCGCGACCATGACAAGGAACAAGGTCTTACCTGCAATCTTATGACGAAGGCTATTTTCTTAACGATTCTGCTGGGTCTCACCTGCGCAGTTGCTTATTCGCAAACTAAACCTGGTCAAGCTGCCCCCGCGCGTCCAACCAGCAGTCCTCAGGTGCCGCAGCGGCAATCTACAAGTTTCCAGCTTGCGGATTTTGGGGTCACCTTTACGGTTGAGCCGCGGCTGATAATCATGATGGCTGCGCTTGAAGCGGCAGGCTTCGACCCAACGCCCGCCGGGGCTGAGCCGTCTGTTTTTCGCTCACAGGTTAGAAAAGACTTGGCTGAACTTGATCCGGATCTGCGCAGTCGTCTGCGAACATTTTTTGAACGCAATAAACTGCCGGCACCGGCGAGTGCCGCCGATCAGGCCGCGCGTTACGTCTCGCTGGCATTCGCGTTGGGCCCGCCGCCTTCACTGGAGGCGCCGACCCGATCCGAAGACCTGCCTGGAAGTCTCCTTGAAGTGCTCGACTTTGCTCCGTTGGTAAAAGAGTTTTACCGCCGGTCCGGAATAGATGAAAAACTTGTTAGCTACATTCGTGCCTATCAAGCAGAAGGTGACCGGCTCAGAAAACCTACTGGCGAAATTGTTCGTGAGGTTTTGTCTTACCTGCACACCCAGCCAGTAACCGTTTCTACTGAACGCGTGACTGTGAAAGCGCCGGGAAAAAAGAAGGGACCACCCAGATACACAACTCGCGAGCATGAACGCCACTTCCGTATTGTGCCCGATTTGCTTGGCGCACCGGGCGCCGTTAACTTTCGGGTGATTGCCGACGACTATTATGCGGTCCTGCCGGAAGGAACCGATCCGGCTTCTTCAGAACTGCGCCGTGGTTACCTGCAATACCTTATTGATCCCCTGATCCTGCGCTTTAGCCGCGTGATCGCCGAACGCCGCGATCAAGTCAAACAGGTTCTCGTTGGACTTGAAAAGGCGGGAGCAAGCGGGATTTCGATGCCGCCTGAGACTGCGGTCACGCCGGACCCATTCATAGCGGTTTCGCGATCGCTGGTGGCGGCGGCCGACATCCGCTTCGACGAAGCCAGACGGATCGAGATCCTTTCCACCGGAGCTCGGGCGAAACTCAGCGTCGCCAAAGACGATGTAGCGCGTCAGGCGATAGGAAAAGAGTTCCAGGCTGCCACGGCGGCCCTTCAGGATGAAACCGTTGCGCGGCTTGCCGAAGAGTATGAGCGCGGCGCTGTCCTCTCTTTCTTTTTCGCCGAGCAACTGAAGGGGATCGAAAGTTCCGGCTTTGATGTAGCGACCTTTTTCGCCGATATGATCTCCGCGTTTGATCCGGCGCGGGAGATTCGACGACTGGCTGAAAATGCTCAGGCGCGTGAGCGAGCCATGACTGCTCGACGGACGCGTTTGGCTGCGAGACAGACTGAAACGACAACGCCCGTGTACTCAGAAGCGGAGAAAGCCAGGGCCGCGGCGCTCGTCAAAAAACTTGGAGAAATTGAGCAAACTCTTCGTCTCAAGGACTATGAAAATGCCGAGGCGCAGCTGAAGAATTTGCTGAAAGAGTATTCGCGCGAACCGAGAATCTTCTTTGCGTTGGCTCAAACCGCCAGCTTTGCTGCTGCCGATGCCACCGACGAAGAAGTGCAGTCGAATCGGCTCAATCGAGCTTTGGGGAATTATCGACTGGCGTTGGAAGCAGCTTCTCCTGAGACAGATCGCGCGCTCATCTCGCGCGCCCATGAAGCCATGGGAAGAATCTATGCGTTTCTCGAAAACACCGCTGAAGCTGCCAGGGAATTTGACGAAGCAATCCGGATTGGCGAGGTTCCAGGGGGCGCCTTCAAGGAAGCGATAGAAGGCCGGAAGAAGCTGGGGCCTTCACGGTAAGGAAACAAACGGACTCCTATTCGTGCTTTTTCGTGTGATTTAGTGGATCGTACTTCGCCGAACCCAGCAAACGATCCACTAAATTACACCAAATCTCACGAAGCAAACTCGAACGAGTATACTGAGCGCTGACGTTCTTTGGGTGCTTAGAATCTGACGTCAGTTTTGTGCAGGACCAATCGAAAAGGGTAACGGGGTTATTTCCCCATTACCCTTTCCCCTTATTAGCCCATGATTATATTATCGTTGTCGTTCGAACCACTCGCACCTTTGGCACAACAATTCTGATCTCGGGGATGACCGGCATCTCGATCCGCGGCGTCGAAATATTGATTGCCGGAATCGCTGGGATAGTAATGTTTGGAATCACTATCTGGCCATTTGCGACACCCTGTTTTATCGCAGTCCGAATTTGCTCTCGGATTGCTTGATTATTCGCAACGCGTCCCGGGCGAACTAAGGTATTTGCAGCTTTCTCTGGCGTGACCTTAATTGTCCGCTGCTTTTTGTCGCGTACGACCACTACGGATACGTCACCTTCTTTGTTCTTATTGATGGCCCTGGAGAGATCGCCGGGTCCTTCAATCGACTCACCGTCAACTGAAGTAATCACATCCCCTGCTTTCACTCCCGCCTTTGCCGCCGGGCTGTCATCGGAAACTGCGGTGACGAGCACTCCCTTGCCATCCGGGATTCCGAAGTAGTCAGCGAGTTGTTTCGTCAGCTGCACCGTAGTGACACCCATGCGACGATTGTTGCCGAGTTGGAATACGAAACCATCGTTACCTGGTCCCTGGCCTTCCCACTTCCAAACGTTACCATCGGGAACCTTGAAGGCTTTCAAGTCGGGCAGTCCCTTCAGTCCTTCCCATCCTTTAAGGCCTTCCAGAGCTTTGAAGTTCTCCATTCCTTGTAGCCCATGCATACCATCCAGGCGATTGAAGGCATTAAACGAATGGTCGCGCTTGCCGACGGTGACCGCCACTTCCTGCTCAGATCCGCCGCGACTGATACCAAGCTTTACGCTTTGATCCGGTGCCACTTCGGAAACCAGTCGATTGAGTTTGCGGACACTGGTGACGCTATCGCCTTCAAACCGCAGGATGACGTCGTCTTTTCTGAGGCCCGCTTTTTCCGCCGGACTGTCTTTAACCACCTCGGTAACCCCGACGCCGCGGGCATCGCGCAGACCATAGCGACCCATGTTTTCTTTGTTTATATCTTCGGCATGGACGCCGAGAAAACTGCCGCCTTCAATGAAAAGTGAAAAAGCTCCAAGTGGTTCACCGGCAACCATTGGCGCCGAGGGACTGGCTGGCGGAGGCGGAACCGCTTGTTGTGCCATCACAAAACTACTGGTCAAAAGAAGGGAGACTAGAAAACCACAGGCATTTTTGAAATTCATAAAAGAGAGAGTCCTCCGGATAGATTTTGATGATTACACGCGGGGGGTTGAGGTGGGTTCCAAAAAGGATTGGGGGAAGAGGTGAACAGGGCAAAGGGTAATGGGGAAGGGGCAAAGAGGCGATATTAGGACTTCCAACTAGACTGGGTTTCCCTTTCCCCTTCCCCTTTTACCCTCTTCCCCCTTGCTTATAGACTTCTTTCCCGTCGCCGAGTTCGACTGCGATTTTTCCTTCAGAATGTGCCAGGTCGAGATGCGCTACGGCCTCTGAAACCGCCAGGAAACGGTGTACGTCGTCGGTTCCGGGAAACATCTGTTGCGCAACCTCCCAGGCAGTGGCGCCGGTTTTGGGAACCAGACGGATGACCTCCGCCTGGCGCTCTCTGATTGCTCTAAAATAACGGTTGAAGAGCTCTTCGAAGTCGTGGACCGGCCCCCCGTGGCCGCCGTGTACCAGCGTCGGTGCAAAGCTGCGCAAACGCGCAAGGCTAACCAGATACTCCGCTAACGACGGAAAGCGCTTCGAAGGATCAATCGGGTCAGGTGAAAGAATAGGGTTGGGAGTGATCCGCTTCAGGACGCAATCGCCGGCGATTACGGTGCGATCCGCCTCGCGCAGGAAGGAACATGACCCCGGCGTGTGACCGGGCGTATGGAGGATGCGCAAAGTGCCACTCGTAAACTCCAGTTCTTCTTCATCGCGAAGCTCGCCATACTCGCCGGTCTCAAATGAGTCGGCATACTGGCGCACGCCCTCATACATTTTGCGCAGGCTCTCAATTTCGGTGGGAGGCACACCGGCTCGCGCCAACAATGTTCGATGTTCTTCGTATTCGAGTCTGCCGACGCGATGACCGGTTTCCCATGAATGCACCAGCACTTCCGCATCCTTAGCTTCGTCACGGAGAGACCGGGCCAGGCCGCAGTGATCTTCGTGGGCGTGGGTCAAGACTATGCGACGAATGTCGCCGACGCGCAGGCGTGCCTGGCGCAGGCCTTCACGCAAAGCGTCGATCGCTTCCCTGGTCTTTGGACCAGTGTCGATGAGAGTGATGGGATCTTCAGCGATCAGATAGACGTTGACCGGGCCGATGTAGAAGGGCGTGGGCAGCGAGATGGGGATGATGTTCATTGTCTGAAAGTTGATCTGAGATCTGAGATTTGAGATCTGAGATCTGAGATTTGGGGATTTGAGATCTCAAATCTGTGATTCCAGATCGACTACGGTTTTCGCTTACGAACTTCGTCGAGTTCCTTCAAGAATTCCTCTCGCTCGCGCGCTTCCTTAGTCTTGAGCTTAGTTTTGCTGGTTAGATACCGCTGACCACGAATGTCGGAATCCTGTAGGGATGTGCACCATGCACGTAGTTGCCGGGAAATACTCTCAGCTCTGGATTTGAGATCTGGGATCTCAGATCTCAGATTGACTAGCCCAGATAGTCGCTCACAAAGACATAGCACCGACCTGGTTTCACCCGCGGAGCCTCGCGAGATGTACAAGAAGGTGAGCGTCTCAAGAGTGGTTCCTCTTTCAAAGCCTTCGGCTATGTTGTTCGAGATCGACATCGAGGCTCGTTCAATCTGATCCCGAACGCTTGCGTAACGCCGAAATTCAGGTCGCGCTGTCAATTCAAATACTCGAACCGCTAACTCAATCGCATCCTGCCAAACCGGCAACTCTTCAAAACGAGAGTATTTCATACAAACCTCCGCATTGAGTAAGGAACCCAAGCGGAGGGTTGGTGAATTCAGATTTGAAATCTCAGATCTGAGATCTCAAATTTCAGATCTCAATACAAACAACGAAAAACGAGGAGGAATACGAACAACAAGGAACAATAGCTAAGAGTAAGATCGAATTAGAAGTCTCCCTTCTACCGTTCTCCTTTACCCTTTACCCGTTCCCCTTTTCCCCCATTCCCCATTAGCCCACGATCATTTAGTACGCCCACTTATTCGCCACGATCAGCACATCGGCAATCCGCTGGCGCGCGGTAATCGTGTTCATGGGCGTCAGCTTGGTGAAGCGCCGCAGGGCGGCCAGCAAAGTGCGCAATTCATCGCCTTCAGCCATTCCCGCCAGCGTGTTCTTTGCGCGTGCTTCAATCCGCTCGACCGCATCGTTGCAAAAAACCCGAGTCATATCGATGTATCGCGCCGCTGCCTCTTCGCCCTGGGACGCCGCGAGCTTCTGCGCGCGCAGTATGGCTGACTCCATCGCATAGGTGTCCATGATGATATCTGCGATACCTAAAAGGATTTCCTGCTGGTCGCCGAGAGTCATCATGTACTTTTGCGCGGCCGTGCCGAGGGTCATCAACGCCACTTTCTTTCCGTTCTTTGCCAGCTTCTGCTCAGCTGCCAACACGGTCTCATCGTCATCGAAGGAGGCCATCTGCGGGCTCAACACTTCATCCATCAATGCTTGTGCGGCCGGCAGTAGTTTTAACTTGCCGCTTAAGGCGCTTTTCATCAGCCGGCCTGGAATCAACATGCGGTTGATCTCGTTGGTGCCTTCAAAGATGCGGTTGATGCGTGAATCACGGTAGGCGCGTTCCGCCGGGTAGTCCGCGGAATACCCGTAGCCTCCGTAGATCTGCACCATTTCATCGGCCACATAATCGCAGTATTCAGAGAGGGCCACCTTGATGATTGAACACTCAGCCGAATATTCCTCGATTGCCTTCAACTTAGCGTCCGGATCGGTGGTGTCGCTGATTGCCGTTTCGATCATTCCCAGGGTTCGATAAATCATCGACTCGCCCACCCAGGTGCGGATCGCCATCTCGCCAAGCTTGGATTTGATCGCGCCGAATGATGAAATCGATTTACCAAACTGCTGACGTTCGTTGGCATATCGGGTGGCTTCGTGGACCATCAACTTCATTCCGCCGATGCACATCGCTCCCAGTTTGAAGCGGCCGATGTTGAGAATGTTGAAAGCGATCTTGTGGCCCTTGCCCACCTCGCCCAGCAAGTTTTCCACCGGCGCCTTCGCATCAGCCAGAACTAACGGCGTGGTGCTCGATCCCTTGATGCCCATCTTGTGTTCCTCGGCGCCTGGGGACAATCCGTCCTGCTTCTCCACGATAAACGCCGAAAATCTGTCGCCATCAACTTTCGCAAATACGATGAAGATGTCGGCAAAGCCGCCATTGGTGATGAACATCTTCTCGCCGTTGAGAATGTAATGCGTGCCGTCGTCGCTCAGGCGCGCAGTCGCTTTCGCGGCCATGGCGTCGGAACCCGAACCTGCTTCAGTCAGGGCGTAAGCTGTGATGAGTTCGCCGGAAGCAATCCTGGGCAGGTAGTTCTGCTTGGCTGCTTCGGTGCCAAAGTAGATGATGGGAAGCAACCCGATTCCGCTCTCCGCCCCGAGCGTAGTCGCAAACGAAGCCGAACGCCCAATGTTCTCACCAACCAGGGCCCCACTCGTTTGATCGAGTCCGAGTCCGCCGTATTCTTCCGGAATGTTTGCACTTATCAAACCCAGGTCGGCGGCCTTTTGGACGAGTTCGCGCGCGAGTTTCCAATCCTTGTTTTCCAGTTCATCAATGCGCGGCATAACCTCGTTATCGATAAACTGACGCGTCGTCTCGGCGATCATGCGATGCTCTTCAGTGAAATCTTCCGGGGTGAAAATATCGTCAGGAGAATGATCTTCAATGAGGAAGGCTCCCCCCTGGACTACTTCTTTCTTTTCGATTACGGCTGACATATGTTTGTCCTTTCAGAAATGATTGGAACTAAGAGGTCCTATAGGTCGGATAGGACCTATACCTTATTGGCCTCGGCGGCTAAATTCTCTCAAAAATTCCAGCGGCACCCATGCCGCCGCCTACGCACATCGTCACCATCCCATACCGACCGTTGCGTCGCTCCAGCTCCCGCAGGATCGAGGCAGTCAATTTCGCGCCCGTGCAACCGAGCGGGTGGCCCAGCGCTATCGCACCGCCGTTGACATTGACCTTATCGATGTCCAGTCCCAGCGTCTTAATGACAGCCAGCGACTGTGCCGCAAAGGCCTCGTTCAATTCGATTACGTCAATTTGATCGAGCGTCAGGCCCGCTAGTTTGAGTACTTTCGGAATAGCATAAACCGGCCCGATACCCATCTCTTCCGGGGGGCAGCCGGCAGTTGCATAAGCCACGAAACGCGCGATCGGTTTCACGCCCAGACTCTCCGCTCTTTCGGCCGACATCACCACCGCCGCCGCCGCACCATCCGGCATCTGCGAAGCATTGCCGGCGGTGATGGTCCCCTGGAGATTGAACGCGGGCTTTAACTTCCGGAGTCCTTCAATAGTACTGTCGCGTCTTACGCCCTCGTCACGGTTGAACACGACTTCGCGCTTCTGCTTGCGACCCTTTTCATCCAACTCCTCGAAAGTCACCGTCAACGACACGGTTTCATCCTTAAACTTGTCCGCGTCCAGCGCCGCCGCCGCGCGCTGGTGTGAACGGAGAGCAAATTCGTCCTGCTCTTCGCGGCTCACATTGTATTTGCGCGCTACGTTTTCGATAGCCAGGCCCATGTTCAGATAGAAGTCCGGGTAATGCTCGACCAGGTGCGGATTGGGACGAATGATGTGACCCCCCATCGGAATCATCGACATCGTCTCGAGCCCTCCGGCAACGATTGTCTCCGCCCCGCCCGAACGGATCCGATCCGCAGCCATGGCGATCGATTGCAAGCCGGAAGAGCAAAAGCGATTGATGGTCATGGCACTCGTCTCAACCGGCAGACCGGCGCGAATCGCCGCGGCGCGGGCGACGTTCATGCCCTGCTCGGCTTCCGGCATGGCGCAACCCATGATCACATCTTCAATCTCCGAAGCGTCGAGACCCGGAACCCGCGCCAACGCTTCTTTAATCACAGCCCCACCCATCTCGTCTGGACGGGTGTTTCTAAGCGTGCCTTTCGGCGCTTTCCCAACTGCGGTTCTTACAGCCGAAACAATTACTGCATCTTTCATGATTCGATTTCCCAGTGTTAACGAGCCGGGTAAGCGGCTATGCCGCCCTCCGTGCGGAAAGGCTCTGCCTTTCCGCTCTGCTCATGTTCTTTGAGGCTACGCCTCTTTCCTGCCTTGCGAGGCAAGCCTCGCAAGAATTCATAAAGGACTTGATCGGAAAGGCGGAGCCTTTCCGCACGGAAGGCGGCAAGCCGCGGCCGAAGTTCGTCACAGTCCGCTAGTTCCTCAAGGGCTTTCCAGTTTTCAGCATCGCGGCCAAACGTTCCTGAGTTTTCCGTGTTCCCGCCAACGACAGAAACGCCTCGCGTTCAAGATCGAGGAGATACTGTTCCGAAACTCGCGTCTGATGATTCAAATCGCCGCCCGTCAGAATCCGCGCGAGCTTCTCGCCGATCAGCGCATCGTGATCGGAAATGTAACCGCCTCGTTTCATCTGGTGAATCCCGAGTTTCAGGGTCGCCAGGGCGGAGTTACCAAGCGCCAGAATGTCGGTCCGTTGCTGCGGCTGCACGTATCCGCTGGCCGCAAGCGCCAACACTTCCTTCTTGGCGTCGGCAATCAAACGGTCTTTGTTCATCGAAATCGTGTCATCTTCGGAGAGGAACCCAAGCGTGCGAGCTTCCTCCGCCGAAGTTGCCACTTTCGCCAGCGCAATCGTTTCAAACGCACGCTTCACAAACGGGAAAGGATCTGCATCGCTGACATTTTTCGGGATCGAATCCAGCGTGCGCAGCAACAACTCCTTCGTCCCCCCGCCCGCCGGAATGATGCCGACTCCTACTTCCACCAGGCCAATGTAAGTTTCCGCTGCCGCCCGCACCCTATCGCCGTGCAAAACCATTTCGCAGCCGCCGCCAAAGACGAGATTGAAAGGCGCAACTACCACGGGCTTTGGTGAATAACGCAGACTCATCGTCGAAGCCTGGAAAGCCCGGCCCATCATGTCGAGCTCTTCCCAGTTTTCATCCTGGGCTTCCATCAGCATCAGCATGATGTTGGCGCCCACGGAGAAGTTTGTTCCCTGATTTCCCACTACCAGCCCTACAAAATTCTTCTCAACTTCCGCCAACGACTGCTTGACCATTTGCAGCGTGTCGCCGCCAATAGCATTCATCTTCGAATGAAACTCGAGGCAGGCGACGCCATCGCCGATATCGATTAACGAAGCACCGGAGTTTTTCTTGATTACGCCGGTTCGATCCTTGATCGACTTGAGAATGATTACGCCCGGCTGATCGGCAAGAGGCAGGTACTGTTCTGATTCAAAGTCGAAGTAGAAATCCTGGCCATCATGTTTTTTGTAAAAAGAGTGGGCGCCTGAGTCGAGCAACCTCTGCACATTGGCGGGAATCGGCTGGCCCTCTTCTTTCATCCGCGCCACCGACTTCTCCACCCCAATTGCGTCCCAGGTTTCGAAGATGCCGAGCTCCCAGTTGTAGCCCCATCGCATAGCGCGATCCACTTCGACGATGGTGTCAGCGATCTCGGGAATCAGGTTCGCGGTGTAACGGAAAGTGCGCGACAGAGTCTTCCAGAGAAACGTGCCCACCCGATCCTTTCCCCAAACGAGCGTCTTGATGCGCTGGGGTAAGTCTTCGATATTCTTAGCGACGTCGAGTGAGGGCAGTTTCACCTTCTCGGACGGACGATATTCGAGGGTGGCGTGGTCTATAACCCAAATCTCTTTCTTGCCGCCCTCGCCGGTTTGTCTTTTGTAAAAGCCGCCCTTGGTTTTATTGCCGAGCAATCCGCGCCCGATCATCTGCGTCAAAAACTCAGGAGCGATGAACACTTCACGCTCTTGGTCACCGGGCAGGGCCTCGTAAAGATTCTTGATGACATGACCACCGACGTCCAGCCCGACGAGGTCCAGTGTACGGAAGGTAGCGCTCTTGGGATGGCCCACTGCTGGTCCAGTGATCTTGTCCACCTCTTCGATTGAGTAACCATCCTCCAACATGGTCTTAATCGTGATCATAGAGCCAAAGGTGCCAATGCGATTGGCAATGAAGTTTGGCTGATCTTTCGCCGACACCACGCCCTTGCCCAGGCGCTGATCGAGAAAGCCATAAAGGAAACAGGAGACCTCGGGTTTGGTCCATTCAGTGCGAATGATTTCGACGAGATGCAGATAGCGCGGTGGATTGAAAAAATGGACCCCGAGGAAGTGCGCGCGAAAATCATCTGCACGGCCATCAGCCAACTGTCGAATAGGAATGCCGCTGGTATTGGAACCGACGATTGAGCCGGGCCGCCGGTGTTGCTCGACCCTTTCGTACAAACTGCGCTTAATCTCCAGGTTCTCAACCACCGCTTCAATGATCAGATCGCAGTCCTTCAGTTTCGCGAGATCGTCGTCGAAATTGCCGATGCTTACGAGGTTCGCGGCATCTGGAGTAAAGAAGGCTGCCGGCTTCGACTTTTTCGCGGCCTCGAGTCCGGATCGAGCAATGCGATTGCGCACTTGTTTCGACTCCAGCGTCAGACCTTTCGCTTGCTCATCGCTGGTTAGCTCGCGCGGCACAATATCCAACAGGATGGTTGGGACATGAGCATTAGCCAGGTGCGCAGCAATCTGCGCCCCCATGGTTCCTGCACCCAGAACTGCGGCTTTTTCAATACGCATGGATTTCTTCCGAAACTCGAATTAGGCTGGAAACGATCGGCCACATAATACTGAATGAGCATTCATTCAGCAAGGTTGGGCGCGTGACTCACCCTTTGGGGTTTACCTGTGGGTTGGAGCATAAAATGAAATTGTTCGGGCATAAAGTGAAATTCTTGGGGCATAACTTGCTGGGCGTTGGGGCATAAAGTGAAATGCCGATTCTGATGAGGCTTGCCGCAGCGCGTTCTCGCACGAGGGTTTCTTGGAGTGTCCATATCAGGCAGGCGGCCGTGGGCGGGATTAAACGCAAGCTGAACTCATACACTGCCTTCTTTCTCTACTACCAGGACTCGCGCCTCGCCGAGAGGATGAGCGACATGTTCGGTGCCCAGGCCCGCATAGAAAATGTCTCCTGCCGCCATCTGTCGTATCATCTCCTCTCCACCATGACGGTAATGCATCTCGACTACTCCATCCAGCACCACAAACACCTCTTCACCGTCATTGACATGCCAATGATAAGGCCTATCCGTCCCGTGGAGCCTGGTGGTAACCCCGTTCATATTGGCGATGGGTAGCGCGCCCCAAGCGTGGTCGGCGGTAAAGTCTTTCGGAGATATGAATCTCATCTGTTCAGAACTCCTTCAGCAGAGGAAATCAAAGCCCGGACATATAACATGCGAGGAGGTTTCAGTCCTTTTCCATCTGTCTTCGCTTTCGATGTAGGACTTCGAGGGAAAGCAGGTTCGCCTTGGACCAATGGTAAATTCCCACCCGTAATATAGTTGCATACATTGTCAAGGCTCAAGAACTGGTTGACATTCTGATCCGGCAGATTTGTTTTGTACACTGGCCGCTTCTACTTTGCCTTGTTGGAGAAAACAGACAGCGAGTCGACGTTGTAATCGAATTAACTATGATAACGCTGGTAGAAGCTGGCGCGATGAGCTTGGGTTTACTTGAAATCCTTAATTAGTACGACGTCGGCAGTTGGGTGGCCGCGTGATAGAGCGATGCGTTTGCCGTCCCGCGACAGCGCAAAATGTAAGATGGACTTATCCTTGAAGTTGGTGATCTGCACCGCCTTCCCACCATCGACGGGCTGATTCCACAGATTAGAGACACCATTATGTGCATCCGCGTAGAAGAGTGCGCGAGCGTCAGATGTCCACCAAAGCCCGGCCCAGAGATTAGCGCTCTGAGGCATATCAAGGAGCTTGACGGGCTGGCCACCGGCAAAGGGGATAATACCGACTTTCCAGGGGGCCTTTGCTCCTTCAACGAAGTAGCCGCAAGCGATTAGTTTTCCATCAGGCGAAAAGGACGCTCGGGTCACCGGCCGGTCTGTTAACTGCACCGGTTCACCACCATCTACGGAAATTTTCCACAAGCTAGAATTCCCGGAGCGCTTGGAAATGAAAGTGAGCCACTGACCATCTGGGGAGCAGGTCGGAGCATAGTCCGCAGAATCTCCCGAGGTGATCTGTTTAAGGTTGCTGCCGTCAAGGTTAATCCTCCAAATATCGGGCGTGCCGCTTTGCTGGGAGGTAAAGAAAACATAGTTGCCGTGAGGTGAAACTGCGGGATAACTTTTCATATAGGAGTCTGATGTCAGTGGTCTGCTCCCGCTGCCATCCGCGTTCATGATCCGGATCTCGAAACTATTCCCCCCTTCCGCGAGGTAAACGATCTGGCCGTCAGGCATCCAGTCCAGACCAGGAACTCCATCGACCTGTCCGTGAGAAATCTGACTGGCGAGGCTTGAAGGCTCATTCACAGCGGTAGTCCAGATTTGCATCGAGGGGTCGTCCAGTACCGTTACAATCGTACTGTTGTCCGCCGTCAAGCCCAGACTAAAGGTGCCGTAACCGTTCAGGTCATTTGTAATTCGACGCGCCCTACCTTCCGGATAGGAGATAAACCATAACTGCGTACCGGATGTCCCCTGGGTATCCGCGGTCAGGATGAGGCCGGTGCCATCTCCTAACCAGACGACGCGGCACAGCCTTATCAACCATTTTTGAGACGTGAGGGATTTCTCCGCTCCTCCTTCGAGTGGCACACCAAGCACTGTCGTGGACAAGCCACCCTTAAGAGTCCCGGCGGCGCACGCGATTACCTTTCCGTCCGGCGACCATGAAGGCCCGTCACTATAAAAAAAGTCGTCGCCCTTGCGTGTGAGCAGTGTGCGCTCACCGCTGCCATCAGAATTGGCGACCATCAGGGAGCTTCCGCTCTGGTCCTCAAGATTGCGAACGAAGGCGAAACGCCGACCGTCGGGGGATAACGTTATCGGGCTGTTAACGCCCGTCAGAACCTTGCGAGGCGTGCCGCCCAAGACGGGAACCTGGTAGAGGACGTCCCGTGGGCTATCCTTATCTGCCCAGACGTAATGGTCACCCCAGACGTAATAGACAAATTCACTATCGGGTGAAATCGTTGTTCCAAGAAATCCACCCTCCGCCGGCGCCACGATTTGAACATTGCTGCCGGTCAAAACTTGCTGCATCCAGAGACTCTGTCGACCTCCCTCGGTTAGCGCGAAAACAACAAACTTGCCATCAGGTGAGATCGAAGTGCTGCCGGCTATCACAGCGTTGTTGACGCGGCCGCCGCTAGTCAGTTTAGCGATCTTCATCGTTCTAGCCGGTCCGGCCACTTGACGACCGGCGAACCTCTGCCACATGAAAACCGAGCCGCCAACTACCAGAACCAACAATCCAATGATCGCTAAGACCGGGCCCCGCCGATTGCTCCTGAGTTCGTTAAGAATGATCGGCGCCTGCGAAGTCCCCAGCTGCCTTTCGATTTCTGAGCTCGGGGCTGACCGCTGACCTATCGCCATCGTTTCCGATAGTCTGCCCGCTGTCACGATGCCGCCATTCGCAGCCTGATAGACGCTATCATGTTTGCCAATCTCAGCGACGTGCGCGACGTTCGTCTGATGACTGAGCGTTGTTTTGTTTACGACCGCTGGCGTCCCGTCGTCCTCTTCGGTGGTAATGATGCGCGTCCGTGTCCTTCGGCGGAGTAGAAATTCTTCGGTGCCGTCTGGTATTTCTGTGACTTCAGCGGCAAAGCGGTAGCCGCGACGAGAGATGGTCTCGATATAAGGCGTCCCGTCCTCCTGCACGCCGAGAATCTTGCGCAACAGTGAGACATTCGCGGCCAGATTGCTCTCTTCGACGAAGGTCTGCGGCCATACCGCCTCCATCAACTCATTCTTCTCGACGATGCGGCCACTGTTTTTCACCAGCACCAGGAGCGTTTCAAAGACCTTCGGGGCGAGCGGCAAAGGCTGTCTCTCGCGCCGCAGGACACGCTCCTGCGCATCCGCGCAGAAAGGGCCAAACTCGTAAAGCGGTCGTTTTTGCTCCTCTTTACTCAACATTTGCTTCCCCAAGAAAAGCCAATAACTTCCCAAGAACTTTCCAAGAACTTCCTCAAGACTTGGAATCAGCGAGGCAAGCAGAATGCGCCCCATGACCAGAGCACGAACGAGGCGCAACGGCACCAACGCGTTGGAATTCTACTTTCTCGACTTGCAGAGGAGCAAACATTCGGCAATAGCGGAGGCGGAATGACGAAGCGAACCATCGAGATACTCGTTGAGACGGAGGACTTGCTGGTCGTCAACCAGCGTGGCCGGGCGGTTTCGCTCAAGTGTTCGGAATGCGGCGGGCCTGTCGAGCGCGCTCGAACCGACGGAGCTCTGGTACCTTCCCGCAGCGCTGCGGAGATTGTAGGCAATTGTGTAGCGGTGTCGGACGAATCAATCGGTTATTTCGACAGTTGTTGCAAACAAAGTGAATGGGCGAGGGGCCAGTCGACGCCAGTGGACTGATAAGCCTCGTCACTCATCGATAAATCACACGGACAGGGACACGCGCTTGCTCACTACCAATCGCGCAACCTTCTCCGCTTCACCACCCCCTCAAGGGGGAAAGGAGACATCCCAATGAAAACTCTATCGTTTACCTTCTTAAAATCACTTGTAAGAGCATTGCCTTGAACGGAAAGCAGGAATTCAGCTTAGGCAAATGCAATAACAAGTTACAGCCATACTGCCTGGCCGAATCGGTCATTACCTACGCAAAGTAGCCACGCGCGATTCGCTCCCGTGCGGTACTTGTTTTCGCTGGACCAATGGCGTCCGGTATGAACTTAACTTCACTGCAGATTTGAAAAGGAGAATGTCCAAATGTCCACACCACAAACTAGCCCCAACCTCCAACCCACCAAGCGCGTGTATCTCGATGAACACGGGGTTCAGATGACCTTCAACTGGACCAGGCCTATGCCACAGGGCGGTTATCTCGGAGAGGTCACGTTCGGCTCCTACCAGAAAAAGCCGATTCAAGTCTTTGATGCCAAGCTCGACAATACGGACGGGAGCAAAACCTGGCAATATCAGGCACAGGACGGAGCGTTCTTGTGCAGCATGAAAGTATCCTCCGACCGGAATTCCATCACTTTCTTCGCTCGCAAGAAGGGGGACTGGCCACTCATTGTCGTTTCCGCACGTTTCCCGCTGCAGCCGGAATAGGCCGCCTGACCTTAAGCAGTTAAGGCCCGGTTAAAAGGAAGAGGGTGGCAGATGGTTTTGACCTCACCAAACCACCCTCTTCATAACCGCCTCTAAAGAAGCCCGCTCCAGAGCGGAACCGTAGACCTACTCGCTAGGCAAAAGCCTTTGCATATTTGAAGAAGACAGTTTCCGAAAAAATCCTTGTCAGTTCCCATCCTGTTTTTAGATGTAAAATTCCCGTCAATTGGGCGGATGCTAAATGTGTCCGCCGCGCTTTGTAAGAGCGCCTCACAAGTTGAACCACTTGTGAGTCACGGGCGTTGCTGGGGTGAGTTCACTGACGCCCTTTTCAAGCTAACACTATCGTCCCCGCGGTCTTCGTGAGGTTCTTACAAGACTAGGGTCAGCGGAGGCGGATCCGGTACACAAGGGTGGGCCAATAGTGCGCCACTCTTCCAAACCGCCCAGCCCTTTAGCTAACTTATGGAGATTTTAAGTCGGCGTTTGGTGGGAGGGGGGCGATTCGGACTCGAACCGACAACCTCCAATTTGGCAAGGTAAGGTGTATTAACGAGCTTTTAAATTGGCGTTGCGGAAACTTTCAAGTTATGCCCAAAAACTGTAGGAAATTCTCATGTTATGCCCGGACAAAATTTCATTTAATGATCGAAGGCGCTCGTAAGTTGTTGATTTAGCGTGGGGGCCATTTTCACTTAATGCCCGACCCCACTTACCTGTGGGTTCGGTCATAAAGTGAATTTCGTGGAGCATTAAATGAAATCCGTCGGTCATAAATTGACCGGCGCTGGGTAATAAAGTGATGTGGACCTAGATTCCTCAACTTCGGCGTTAGCTGGCGTCACAGTATTACTCGAGGAACGCCTCGGCGAGGACTTGCGCTCTTTAAAGCTTTGCGATTTGTTTTTGAGCGCAGCAAATTTCTTCTGTGGTGCGGTAACTCTTTCCTATGAACCGGCAAAAATTGAGTGCACGGTTAAAATGAAAGATCGTCGTGAAGCTAACCGAAACGCAACAAGCCTTAGCTATGTTTTTAGATAAGCGTTTTTATATATTCCCACCCCGCGAACACCAAGCCTGAAAATTCCGACCTTATTTTTTTTGACTTCTTAAAAAATGTAAAAAGAATTTACGAAACCGTTCGGTTGCACTTGCTTTTGCAACCGAATGGTTGCATGCTTTTCATCAAGATAATGAAACGAGATATTTTCCAAGCCATAGCCGACCCGACAAGGCGGGCGATCATTGCGTTGATCGCGTTGCAGGCAATGACGCCCAATGCGATCGCCGAGCGTTTTGATACCACAAGACAAGCCGTTTCCAAGCATTTGCGAATACTGACGGAGTGCGAACTTGTAAGACAGGAACAAAAGGGACGAGAAATTTACTATTCGCTTGAGATCGAAAAAATGAAAGAGATCGACAAATGGCTAGAGCAATACAGAAAGATCTGGGAAGGCAACTTCAAGCGTCTCGATGCGTTACTTGCCGAGTTAAAACAACAAGAGAAATAGGAGCGAAAGAAATGAAACCCGCCGAAGCAAGCCTGCCGTCAGATACCGAGGTACTCGTCAAACGGAGCTTCGATGCTCCCGTCAAACTGGTGTGGCGGGCCTACATGGAACCGGACCTGAT
>Ga0190274_10000722_pt1 | contig 19374 bp, 16 predicted proteins | sample Popmic531T_FD_133002 | JGI IMG/M metagenome (GOLD analysis project Ga0190274, IMG submission 133002) | Populus adjacent soil microbial communities from riparian zone of Yellowstone River, Montana, USA - 531 T | ecosystem: Environmental > Terrestrial > Soil > Riparian zone | place: USA: Montana... | reverse complement strand
GCGCGCACCGCCTTGTCGTCGAGAGGCTGGTCCTGGGAGGGGCCGAAGATCTTCGGGAAGAAATCGGGGATCAGTTTGCCGACCATCACGTTGGCGTCGGTGACCGCGAGCGGGCCGCCGCGGCGATAGCACGCCGGACCGGGGTTCGCGCCCGCGCTGTCGGGGCCGACCCGGAATCGCGCGCCATCGAAATGCAGGATCGAGCCGCCGCCGGCCGCGACCGTGTGAATAAGCATCATCGGCGCGCGCATGCGCACGCCCGCCACTTCGGTCTCGAAGGCGCGCTCGTATTCGCCGTCGAAGTGCGACACGTCGGTGGAGGTGCCGCCCATGTCGAAGCCGATCAGCCGGGTGAACCCGGCCTCGTGGCCCGTCTCGGCCATGCCGACCACGCCGCCCGCAGGACCGGAAAGGATCGCGTCCTTGCCCTGGAACAGTTCGGCGGCGGTGAGGCCGCCGGACGACATCATGAACATCAGGCGCGCGCCCGCGCGCCGTGCGTCGAGTTCTGATTCCACCGTTGCCACGTAGCGGCGCAGAATGGGAGAAAGATAAGCGTCCACCACAGTGGTGTCGCCGCGGCCCACCAGCTTGATCAGTGGCGATATCTCGTGGCTGACCGATACCTGGGGGAATTTCATTTCGCGTGCGAGGGCGGCGACGCGCTTCTCATGCTCCGGATAGCGATAGGCGTGCATGAATACGATTGCCACGGCCTCGATGCCGTCGGCCATCGCGCGTTCGAGCTCCGCGCGAACCGGCGCGAGGTCCAGATCACGCTCGGCAGTGCCGTCGGCGCGCACACGCTCGTCGACCTCGACGACGCGCTCGAACAGCATCTCCGGCTTGATGATGTGCTTGGCAAAAATCTTCGGCCGCGCCTGATAACCGATGCGCAAAGCGTCTCGAAAACCCTTGGTCGTTAGAAGAAGTGTGCGATCTCCCTTGCGCTCCAGCAGCGCGTTGGTCGCAACCGTAGTTCCCATCTTGACGGCGCCCACGTGGCCAGCCGGGATTGGCTCGCCCTTTGCAAGGCCGAGCAGATCCCGGATGCCCTGCACCGCGGCGTCGCGGTAGGCCTCCGGGTTCTCGGAAAGCAATTTGTGTGCGGCCAATGTGCCGTCCGGGCGGCGTCCCACCACGTCGGTGAAGGTGCCGCCGCGGTCGATCCAGAAATCCCAGGCCTTCGACTGAGCCTTCGACGGAGCTTTCGCTTGCTTCATGCGGGTCCCGAACGTCATCATAAGTCCAAGGGGATGTTATGCGGGTTTTTCTCGATCGGCTCTACCTCTACGCCGGCTATCTGGCCGGCGCGTTCATGGTGGCGATCTTCGTCCAGATGATGCTGCTATCGGCCGGCCGGCCGGTGGGTCTCAACATTCCGGCCGCCGACGATTTCGTGTCCTGGTGCATGGCGGCGATGGCGTTCCTCGGCCTCGCCCACACCTTCCGCCACGGCGAGATGATCCGGGTCGGGCTTTTGATCGACAAGCTGCCGGAAGCGGCCCGGCACTGGGTTGAGCTCGGCTGTCTCATCGTCGGAACCGGCTTCATCGGCTTCTTCGCCTATCACGCGGTGAAGATGAACTATCAATCGTACCTGTTCGGCGACATGTCGCAGGGCGTGGTGCTGGTGCCGATGTGGATTCCCCAGATCGGCTATTCGGCCGGGCTGATCATCTTGCTGATCGCCTTCGTCGATGAACTGATCCACGTCGCGCGCGGCAACCAGCCGCGTTACGAGAAGCCGAAGCCGCAGACCGCCGAGGAGGTGGTCGAGCGCGCGGTGCAGAGCGGGGTCTGAGATGGAGCTGCTCCAGATCGCCGCCCTGTTGTTGATCCTGCTGGTTGCGCTGCTGACGGGCGGGCTTTGGATAGGCATCACGCTGATCGCCTGCGGTTTCGCCGGCATGCAGTTCGCCGGTGCGACCATCCCGCCTGGGCCGGTGCTGGCGACCACGATCTGGGGCAACAGCGCGTCCTGGACCCTCGCCGCGCTGCCGCTTTTCATCTGGATGGGCGAGATCCTGTTCCGCACGCGGCTGTCGGAGGAGATGTTCCGCGGTCTGGCGCCGTGGCTGAACTGGCTGCCGGGGCGGCTGATGCACGTCAACGTGCTGGCCTGCGGGATATTCGGATCGGTGTCGGGCTCGTCCGCCGCCACCACGGCGACCGTTGCCAAGATCGCGCTGCCCGAATTGAAGAAGCGCGGCTACGACCAGATGGTGAGCCTGGGCTCGCTCGCCGGCGCCGGGACGCTCGGCATTCTTATCCCGCCATCGATCATGATGGTGATCTACGCGGTGCAGGCGAACGTCTCCATCATCCAGGTGTTCCTGGCGGGCTTCATTCCCGGCCTGATCGTGATGGGGCTGTACTCCGGCTACATCATCGTCTGGTCGCTGCTCAATCCGAACAAGCAGCCGCCGCCGGAGCCGACGATGGCGTTCCGCGAGAAGCTGCGGGAGTCGGCGAAGCTCACCCCGGTGATGCTGCTTATTCTTCTGGTGTTCCTCTCGCTGCTGATGGGGTGGGCGACCGCGACGGAATGCGCCGCATGGGGCGTGCTCGGCTCGCTCGCTATTGCGTGGTGGCACGGCATGCTGAGCTGGCCGTCGTTCTGGCAGAGCGTGATGGGGGCGACGCGGCTGACCTGCATGATCATGCTGATCCTGGCTGGTGCGTCCTACATGGGCACGTCCATGGCCTACACCGGCGTGCCGCAGGCGCTCGCCGAATGGGTCGGCTCGCTCGGCTTGTCGCCTTACATGCTGATCGCGGCGCTGACCGTGATGTACATATTGCTCGGCACCGCGCTCGACGGAATTTCCATGATCGTGCTCACCACTGCGGTGGTGATACCGATGATCAAGACCGCGGGATTCGACCTGGTGTGGTTCGGCATCTTCGTGGTGCTAGTGGTGGAGATGGCAGAGGTGTCGCCGCCGGTCGGCTTCAACTTGTTCGTCCTTCAGACCATGTCCGGCGAGGACTCGAATACCGTCGCGAGGGCGTCGCTGCCGTTCTTCTTCCTGCTGGTGGTGGCAGTCGCCATCATCACGGTGTTCCCGAACCTGGTGATGTGGCTGCCGCGGCTGGCGTTCCCGGCCTAGCCGCCCTGCGTTCGGATTACTTGATGGATTCGCTCCAGGCGGTGGTTTTCTGGGTGGCCTTGTTCCAGCGCGAGTCGAGATCGGTCCCGCGACTCGCCGTGCGCAACGCATCGTGCAGCGAACAGATCGCCAGCCAAGCCTCGGCACGCTCCCGCTCCACGCTGCCGCCGCTGCCGACCTGATCGCGCAACGGCTCGATCTGGACAGCCGCCGCAACGGCGTGAAGGTATCGCGCCGTGGCCAGTGTCTGCAGCACCCGATCTGCCAATTGCTTGTCGGTTTCGCTCATCCCCGCTCCCCACTGGGAGTTGTAACCGATTCGGTTTCGGATGAAACTCTGGGCCAGTCGGAAGTGCCCGCGTCCTGCATCGCCAGGACGACACCGCCAAACGGGCCTGTTATCGTTTGGCCAGCGCCGGGAACCACGGTCAAGTAAGGACGATCGCCATGAAATGTCGAGTGAAATCCCTCGCACTTGCCACCGCCGCGCTGGTGCTCGCCGCGCTGCCTGCTGGGGCTCAGACCAAATGGAATCTGCCCAGCGCCTATCCGATCGACAATCCGCACCTGGAGAACATCGGGATCTTCGCCAAGGACGTCTCGGAGGCGACCGGGGGCAAGCTGACGATTTCCGTCCATGCCGGCGCGTCGCTGTTCAAGGGTCCGGAGATCAAGCGCGCGGTCGCGACCGGTCAGGCGCAGACCGGCGAAATCCTGATTTCGATCCTCGAGAACGAGAGCCCGATCTTCGGCATCGACGTGGTGCCGTTCCTGGCGACCTCCTTCCCCGAGGCGAAGAAGCTGTGGGCCGCTTCAAAGCCGCTGATCGAGCAGAAGCTCAACGCGCAGGGCCTGCAGGTGCTGTTCAGCGTGCCGTGGGGGCCGCAGGGCATCTACGCCAAGAAGGACATCAACAGCATCGACGACATGAAGGGCCTCAAGTGGCGCGCCTATAACGTCGGCACCGCGCGGATCGGCGAACTGGTCGGCGCTCAGGCGGTGACCGTGCAGGCGGCCGAGCTGCCGCAGGCGCTCGCGACCGGCGTGGTCAATTCGTTCATGTCGTCGGGAGCGACCGGCTACGATTCCAAGGTTTGGGAAACGTTGACGCATTTCTACGACACCCGCGCCTGGATCCCGCGCAACGTCGTGTTCGTCAACAAGGCGGCATTGGCGGCGCTCGACAAGCCGACGCAGGACGCGATCCTGCGCCTGTCGGCGGCCGCGGAGGAGCGCGGCTGGAAGCTGTGGGAGAACAAGACCGAGTGGTACCACGACGAGATCGCCAAGCGCGGCATGAAGGTGCTCAAGCCGAGCCCGGCGTTGCAGGAGGGCTTCAAGAAGGTAGGCGAGCAGCTCACCACCGATTGGCTCAAGCGCGCCGGCGATGAAGGCAAGGCGGTGATCGACGCTTACAAGAAAATGTAGCTCTGAGACGGGACGCCACCACAAACCATGGAACGCCGCGCCTCGTGCGCGGCGTTTTGCGCATCGGCGTGCGGACAATTCGATTGCGGCCCCGCAGCCAAAATGGAACTCTCGAAACAGCGATGACGCGGCCTGCCGCGTGGCGGGACGCAACAACAGCCAAGCCGCAACGAGCGGCGGGCAGGGGAGGTCGTCATGTTGCGTGCGTTGAAGTTTACTGCCGTGGCGCTCGCGGCGTTCGCTCTGCATCCGGCCGCGGCCATTGCGCAGGACTGGCCGAACAAGCCGGTGAGAATCCTGATCGGGTTCGGCGCGGGGGGCGGCACCGACGTTGCCACGCGCATCGTCGCGGAAGGCCTCTCCGAAGTGCTGGGTCAGCAGTTCACCGTTGAGAACCGGCCCGGTGCCGGCGGCACCATCGCGGGCGGCATCGTGGCGCGCGCGCCGAAGGATGGCTATACCGCGATCGCGCTGAGCATGGGACACGCGGTATCGGCGGTGATGGTCAAGACCGTGCCGTACGATCCGGTAGCCGACTTCGCGCCGATTGGCATCTTCACCAATTCGGCGATCGTGGTCGCGGTCGGCAAGAACTCGCCGGCAACCGATCTCAAGAGCCTGATCGCGCTGATCAACAAGGAGCCGGGCAAGCTGAATTATTCTACGGTTGGCCTCGGCTCGACGCAGCACCTGATCGCCGAGGATCTGGTGCAACGAACCGGAATGAAGGCGCAGTCGGTGCCCTTCAAGACCACCGGCGAGGTGGTGACGGCGCTGATCCGCGGCGACAGCGCGTTCGCCGTCGATCTCTACCACGCGATCCGCGGCCAGGTGGACGCCGGCGAGCTTCGCGTGCTCGCGACGTCCACGCCGACGCGCTGGTCCGCGATCCCGACCGTGCCGGCGATCGCCGAGACGATCCCGGGCTTCGGGGTGCTGGGCTGGTATGGGCTTGCCTTCCCGGCAGGCACGCCGCAGCCGGCGATCGACAAGCTGCGCGGCGCGCTCAAGGAGGTGCTGTCGCGTGAGGCGGTCAAGAAGAAGCTCGAGGGCGTGGGCGCGGTCGCCAATCTGTCGACGCCGGAAGAGTTCAAGAGGACGATCGAATCCGACATCAGCGGCTTCAAGGAGGTTGCCGGCAAGGCAGGTCTGCAGGCGCAGTGAGGTCTGTGGCCTCGCCACGACGGCGGCAGCCGTGCTAAAGACGGCGGCTTTTTGAAACGGGAAGGGATTGATATGGCTGACAAGCTGAATGTCGTTGCGGTGTGCGGCAGCCTGCGTAAGGGCTCGTTCAACCGGATGCTGATGAGTGCATCCATGGCGCTGGCGCCGGAGGGCATGGCGATCAAGGAAGCGCCGCCGTTCGGAGGAATGCCGATCTACAATTTCGATGACCAGCAGGCCGGTTTTCCGGCTTCGGTGAACACCTGGTGCGACGCGATCCGAGCTGCTGATGCGGTGCTGTTCGTGACGCCGGAGTACAACTGGTCGATTCCCGGGGGGCTCAAGAACGCGATCGACTGGGCGTCGCGCCTCAAGGAGCAGCCGTTCAACGGCAAAGTCGTGGCGGTGCAATCGGCGGCCGGCGGCCTGCTCGGCGGCGCCCGCGCGCAGCTTGCGATGCGGCAGTGCCTGACGTCGATCGATGTCGTCTGGTTCGGACGGCCGGAGGTGATCGTTGCGTTCGCCGCGCAGAAGTTCAAGGACGGCAAGTTGGAGGATCAGACCGCGACCGACATGATCAAAGCACAACTCGCCGCGCTGGAGAAGTTCACGCGCAAGGTGACCGGGAAGTAGAGTCTTGTGCTTGCTCGGCCACCCTCTCTCCGACGGAGAGAGTGGCTGAGAGCGAAGTGGAGGAGGCAGATAGATGGTTTGTTCCGGTGTGCCGCACGTCGGCGGGATCGGCCACGACAAGGCTGTAACCGTGAGCGGACGGCTTGCGAGATTTGCAATCGTTCTGGCGGCGGGATCGATCTCATTTGCCGCCCTCGTTGGAGACGTTAATGCCGCGCAAGAACCGCGTGCGAACGCTCCTTCTTGGTTCACGACGCCCTTTGGAATTGTCTACAAGAAACATGCGCGTGAGAACGTGCCGTACTCGGCCAAACACGCGCCCGGCACCATCATTGTGAACACCAAGGAGCGTTACCTTTATTTCGTGCTCGGTGAAGGAAAAGCGCTTCGCTACACCATCGGCGTCGGCAGAGAGGGCCGCGCGTTTTCGGGGACAAGCACGATTTCTGCAAAGCGCGAGTGGCCGGATTGGTCGCCAACACCCAACATAAAAAAAGAGCAGCCCGACCTCCCCAACCATATGAAGGGCGGAGAGAAGAATCCACTCGGCGCGCGTGCGCTTTATCTTGGTTCGACGATGTATCGCATTCATGGCACCAACGAGCCTTGGAAGATTGGCGATGCCGTTTCGTCCGGATGCATTCGCCTCATCAATGAGGACGTGATCGACTTGTATGACCGGGCCAAGATAGGGGCGACCGTCATCGTGCGGCGGTGACTTGGTCTAGATCTTCTTCCCCTTCAGCCAGTCCGCGCCTTTCGCATAGAGCGCATCGACCGCCGGGCCATCGGTGCCGGGCAGATCTGGCTTTACGTTGAAGCCGCCTTTGGTCTGCAAATAGGCGAGGTGGCGGTATCCGGTCGGGAAGCGATCGAGAATTTTCTTGTCGAGCTTGATCGTGGCTGCGGGATCGAGCGGCACCAGCCGGTCCATCTCGTAGATAAGCCGGCGCAGCACGATGCCCCATTTGCCTTGGCGCTTCTCCAGGAAATCATAGAAGCGGCCGGCGCAGATCACGTCGCACGCCTCGCCGTCGACGGTGCCGCGCTGGGTAATTGTCATCTTGGTCATGGCAATGGCGCGCTTGCCCTTCACATCGATCGAGGTCCCGCTGAGTTGGTGGAAGACGCGCACGCCGTTGGCGTAGCCCTTCTTGCTGACATCGATGAACTCCTCCGCCGATCCCTGGAACCAAGTCGCCCACATCCGGCCGTCCTTGTGCCAGACGGTGCGGAAGCGGTCCCACATCAGGCCGTCACGGAAGATCACCCAGTTCTCGATCAGCTCGCGGATCGCGAGCTTGTCCTTGGTGTCGGAAGCCATGCATTCCTCCGCGCTGGCGCGATGCGCAACACTGCCCTAACCTTTCGCCGCGATCCAGCAAGGGAGTGCATCATGCGTTTGGAAGGGCGTTCGGCCATCGTCACCGGCGGGGCGGTGGGGATCGGCAAGCATTACTCCTATGCGCTGGCGGCCGAAGGCGCGCAGGTGATGATCGCGGACATCAAGGACGGCACCGCGGTCGCGGAGGAACTTTCCGCGAAATACGGCCGCAACTCCACCGCGCACATGCAGTTCGACGTCAGCGATGAGGCGCAGTGCAAGGCGCTGGTCGCGAAGACGCTGGAGCGTTTCGGCAAGATCGACATCCTGGTGAACAACGCCGCGATCTATGCGCCGCTCGCGCCGGTGGCGGTCACCGATATCGACGTCGACCTCTGGGACAAGGTGATGTCGGTCAACGTGCGCGGGCTGTTCCTGATGACCAAGCACGTTGCGCCGCACATGATCGCCCGCAAGTACGGAAAGATCATCAATATCGGCTCTGGCACGGCCGCGCGGGGAATTCCAGACTTCGCCCATTACGTCACGTCCAAAGGCGCGGTGACCTCGTTCACCCGTGCGGTGTCGCGCGAACTGGGTGTGCACGGCATCTGCGTCAATACCCTGGCACCGGGCTTCACCATCAGCGGGATGCAGAACCAGGACCACATCGACCAGTCGCGGGCGGGCGCGATCACCCGCCGGGCGATCAAGCGTGAACAGGTGCCCGAGGACCTCGTGGGGACCCTGGTCTATCTGGCCTCCAAGGACAGCGACTTCCTCACCGGGCAGGTGCTGGCGGTTGATGGCGGGGCCAACAACACCTGAGTTCGGTGGGAAAAGCCCTGCAAACGGGGCATAGCCGCTGCGGCAGTCCCGTGTCTGTTAAAACGGGCCGGAAATCGCTATGTTCCGCCCAACAACGCCCGACTGGGCCGGAATTTCCAAGGAGGATCTGATGTCCGTCGTCGCCGCCGATCCCAAACACAACGTCCAGACCGTCCGCCAGAATTTCTACGACAAGATCAGCAAGCAGGACATGACGCCGCTATGGGAGGTGCTCCGCAACGTCGTCACCAAGGAGCCCAAGTCCAAGGCGTCGGCGAAGGTCTGGAAATACGACGACATCAAGAAGTCCATCCTCGAGGCCGGTGAGCTCATCACGCCGGAAGAGGCCGAGCGCCGCGTGCTGGTGCTGGAGAACCCCACGCTGCGCGGCCAGAGCCGCGCCACCAACTCGCTGTTTGCCGGCGTGCAGCTCATCATGCCGGGCGAGGTCGCCGACGCCCACAAGCACGTTTCATCCGCGATCCGCTTCGTGCTGGACGGCGAGGGCGCCTACACCGCGGTGGAGGGCGAAAAGGCCAACATGTCGCGCGGCGATTTCATTCTGACGCCGAACTGGGCGCCGCACGATCACGGCAACCCAGGCAAGAACCCGGTGCTGTGGCTCGACGTGCTCGACATGCCGACCATCAATCACTTCGAGACGTCGTTCATGGAGCACTACGACGAGAAGGCGCAGAACACCAACCGCGAGAACGGCGACTCGCTGGAGCGCTTCGGCTCGGGCGTGCTGCCGGATGGGCAGACGATCGACACGTTCAAGCACCGCAGCCCGGTGATCAACTATACCTACGCTCGCACCCGCCCGATCTGCGAGCGGTTGATGAAGACCGGCGACGTCGACCCGAGCCACGGCGCACGGGTGCGCTACTCCAATCCGGTCACCGGCGGCCACGTCATGTCGACCATGGGCGCCTGGCTCGCCATGTTCCCCAAGGGCTTCAAGGGCAAAGACTACCAGTCGACCGACGGCATGATCTTCGTCTGCGTCGAAGGCCGCGGCTCGACCAAGGTCGACGACACGGTGCTGGAGTGGGGCCCGAACGACGTGTTCGTGATTCCGCCGTGGAAGCGCTACGCGCACACCTGCCCGGAGCAGACCGTGCTGTTCTCGATCTCGGACCGGCCGGCGCAGGAAGCGCTCGGTATTTGGCGCGAGGGCAAGTAAGCCCGCACCGGGCGGCGAACTGAAAAATGCCCCGCTTCGGCGGGGCATTTTTCTTGGTTTCGGTGCAGCGGTCCAGGAGGCTATGAGACATGGCGGCATCGCGTCGGCCGCCACCGTCAGTCCTCGGACCGGGCGCGCGAGCGCAGAGCCATCGCTCGGCGCAGCACTTCGAAAATGACAGCCGTGGACCATCCAAATAACAACACGCCATTCATGGCTGTGATCGGACCGAGGAGTTGCCACTTTTCCCGGGGAAGCACGTCGCCGTAACCGAGCGTCGTGTAATTCACGAACGCGAAATACACGAGATCGGTGCCGGTCGGCACGACATCGACGATCGAATAGGCGATCGCCCAAACGATAACCTCGGAGGTATGCGCGGCCATCAGAATTGAAACCGTGGCGATCATGACCCCGCTCAAAAACAAGGACGACCGAGAGATTCTTTTCGCGGCGAGCGTCTGCGCCGCGCGGACGACAGCCGTCATCACCAGCGCATGGATTGCGATGTTGCAAATGCTGACTCCGCCCCCCACCAGAATTTGTTTCAGCATTTTTAGCGGCCTACCCGGTGCGGCCGGCCAGCAGCCGGTCGAGCGTCGTGGTCCTGTCGAGACCGTCGACCTTTGAGTCGATTCCGTCAGCCCGCAACAGGTCGCGCACGCGGCCATGAGCGCCGACAATGCGCAGTGCGATACCACGGGCGGCCAACACGGCATGCAGCTCGTGCAGCATGCGCGAACCTGCGAGATCGATATAGGGGGATGCCGAAAGGTCGCAGATCATCACACGAATGCTGGACGAATCAGACGTGCCAAGACGTTCGAGCGCGGCGTTCCGCACGGCGTCGGCGTTGATGTAGAGCAGCGAGGCTTCCGGCCGGAAGGCGATCGCGCCAGATAGCGGCTCATTCTCGGGGTGGCGGGTGATGTCGGAATAAGCGTTCGCGCCGGGGATGCGGCCTAGAAACGCAACGTGCGGCTGTGACACTCCGATCAGCAGCAACAGCGCCGAGGCGATCGCTGCAACCAGGATGCCGTGCAGGATTCCGAGCAGCAGCACGGCGCCAAGGGCGATTAAAGCCGCGTAGAAGTCCAGCCGGCTGGTGCGCCACATGCGAAATAGCGAGCGAAAGTCGAACAACCCAAGGATTGCAGTTAAGACCACCGCTGCCAGCACCGCTTTCGGCAGGTTCTCCAGCAGTCCGGTAAGAAAGAGCAGGCAAAGCGCCAGCGAAATCGAGGCGAAGACCAGAGCCAGCGGTGTCCGCGCGCCCGCCTTTTCGTTCACCGCCGACTGCGAGAGCCCGCCAGCCACCGGATAGCCATGTCCGAACGCCGCCGCCAGATTTGCCGCGCCGATGCCGAGGAATTCTTGCCGCGGATCCAGCGGGTAGCCATGTTTGGCGGCAAACGTGCGCGCGGCTGAGATCCCTTCGACATAGGCCAACAGCAGGCACCCCGCGGCCAGCGGAAAGATTCCCTCGACGTCGCGCGCCCGCAGCGCTGGGCCCTCGAAGGTGGGCAAGCCGGCCGGAATTTCACCCGTGGTGGGCACTCCCAGCGCCGGAAGCCCAAGAACGGTCGCGGCGACGATCGACAGTGCGACCACGACGAGCGCCACGGGCCGCCCCGGCAGAAGGCGCTCGCCCAGCAAGAGCAAGGCGATCGCAGCTGCGCCCACCGCAAGTACGAGAAGGTGTGTCTGGCCGAGTTGCGTCGCCAACTCCGCAACTCGTTCGAAAAAATTGTGCCCGCCGCTGGCCACGCCCAGGAGATTGGGAATCTGGCTCATCGCGATGGTCGCTCCCGCGCCGATTTTGAAGCCGACAAGAATGCTGTCGCTGATCAGTTTCACCAGCACGCTGAGTTTGAAAATCCAGGATAGCAGGCAGAGCAAAGCCACCGTGAAGGCGGCGAGGCTGGCAATCTGCGCGTAACGTTGGACGTCGCCGTCCGCCATCGCACCAACCGTTCCGGCGATCATCAGAGAGATCGCGGAGGTCGGACCGACTGCCAGATGGCGCGACGATCCAAGGAGCGCATAGCCAAGTCCGCCAAGCAAATAGCCATAAACGCCTGCCTGCGGCGGCAGGCCGGCAAGCCCCGCGTAGGCCAACGAAACAGGAATCGCATATGCTGCCAGTGTCACGCCCGCAACGACGTCGGCCTGCAGCCAGGCGATGCGATATTCCTTCAGCCAGCTAAGTGGTGGGAAATTTCGAAGCAAGTTCGCTCCTGGATCGAGCGAGGATATTCCCCGGTCCGCGCCACCCCGGCAAGAGCGCCGCTTTAGGAGGAATAGCTCTGCTCTGTGGGGGGCCGGCCAGAAAACGTCGATCAGATTCGTACCGACTTCGATATTTTCCCGTGGGGATGTAGCCGTTCCTCATCGTCGAACGGGTGTGTCCAGCCCCGACTGTCCAGTGCCGTGCTGGCCGTGCGTTCACGCAAAGGTTTTCATACAGAGGCGGCTCGGCCGTTGATGTAGATCAAACCGATGCTGGCCGATTGCACTGCAGAAGATGTTCAGGCCGCAGGATGCGGCTGGAATCGGCTAAGCCCTGGCCTGAGCGGAGACCCTCCGGCGCAGGTGCTCGACGACCAGCAATGCGATCGACACGCCGATGCCCACGAGGTTGATGGCGTGGCCCGTCATGCCGAACGGATCGGGTGGCAGCACGATCAGCAGGGCGGCGATGGCGTACATCGCCCGCCATGGAATCGACAGCGGCGCGAGCGCATAGCCCAGGATCGCGGCCGTTCCGACGTACAGCCCGAAGATGATGCGCGCGAAATTCCAGACGATGAGATGCGTCGGACCGTCCATCAGCAGGCTCGGGGTGAGCACGAACAGGAACGGCAGCACAAAAGTGCTCCAGCCGACCAGGCAGGCGACCCAGCCTGTGGTCCAGCCGTCGGTGCGGGCGATGTTGGCGGCGGCGTAGGCGGCGAACGCAACCGGCGGCGTGATCATCGACAGCATGCCGTTGTACATCACGAACATATGTGCGGCCATCGGCGTGACGCCGAGCTTGACCAGCGCGGGAGCGAGCAGCGTCGCGGTGAGGATGTAAACGCTGACCGTCGGCAGGCCGATGCCCAGCACGAAGGCCAGGATCGCGATCAGGATCAGCAGCAGATAGACGTTGTCGCCCGACAGCGCGACGAGCTGCAGCGTCATGCTGAAGGCAAGGCCGGAGATTGCAAGGATGCCGACCATCACGCCGGCAGCGGCGCCGATCAGGATGATATCGAGCGAAATCCGGCCGGTGTCGATGATGGCCTGGCCGAGCGTCAGCAAGGTCGGGCGCTTGCCGCGATAGCCGAAAATAAAGGTCAGCACCATCAGCATGACGGTCGAGACGATGGCGGCCTTCTCTGGCGTCAGCAGGAGATATTCAGGATAAATCAGGGCGAACACCAGGAAAACGATCGGCACCAAAAAATGCCAGCCCGATTTCAACACTTGCCCGAGCGGTGGGGCATCGGGATCCTGGACCGCGCCGATCTTCTGCTTGGCGGCGTCAAGATCGACGTGGATAAACAGGCAGGCGTAGTAAAGGATGGCCGGGATCGCCGCGGCGACGCAGACCGCGCCGTAGGACACCTGCAGGAACTCCGCCATGATGAAGGCGGACGCGCCCATCACCGGCGGCATCAACTGGCCGCCGGTCGAGCCGACCGACTCGATCGCGGCGGCCTTGTAGCGCGAAAAGCCAGCCTTGATCATGGTCGGGATAGTGACGATGCCGACCGCGAGCACGTTCGACACCGCGCTGCCCGAGATCATGCCGAACAGCGCCGAGCCCACCACGGCAATCTTGGCCGAGCCGCCGCGGAAGCGGCCCATCGCTGCCATGGCCACATCGGAGAAAAAGTCGGCGCCGCCGGTGCGGGCCAGCACCTGTCCCATGATGGTGAATGGGATCACAATCAGCACCGCCACCGCCAGGATGGCGCCGATCATGCTGTTGGTGTCGAGGCCGAGGTAGGCGACCATCCGTTCCGGCGACACCCAGCGGGTCTGGAAGTCGCCCGAAAAATTCGGGCTGATATAGACGTAAACCGCCATCGCCAGGATGATCGCGACGAAGCCGAAGCCCGAGGTGCGCCGGCTGCCTTCCAGGACGAGAAACAGCAGGATCGCGCTGCCGATGATGCCTTCGGTCGGCAGCATCGCCAGTTCGTAGGTGAGCGGCTCGTAGCGCACGAAGATGTAGCCGCACAGGATGAGCGACACGGCGGCGCTGGCATAATCGAAGGCGCGCGCGAACTTTTCGCGGCTCGCCATGAACGTCCAAGCCAGCGCGGCGGCGAGCCCGATCCAAAGCAGCGGCGGGATGTTGAGCGGATTGGGAAAGCGATACGCGATGTAGATGAGAATGGTGACGACGGCGATCGCGCCGGCCGGATCGATGGCGCGATATTCCTGCCGCGACTCGACCACGAAGGCGAGCGCCAGCGTCAGGCCGAGACAGGCCGTGAGCAGTTGCTCGGTATAGAACGAAAGATTGAAGACCTGCCGGGGGACGTCCATCACCCAGAGCACGACGCAGGCCACCAGGATTCCCTGCAGGAGATTTGTCAGGATCAGGGTGGTTTTCGACGCGGTGGCTGCGAACTCCTCCGCGCTCGCTACAAAACGGTCCTCGGACGCGGCGGACTGGCCCGCCGCGCCCGAGGATTGCAGCTTGTCATTCACTGGAAGGCCTTGGTCGCGATGCCTTTGTCCTTGAAGTACTTCAAGGCGCCTGGATGGATCGGGAATGTGTAGTCCTTGGCCAGGTTGGCGGCCCCAAATTCACGGAGGTTCGGAGCCACCGAGATCAGGTCGGCCTTGTTGGCTTCCATCGTTTCGATCAACTTGTACACCACGTCGTCCGACACCTTGGTGTGCGTGAAAAGGATGTTGTCGATGGTGTAGGTCTTCATCGGCCGGTCGACGCCCACGAAAATTGGGCCCGGCGCGATGTCGCTGAGATAGCCGAACTGTGAAATCTTGCGGGCTTCGGCCATTCCCGGCTTGTCGTCGATTTCCAGATAGCGCGTGCCACCGACGCTCACATCGACCTCGCGCACCTTGGGCGCGCCGAAGGCAAACATGAACATATCGGCGGCTCCCGACACAAAGTCGTCCGCCGAGCGCATCACGTTCGGCACCAGCACCGGCTTGATATCTTTTTCCGTCAGGCCGCCCGCCGCCAGGATTGCGCGCGACATCGGATCGAGCGCGCGCATCGCGGAATAGCCCATGGTGACGCGCTTGCCCTTGAGGTCGGACACCATTTTCATGCCTGAATCCTTGCGCACCCAGAAGCCGGTCTTGAGCGTATAGACCGGGCCGATCATGCGCAGATCTTTGTGGTTGGCGATCAGCGCGCCGATTTCCGGCGCGTTCGCCATGGCGAAGTCCGCCTCGCCGCGGCCGACGATCGCGATCATCACGGACTCTCCGGCGGTCGCCTGCACCAACGCGTTGAGGTTGCCCTTCTCCTTGAGAACCTTGGCGATGGCGGAACTGCTTGTGTGGTTGATCGTTCCGGGCTGCATCGCCGCGAACCCGTAGGTTTGCGCCGACGCGCTGCCGCCGAAGCCGAAGATGGCGACTGATGCGGCGAGCATTGCTTTGTTGAACACGGCATTCATGACTGGACCCCTCCCTTGCAGACTGTTGGCGATGCGGCCTTCCGTCGCTATTCCAGCGATTTGGCGGCGAGATTGCGCTCCTTGAAATATTTCAAGGCGCCCGGATGATAAGGCACGCCGTACTGTTTGTAGCCGCCTTCGGCGGAGAACTCGCGCAACACCGGCTGCACCGCGACAAGCTCGCCCTTGTTCTTCTCAAGCGTATCGAGGAACTTGTAGATGATGTCGTCCGATACCTTGGCGTGGGTCAGCAGCACGTTGTCGAAGCTATAGACCTTCATCGGCTTCTCGACGCCGATAAAGACCGGGTTCGGCGCGACCTGTGTGAGATAGCCCCACGGCATGATCTTGCGCGCGGCAGGCATACCCTTTTCATCCTGCTCGAGCACGCGGATGCCGCCGACGGTGGCGTCGACCTCGCGCACCTTGGGCGCGCCAAACGCGAAATAGAACATGTCCGCCGCGCCGGAGATGAAATCGTCAGCGCTGCGGATCACGTTCGGCACCAGGACCGGTACCACGTCTTTTTCTGTCAGACCGGCGCTCGCCAACATGGCGCGCGCGGCCTTGTCGATGTTGCGCATGGCGGAATAGCCCATCGCGACGCGCTTTCCCTTCAGATCGGCGATGGTGTTCATGGTGGAGGACTTGCGCACAAAGAACGGCGTGCGCAGCGCATGCGCGGCGACGATGATGCGCAGATCCTTCTGCGCGCCGTCGAAACCGTCCTGCACTTCCATGATGTTGCTGATGCCGATCTCAGCCTCGCCGCGCCCGACCATGGGGATGATGACGTTGTCGCCGGCGGTGGGCTGCACCAGGACGTTCATGCCGCCCTTTTCCTTGAGCACTTTGGACACCGCCGTTGCCGTGGTGTGGTTGAGCGTGCCGGGCGGCAGCGTCGCGAAGCCGTAAGTCTGTGCGTTCGCGGCGTTGCTTAGGCAAAGCGCAGCAAGCGAAACGGCAAACGATGCGCGAAGCAGTCTGGACATCGACTCCCTCCCCTGGCCGACCGCGCTTGGCTGGTCGATTGCAACGATTATTTTGGGCGGCAAATTCCCGCGCCGCATGCGGAGGATACGGGACATTGCCATCCAGTACAGCCCCGGCCCTGGAGCCTCGTGACCGCTGCGAGCAGTCCAATTACGGCGGTTCGACGTGGAATCTGGCCGCCTGGTCGAGCACCCTTCTGGCGTGGCGAGTGGAGGGTATCAGTCCCGCCGGCGCGAGATCACGTAGGATTCGTCGTAGAACCAGAGCCCGCCGTGCTTTTGCAGCACCTCTTGGGTGGCGGCGAGATAGCGGCCGTCCGCTGCCGCTTCCGCAACCCGGTGATCCTCGACCTGCGACACATAGATCGCTGCATTCCACGCGGCGAACAGCGTCGAGGTGCCGATCGAAGACGCCCCGGTGATTTCGCTCGGCAATGTGTGCATGTCGTAGCGGAACAGTGAGCGGTTGTCGGCATAGGCATTGAAATTGAGATCGCGGCCGTTCTGCCCGAGCTCCTGCTTGACCGCCTTCATGATCTGGTGACGGTTATGGATGAACGGGTTGTCGCCCGGCCAGACCTTTTGAATGATTTCGTGGCCGGGGTCGTTGCCGTGTGAGTGGATGGCGATCATGCGTCCGCCCGGACCGAGTGCGCGGGCCAGCGGCGCGATCACGTGTTTCGCCTTGAAGTCAAGCGAGGCGCGGGCGCGGTAAGGCTGTGATGCGATGACGATGTCGTAGTCGGCCCGCGTGCCGCCCGGCTTCGGGATGATCGGGTCGAGCAGGAACTTGTGGTCCTCGCGGTACACGACCAACACCACCGGCCGCTCGTACACCGGGTTGCCGGTCTTCGGGCTGACGCCGGCCTTCCAGTTCTCATTGAGGAACGGCACGAGGTCGGTGATCTGCTGCTCGAACTGATGCGACGACGAGCCGGTGAGTGAAACCTCATGCCAAACCATGCTGGAGGCAGCCGACATGGACTTTACCGCAAGCCAGGGCGCGTCGGCGTAGGCGAGGTTGGTGAGAATCAGAACAGTCGCCGGATGCTCCGTGAAGCGGTCCGACATTTTCTGCATGGCGAGGCGCACATCCTCGAGGCTGATCTCCTTGCCGACCACGTAGAACGGTGTGTGCGGAAACCGGTCGTGCATCGAGCGCAGCGTCCGCAGCAGCACGGTGCCGTCGCCGACGCCGGCGTCGAACAGGCGCAACGCCGGTGGGCGCGGATGGATGTTGGCAAGCTCCAGCGAGACGCGGATCGCCACCACCCATTTTTCGCTGCATGTGTGAACGAACAGCAGATATTTCTGGCGGTTGTCGAAGAAGCGGAAATTCCGCTGCGGATCGGGGCCGTCGCCGGAGGAGGGCATTCCCGGCGGCTTTGGCGCCATCGGCACGATCGGTGCGGCCGATATGGCTGGCGCGGCGATCTGCACGGGCGCGCGCGGCATCACGGCGGGCCGTGCCCCGGCCTCGCGGTTCGATTGCATGAAGCTGCGGATGCGGTCGAGCGTCTCGGTGGTGATGCGCCCGCCGTGGCGCAGTCGGCTGGCGAGCTTGCCGTCGTTCACCGCACGGCGGCCGAAGGTCGATTCCGCAAGGCCGGTGTGCCGGCAATAGTCTGAGATTTCCTGCAGCAATTCTTGCGCGTTCATCGCGGCACCCCAGGCTGGCGTTTCCCTGTCCCGCGCGAGCGGCTTTTCGCGCGTCTCATCGGCGCGGGACTTATCGAAAGCGAACCAAGCTTGCGAACAGGGGTCAACCACAAATTGCCCCACTATTTGTTTGGGCAAATAGATGGGCAATTGCCCCGGTTCTTAAGTGTTTGTTTCGATGGGACAATTAAATTGGAGTGGGATAGTTATGTCGTCGAACGATGTCACCAGCCAGCGCGCAACGATTTTGCGCACCCGGCTGCCCACGAAAAATAGAAGCAAAATCAGTAGTTTGTGCTTCAGAGCGCGTTCAGCACCGCGCTTGTAATTGCCACCGTGCCGTCGCGGCCGCCGAATTCGAACGGCTTGATGCCGGTGGAGTAGGCCACATCGACCGCGCGCTCGATCCGCGCCGCAGCCTGCGCCGCGCCCTCGTGGCCGTGCTTGTCGGCGAGCCAGTCGAGCATCAGCGCAGCGGACAGGATCATCGCGGACGGGTTGGCCTTGCCCTGGCCCATGATGTCCGGGGCGGTGCCGTGGCACGGCTGGAACACCGCGTGCTTGTCGCCGATGTCGGCGGACGGCGCCATCCCCATGCCGCCGATCAACCCGGCGGTGAGGTCGGACAGGATGTCGCCGAACATATTCTCCATGACCATGACGTCGAAGTCCCAAGGCCGGCGAACGAGCATCGCCGAACATGCATCGACGTAGAGATGGTCGGCCGGTACTCCGGGAAACTTCGCGGCTTGCTCGTCGAACATCTGCCGGAAGAATGCGTAGGCCTTAAAGGCATTGGCCTTGTCGACGCAGGTGAGCCGGCCCTTGTTCGGCCCACGCGATTTCCGGCGCGCCGCGTAGCGGAACGAGAAGTCGAACAGCCGCTCCGAGGTCTTGCGGGTGATCACCAGCGTCTCGCGGCCTTCGTCGTGCGTCACCACGCCCTTGCCCATCGAAGCGAACAATCCCTCGGTGGATTCGCGGATCACCACCAGGTCGATGCCGTTCCGCTCGGCGCCGACGATCGGCGAGGGCACGCCGGGAATGAGCCGGCACGGCCGCACGCCCGCGTAGAGGTCGAAGATGAAGCGCAATTCGACCTGCGGCATGATCTCGGTGTTGTCGGGATAGCGGATCGAGGGCATGCCGCAGGCGCCGAGCAGGATGGCGTCGGCCTCCTCGCAGAGTTTGATGGTGGAGTCCGGCATCGACTTGCCGGTTTCCTTGTAGTGCATGGCGCCGGCTGCAGCCTCGGTGAAGCGGAATTTCAGGCCCGGCGTGGTCGCCTCGATTGTCTTCAGCACTTCGAGCGCTGGGTTCATTACCTCCGGTCCGATGCCGTCGCCGGGAAGGACCGCGATGTGGAAGGCGTCGTTGGCGAGCATGTTAGAGCCGGATG
>Ga0190274_10000721_pt1 | contig 19393 bp, 22 predicted proteins | sample Popmic531T_FD_133002 | JGI IMG/M metagenome (GOLD analysis project Ga0190274, IMG submission 133002) | Populus adjacent soil microbial communities from riparian zone of Yellowstone River, Montana, USA - 531 T | ecosystem: Environmental > Terrestrial > Soil > Riparian zone | place: USA: Montana... | reverse complement strand
GCTCACCGCCATGGCCTTCCTGTTCGCGATCTTCACGGCGCGACCCTCGCCCTTCTACCTGATGGACGAGGTCGAACCCGCGCTCGACGACGTGAACCTGCACCGGTTCCTCCGACTGACCGAAGGGTTCGCGCGGGAGTCCCAGGTGCTGATCGTCACCCACCAGAAGCGCACGATGGAGATCGCCGGCATGATGTACGGCATCTCGCTCAACAAGGACGGCACCACGAAGGTGGTGGGCCAGCGCCTGGATCAGACCACCTCGATCGAGTCCGACGCGCGCCTCGAGGGCGAGGTCACCACGGAGGTCCCCGAGGCCACGGACGGAGCGACGCACGAGGTCGCCCCGGCACCACTCGACGTGCCGGAAGCTGAGCCGGTCGGCTAGCCTGCGCTCATGTGGTACATCGCGATCTTCACTGCGCTCGCCCTCCTCGCCGTCGTCGCGTTCTTCGTGCTCAAAGGTCGGGAACGCGACGAGATGCGCGACCTCCGGTCGAAGACGCCGAACACCGGGCCGGGCCACGTCCGGGACCCCCTCCCTGATCACGCCGCCAAACAGAAGCACACGCCCGCCCCCCACGAGACCGGCGCTTCCGGCGGCACGTTCCGCAAAGAAGGCTTGGGCGCCAAGGTCAAGGAGCTGTTCGGCAAGGGCGCTGCCGGCGAGCAGACGTGGAAGGAGCTCGAAGATCTGCTGATCAAGGCGGATGTCGGCCCCACCGCCTCGGCCGACCTCGTGCAGCGCGTCAAGGTCGACTACGCGCACGGCACCGACCCGGTGAAACTGCTCGCCACCGAGATCGAAAGCATCCTCGGTCAGGACGAGCCGCTCCACCTGCCGAAGGGGCGCACCGGCGTGGTCATGGTGGTGGGCGTCAACGGCGCCGGCAAGACCACCACGATCGGCAAACTGGCCAAGCGGCTGGTCTCCGAAGGACTGCAGGTGTCCCTGGCGGCCGCCGACACGTTCCGCGCCGCCGCCGGCGAACAACTCGAGGTCTGGGGCAAGCGAGCGGGAGCCAACGTCGTGAGCCAGGACCGAGGCGCCGATCCGGGTGCGGTCGCGTTCGACGCCGTGAAATCGGCGCACGCTCACGGTTCCGACGTGTTGATCGTCGACACCGCGGGCCGTCTGCACACGAAGACCCCGTTGATGGACGAACTCGGCAAGGTCAAGCGGGTCATCGAGAAGGCGGGAGCCCAGGTCGACGAGACCTTGCTGGTGCTCGATGCCCAGACCGGACAGAATGGCATCGCCCAGGCCAGGGCGTTCACCGAGGCGGTCGAGGTGACCGGGGTGGTCCTCACGAAGCTGGACGGTTCCGCCAAGGGCGGCATCGTCCTGGCGGTCCGCGAGGAACTCGGCGTCCCGGTCCGCTTCGTGGGCGTGGGCGAGGGTGCCGACGACCTGCGGCCGTTCGAGGCCCGGATGTTCTCGGAACGACTGCTCTCGAGCTAGGAGCTGCGACGGTGGCCGGAACGCTGGGGAACGCGAAGATCCTCATCGTCGAGGATCATCCGACGATGCGCGAGGCGATGCGCCTTGTGCTCGAGGGCGAGGGCTTCGAGATCGACGAAGCCGCCGACGGTCAGGCGGCGCTCGACCGCGTGCGGGCCGATCCGCCCGATCTGGTCTTCCTGGACATGAACATCCCCGGATCCAGCGGCGCCGAGGTGTTGATGCAGATCAAGGCCGACCCGGCCACCGACGGCGTGAAGGTGATTATCGTCACGGCCGACGGTGAAGAGGGCCGCGAACGCGCGATCGGCATGGGCGCGGACGAATACTTCACGAAGCCGTTCAGTCCCATCACCCTGCTGCAAACGGTGGAGCGGGTACTCAGCTCGCCGCCACCGGCAGGGTGATCGAGAAGGTCGAACCGGTCCCGAGCTGGGAAGCAGCGGTGACCTCACCGCCCATGGCGCCCACCATCTCCCGGGTCACCGAGAGTCCCAGCCCCGAGCCCTCGGCGGTCCGCGCCCCCTCCTGCGTCCGATAGAAGAGCTCGAACACCCGCTCCAGCTCATCAGGATCGATCCCCACGCCCTGATCGATCACCGAAAAACGCACGGAGCCGGGCCCCGCAGGTTCGACCGCGAGGATCACCGGGCTCTCCTCGGGCGAGTACTTCAAGGCGTTCGACAGCAGGTTGGTGAGGGCTTGGCCCAGCCGCAAGGGGTCGGCGACCAGGTGTGGGGGCGCACCTTCCGTGACCCGGATCACGACCCGTTCGCCGCTGGGCAGATCCCGCGCCAGCGCCTCGAGCGTCGGCACCAGGACGATCGGCTCGGGCTCCATCGCCACGTTGTCGGCGTCCAGGCTGGTCAACGTCACCAGGTCATCGGTGAGCCGGATCAGGCGGTCGGTCTGCGTGGAGATGACCTCCAGGAACTCGTCGACCTCGGCCGCGCTCAGATCCTCCCCACGACGCTTCAGCACGTCGACGAAGCCGCGGATCGCGGCGAGCGGCGCGCGCATCTCGTGACTGGTCACGGCGACCAGGTCGAGCTGTCGTAGATCGGATCTCGGCATGCCTCTCAGGATCCCCCGGGTAGAATCCTACGTCCGGGCCACGTGCCCACAGAAGAGCCGACGAACCGATTTCCGCAACCACCCGAAAGGCCGGAACGACCGCCCGATGTTCGATTCGCTGACCGAACGCTTCAACGGCACCTTCAAGAAGCTGCGCTCCAAGGGCAAACTGCACCCCAAGCAGGTGGACAACGCGCTGGGGGACATGCGGACCGCGCTGCTCGAAGCCGACGTCGCCGTCGAGGTGGCCGACGATTTCCTGGGGCGGGTCCGCGAGCGGGCACTCAGCGAAGAGGTCATGAAGAGCCTCACGCCCGGCCAGCAGATCGTGAAGGTCGTCGACGAGGAGCTCACGGTCACGATGGGCGGCGAGTACCACGCCTTCGATCTCGGCAGCGCCCGGCCGGCGGTCATCATGATGGCCGGGGTGCAGGGCTCGGGCAAGACCACGGCGTGCGCCAAGCTCGCGAAGCAGTTGAAGGGAAAAGGCAAACGCCCCCTGTTGATCGCCGCCGACCTCGAGCGGCCGGCCGCCATCGAGCAACTCCGCACGCTGGGCCGGGAGATCAACGTCCCCGTGTGGTCCGAGGGCCGCGACCCGGTGAAGGTCGCGAAGCAGGGACTGAAGGAGGCCCAGCGTCAGAACGCCGACGTCGTGATCATCGACACCGCGGGCCGTCTGCACGTCGACCCCGAGATGATGAAGCAGGCGCGCCGGATCAAGGACGTCACGAAGCCCCACCACGTACTGATGGCGGCCGACGCCATGACCGGTCAGGACGCGGTGATCCAGGCGCGGGAGTTCATGCGCGAGGTCGACACCACCGGGTTCATCCTCACGAAGCTCGACGGTGACGCTCGAGGCGGGGCCGCCCTGTCGATCACGGCGGTGACCGGCAAGCCGGTCTACTTCGTGGGGGTAGGGGAGAAGCCCGACGACCTCGAGCCGTTCTACCCCGACCGCATGGCGGGCCGGATCCTGGGCATGGGCGACGTCCTCACGCTGATCGACAAGGCCAAGGAAAAGATCGACTCCGACGAAGCCCAGAAGGCCGCCGAGAACCTGATGAAGGGCCAGTTCACGTTCGAGGACTTCCTGGAACAGCTGCGTCAGATGCAGAAGCTGGGCTCCATGGGCGACCTGCTGAAGATGCTCCCCGGCGTCCCGGGCGGCAAGAACCAGCTGAAGGAGATGGCCGCCGCGATCGACGACGGCGAGCTGAAACGCGCCGAAGCCATGATCTTGAGCATGACCCCCGCCGAGCGGCGCGAACCCGGTATCATCTCCGGGTCCCGTCGCCTGCGGATCGCCAACGGATCCGGGGTCACGACCGCCGACGTCAACACGCTCCTGAAGGATTTCGACGGCGCGAGGAAGATGATGCGGACGATGATGGGCGGCAAACGCATCCCGGGCATGGCGAAGATGCCCTCGGCGAAGCTCCCGAAGCGGTAGCCGAGCAGCACGAAGACGAAGGAAGAGGAAAGCATGTCGACACGGATCCGGCTACGGCGCATGGGCGCGAACAAGCGACCCTTCTACCGCGTCGTGGTGGCCGACCAGCGGAGCCCCCGCGACGGCCGCTTCATCGAGAACATCGGCAAGTACCACCCGCTCGAGGACCCCTCGCTGATCGAGATCGACGAGGAGCGCGCCCTCCACTGGCTGCGCGTCGGCGCCCAGCCCTCCAGCCAGGTCCGCAACCTCATGGTGAAGATCGGGATCTGGGAGAAGTTCGCCGAAGAGCGTCCCGCCGTCGCCGGCCAGGTGCGGGTTCGTGCCGAGAAGCCCGACGAGCCGAAACTGTCGAAGAAGGCCGCTGCGAAGGCGGCCGCCAAGGCCGAGGAAGCGGCGGCACCGCCGCCCGCAGAGCCTGAGGCGCCCGCCGCCGAGGCCGAGCCGGCCGCTGCTGAGCCCGAGCCCGAGACGCCCGAGCCGGTCGAGGCCGTGGCTCCCGAGACCGAAACCGCCGAGGCTCCCGAGGCCGTTGAGGCTGAAGCCGCCGACGCCCCCGAGGCCGCGGCCTCCGAGGAGTAGACGGTGAAGGAGCTCGTCGAGTTCCTCGCCCGCGAACTCGTGGACGACCCCGATTCGGTCGAGGTCTCCGAATCGTTCGACGACCGTGGAACGTTGATCACGCTGCACGTCGCCCCCGATGACATGGGCAAGGTCATCGGCAAGGGTGGGCGCACCGCCAAGGCGATCCGCGCCGTCGTTCGGGCGGCCGCCACGCGCCAAGGCATCAACGCCTACGTCGACATCGCCGACTGAGGTGGACGAGCCGACCGTCGTCGTCGGCGCCGTCACGAAGGCCCACGGCCTCCGCGGCGAGGTCTCGGTCCAGATCCGCTCGGACAACCCCGATCGCTTCGCCGTCGGTTCCACCGTGCTGTTGCCCGACGGGCGGACGCTGACCGTCGAGCGGGCACAACGCCACGGGAAGGCCCTGCTGGTCAGGTTCACGCAGGTCGCCGATCGCAACGCGGCCGAGGCGATCCGCGGTCAGGAGCTCTCCGTCCCCGAATCCTGGCTCCCGGCGCTCGACGATGGTGAGTACTGGCCGTTCCAGCTGGAAGGGTGCACCGTCACCACGGAGGCCGGTCGGGCGCTCGGCACGTTGACCGACGTGATCGCGAACCCCGCCAACGACCTGTGGGTGGCTCGGGACGACGAGGGCACGGAGACCCTCGTGCCCGCCTTGCGCGACGTGATCGTCGAGGTGGACATCGAGGCGAAGCGGGTCGTGGTGCGCGACGTCCCCGGTCTCACGATCCCAGACGAGGACTGAATCCGGCCCGGGACGGGTGTCCGGGTGTCGCTGCTAGGGTCGCGGGGTGCGGATCGACGTGTTCACGATCTTCCCCGGGATGCTCGAGGCGCCGCTGCGTCAGAGCCTGTTGGGCAAGGCGATCGCCGAGGATCTCGTGCAGGTCTGGGTCCACGACCTGCGGACGTTCGCGACCGACGCGCACCACCAGGTCGACGACACCTCGTTCGGCGGCGGGCCCGGCATGGTGATGAAGGCCGAGCCGGTGTTCGCGGCGGTGGAGTCGCTCGATCCCGATCGCGGCCGCGTGATCCTCCTGTCGCCCGCGGGTCGCCGGCTGGACCAGGCGCTGGTGCGGGAACTCTCCACCGAGGCACACCTCACCCTCGTCTGCGGGCGCTACGAAGGGGTGGACGAGCGCGTCGTGGAAGGGCTGCCCGCCGAGGAACTCTCGATCGGCGACTACGTGTTGTCCGGCGGCGAGGTGCCGGCCCTCGTGCTGATCGAGGCGGTCACGCGGCTGATCCCCGCGGTGATCGGCCAGCAGGAGTCGCACGAACAGGATTCGTTCAGCGAACCCCACCTGCTCGATCATCCGCACTACACGCGGCCCCGGGAGTTCCGCGAGATGCAGGTCCCCGAGGTGCTCCTGTCGGGCAACCACGGCGAGATCGAGGCGTGGCGGCGCGAAGCCGCCCGCGACAAGACGCGGCGCAACCGCCCCGACCTCGGCTAGCGGCAGGAGGGGTGCACCGGCGCTGGTATCATCGACCACCGTTGCCATGAACGAGACCACCCTCATCGAGCAGTCCTTCCTGCGAACCGACGTGCCGGAATTCCGTCCGGGCGACACCGTCAAGGTGCACGTGCGGGTCGTGGAAGGGAACCGCGAACGCGTCCAGGTGTTCCAGGGCGTCGTGATCCGCCGGCAGGGTGGCAGCATCCGCGAGACGTTCACGGTCCGCAAGATCTCCTTCGGGGTCGGCGTGGAGCGCACGTTCCCGGTGCACTCGCCCTCGATCGCCAAGCTCGAAGTGGTCAGCAGGGGGGCCGTTCGGCGGGCCAAGCTCTACTACCTGCGCGACCTGCGAGGGAAGAAGGCCCGGATCAAGGAGCGCCGGATCGACGACGCCAAGCTCGCCGCCATGGAGGAGGCCGCTGCCGCCCGAGCCGCGGAAGCCGCTGACGACGACGCGGTCGACGATACCGATGAGGCCGCAGACGCGGTCGAGGCCGAGGCGGACAGCGAGGCACTCGAGGCGTCGGAGGAAGCATCCGGAACCGTGGAGGCGCCCGAGGCCGGCGAGGACGCCTCTGGCGACGACTCCTCCTCCTCCTCCGACGACGACGCCGTCGCCGAAGCCGAGGAGCAGGCCGAGGCCTAGTCGGTGGCCGACGGCCCGGCCGGCACCACCGCTCCGGTCGAGCCGGACCGCAAACCGGCCTGGCGAGAACTTCCCCTGCTGGTCCTGACCGCGATCGTCCTCGCGGTCATCATCAAGAGCTTCCTGGTGCAGGCGTTCTTCATCCCATCGCCCTCGATGGTGCCGACCCTTCGCCGTGGCGACCGCATCCTGGTGTGCCGGGTGTGCATGCACATCTCCGACATCGACCGGGGGGACATCCTGGTGTTCTCCGACCCGCATCCGGAGCCCGGGGACGACCGGGGCGTGATCGGTGGCTTCTTCCATTGGCTGGGGGAAGGGATCGGCGTGGCCCACCCCGAGGACGAGGACTTCATCAAGCGGGTCGGTGCGTTGCCGGGGCAGACATGGGAGATCCGGCAAGGCGTGCTCTACGTCGACGGCGCCCCGGTCGATGAGCCCTACCTGAACGAGCCGTTCGATACCCGCAGCTTCGGGCCACAGACCGTTCCCGATGGCATGCTGCTCATGTTGGGAGACAATCGGCTGCACTCCGGCGACTCTCGGTTCTCGCCGGAGGAAGGGGGACTGGGCTACGTGCCCGAGGACAAGGTCATCGGCAAGGCCTTCGTGATCATCTGGCCGTTCGGCCGCGCGGGGTGGCTGCATTGAGCGTCACCGACGACCTCGATCGCTACGAGCGTGTCCTCCGCGCCCAGGGGTTCTCCCGCATCGCGGGCGCCGACGAGGCCGGGCGTGGAGCGCTGGCGGGGCCGCTGGTGGCGGCGGCCGTGATCCTGCCCGTGGGCTTCGACCGAACCGGGATCCGCGATTCGAAGGTGCTGAGTCGCAACCAGCGCGAGGAGGCCTACGAGCGCCTGGTGGCCGGCGCCGTCTTCGCCGTGGCCAAGGCCGAGCCCGGCGTGATCGACAGCCGTGGCCTGCACCGATGCAACCTGTTCCTGCTGCGACGAGCCGCCAAGGCCCTGGAGCCCGAGCCCGACTACGTGCTCACCGATGGGTTCCCCGTGCCCAAGATCCCGTTCCCCTCGCTCGGGATCAAGAAGGGCGATGCGGTGGCCGCCAGCGTGGCGGCGGCCTCGATCGTGGCCAAGGTCACCCGGGACCGGATCATGGACCGGATGCACCGTCGCTACCCGGAGTTCGGCTTCGACCACAACATGGGCTATGGCACCCCCGACCACCTGGAGGTCCTCGATCGCCTCGGACCCACGCCGATCCACCGCCTATCGTTCTCGTGCGTGGGTCAACCCTCGCTCCCGGGCTTCGGCACGGGGTCGGCGGGTGTCCCTCTACCGTGAGAAGCTTGCGGTCGTGATGAGTGACGACGACATCGAACGGTTCGAAGAGGAACGTGAGCTCGAGCTGTATCGCGAGTACCGCGATGTGCTCCCGATGTTCACCTACGTCATCGAGACCGAGCGGCGGTTCTACCTGGCCAACAAGGTCGACGTCCAGCACATGGACGGCGGCTGGATCCAGGTCGACCTGATCGACGCCTGGGTGTGGGACATGTTCCGGCCGGCGCGGTTCGTCTCGAGCGTGCGGGTCATGACCCGCCGCGACGTCAACGTCGAGGAGCTCGCCCGGCGCGATGAGACCACGACGATCCCCGACCCTCCCACCCTCCCCTGAGGCGTCGGCCCCTGGCCCTGTCGGACCCCGCGCGTACCGTCGCGCGATGGCTCAGCAGCGACCGTCCACCGGTGCCCTCGGCGAAGTCGCCGCAGCTCGTCATTACCGCGATCGTGGGTATCGGGTGCTCGCCAGGAACTGGCGCTGCAGCATCGGCGAACTCGACCTCGTCCTCACGCGCGCCGACACCCTGGTGTTCTGCGAGGTCAAGGCCAGGCGGGGCAGCGGCTTCGGCGCGGGATGGGAGGCCGTCACGGCGCGGAAGCGACAGAAGCTCCGGGCCCTGGGGCAGACCTTCCTCCTGACGCACCGGCTCAGCCCGGGAGCGGTGCGCTTCGACGTCGCGAGCGTCCTGCTGGGGTCCGGGCGCTCAGCTCAGGTCGAGGTCTTCGAGGACGCCTTCTGAGACCGCCCGAAGGGTGGTCAAGAGGCGATCGATGTCCTCGGAGGTGCTGAGGTAGTTGACCACCCCGGCTCGCAGATACGTGTGATCACGCAGCACGGTGGTGCTGACCCATGCTTCCCCGCTCACTTCCAGCGCCCGCTGGAGCCGGGTCTGGTAATCGTCGAGCACGGCGTCTGGCCAATGAATCCAGCCGTCCGGCAGGTGACGGAAGCACACGACGCTCAACTCGGGCACCGCGGGGTTCGCCTCGAAGTCGTCGGACTCCGCACATCGCGCAGCGAGGTAGGCCGCCAGGTCGTCGTTCTGCTCGATCAGATGGCCGAGACCCTCGGTGCCCAGGTGCTTCCAGCTCATCCACAGCTTCAAGCCACGGAACCGGCGCGTCCCCTCCATGGAGTACTGGTACCAATGCAGCGGTTCGTCCTCGGGTTGATTCGAACGGTAGTACTCGGGGGCCCGGTGGAACGCCGTCAACAGGTCTTCGCGCCGGCGCACGATCAGGGCACCGATGTCGTAGGCCTGGAAGAACCACTTGTGCGGGTCGATCGTGACACTGTCGGCACGCTCCAGTCCCGGCACACGGTGCGCGTCGCGCTGGGACAGGCGCGCGGCCCCTCCATAGGCGGCGTCGACATGGAGCCACAGGGACTCTCCCTCCGACAGGTCGGCCATGGCCCGAACGTCGTCGACCGACCCCGTGTTGGTGGAGCCCGCGACGGCCGCGATCGCGAGCGGCGTCAGGCCCGCCTCGCGGTCCTCGGCGATGGCGTCGGCCACCGGGCCGGCGAGCAGCCGGAACCGCTCGTCCGACGGGACCACCCGCAGCGTGCCCTCGGGGAAGCCGAGCACGTCCAGGGCCCGACCGATGGAGAAATGGGTCTGGTCGCTGGCGTATACCCGCACGCGCTCCAGATCGCTGCCGCGAGGGGCGCCGGGTGTGCCCCGGAGCTTGGCGAGCCACACGTCGCGCGCCAGGGTCATCGCCATGATGTTGGCCATGACCCCGCCCGAGGTCAGGACCCCCCAGCCGTCCTCACGGAACCCGACGAGGTCGCGCAGCCACCCGGTGACCTCTTCCTCGACGAAGGCGCCGATCGGTCCTGCGTGCCAGACGTCGACCCCTTGATGGATCCATTGCGACAGCACCTCGCCGGCGATCGACATCGGCAGCGGGGGAGGCGTGAAGTAGCTGAACGAGCCCGGATGCTGGGCGTTGTAGGTGTTCGGCGCCACCCGCGCTCGGAACTCGGCCAGGACCTTGTCCGAGGTCGTCGGGGACATCGGCGCGGCGACCGGCTGGCGGCTGGGCCCGAAGAAGGTCTCGCGGGCCTCCGGGTAGGCCTGGCCATGCACGGGGCGCTCCATCGCATGGTCGTAGAGCCAGTCGAGAGCCTCTCGCCAGGTGGCCTCCCCGAGCGCTTCCAGCGAGGGGCGCGAACGGCCGGGATCGCGGATGTCGAGCAGGTCGGGTTCGGGGCTCCAATCGAAGCGATCCACCATGGCGGCGAGGGTAACAGCGGCCTGTTCCGGTCCGCCCGTGACGACGGTCACGGACCACCCTGCACCTCCGGCCTACGGTGCTCGCATGTACGGACGAGTGCTCGGGGTGACGGTGCTTGGTGTGGGCGGCCACCTCGTCACCGTCGAGGCTCACGTCGGCCGCGGGCTGCCGTCGCTCACCCTCACGGGGCTTCCCGGCGCCGCGGTGCGTGATGCGACCGATCGGATCCGTCCGGCCGTCGAGGGTGCGGGGCTCGAATGGCCGTTGCGTCGCGTCGTCGTCAACCTCGCGCCCGGCAACCTTCGGAAGGAGGGCCCCGGCCTCGATCTCCCGGTGGCCATGGGAGTGCTGTCAGCCACCGCCCAGGTGCCCTCGACGTTCCTCGCCCGGTACGCGTTCGCCGGAGAGCTGTCGCTCAAAGGAGAGCTGATGCCGACGCCCGGCGTGCTGTCCGTGGCGATCGAGGCTGCGCGCAAGGGCCTGGAGGGCGTCATCGTTCCCGCTCCCAACGCTCGCGAGGCGGCCCAGGTCGAAGGATTGCACGTCGTGAGCGCCGCGTCCCTCGCCGACGTGGTGGGCTTCCTCCGGGGCACGTGGACGCCCGATGAGCCCCCGCCGCCGGTGGGCGACGATGCCACGGCAGGGACGTCGGTCGATCTCGCGGACGTCCGTGGCCAGCAGCAAGCTCGGCGCGCCCTCGAGGTTGCCGCCGCAGGAGGCCACAACGTCCTGCTCGTCGGTTCGCCCGGCGCGGGCAAGACGATGCTGGCCCGGCGCATGACGACGATCCTCCCGCGCCTCAGCCGTGAGGAGGCGCTCGAGGCGACGCAACTCCACTCGGTGGCGGGCCTGCTCGCCGGTGGGGACGGCGTGCTGCGCGCCCGACCGTTCCGCGCGCCGCATCACTCCGTCTCCCAGGTCGGGCTCCTGGGCGGCGGTGCCACCTACCTGCGGCCCGGCGAGGTCTCGTTGGCCCACCATGGCGTCCTGTTCCTCGATGAATTCACGGAGTTCCGCCGCGATGCGGTCGAAGGGCTGCGCCAGCCGCTCGAGGATGGACGGGTGGTCATCACGCGGGCGATCGGTTCGGTCGAGTTCCCCGCTCGGTTCACGCTCGTCGCCGCCGCGAACCCGTGTCCGTGCGGGTTCGACGGCGATCCTCGGCGGCAGTGCCGGTGCCGGCCCGACCGCGCCGAGGTCTACCGCCAGAAGCTGTCGGGGCCGCTCCTCGACCGGATCGACCTGCGGCTCCGGGTGCCTCGTCTCACCAAGACCGAACTCATGGGTGAGCAGACGGGGGAACCATCCGATGTCGTCCGCGATCGGGTCCAGCGTGCTCGCGACGTGCAGCGCGCTCGCTGGTCGGCGCTCGGGGTTGCCTGCAACGGGCACCTTCCCGGGCCGGTGGCCCGTCGCCAGGTGCACATGGAGCCCGCCGCTGAGGAGTTCCTCGGTGGCGCGGTCGAGAGCATGGGTCTCACCGGTCGAGGGTTCGACCGGGCGCTGAAGGTCGCGCGGACGGTCGCCGACCTCGAGGACGCCCAACGGGTCACCGCCGGGCACATGGCCGAGGCGCTCAGCTACCGTGACGGCTTCGGCGGAGAGGGGCTCTCTCGTGCCGGCTGAACTGAGCCGGGAGCCGGTCGCCGATGACGCCGACGTCCCTCGTGGGTTCCCCGAGGGATTCGGGGCGGGCGAGGAGGAGCGCGCAGCGACCCTGGTGCTCGTCTCGCTGCTCGGGATCGCGCCCAAGCGCCTCCACGCGCTCGCCTGGGCAGAGGGCACGGCCTCGGGATGCCTCGCGGCCATCCGGTCCGGAGCGGCGGGCAGCCAGGCCGACGGGGCGTTCGCGAGGGCGGCTGATCCGTCCTCCATCGCGGCCGCTGCCACAGCGTTGGGAGCCCGATTCGTGACCCCCGCCGACGCCGAGTACGTGAGGCCGCTCCTGGACCTGCTCGCGGACCCGCCGATCGGGTTGTTCGTCAAGGGGCGGCCGCTCACCGGCATGCCCGACGTCGTGGCGGTCGTCGGCGCCCGCAACTGTTCCTCACTCGGCAACGAGATGGCCATGGACATCGGCTCGGCGCTGGGGTCCGCCGGCGCCTGCGTAGTGAGCGGGGCGGCCCGGGGCATCGATGCGGCTGCCCACCGCGGGGCGCTCGCCGCCGGTGGCACCAGCATCGCCGTCCTGGGCTCTGGCATCGACCTGCCATACCCGAAGGGCAGCGCCCAACTCCTGGAGCGCATCGCGGCGGTGGGCGCGGTGGTGACCGAATACGCCCCGGGGGTCAAGGCCGAGCCCTTCCGGTTCCCTGCGCGCAATCGGTTGGTGGCTGCGCTCAGTCGGGCGCTCGTGGTAGTCGAGGGCGCCGAGGGCAGCGGCTCGATGATCTCGGTGGAGCACGCCCTCGATCTGGGACGGGACGTGTTCGCGGTACCGGGCACCGTCACGAATCCACTGGCCCAGGTCCCACTGGCGCTCATCCGCGAAGGCGCCACCTTGATCCGGGGGGCCGACGATCTCCTGGCCGACCTCGGGCTGGCCGCCAGGCTCGCGGTCGCCCCACCTCCGGGCCTGCCCGACGATGAGCGGAGGATCTACGAGCAGATGGTGGAACCGCTGCTCCCCGACGCGCTCGCCCGACGAGCGGGGATCTCCATCCCCACGGCGGTCACCGCGTTGGTGTCCCTGGAGATGAAGCACCTGGTCCGGGCGGTGGGGGGTCGCTACGAGCGACGGCTGAGCGCTCCAGCGCCTCCGGCCGTTCCACGGTAGCGCGCTCCGATCCGCGGGTGTGCTTGCACGGCACCGCGACCGCTGGTACACACGGGAGCCTGTGACGCCCTCCGACGAACTTCCCCCGTCCGAGGTCCGCCTCCTCACGGACTTCACGGACCATCTCGCCTTGGAACGCCGTCTGTCGCCGAACACGGTGGCCGCCTACCGGCGTGATCTCACGCAACTCTCGACCTTCCTCGTGCGCCAACGCTCGTCGCTGGGGACCGTGACCTATCCGCTGTTGCGCCGGTTCCTCGCCCAGCAACACACGCTCGGCTACGCGCGCGCGTCGGTGGCTCGGCGCGTGGGGGCCATCCACACCTTCTACCGGTGGGCGGTGGCTACGGGCCGCCTCACCGACGACCCGTCGCTCCTGCTGGGCCGGCCCAAGGTGGTCAATCGGCTGCCGACCGTGCTCCGTCCCGCCGAGGCGGCGGCCCTGGCCGAGGCCCCCGCCGACGAGGATCCCGACGCCGACCCGCCCGATCATGCCGTCGCCCTCCGCGATCGGGCGGTGCTGGAACTCCTCTACGGGTCGGGCCTTCGTGTGGGGGAGGTCGCCACCCTCACGCTCGACCGGGTCGACCTCGATCGAGGCCGGGTGCTGGTCATGGGGAAGGGCTCCAAGGAGAGGGAGGTGCCCATGTCGGACGACTGCGTGACGGCGCTGGATGCCTACCTGAAGGCGGGTAGATCCGTCATGTCTCCGGGAAGCGGCCGAGAACTCTTCTACAACAAGCGGAAGAAACGCTTCAGCCAACGCGATATCCGTACGATGGTGGAACAATATGTCGACCGGTTGCTGCCGGGGCGGCGGGTCAGCCCGCACACCCTGCGGCATTCGTTCGCTACGCATCTGTTGGAAGGGGGAGCCGACATCCGAGCGGTACAAGAGCTTCTTGGGCACGCGAGCGTCGCGACGACGCAGCGTTACACCCATGTATCCCGGGCTCGGCTCTTCCAGGCTTACGAGCAGTCCCATCCGAGGGCCTGAGCGTGGCAGCCACGAAGAAGCCCGCCACGAAGACGGCAACGAAGCCTGCCCCCAGGGCCGCCAAGGCGAAGACCAAGGTCAAGGCCGTCGCCGCGGGCGCCGGCTCCACGGCGACGGTCACGATCCCGCCGCACGTCGACGACGAGCTCGGTGGTCACTGGCACGAGTTCAAGACCTCGGGCGCCATCGCGTCGCGCGAGAAGCTGATCCTGCATTACGCCCCGCTCGTGAAGTACGTCGCCTCCCGTGTCGCGACCGGATTGCCCGCCACCGTCGAGCAGGCCGACCTGGTCAGCTACGGCATGTTCGGCCTGATGGACGCGCTCGGGAAGTTCGAGCCCGGCCGGGGCAACAAGTTCGAGACCTACGCGATCCCGCGGATCAAGGGCGCGATCATCGATGAATTGCGCGCCATGGACTGGGTGCCGCGTTCGATCCGGTTCAAGGCTCGCGAGATCGAGAAGGCCAACGCCGACCTCGAGGCCATGCTGAAGCGCCAGCCCAGCGAGAAGGAGCTGGCCGAGCGCCTCGGCATCTCGCTGCGAGAGCTGCACGACGTCGTGTCGCAGATCTCGTTCGTCTCGGTGCTGGCCCTGGACGAGATGGTGTCCGTCGGGGCCGATCGCGGCGAGCAGGTGTCACTGATCGACACCCTCGCCGACCGTGGGATCGACCCCACGCAAGGCGTCGAATCCCAGGAGACGCGGGGGCTGCTCGCCGCCGCCATCAACGAACTCTCCGAGCGCGAGAAGATCGTCGTCACGCTCTACTACTTCGAAGGACTCACGCTCGCGGAGATCGGAGAGATCCTCGGGGTCACCGAGTCCCGCGTCTGCCAGATCCACACCAAGGCGGTCGGCGGCCTCAGAGGGCAACTCACCGAGGTCGAGTAGCCCCACGATCCTGGCTCGAGCGTGACGTTCGTCACGGCTGGGGCGAAGACGCCTCGCTAGGGTCGGCCCATGCGGAAAGCGTGGTTCCTGCTCATCCTCGTCGCCGTGGTGATCCCCGGCGCCGCCGCTCCGGCGTCCGCGGCAGGTCCGTGGTCATGGCCCGTCACCGGGCCGGTCATCAACGGGTTCGATCCACCGGCCTCGCCGTTCGGGTCCGGACACCGGGGCATCGACATCGCCACGACCGCCGACACGCCGGTGCTGGCGCCCGCGCCCGGCACGGTCACGTTCGCCGGCCCGGTGGCCGGCCATCTCTTCGTCACGATCGACCACGGAGGAGGGGTGGAATCGACCTACTCCTGGGTGTCGGCCCTCGGCGTGAAGAAGGGTGATGTCGTGGCCGCGGGCACGCTGGTCGCCCGCTCGGGCGCGGGTCATCCGGGCGACCTGGTGCCCAGCGTGCACATGGGCGTGAAGCTGCACGACGTCTACGTCGATCCGCTCGCCTACCTGAGCCCGTTGTCGGTGAGCGGGTTCATCCGTCTCGCTCCGCTTCCCGCCGCGTGACCTCCGGCTTCACCTGAGGCCCCACCTGAGGCATCCGGCCCTCGGACGCCTAGAATGTCGCGGCCTTGGACCCCTCCTCGAACGTTCACCCCTTCGCCGGCCGCCGCCGGCGCGCGCGACGTATCGCCTCGGCGGTGGTGGGGACGCTCACAACCCTCCTCGTGACGGCCCTGCCGGCCTCGGCCCAGACCGTCGACGGATGGCCGCAGTTCCAAGGCGGTCCCGACCACACCGGCGTGGCTTCCGACGGTCCGGCGCCGGGGTACTCGGTCGACTGGACCTTGGCCGTGGCCCCCGGCGGACCCGGCAACCAATACGGTCTGTCTGCCCCGCTCAGTGTCGGCGACCTCATCGTGGCCGTCGGTCCGGAGGCGGTCATCGGGGTCGACGCCACAGCGGGGACCCAATCGTGGAGCGTCGATCGTGATCTGGGACCGTCGGTTCCCGCGGCTATCACGTCCATCGGTGGCCGGGACGCGGTGGTCTACACGGAAGGATTCGGCGACGGTCCTCCTGATGCTGCTGGGTCTGCGTCTCCTTCCGCCTCGGCCTCCGGTTCCGCGAGCCCGTCATCCGGCGACGGTGCCACCCAGGACGAACGGTTCGATTCGCACCTGGCCGCCTTCGATCTGGACACCCAGGAGCCGCTGTGGGACCCGGTGGCGCTCGATGCCGTGAGCCGGACAGGGGTCACTGTGGGAGACGGCATGGCCTACCTCGGGGTGAACGGGGGCACGATCTACGCCGTCGACCTCGCGAAGGGGAAGGTGGCGTGGACCGCTGAGCTGGGCCGGCCCGTCGCCACCCAGCCCGCCTTCACGGACGGGACGGTGGTGGTCGGCCTCCAGGCGAGCCGGCAGGAGCCCCACCCCACGGTCGTGGCCCTGGATGCGTCCACCGGCGAAGAGCGTTGGCGCGCCGACGACGAGAGCCAGGCCGCCATCGTGTCCACGGCGTCGATCGCCGGCGGGACGGTGTACGTCGCCTTCACCGGTGGTCAGGAGTCGAGCATCGATGCGTTCGACCTCGACACCGGCGGTCGACGGTGGCGCACACGCTTCCCACGGTTCTTCGACCTCACCGCGACCACGCCGCCGGTGGTGACCGACGACGCGGTCTACGTCACCGACGCCCAGGGCGAGACCTATCGCCTCGATCCCGCCACCGGGACCCGGACGTGGGAGTTCGCGCTGAATGAAGGCGTCCTGCGCACCGCGCCGATCGCCGTCGGCGACCACGTGCTCGTCGGCACGATCGACGGCTCGCTGGTCGCCCTCGAGGCCTCGGGCGGGGACCTGGTGTGGCGCGACGACGGCGACGGCTCCCCGCTCCGGGCACTCGCCGTCGCCGGTGATCGTGTGATCGCGGTTCGCGCCGGTGCCGGCGCGGGCCTGGTCGCGTTCGTCCATGACGACGGCGTGGCGCTTGTCCGCGAGGTGTCGCCCACGACGTTGAACCTTGGCCTGCTCCTCGGCGCCTTCGCCGTCGCCGCGCTGGTGGTCGCGGGCATCGTCCTGCTCGCAGGCCGGGTCCTCGTCGGCCGCATCGGCCCGGCGTTCCCGAATGATGAAGATCCGCTCGAAGGCGACCTCGACGACGACGACGACGAGGACGAAGACGAAGAAGACGAGGACGACGACGGGGATCCCGCGCAGGATGACGATGACGATGACGAGGACGACCGGTGACGAACAAGAACAAGAAACGCCCTAGCGGCTATCGAGAGTCTCCTCCGGCATCGACCGACGTGGCCCAGCCGCCGCGCCGACGAGGGCTGTTCGACTCGATCCTGGCGCCCCGTGTCCCGGGCTCGACGCCGATGCCGTCCATCCTCACGAGCCTCGGCCGCGGGTGCGTGACCGTGGCATCGTCGATCCCGCTGGTCCTCACCTCCATCCTGCTGCTCCTGGCGATGTGGCTCGTGCTCGTCGCCCTCGGCTATGAGGGGCCGTTCGCGCTGCTGGTGAACGTGCTCGGGGTGCCACCGGTGGGCACGTTCAACGACCTCAACCTGTCGATCAGCGTCTTCGGGGTCACCACCGGCTTCCTGGCGCTGCTCGTGTTCATCGGGCTCCGCGCCATCATCCAGGCGGTGCTGACGGTCATGGTGGTCGACGTCCTGCAGACCGGATCGGCCACCCGCTGGTCCGTGGTTCGCTCGCTGCGGATCCTGCCCGTGACGCTCGCCGTGAACGTGGCCTGCCTCGGGTTGCTCATGGCCTCGAGCTTCGTCGGGCCGCTCCTGGGCCAGGGGTTCGGGCTGCTGATCCTGCTCGCGTCGCTCGTGGCCGGCGTGTACCTGCTCGGGTTCGCGCCGGCGATCGCCGCCACCGAGCGCCGGGGCCTCGCCGACACCCTGGGCCGATCGGTCCGGGCGGGACGGCTGCCGGGGGCCGGCAACCTGATGTTCGCGGCCATCTACGTGGTCACGTTCGTGGCGGTCCTGGCCATCCCCGGCAAGCCCGGCGCCATGGTGGGCGTCAACCCGTCGATCGCGGCCTGGGTGGTGGGCATCGTGGTGGGATTGGCCCATGTGGCGGTCCTTGCGGCCCTGGTGTTCCGGTACCTGAGCATCGCCGACGTGGTGCCCGAAGCCGCGCCCCGGCGCCAGCCGGCGGCTCGCGGCCGCCGTCGATGACACTCGGGTCGCCGGATCTGCCCCGCTGCTAAACTCCCCGCGCCGGCGCGTTCGCGCCGAGCACACACGCTCGAGGACCGCATCGCCGAGGTCCCGCGCCCTCACGGGCGGGTCGGTGACGGGTTGATCCGAGCGGAGGATGACAACCGAACGAAGGAGGCACCATGCCTGTCGTCACCAGGCGGGAGCTCCTCGAGGCGGGCGTGCATTTCGGCCACCAGACACGCCGGTGGAACCCGAAGATGCATCGCTACCTCTACGGGGAGCGTTCCGGGATCTACATCATCGACCTCGAGAAGTCCCTGTCCGGCCTCGAGGAGACCTACGAGTTCGTGCGGAACCTGGGCCGTCGTCGCGGCATCGTCCTGTTCGTCGGGACGAAGAAGCAGGCCCAGGAGGTCGTGCAGGAGCAGTCCGCCCGCGTGGGCATGCCCTACGTGAACCACCGCTGGCTCGGCGGCATGCTCACGAACTTCACCACGGTGTCTAAGCGCCTGCTGCGCCTTCGCGAACTGCGCGAGATGGATCGCACAGGTGCGCTCGACTACCTGCCGAAGAAGGAAGCGATCCGCCTGCGCCACGAGCGCGACAAGCTCCAGCGCAACCTCGGTGGCATCCAGGACCTCGAGCGGCTCCCCGACGCGATCTTCGTGATCGACACGAAGAAGGAGCACATCGCCGTCAACGAGGCCCGCAAGCTGAACATCCCCGTGATCGCCATCGTCGACACCAACTGCGATCCCGATGAGGTCGACTTCGTGATCCCGGGCAACGACGACGCCATCCGCGCCGTGAACCTGGTCACCCGTGTCGTCGCCGACGCGCTGGCCGCCGGCTACGGCATGGCGAAGGACGAGGCCGTCGAGCGGGTTACCGGCGCTGCGCCCAAGGCCACCGGCCCCAAGGCCACCGCCGCGCCAGCGCGCGTGGAAGAGCACGAGACGCCCAGCGCCGAGGACGCCGCGGCCATCGCCGCCTCCACGGTCTTCGAGCCGGACGCGCCTTCGGATGCCGAAACGGCCGCGGCCGCGGCTGAGGCCGCTGAGGAGCCCGTCGCTCCGGTCGAGGCCGAAGCGGGGGCGCCAGCCGCCACGACGGAGGCTCCCGAGGCCGAGGTGGCCGCCACGCCCGAGCCCGTCGCCGCCGATACCACCCAGGAGTAAGACACCCCCATGAGCGACATCTCAGCTGCACAGGTCAAAGAGCTCCGCGAACGAACGGGCGCCGTCATGATGGACTGCAAGAAGGCGCTGGTCGAGACCGGCGGCGATATGGAGAAGGCCGTCGAGCT
>Ga0190274_10000720_pt1 | contig 19397 bp, 16 predicted proteins | sample Popmic531T_FD_133002 | JGI IMG/M metagenome (GOLD analysis project Ga0190274, IMG submission 133002) | Populus adjacent soil microbial communities from riparian zone of Yellowstone River, Montana, USA - 531 T | ecosystem: Environmental > Terrestrial > Soil > Riparian zone | place: USA: Montana... | reverse complement strand
TCAAGACCAAAAAGGGCGAGGTGATGGTCAAGGAGCTGAAGCGTCAGACCGCCAAATCGGTTGAGCTGAAATCGCTCAACGCGGACCATCCGGAGCGTGTGCTCCCGCTCGACGACGTGGTATGGATCGCCCGCATCGTCTGGGCCAGCCAATAGCGCGCAACGGCCCGTCCGCCACCCGGCTGTTCGCGCGCGACACGGATCCTCATGCGCGATTTTTCCAGCCTGCGCTTTGTGGAAATCGGCGCGCCGTGGCTCAAGACCGTCTTTCCGCAGCAGACACTGTGCTTCTCGAATTTTCACACCCGCCGTACCGCCGATCCGGCAAACGGCACCTATCAAATCTCGTCCAACACGCTTCCGATGCTCTATCGCGCGTTGCGCGAACCTGACGTGTCGCTGGTGGTGTGCCGCCCCGGCTTTTATCCACCGTGGCACTGGCAGTGGATCAATCGTGAGCTGTTTTCGCGCCGTGCGTTGCAGGGTAATTCCCGACTGCTCGGCGCTTTCGGTTCGCAGCTTCTGCGGCTGCCAATCAACGCGCCAATCGCGGTGCTGGACACCGAGGACTACCCGGCCATCAAAAAAGATCGCCTCTTCCTGTTGTCGCGATGCCGGCTCTATTTCAAACGGGAGCTGCCCCCCGACCATTGGCGGCTATTGATGGGAACGGCGCATCCCAATCTGCCGTCGCGGCGATTTCGGCAACAACAGCACTATCGCGAGATGGTCGCGAAGGTAAGGCCGCTGCCGATCGGCCTGCCGATCGAGAGCCGCGGCCTTCTGCCGGCGGCGGCACAGGAGAAGACCGCCGACGTTTTCTTCGCCGGCGACACGGAAAGCTCCTCAAGCGTTCGCGCCGCGGGAATGCGTGAGCTGGCGGCGCTGCGCGAGCGCGGCATCACCGTCGACATCCCGCAGTCGAGGTTGCCGCTCCCCGAATTCTACCAGCGCGCGGCCCGCGCCTGGCTGGTCTGGTCTCCCGAGGGCCTAGGCTGGGATTGCTTCCGGCACTACGAAGCCTTGGCCTGTGGCGCGGTGCCGGTCATCAACCAGCCGACCATCGAGCGGCGCCGTCCGCTCGTCGCCGGCGAGCATGCGTTCTATTACGACCCCGCGCCTGGCGAATTGACACGCACCATTGTGGCCGCGCTCACCGACAAGGAGCGCTTGCGCGCCATGGCGCGCACGGGAGGGTCGCATGTGATGGCCCACCACACCCCGGACGCGCTGGCGCGATATGTGATCGAAACGACTCTCGACAGCGATGGGACCGTGCCGGTAGTCTGATCGAACGTAATTGTCACGACCGAATCATTTCCGGAGCATCCATGACCATCATGACGACGTGCACCTGCTGTTCCGACCTGCTGCAAGGACGGCTCAGCCGCCGCGGCTTCATGCAAGGCGCTGCTGCCGGCGCTGCGGCACTGACATTTACGCCGTTTCCCGCACTGGCCGCCGAAGGCAAATACGAGGCGATGACGCTGTCCTGCATCGACCCGCGCACCCAGGAGGGCGTGCGAAGGAACATGCTTCGCCGCCACCTGATCGGAAAATATAGTCAGGTCATCCTGGCGGGCGGCGCGATCGGCGTGGTCGCCCCCGCCTTCAACGATTGGCACAAGGCGTTCTGGGACAATCTCGCCGCGTCGGTGCTACTGCACTCGATCAAGAAGGTCATCGTCATCAACCATCGCGACTGCGGCGCCGCCAAGATCGCCTATGGCGCGGACAGCGTGAAAACGCACGACGCCGAGACCAAGCTGCATCGAACGGTGCTCGCCGACTTCCGCAAGCAATGCAACGAGAAGCAGCCGAAGCTCGGCGTGGAGACCGGCCTGATCTCGCTCCAGGGTAAGGTCGAGATGTTCGCCTGACGACCACGCAGGCTGACGGCAAACGCGCCGTCAGCCGCCCTGCCACAGCAGCAACCCGCCGCGGATCAGGTACACGGCCGCAAGCGTGTAGATGATCACCAGCGTCCACTGCCGGAAGCTGTGGTCCGTCATGCGTTCGAGGACATAGGGCGCACCGACCGCGCCGACGATTGCCAGGACGATCGCCGGCGCCCAGACTTCGGCCTTCAACTCGCCGAAACCCACAAGCGAACCAAAATACGCGGCCCGAATGAGATGGCTGAACGTCTGCGCGGCCGCCTTGGTGGCGTTGGTGGTCCGCCGGTCGAGGTTGCTCTTCTGGAAAAAGATATCGAAGAACAGGCCACCGACCCCGGCGATGAATTGGATGATGGTGGTGCCGATGCCGGTAAAAAACGGCACGTAGCGCCATTCGATATTGGGCTGCGCTTTCGCGGGTAGCACCTGCACCACGAACGGCATCAGCCCGAGCAGGATGTAGACCGTGGCCTTGTTCGGCACAAAGGCGATCGCTCGCATCGCCACGAAAGCCACCATCGCGCCGGCGGCGTACCACCAGAATATCCGCCAACGCACGTATTGCCGCCAATGCAACGTGCGCCAGCCGTTGGTCGCAAGCTGGATGACGGAGAACAGGATCATCCCGGTGGCAACGTCGAAATAGATCAACAGCAAGCCGAGCAGCACCATGCCGCCTGCCATGCCGAAAACCGCCGAGACGAACGATGAGAAGACGACGGTGGCGCCGATCAGCGCGAGCGTGGCGGCGGTCATGGCAATCTCACGCCACCATCATCGTGCCGAGCGCGCCAGCGCTCCGTCGATCATGTCGACGGTGTTGCGCAGCCCGTAGATCGCGACGAACGAGCCGAACCGCGGCCCTTTCTCCTGGCCGAGCAGCACCTGGTACAGCATGTTGAACCAGTCGAGCGACACGCCGAGCCGCCCGTCCTTGGCCTTCTTCGCCTCGTCGAGGAACGGCGGGCGCCGGCCGATCTCATAGACCGTGTTCTGGATGTCTTCGGCGCTCGACTCCGGCGCGAGCTGCGACAACGCATCGCGCAGGTCGCTCAGCGCCTTGCGCTCGACCTCGCTCGGCTCGCGGAATTTCTTCTGCGGCAGCACGAAGTCCCGGAAATAATGGATGGCGTATTCGACCATCGCATCGAGCTTGGGATGCGTCTGCGCCGTCACGCCCGGCCGGTAGCGGCCGATGAACCCCCACAGCGTTTCGGCGTTCTCCGCGTTCGACGACGACACCAGCGTCAGCAGCATGGTGAACGAGATCGGCATGTCCGGCTTCGGCGGCGCGCCGGAGTGGATGTGCCAGACCGGGTTGCCCAACCGCTGCTTGGCGTCCTGCCGCCCATAGCCATCGAGAAACTGCTGGTAGTCGTCGACGTTGCGCGGAATGACGTCGAAGTAAAGCCGCTTCGCCGACTTCGGCTCGCGGTACATGAACAGCGACAAGCTCTCCGGGCTAGCGTAGCGCAGCCATTCGTCGATGGTGAGGCCGTTGCCCTTGGACTTAGAGATTTTCTGCCCCTTCTCGTCGAGGAACAGCTCGTAATTGAATCCCTCCGGCGGAGCGCCGCCGAGCGCTTTGCAAATCTCGCCGGACAGCTTCACGGAATCGATCAGGTCCTTGCCCGCCATCTCGTAGTCGACGCCGAGCGCCACCCAGCGCATCGCCCAGTCCGGCTTCCATTGCAGCTTGCAGCGCCCGCCGGTGACCGGCACCGTAAAGCGCTCCTGCGTCTCCGGGTCCTCGTACGTGATGGTGCCGCGCGCCGCGTCGTGCGCCAGCACCGGGACCTGGAGTACGATGCCGGTGCGCGGATCGATCGGCAGGAACGGCGAATAGGTCTGCGCCCGTTCCTCGCGCAGCGACGGCAGCATGATCGCCATCACCTTGTCGAAGTGCGCCAGCACCTTGAGCAGCGCCTCATCGAAGCGGCCCGATTTGTAGCATTGGGTCGAGGACATGAATTCGTATTCGAAGCTGAACTGATCGAGAAAGCGCCGCAGCTCGGCGTTGTTGTGCTCACCGAAGCTCGGGTGCGTGCCGAACGGGTCAGGCACCTTGGTCAGCGGCTTGCCGAGATGCTGCGCCAACAAGTCCTTGTTCGGCACGTTGTCGGGCACCTTGCGCAGCCCGTCCATGTCGTCCGAAAAGGCAATAAGGCGCGTCTTCACCTTGTCGTCGGTCAGCACGCGAAACGCGTGACGAACCATGGTGGTGCGCGCCACCTCGCCGAACGTGCCGATGTGGGGCAAGCCCGACGGCCCGTAGCCGGTCTCGAAAATCACCTCGTCTTTGGGCTTGCGCTTGAGCCGGTTGACGAGCTTGCGCGCCTCCTCGAACGGCCAGGCGTTCGACTGCTCGGCGACTTCGCGTAAGGAAGCGGCAGCTTCGGCAACGGACATCATGGCGGCGACTTATGAACCCCGCGCCACCATTCCGTCAAATGCAGCTTACATGCGCGTTGGCGGGGCAGACGGCGGCTGTTGCGGCTGCGGCCCGATCGCCGGCGGCGCGCTGCGTGGGCCCAGTCCACCGGGGCCGAAGATGCCGAGAGTGATCGCGCGGGCCATGTATTGCGCAAGGCAGGTGTATCCGGCCTCGGTGCGCTGGAACTCGTCGGGGAAAAGCCCGCCGCCGCTCACCGCGGCCTGCGACAGCAGCCGCTGCGCCTCGTAGCGGCGAACGATCAGCACGTTCTCCTTTGCCGCCACGTCCCGCAGCATGTCGCGAACCTTGCGATAATGCTCGTCCTGCTCCATGCGATCGATGTACTGCAGCCCGACCAGAACGGTGTCGATCTTGTGCTCCTTCAGCCAGGTCAAAGTATCGACCACCGTCGCCTTCAGATCCTCGATCGGCACATACGCAAGCGCGTCGTTGGTGCCGACCTGCCACAGCACCATGTCCGGCTCGAGCAGCGCGACCTCATTCTTGATGCGCGCCGCGGCCTGGGTCGCGAGTTCGCCCGAGATGCCGCGATTGATCATCTCGACGTCGAGGCCTTTGATGGCCTGCCGGAGAATTTGCCTCGCCTCTCCAGTATAGCCGCCATGCCGTGCGCCGCGTCCGGCCGAGGCCGACGCACCGATCGCGAGGATCTTGATCTTCTTGTGCTTGGCAAGCGCAGCCGCCACGTTCGGCAAGGGCGAGTCGCTCGCCGTCGCCGTCGTGCCGGCCTGGCAGTCGTGCGAGAACGGCGCTGGCATCGGCGGCGACGCCGGCTGGCCATTGCTCTGAGCCCAGGCGCTCGCGCCCAGGATCGTCGCGCAGACGGCCGATAGGGTCAGGACGGCTGCGCCGCGGCGGTGCCGCGCCTGACTCTCACATCTTCTCGCCATTCGGGAAGCCATGCTGTTAGGGCCATGATTGCGATTCCGGAGATTACCACCGCAGTGTCAATCAAAAGATTGCCTTGGTAGATGTGACGAACGATCTGTCCGGCAAGGCTCAGGATAGACCCGACGCAGAACACGTACAGCGAATTGCGGCCGAGCATCGACAGGAAATTCACCAGCATTTTGGACGCCCGGAGGATGTAAGGATAGGTCGCCGACATAAGCGCGATCAGCGCCAGGAACTGAATCAGCCGCGGCGGTGTGTCGTAGGTCTTGTCGATCAGGAACAGCAGGCGCGGCCGGGGAAACTTGGTCGGATCGGGCCACCAGCCGGACAACATGAAGGCCACCCCTGCAAGCACGATCGGCACCGAAATCCAGCGGATCGGGACGATATGGCGCCGCACAAAACCGCCAAGGCCGTCCTCTCGCGCCATCACAAAACCGAGCACGAAGATCAGCTGCCAGGCGAGCGGATTGAAGAACCACAGGCCCTCCACCGGCCAGGTCCGGAACGGGATCGGGATCAACAGCGTCGCCAGATAGAACAGCAGTGAGATCGGCAGAAGCGCCTGCGGGATGTAGCGGTCGATGATGGCGATGATCGGCGCCATCAACATGAGCACGACATAGAGCGGCAGGATGTCGAAATAGCCGAGCTGGTGCGTGATCAGCGCAAGACCGACATGGGTCGTGACCGGATCGTGGAACACCGCCGCCGCGTTGTGCCATTCAAGAAGCAGTGGATTGTCGAGCAGGATCGCGCACCCCGCCAGCACCGCCAGCGCGATCATGGTGATGAGAATCTGTGCGGCATAAAGCGTGATGGCCCGGCCGCCCAAGCGCAGCACCAGATACCATGTCGATTGCCGCCGCTCCGGCGTGCCGACCATGAGCCGCAGCGCCCAACCGGCGAGGAACACGAACAGGTCCGCGGAGTCCGACAGCGAATAGTTGGCGTGGGTGAAGCGGCCGTAGTAGATGCCGGGGATGTGATTGATGAAAATGAAGACCAGCGCGAGGCCGCGCCAGAAATCCACCGCGTTGGCTTGGCGAACCATTCCTCTTGCCTCAACACGCCTGCATCGCAACGGTCCTAGGGCATGATCCCGGAACGTGGAATCCGTTTTGAGACCAGATCATGCTTGCCTAAAAGGGACTCACTGGAAAGTAGCGCAGCCAGAGATCGCTGAACCGGCCCCTCTCCCAAAGCCGGAACAACGCCCAGTTAAAACCCAGACGAAGCGGATCATTCCCGCGCCGGACCGCAATCCCGACGCCTTCGCCGAAATAACGGCTATCGATGAAGGGCCCGCCGCGGAACGCGCAGCAATTGTTCGATTCCGTGCCGTTCAGCCAGAATGCCAGTGAGATCCCGTCGCCGAATAGCAGATCGAGCTCGCCGCTCATCAGCGCATCGCGCGCCGCCTCCATGGTCGGAAACGAGCGCGGCTCGGCCTCGGTGAAGAGGCCTTTGAGATAGGCCTCGTGCGCGCTGCCCGCGACCACGGCGACCTTCTTGCCCTCGAGCTGCTCGGGCCGAACATCGTCGATCGCCAGATCCCGCTTCGCCACGAACCGCGCCGGCGTCCGGTAATAAGGATCGCTGAAATCCACCCGGCTGCGGGTCTGCGCCGTGATTGCGATCGACGCGATCACGGCATCGCCCCTGTTGTCGGAAAGCGAATCGATCAGCGTGTCGAAGCGCCGCATCTGGATGGTGCAGGCGATTTTCAGCTCCTCGCAGACCATGCGCGCCAGATCTACGTTGAAGCCGGCCGGGTTGCCGTCCTGGCCGGCGTAATTGAAGGGGGGATAGTCGTTCTCGGTGAGGAAGGGGATCAGGGTGACGCGCGACAGGTCGGGCCGCTCCGGCCTCCGCCGCGGATCCCAGAAACCCGGCATCACCACCGGATTGGACGCACCCGCCTTCTGGGCCGCTGCGGGCGTGCCGGCAAGGCTGAGCGAGCCGGCCAAACCCGCGGTAACGACAACCCGCGCGAGCGTTTGAAATAAACGCCGCTTTCTGGTTTGCTTGGTCATTACCAGCAGTTGCATGGGGTGTCGGACAGCAATCACTCAAGACCGCTTATAGACGAATTGTTCGAGCGGTTCAGCGTGCTTGTGCCACCGGCTGCCGCGAATGGCGTACCGGGAGGAGACGGAGCGGTCATCGACCGCCCGGAAGAGACGGCTTGGGCCGCACGGCGTGCGCCACCCTTGATCGTACCCGAAATCTCGGACAGCCGCGCGCTGGCCCCTCCGCATCCCGCCCGTTCGATCCTGCCGCGATGCCCGGAGCTCGATTGCGTCCGGCACCTGTTGGCGCCGGCCGTGTTCGCAATGGCCGAATTGCGCGCCGCCGAGGTCGGCGTCGGCGCCGACCGCGTCCTGATCGCGCAGGGACCGATCGACGAGGAAACCTACCTGAAGGCGCTGGCCCGCCAGCGAGTATCTCGACGCCAAGCCGCGCGAAGCTTGCCCGCTGGGCGACGAGCGCCTGCTTGAAGCCGCCGAAGCCGGCATGTTGCCCCTCACCGTCCACGGCAACACCAAGGTCGTGGTGGCGCGAGCTGACCGTCAGAGGCCTGCTCGATGCTTTGGAGCGAGGCTCGGACATCAAGCATCGGATCCGGGTCACCAGCAACGCGCGCTTTCAGAAATTTATCGCGGAACGTGTCGGCAATGCGCTCGGCCATCTGGCGGCGGAATCGTTGCGCACTGAACATCCAGAACTGTCCGCTGCCACAGGGCAACGCCGCTCCATCGGGACCGCAGCGGCCGTGGCAGGTATCGCAGTGTTTGCACTGACTGCCCCAGGCATCGCAGGTTTGGCGATGGAAACCATTCTCGGATCGATCTTCCTGGCGTGGACCTCCCTCCGCTTCCTTGGCACCCTTTCGCTGCGGTCGGTGCGGCGCGCGCCTCGGCCAATCCCCGATAGCCAGTTGCCGGTCTACACAATCGTTGTCGCCCTCTATCGGGAAGCGGCGGCCGCTGTCCCTCGCGGCTTGGCGCGCGCTATTCCAACTTGTGAGCGATCCCTATCGCTGGGAGAAGACGGAACATGGCCTCGCGAAGAGCTCGCGGCTGGCGGAGCGCGAAGCCGCTCACATGTACCGGCGCAGCTCGGCCGCCGCCTCGGCGGGGCGGCGCTTCATGTTGAACGGCGCGACGAAGCGGCCCTGCTTGTCCATCAGATAGACGATCGCGGTGTGGTCCATGGTGTAGCCGCCGCTGTCGAGCGGCACCCGCTTGGCATAGACGCGGTAAGCCTTTTCGATCGCCTTGATGGCGGCCTCGTCGCCGGTCGCGGCGATCAGGCGCGGGTCGAAGCTCGACAGATAGTCCTTGAGCTTGCCCGGCGTGTCGCGCTCGGGATCGACGGTGACGAACATCGCGCGCATGCGGTCGCCGTCGCCGCCAAGCTCGCGCAAGATTTCGGAGATATCGAACAGGGCGGTCGGGCAGACGTCGGGGCAATGCGTGAAGCCGAAGAACACCAGGAACGGCCGGCCTTTCATGTCCACGTCGGTGACCGGCTTGCCGTTTTGGTCGATCAGGTTGAACGGGCCACCGACCGATGATTGCAACGCAACCGGCGCGGGGCTTTTGCCGGTCACGATAAAAACGACCGAGAAGAACAGCAGAAGACCAGCGAGGAAGGCCCCGAAAATAATGAGGAGGTGCGCGGAACGTGTGGTCATTCCTGGGCGCTCACCCGAAACACGCCACAAAGCCGGCCCGAATGACCTCGAAGAACACGGCGGTGCCGTAATGCGCCCACAGTACTGCTGTTCCGGCGATCAGCACGCCGAACACCGCGGCAAACAGCAGCGCAAGACGGTTGATGCTGGCGGCTTGCGACATCGCTGTTCCTGGCCAAGTCCTTGAAGTGGGCGACGTTTTAACCCGGCTAACCGATCCGCACCAGCGCCCCGCCATCGACCGGAAGTGCCGCTCCGGTAATGAAGCTCGCTTCCTCGGAAGCCAGGAACAACGCGGCATTCGCGACGTCCCAGGCTGTTCCCATCTTTCCCCGCAACGGCACCTTGGCGTCGCGCTCCGCCGCAATCTCGCCGCGCGGCCTCCCGGTGCGTCTCGCCCTGGTGTCCACCGCCATCGGCGTATTCATCAGGCCGGGCAGGATCACATTGGCCCTGATGCCGAACTCGGCGTTCTGAATCGCCATTTGCTGGGTGAACGCGATCATCGCCGCCTTCGACGCCTTGTAAGCCACGTAAGGATAATTCTCCCAGGCGGCAAGTGACGAGATGGTGATGATGACGCCGGACCGCTGCGCCCGCATTACCGGCAGCACATGTTTGCACGACATCACTGCGCCGCGAAGATTGACGGCGCATACGCGATCGAAAGCCTCTTCCGTGATCTCGGAGATGATCGCGTCACCGCCGCTCAAGCTCAAGCCGACATTGTAGTGCAATATATCGACGCGGCCCCATCGGCGCACCGTTTCTGCAACCGCGGCCGCCAGAGTCGCCTCCTTGGTGACGTCGGCCTCCCAGGGCACGCATTTGCCGCCCTCGTTCCCCACCAGTTCGGCGGTTTCGGCCGCAGACGAGAGGCGATTGTCGACCGCCAAAACCGTTGCCCCCTCCTGCGCAAAGCGCAGGCACGTGGCACGGCCATTACCGATGCCTTCTCCGGGCGACTGGCCGGCACCGATGACGATCGCGATCTTCTCGTTTAAGCGCACGGTTTCGCCTGCCTTTGATAATTATGTATGGGCATGCCCCGCCTCGAACTCGTCAATCTCGGTGGTGCTTGGATTTGAGGCGTCATACGCCTGAAACCAAGCGGCAAGCGCCGGCGACGCCCGACGCGAGGCTTTGAACTGGCGCAACGCCACCCGCGTACTACCGCGGGCAAACCGGTCGTTGGGCACCGCAACAGTCGAGGGGTCGGCGCCATCTTCAATCGCGCGGTGAATGCGCCGCTTGAGATCGACGATATCCCGGTCGCCGAACCGTTGAAGCGCTTTCTGAAAGAAAGCATGACGCTCTTCGTCGAACGGAAGCTCTCGTCCAAAAGCATCCTTCGTCGGGTGAGCCGGGTACAAATGCGCGCACGGCACCAAGCCCTCCGGAATTTGCTCCGTCGATGCATGTGTACGCCGGTGCTTCAGCAGTTTCGGCAACACATGAGTGTGCGGCCCCTCGGGGCTTCGTCCATTGGGAGGAGGAATGGGCTGGAAAACCTCAAGTCGACCAATCCGGCTGACAAAGACGCGGTTGGGGCTGTGAGGCACGACAATTGCCATCACCGGATTGCCAGGCTCGAACACATTTCGACCCGTCAAGGCGCGCAGTTCCGAAACGACCGGTCGATCGGACACCCGGATGCAAGCATCGACCTGCAGTGCGCCGAGGCCGAGATCGAACAGCACCGACTCGCGATCGCTCTCTCGCAGCGCGTCGCGATCCGGCCCGAGTTCTGTCAGCATAAGACGCTGCGCCATCGCGCCGTGTGATTCGCGCAAGCATAGCGCGATGCGGTGGCTCCAGCTCTCGCGCGTTATGCTTTCCGAAGCCACAGGCCGCAGCTCCGGAAGCGGCGTGATGCGAATCCCGCCACGCGCGGTGATTGCCGACAGATTGCGATCGGACTGGACGAGCTCAACAGCCTCATGTGGGTCGCGGCTGAACTCGGCCAGCGCCCCTAAAGCGCCGACGCTCCAGTGCGTTTCACAGTTCGCGAGTTGTGCGCACAGGAATTCGCGGAAAACGGCTTCAGGCAGCAATCGCACCGTCGTGCGCTCTCAAGGTTCGAGTTGTCGTCGCCGGAATGGTAGCTCTCCGAGAGCCGATGACAAGGCATCGCAATCGAATTAAAGGCCACTGATGCCCGTTCAGCGACGACAAAGTGTCGATCCGCTGCGGCAAAAGCCCGCCAGTCCAGGCAGCCGCGGCGCCAAGCCAAAGCTTGAAAAAGTAAAAAGTATGGTTTGTGACGAACCGATATCTTATGTTCGACGCGCCAGCGCACGACCCACTGCCGATGACCCAATGCCCATGACCGGAACCGCGGACAGACATTGCAAACGCCGCGCAGTGAAACCACAGGCTTCGTATGAATTTTCGGGGAAAGCCGGGTTTGGGTAGGCAATGATGGATGCCCAGGATGGAGGTAAACCGGGATTCCTAGACCGCGCCATCGAGTATGCAGCGCAGAATCTACGGGTTGAAAAGGTCCTTATCCAACTGGGATTGGATCCCAGCAACGTCACGTTCGACGCATTTCTGAATCGCCTGGTCGATATCATCCTGGCGAACATCAATGTCGCGAATACACTCGCACTGGTTGGAGCGGTGCTCTACGTCGCCACGCTGATGGTCCGCACGATCGTGCCGCTGCGTATCCTTGGCATCATCAGCATGTTGTTTTTCATCGGATATGGTGCGCTCGCCGGCGCGGTGGCCACGTTCCTGCTGTATCTGCTGTCCCTCCCGATCAACATTTTTCGCCTCCATCAGATGCTCAATCTTGTCAAAAAAGCTCGCGTGTCCGCGCAGGGCGACCTGTCGATGGACTGGCTCAAGCCGTTCATGACAACGCGGAAGTATCGCCAAGGCGAGCTATTATTCAACAAAGGCGATGCCGCCAACGAGATGTTCTATACGGTGACTGGAAAGTTTCTCGTCAAGGAGCTCCGCATCGAAATCCCTGCTGGCCGGATCATGGGAGAGCTTGGCTTTTTGTCGAAGAACAACAAGCGAACCCAAACGGTCGAATGCATCGAAGGCGGGGAAGTTCTGACCATCACTTACGACAAGCTACTGGAGATCTATTTTCAGAATCCGGAATTTGGCTACTACTTCCTGCGCCTGAGCAGCGACCGGCTGATGCAAAACATCACGCGGCTCGAGGGCGTCATCGAGGAGAGCAACAAAGCGAAACTGAGAGAGAACGAGGCCAAACGGGCCAATTGATCCTGGATTGTAGCGACTCGCCGCGAACCAAGCCCCCCGCTGCAAAGCGCGTGAATTATTTGCTGTCCAACGCGAAGGCGCCGTCCCAATCCTCGGGTGGCGGAGTCAATTGGAACGCCCGGATGCGCGCCGAATAGACGTCGTACAGCGTCGCGAACCTTTGCTCTTCATCGAAGCTGCGGCCTCGTTCGATCGCCGCCAACGCGGACTCCCAGTCCCGGCGCCGGTAGTGTGACAGCATCTCGATGTTGAGATCGCGCCACCGCTGAAACCTGCCTGAATTCGCCAGTTCGTCGCGGCCCATGATGGCGTATACCACTTCAGGCTCCTTCTTGCCCTTGACGGCAACGAAATCGATCTCAAGCACGGCAAATTTGTTCTTTGCGGCGTTGGCCGTCTGCGATCCGACGATAATCGGGAGTCCGTAGGACTTGCACTGCCCTTCCAGCCGCGACGCCAGATTGACGCTGTCGCCCAGCACGGAGTAATCGAAGCGCAAGTCGGAGCCCATATTTCCGACGACGCATTTTCCGGTGTTGATGCCAACGCCGATGTTGAGCGGAATGAAAGGCCGTGAGTGGGTCTCCGCTTCTTGCTTGCGGACAAGATTCAGCTTCTCGACACGATCCAGCATGTCGATGGCCGCTTCGCACGCGTTGAGCTCGTGGCTAGAATCGTCAAGGGGCGCATTCCAGAACGCCATGATCGCATCGCCCATGTACTTGTCGATGGTTCCCTTTCGATCGATGATCGCGTTGGTGAGCGGCGTCAAGAAGCTGTTCATCAGCGATGTCAGGCCTTGCGGATCGTCCTTGTACATCTCGGAGATCGTCGTGAAGCCGCGGACGTCGCTAAACATGATGGTCATCGTGCGCTGCTCGCCGCCGAGAACCAGCTTCTCGGGAGATTGCGCCAACTGGGCGACCAGCGTTGGCGACAAATACTGACCGAATGCCGAACGAATGCGGCGGCGTTGCGCCTGCTCGCCGACGTAATTGGTGAAGACGAGCGTCAGGTAGATGAGAATGCTGGACAGCAGCGGATAGGTGAAATCGATCAGCAGTTTTTCCTGCGTGTAGTAATACCACGACGTCCCAACGACGACAGCGCCGATCAGCGCACCAAACGCCAGCAAGAAGAACGGGCTGAGGATCGGCGCAATCCAGATGATCGCTGCCCCGATCAGCAAGGCCGCGCACAATTCGGCCCCGATCGCGTAGTTCGGCGCGGAGAGCATCGACTTCGTCAACATGCTCTCCAAGATTTGAGCGTGCACCTCTACGCCCGGCATGCCGGGGTCGACCGGAGTGGTTTTGAGGTCGAGCAAGCCGGCTGCGGAGGTCCCGATCAGCACAAGCTTGCGGCCGACTTGCTGAGGGCCCACGCGGCCTTCCAGAACATCGCTGGCCGCAACGAACCGCGCCGGATCGTGAGGCGCAAAATGAATCCAAAGTTGGCCGTGGCGGTCGGTGGGCAGCTCGAATCCCGGAATCGCCACGCTGCGCACGCCGGCGACGTCCGACTTGATGAGGATCGTACTCGCTCCCGTCACGACACGCAGCATGTCGAACGTCAGGGCTGGTTTGATGTCGCCCTGCGCCAGCATGACCAACGGGACACGCCTGACGATGCCGTCGCGTTCGGAGCGGATGCTGAACAGGCCGCGGCCGGCGGCGGCCTTATCGAGTATGGGCAGGTTCCTCAACAGCCCCGGAAAATTGAGCAGGAACGGCCGCGGGTCGGCGCCCAACGTGGCGACCGCCACCGTGCTGGGCGGCACGTCGGGATGAGGCACCGCCGACGGCAACCCGGTTTCACCGAGAACCACACGCGATTGCCGCAGCGCCTCGGCAAACGCGCTGTCGGTGCTCGACGATGCCCGGATTTTCTGCCGGGTTTCCGCGTCAAGGTCGCGGAAAACGTCGGCGACCACGTCAGGCGAAAGCCTGTCGGGCTCCGGGAAGATGACGTCGAATGCGATGACCAGCGCCCCCGCCTTGGTCAGGCGAGTGACCAGATCGGCGAGGCGGGTTCGCGGCCACGGCCATTGACCGAACTTTCGCAAGCTCTGCTCGTCGATGTCGACGATGACGACCGGGCGCTGCGCTGCGACGCGCGGCTGCAAGACTTGGAAGAAATCGAATGCCCTGAGACGGAGCTCTTCGAGCGGTGCCGGATCGGCGATGCGCAGGAACGCCAGTGCCAGCAACAGCGCGACTGCAAGCGCCCGCGGGACACCAAATCGCCGCGCCAACTGGGAAAGCCACTTCATGCGGCCGACGCGCTATGCGCTGCGCCCGTCATTCTTCACCGCTGCCGAAACGCGCGCATGAGTTGGTCGCTCAGCGGCTTCAGGAAATAGGAGAGCATCGTCCGTTCTCCCGTCTGGACGAATGCTTCGACCGGCATGCCGGGTATGACTGTAACCTCGCCAAGCTTGGCGACCTCTTCCGGCGGCATCGCAATGCGGATCGTGTAGTAGGTCATGCCCGTGCGCTGGTCGCTCGATGCATCCGCCGATATCCGGGTGACCGAGCCGTTGATTTCCGGTGTCGCCTGCTGGTTGAAGGCGGACAAGCGCAGCAGTGCGATTTGGCCGATTTTCACCTGATCGATGTCCTGCGGAGCGACCTTGGCTTCCACGGTAAGATTGTCGGCCTCCGGGACGATCAGCATGATCGGGTCGCCCGCGGTGATAACCCCTCCGACCGTGTGCACCGTGGATTGAAACACCGTGCCGTCCTGTGGCGCCCGAATTTCGATGCGCTTGAGTTGATCTTCGGCAGTCACCTTGCGCTCAACGAATTCGCCCAGCTTGCCGTCGATCTCGCGCGTTTCCTTCGCGACCTCGCTGCTGAGATCCCGGTCGATCTGGATGATCTGTAGTTCCGTCTCGGCGATCTTGCCTCCGACCTGAGCGGTCTGCGCGATCAACTGCGCGCTCTCGCCTTCCAGCCTCGCCGCTTGGCGCTCCAGCTCGGTCACCCGGTTAATGGGGATAAGCTTCTGTTTCCAAAGGTCTCGCACACCGACCATTTCGCGCTCGATCAGCTCGATCTCCTTGGTTTTGGCTTCCTGCTGGGCGCGGTAGCCGCGGACTTCTTCCTTGAGCTGCTCGATGCGCTGTCGCAGTTGCTCCTTCTGGCCGACGCGGGCACTCCGTCGCAAATCGAACAGCCTGCGCTCACTCTCAACGGCGGAAACGGCGTCGGGATCGTTCACGCGCGCCAGCAGGTCGGCCGGGAAGGCGACATTCGCTGCGCCATCGCGCTCGCTTTCGAGACGCGCCTTCCGCGCGGTCAGTTCGTTCAGCCCTTTTGTGACGATCGCAAGATTGGCGCGCGTTACCGTATCGTCGAGGCGCACGACCACGTCACCGGCCTTGACCCGATCGCCGTCGCGCGCACGCAGTTCGCCGACGATGCCCCCGGTCGGATGCTGAACTTTCTTCACGTTGGAATCGACGACCACCGAGCCGGGTGCAATGAGAGCGCCGGACAGCTTCATATTGCCCGCCCATCCCCCCACGCCCCCGACCAGGACAGCAACAATCACAAGGCCCGCCAGCGCGTGCAGGCGAATGGAACGGCGCGACTGCGAAACCGGGGTATTCATGAGTTTGCAACCCCCGTTTCGGGAACAACCTTGAGAGGCCGCGGCCCGCCACCGTCGCGCTGCATGACCCGAGCCAGCACTTCTTCCTTCGGCCCGAATGCTTGATCCCGGCCCTGGCTCATCATCAGCAACTGGTCGACGCTTGCAATCGCGCTGGGCCGATGCGCGACAACAACGACAACCCCGCCCCGCGCCCGCACCCCCATGATGGCGCGGCTGAGCGCCTCATCGCCCTCCGAATCGAGATTGGAGTTCGGTTCGTCGAGAACGACTAGAAACGGATCGCCATAGAGCGCGCGGGCAAGCGCGACACGCTGGGCTTGCCCCGCGGAAAGCGCCGTGCCGCCCTCTCCGACTTGCGTATCATACCCGTCAGGCAGGTTGACGATGAGTTCGTGCACGCCAGCAGCGGTTGCCGCGCTGATCACGGCGTCTGCATCCACCGGCGTCGCAAAGCGCGCGATGTTCTGCGCTACGGTGCCGGCTAGCAATTCGACGTCTTGCGGAAGATATCCAATGCAAGCGCCGAGACTGTCGGGCGGCCACTGGTCGAGCGACGCGCCATCGAGGCGGACGCGGCCGCGAACCGGCTGCCATACACTGATCAGAACTCGCGCAAGAGACGATTTTCCCGAGCCGCTCGGACCGATAATTCCCAGGCCGTGACCGCTCTGCAGATTGAAGCTGACATCGTGAACGACAATTCTTTCGCTGCCGGGCGGGGCGATCGTGACGCCCTCGACCACCAGACTCTTTTGCGGCGGCTGCAACGCCATCGGGACGGCTTGAGGAGGAAGCGCCGCAAGCAGCTTGGTCAGGCGCTGCCAGCTCTGGCGGGCCGCGACAAAGCCCCTCCAGTTCGCGATCGCGAGATCGACCGGCGCCAACGCGCGGCCGCTCAGAATCGATCCGGCGATAATGATGCCGGCGGTTGCCTGCTGGTTGATGACCAGATAGGCGCCGACCGCGAGCACACCCGACTGTAACATCATGCGCAGCGCCTTGGACATCGAGCCGAACCCACCCGACACGTCGGCAGCCTGTTGCTGACTCGCCATGTACTTGCTGTTGGCATCCTGCCAGAGCGCCGCGACACGCGGGACCATACCCATCGCCTTCATGGCCTCGGCATTGCGTCGGCTCGCTTCTGCAAGGGCGGATCGTGTGGTCGCAAACCCTGTAGCTGCTCTGGTCGGCTCGCGCGTCATCAGTTCGGTCATCAAAGTGAGGCCGCCCAGAACGATCGCGCCAACCAACGCAGCGAGGCCGATGTAAGGATGGAAGGCAAAGCAGATGGCAAGGTAGATGGGGAGCCAAGGCAAGTCGAACAGCGCGGTGGGACCCGGACCTGAAAGGAACGACCGTACGCTATCGAGGTCGCGAAGCGGCTGGAGCCCGTCGGACCGGTTTCCAATTTTCAAGGGGAGTCGCACGATCGTCTCATAGACGCGACCGCTCAACTCCTCATCGAGGCGGGCGCCGATCCGGACCAAGACACGGCCGCGAATCATGTCGAGCAGGCCCTGCGCTAGGAACAGGCCGGCGGCCAAAATTACCAGCGCAACAAGCGTCGGTATGCTGCGGCTGGGCAGCACACGATCGTAGATTTCGAGCATGAAGATTGCGCCGGTGAGCATTAGGATGTTGCTCATGCCGCTCATCAAGGCGGTGGCGACAAACGCGCCGCGGCAGGACGCAAGCGCCTGCGCGAGCTCCGATTGCTGATTGGGATTGGGCCGCTGAGTAGGCTGCCGCATCAATCTCGATCCTTAGCGGCAGCGCCACCGAAGGCGCAGCGTGCCGCCATATCCGCCTGCAAAACGATCTTACCAGCAAGTACGCGACAAAGGATTCAAGCTGGGAAACTGGTTAACCATGTAGCTATTTTAGCTATTCAATCAATGGGTTAAACGGTCCAGCGATCCCCGCCAAAACTGCATTTCACTTCGGAAGCCAGTCATTGAAATCCTAAAACCGGACGCCACCATGCTACGTTTTAACATAGCCAAGCCGCAGTCGAGCCCGCTCGTCGTTTCGCGTCCAAACTCGCAAAATTACAATGAAAGCAAAGAGTTATACCGATTTCAGCGACTTAGAACCGGGTTGCCCGAAGCCGTTCCAATCCGGCCCGGAACCTTTCGATGCGGGCAGCGATTATTGAAAGGCGCGGGTGGAGAGTTGAATGGTGAGGCTTTGTCATGGACCTGCGCAAGCAATTTCAGTCCGAACAATCTTTGCGGTACGCCGCGGAATGCAGCCGGATGGCGCGCCTCGCGCGGCGAGAACGCAGAGCCGCTTCTCCCGAATGGCCCGCAAGATCGCTCAGTTGGCTGGCGCAGGCCGCGCTTGCATCGCGGGACATGCTGCAAGGCGCCAAGCTCTACCCGCTCAAGCCCTACCCCCTTCAGAACTTTTCGCGCGCAAGCTAGCGTGATCGCAGCAAACAGCAGCTCCTGAATCAGCGGCCGTCGGGCGTGCGCACGCCAAACCAGGCGTCGCGCACTTGATGATAGTGGGTCTGCGAGTCGTATGACGCGACGTGCAATCCCAAGACGCCCGGCGCAAGGCGCCCGATAGCGGCCAAAACGGTGTACGAGTTCACCACTCGATCACGTTGCGCGCTGACCAGTGCGACGCGCGAGTTCACCAGCTCTTGCTGGGCGTTGAGGACGTCGAGCGTGGTGCGCTGTCCAAGCCTGGCTTCCTCGCGAACACCGTTCAGCGCGGCTTCCGAAGACTTGACTTGGGCCTGCGTCGAAATAATCGCTCCCTTTGCAGCGTCAAGCTGAGCCCAAGCCTGCGCGATAGTCAGGCGGATCTGATCGCGAGCAAGATCCAGATCGTGCCGCCGCTGGCCGAGCGTTTCCTTGGCCTGCCGGATCTGCGAGAATTCGGCACCGCCCTGATAGATAGGCACTGCCAGTTGGGTTCCCACCGACGCCGTGAAGGACTCCGGTGTGGTTAGTGCGAGATCGTAATTCTTCTGCACAGAACCCAGCAAAGAGAGCGTCGGATAAAGCGCGCCCTCAGCGATCTTCACCTGAAAGAGCGCGACATCCACGTTGTTTTGTGCGGTCGCGACCGTGGGATGGTCCGCGGTCCCTATGGACGTCACGGCGGCAAGACTGCCGGGAAAAAACCGGTCGACCGACGTTGCCGGCTGCAGCCTGCCGGGCTCGACCCCGATCACCTGCCGGTACGCCGCCCGCGCCGTCCGGTAGTTGGCTTCCGCCACATACAATTGCGTCCGCCCCACGGAAAGACGCGACTCTGATTGATAAACGTCGGTCGCTGTCACGTTGCCGGACTCGAGCCGTTGTTTGGTCTGGCGAAGTTGCTCTTGCAGCACCTCGACGTTGCTGCGCTGCAAATCGAAGATGGCAGTGTCGCGCAACAGGTTCATGTAGGCCACGGCCGCGTTGAGCAGCACGGTCTGTTCGGTCGTGCGCAACGTCTCACGCGCGGCGCGAACTTGGCTTTCAGCCTGGCGGGTGCGATTGGCGGTCTGGAATCCGTTGAAAAGATTTTGCGTCAGGGTTGCTCCAAAGCCTCGTGGTGCCGTGCCTCCGGATTGCGTCGTATCAGGCAGCGAC